>Ga0105238_10005836_pt1 | contig 12187 bp, 9 predicted proteins | sample KBSC34metaG_FD_81526 | JGI IMG/M metagenome (GOLD analysis project Ga0105238, IMG submission 81526) | Corn rhizosphere microbial communities from Kellogg Biological Station, Michigan, USA - KBS C3-4 metaG | ecosystem: Host-associated > Plants > Roots > Rhizosphere > Soil | place: Michigan, USA... | reverse complement strand
TCGCTGGGGCACGGCCAGAACACACCGTCTTGCGCGTCGATCTTCTCGTACGTGATCCCCGAGTAGTCGGCGATGCCCCCCTTCGTCGCCACGCGAAGCTCATTCCAGATGTCTCGCGCCGACTGAAAGGGGAAAAAGTCGCCGCGGCCGAGCCGGCGGGCGAGATCGCAGGCGATCTCCCAGTCGCGCCGCGCTTCACCAGGCGGTTCGGCTGCCTGGTTGATCTTCACCACGCGTCCCTCGAGGTTGGTCGTCGTTCCCTCGTCCTCGCACCACACCGCGGACGGCAACACCACGTCGGCTCGTTCCGCCGTCTCCGACATGAAGAAGTCCACGACCACCAACGGATCGAGGTTGTCGAGTGCCCGCTGCACCACCGCGTTGTCGGGGAGCGACACCATGAGATTTGAGCACATCACGAGACAGCTCTTGATCGTCCCATTCGCCATGAGGCGTACCATGTCCGGCGCGGACACCCCCGCCTCGGGCAATTCCGGCTCCGGGATTCCCCACACGCCGGCGATGTAACGGCGCGCATCCGGATCGTCGATGTGCCGATAGCCGGGGAGCTGCGCCGCTTTCTGTCCCATTTCGCGACCGCCCTGGCCATTGCCCTGGCCCGTGAGCATCATGGTGCCGCCGCCGGGTCTCCCGACCTGCCCGCGCGCCAGCGCGAGATTGATGCAGGCGAGACAGTTGTCCACGCCGTGCGAGGAATGTTCGATGCCGCGCGCATGCATGATCAGCGACGTACGCGCGCTCCCATACAGCCGCGCGGCCGCGAGGATCCGGTTCACCGGAATTCCGGTGATGCGCTCAGTTTCCTCGAGCGAGAATTGGCCGGCGGCGGCGTGCACGTCATCCCACCCATTGGTACGCTCACGCACGTACTTCTCATCCACCATCCCGTCGTCGATGAGAATCTTCAGGATTCCGTTCAGGAGGGCGACGTCGCCGCCCGGCCGAATCGGCAGCCAGAGATCCGCCGTGCGGGCAATGGGCGTCTCGCGCGGATCGACCACGATGATGCGCGCTCCGCGGTCGCGGGCGCGCCAGATCCACTGCATGGCCACCGGAAAGCACTCGGCCACATTGCTGCCGACCACGAGTATCACGTCGGCGAGCGGAATGTCGGGCATCGGGATCGCGGCGCGATCGAGACCAAACGCCTTTTCGTAGGCACCGGCCGCGGACGACATACAGAGTCGGCCGTTGTAGTCGATGTAGCGCGTGCCGAGCGCGACGCGTGCGAACTTTCCCATGAGATAGCACTTCTCATTCGTCATCGACGATCCGCTGTAGATCGCGACCGCGTGCTTGCCGTGCTCGGCCTGAATCGCCTGCCAGCGGCCGACCACCAAGTCCAATGCCTCGTCCCAACTGGCGCGCACGAGCGTTCCGCCACGGCGCACCATCGGGTAGCGCAAACGCTCGGGATGGTTTGCCTGCTGATACGCCACCACACCTTTTGGACAGAGCGAGCCGCGGCTGTGCGGGTAGTCGCGCGGCTCGACGCCGATCACCTGGCCGTCCTTCACGCGGAGATACATCGCGCATTGCACGCCGCAGAAGGAACAGTGCGTGGGCACGAGGCGTTCGGCCATGCGCGCGGCATCGGTCCAGCCTTCCGGCGACGTTCCCGACGTTTGAAGGTCGTAGTTGATCGAACGTTCGGGATCGAAGAAGTCTTTGTTGATCGTCACACCGCCTCGCTCACAGGAAATCGCGCTTCAGGAGCGCGTAGTACGCGTTGGCGCGCAGCACGCGCTTGCACGTCGGGCAGTAGTCCTGGAGCAGCCCGCGACCTTCCCCGAGATCGTAGCGCTGCCCGAGATCGCGGAGCACGCCCTCGAGATCGGTGATGAATTGCGCAGAAGGCAACGCGGCGCCGCAGCGCGGGCAGCGTGCGCCGATACGCGCCGGCGGATCGGGCGACGGATGCCCATAGTACTCCATATCCTGCGCCACCTGCTGGTACAGCGTGACTCCGACGCTCGCCGGTCGCTCGATGATGTGAAAGAATTTGCCGAAGGGGAGCGAGAGCAGCCACAGCACCACGACCACCTGATGGGTGAGCGCTATGAACCAGTAGAACGAGCCGCCCCACCACATCGAGGAAGCCGTGAGCCCGAGTCCGGTCACCGCGATCGCGAGCAGCAGAATCAACGGCATGAGATCGAAGCCGAAACGCTGGGTGGTGAGAAGCCCCACGTCGCGCATCCGGCGAGCGATCGCCGCGACGACGCCAGCGATCAGAAGCACCGCCGTGAAGTCCAGTATATGGAAGGCGGCGAAGCCGGTTCGTGCCTCGATCGGGAACGTCGTGACGGGAAAGCCGAAGAACCACGCGCGATACCTGTCGGGCGGCACCAGCGTAAAACGGATCCATCCGAACGTGAGAGGAACCGTCACGGCAACCGACAGTACCACTCCCCAGAACAGTGCCTGGTGGGTCAGCCATCGCGCGACGCTCCGCTTGCGGATGAACGTCTGCCCGATGAGGTCCGTCCACAGCGCGCGGGGAACGAGGAGCGTGTAGCGACGAAAATTGCGCCACGAGAAGAACGTGGCCCAGCCGGCGCGGAAGTAGTGTCCGGTCGGGACCCGCCCGATCCAGAGCGCATAACGATATGCGAGCGCCGCGACGGCGAACACCGTCGCGACGGCGTAGCCGATGAGCGCCGCGTCGAAGTCGCGCAGCCCGCGCGACCCGGCGATCACGAGAAGAATCGTGATCGTCGTGGCAACGGCCGCCGTCGTGAACGCTCGTCCCTTGATCGTCACTTGGTGGAGTCGGCCGAACTAGAGTGGTGAGGATTGGCTCCGCTCGCGCAACGATCGGCGAGGCGGTCCCTCATGCCTCCAACGTACGCCGGTGGATCGATCGGCGGACTCGGACGTCGACTGCGATCGTCAGGCATGCGCCCTCCTTGCCGGGTGAGACATAGATCCGCTGGGCACGCTCCCTCCTGGAACGGATTCCGCGGGCTCATGCAAGGAGGCCGGCTCTAGCCGTTTCATGCAAGCGGTCGCCGCTCCCCGCAATCTCGACGCCATCCTGACTGATAAGACCGGTAACCCTTGGGCCTTCACGATGGCGTGGCGGGCGAGCGATGCGGGACACGCGACGTCACGGTTTCACTCTCGATCGGCGCGGCGGCGCGGAGTGCGTTGAAGATCACCGCGACGTCGATCCCCTCCTGGAGGATCGCGCCGATGGCCGGTGGTATGTGCCCGAACGCGGCCGCGACCATCGCGACCGCGCTCAGACCGAGACCGGCCCAGATGCTTTGACGCGCGATCCGCAGCGTTCGATGCCCGATCGCGACGGCGTCGACCACTCGAGCGAGCGAGTCGATGAGGATGATGACGTCGGCGGCTTCCGCGGTGATCCCGCCGCCATGTCCGGCGAGCGCGATGCCGACATCGGCGCTGCTCAACGCCGGCGCGTCATTCGTCCCATCGCCGACCATCAGCACAGTCGCCCCCTCCCTGCGCAGCGCGCGCACCGCGGACACTTTGTCCTCGGGGAGCAGATCGCCGTGCACCTCGGTGATGCCGACGCGCGCAGCCACGGCTCGGGCGTTCGATGTAGTATCACCCGAGAGGAGCAGGACGCGTGTAATGCCCCACCGTTCGAGACTGGCCAGTACCGCCGTGAGGTCGGGACGCAGTTCGTCCGCGTACTCGATCGTGCCGGCCAGCTTCCCCCCGATGGCGACGTAGGCGACCAAGGTTGCGTCCGGTGGGGCGAGGCGAGAGAGCTCTGCATGGTCCGCGTCGCTCCGCGGGAGCACGAAGGAACGCGCGCCGACGGCGACCTCAGCGCCGTCCACGAGTCCGGTGACGCCTTTGCCGGCGCTCTCCTCGTGGCGCGTCGCGACGGGCACGATGCCAAAACGCTGCTCGGCCTCGTCGACGACGACGCGCGCGAGGAGATGGCTCGACCCTTGTTCAACGGCGGCCGCAATCCGTAGTACTTGGTCCCGCTCGAAGCCGTGGGCCGCGTGCACCTCCCGCAGCCGTGGCTTCCCGATCGTAAGCGTTCCGGTCTTGTCGAACACGGCGACGTCTACGCGGCTCAACTGTTCCAACGCTCCACCGTTTCGGATGATGATGCTCCGTCGCGCGGCGCCATTCACGCCGCCGACGATCGCGATCGGCGTTGCGAGTATGAGAGGACACGGGGTGGCGACGACGAGAATCGAGAGCACGCGAAGCCAATCGCGCGTCACCGCGAGCGTGACCAAGCAGACGGCGATCGTGATCGGCGTGAACCAGACCGCGTACCGATCGGCAAGGCGCTGCACCGGCGCCTTGCCCGCCTGCGCCGTGCGGACCAGATCGACGATGCGGGCGTACTGGCTTTCCGCGGCTGCCGCACTGACTCGGACCCGGAGCGTGCCGGAGCCGTTGAGGGAACCGCTCATGACCTTCGTACCTGGCCCCGCTCTGACCGGTGCGGGCTCTCCGGTGAGCGCCGATGTGTCGAGCTCCGAGTCGCCCTCCGTAACTTCCCCGTCGGCGGGCACGAGGTCGCCGGGTCGTATGAGCACATGCTCATCGATCGAGAGGAGGTCGACCGGCACACTCTCGACTCGGCCGTCCACGATGCGGTTCGCCATACTTGGCGCCGCCTCCTCCAGCGCTCGCACGGCGGCCGACGCGCGTCCCTCGGCATAGCGCTCGAGCCCCTCGCCGCCGCTCTGCATGAGCACGATCACGAGCCCTGCGAGCGGCTGTTGCAGGGCCACCGCGCCGATGATGGCGAGCGTGGCTACGATGTCGGTCGCGAAGTGCCCGCGTATCGCGTTTCGCAGCGTCGTCCACACCAACGGAGCGCCCACGAACCACAGCCCCACGTTGCCGATGCGCCGCGCGACATCGACGCCAGCCACGAGATGCGCGAGGCCACCGACGACGAGCAGGCCCAACGTGAGCGCGGCGATAACCGTGGCACGCGTCAGTCCCGTCCGGAAGTCCGCTCTCGCTGCCACATGTGGCATCAGCATCTCCTTCGTTGAGACACCGAGAACGAGTAGGCCGAGCCCGTAGAAGGCGGCCCGGTCTTCGCATCAGACATGCCCCCGCCCACGGATCATGCGCGGGCTTGTGCGTGCAAGCTCGAAAATGGCCGGCGATTCCACGGGAGTCACGAACATGACGTCACGGATCGAATACTGGCGGGTTGCGCCCGAAGCGCTTCGCGCCATCAAAGGCCTCGACCGCTACGTCCACGACTGCGGTCTCGAACATTCACTCCTCGAGCTCGTCAAGATCCGCGCGTCGCAGATGAACGGGTGCGCCTACTGTCTCGACATGCACACCAAGGACGCCCGCGCCGCCGGCGAGACGGAGCAGCGCCTCTACGTGTCGAGTGCTTGGCGCGAGGCCCCGTTCTACACGGAGCGCGAACGGGCGGCGCTCGAGTGGACGGAGGTGGTGACCGACATCGGCCGCCACGGCGTGGATGAAGACGTCTATCAACGGACTCGCGAACACTTCACGGAGAACGAGTTGGTGGATCTCACCATGGCGGTGGTGACGATCAACGGGTGGAATCGATTGGCCATTGCGTTCAGCGCGGAGGTGGGTAGCTATCGCCCACAGCTCGCGAGATGAAGACGCGCAGGCGGCGCTGCGTTTCGAACCGTTCAAGCTCCCGGCAGCTTCTCCGGTGCATTGCTTCTGGATTCGCGGCCGAGCAGCTCGTCAATGTGTATGCGGTAGATCTGGCTGCGGTCAGGCAGCGGATCGTCCGCCGTCAAGATGGACGGAACCTGCGCGCGAAACAGCTCCGCAGCCTTGTTGACATCGCGCCAGTCGGGGGACGAGCGGTCGTCGGACAGGAACTGAACGGATCCATGAGCGGTCACGGCTCGCCAGTCGTAGACCGTCGACAGCTCGTCCACCTCGAACGCCACCCATTGGTGGTGCCGAAGCGTGGTCAGTGCCGGACCGTGTTCGATTCGCGCATAGATCCATCCATCCGCATACACGTAATTGACCAGCTGAATGGTGACCCGATCATGGAACGCGAAGGCCATTCGGCCCGTGTGGTGCTTCGAGAGCACCGACTCCGCTTCTCGTCGATCGAGCGAACGTGTTTCGACATGTAAGTTGTTCATATCAATGCTCACAGTCGAGAGTTCTGTCAAAGCACGCGTGTACCCCTCTTACACCCGACCGCGCTCTTGCATCCAGCTCATCGATGACGTCCTACGCAGATTCGGCGGACGAGGGCGGCCGCCGGGTATGGTCACACCGCGGTGTATCCGCCGTCCACCAGATAGTATCCTCCCGTCATGAACGAAGCATCGTCCGACAGAAGGAAACACACGAGCGGCGCGACTTCCTCCGGACGTCCGAGCCGACCGAGCGGATGCTTACCGACGAGGACTCGTTTCTGCTCTGCCGAAAGATTCGCGAGAAGCGGCGTGTCGATGTAGGCCGGCCCGACACAGTTGACCCTCAATCCCATCGGCCCGTATTCCGCCGCCGCGTTTTTCGTCAGCCCCACGACGCCGTGCTTGGCGGCGGTATACGCTCCATTCCCGATGGCCGCGACCGTGCCGTGGATCGAGGCCATGTTGACGATTGCGCTGCGGGCGGCGCCCGCTTTGAGCATGGCGGGGATCTGGTAGCGCATGCCGTAAAGGACGCCGTTCAGGTTGATGTCGATCACACGCTCCCAATCCGCGAGATCGACCTCCCCGGCCGGAGCTGCCGCCCCGCCGACGCCGGCGTTGTTCACCGCATAATGCAGTGCGCCGTAGGCACTGAGTGTGTGCTTCACGACCCGTTCAGAGTCTTCTGCCTTCGCCGTGTCCTGCTGCACCGCGGACGCGATGCCGCCGGCGCCGGCGATCTCCTGCGCCACACGTTCGGCGCCCTTCAGGTTGATGTCGGAGATGACGACCTTGACGCCCTTGCTCGCGAGTGCCTTCGCAATTGCTTCGCCGAGCCCGGAACCTCCTCCGGTAACGATACCGACCTTCCCGTCGAACCCGTTCATACTCACTCCCTCAGTGGAGCAGTTCCTTCATCAGCTCACCGGCACATACGGTTGCCAGCTTTGGAAAGCGCAAGAAACGTGATGGGGGCCGGTGGCAGTACGACACGACCGGCAGGCGCGGGCGTGCCGCTCAGCTCGGGCAACTCATCGCTGGCACGGAGTCGAAGCGCGTTGCCGTTGAGTAGAACCTCCGGATGCTCGGGAATGGCACCTCCATTGCACGACGCCTGATGGCTCAGCGTCGAGACTCCTTCTTTCCCGTCCGACCATGACTGAAAGCCGCAGAGAGCATACCGACGCGCACGCGCGCGAGAACGCCAAGGACAACGAGGTTCGCTATCCGGAGAACCGCGTGGTCGGCTTACTGGACACCGCGGAGCAGCTCGAGTCCGCCGTGGACGCGTTGACGACCGGCGGATTTCTGCCTTCGGAGATCGAAGTGGTACACGGGGCCGCCGCCGCCGAGAAGCTTCGCGAGAATACCGGCCGGTCGGGCTTCGCCCATCTCGCCATGCGCTTCGCGGAGTCCCTCGGCATGCCAAACGACGAGACGTCGATCAAGAATCAGTACGCGGATGGGCTGGCCAAAGGGCAGCTTCTCCTCACGGTCCTGGCGCCGACGGACGAGCGGCGCCAGGTGGCGGGCCGGCTCCTCCAGGAGCGCGGAGCTACCAACGTCAGGTTCTTCGGCCGGTACACCATCGAGCGGCCGGCGCGGGCCGATTGATTTTCTCGGGAATTGTGCTGCACGGGTAGCCTGCACGCCGCGATCGCTAAAGCGACGTGCGTCGCAAGAGTTGCGCATTGACGGCGACGATCACCGTGCTCACCGACATCAGGACCGCACCGACGGCAGGCGATAGGACCACGCCCTTCGTCGCGAGCACGCCCGCCGCGAGCGGGATCGCGACGATGTTGTAGCCAGCCGCCCACCACAGGTTCTGTAGCATCTTCCGATAGCTCGCTCGTGACAGCGCGATGATCTTCGGCACGTCGCGCGGATCGCTTCGCACGAGCACGATGTCTCCCGACTCAACGGCGACGTCGGTGCCGGCGCCGATCGCGATGCCGACGTCGGCGGTCACGAGCGCCGGCGCGTCGTTCACGCCGTCGCCGACCATCGCCACTACACCGCCCTCCTGCTGCAACTGTTCGATCCGCTTTGCTTTGTCGGCGGGCAGGACTTGCGACAAAACCGCGTCGATCCCCAGCTCCGCCGCTACGGCTCGCGCGACCGCGTCAGAGTCGCCAGTGATCATGGCCACCCTCACACCGGTGCGATGCAGAGCTTCGATTGCCTCGCGTGACTCCGGACGAATCGCATCGGCGATGGCGAACGCACCGAGGACGTTCAAGTCGTTCTCGATCAGATAGACTGTGGACTGCCCGCGCTTCGCCGCACGCTCTGCTGCGGTTTTGAGCGCATCTGGTGGGCTCACGGCGCGGTCCGCGAGCAGATTCGGTCCGCCGACGCTGAGTCGCCGACCCTCCACGACGCCTCGCACCCCTCGACCCGCCAAGTACTCGAAGCCCTCAACCGGCGGAATCCGACCGCCAGCCGACTCGGCACTCTTCACGATCGCCCGCGAGATCGGGTGTTCTGAGTCGCGCTCGATGGCAGCGGCAAGGCGCAGTGCCTCGCCGGGTGAAAGTTCTTGAACGGCCGTCGTGTCCACGACCCGGTGCTCGCCAAGCGTCAGCGTGCCGGTTTTGTCGAAGACGACCGTGGTGAGGTTGCGGGCCTGCTCGAGCCCGCGCCGATCGCGCACGAGCAGCCCGTTCCGCGCGGCGAGTGTCGTCGAGATGGCGATGACAAGGGGAACGGCCAATCCGAGCGCGTGCGGACAGGCGATGACCAGCACAGTCACCATACGCTCGACAGCGAACGCGGGATCGCCGCGGCGGATCACGAGCCACGCGCCGAGCGTGGCGATCCCGGCGACGACCGCGAGGATCGTCAGAAGCAACGCGGCGCGGTCAGCGAGCGCCTGTGCCCGTGAGCGAGACGATTGCGCCTGTTCGACCAGCCGCATGATTCCCGCGAGCGCCGTGCGGTCGCCGACACCGGTAACGGTCACGTGCAACGCGCCGGACTCATTCACCGTTCCCGCGATCACCTTATCGCCGGCGTGCTTGGCGACCGGGTTCGACTCGCCCGTGAGCATCGACTCGTCGACGTCGCTCTTCCCATCGCGCACGGTCCCGTCGGCGGGGATTCGCGATCCGGGTCGTACCAGCATCACATCCTGCTCGCGAAGCGCGGCCGTGGGCACCGATTCCGTTCGGTCTCCGACGACTCGCTCGGCGACGTCGGGCAGGAGCTTGGCCAGTTCTGTCAGCGCGCCCTGTGCCTGTGAGATCGACCGCATCTCGATCCAGTGGCCGAGGACCATGATCGTGACGAGGGTCGAGAGCTCTTCCCAGAGCGGCATGCCTGGAAAGCCGAGCGTCACCGCCGCGCTGAACACGAACGCCACCGATATGGCGAGGGCGATGAGCGTCATCATCCCCGGCAGCCGATCACGTAGCTCGTGTACGGCGCCCTTCAGGAACACCACGCCGCCATAGAGGAAGACGGCCGTGCCGAACACCGCCGGCACCCACTCCGAACCCGGAAAACGTGGCGCAGTGTAGCCAAGCGCGTTGGGGAGCATGTGTCCCCAGACGAGCGTCGGGATCGTCAGCGCGAGCGACAGCCAGAACTTGTCGCGGAACGTCTGAACGCTGTGACCAGCATGACGATCGTGCGCATGCTCGGCGTCGTGCATCTCGTCGTGTTCGCTCACGGCATCGGCACCTTCATGGTCATGACGCATATCGGTTCGATTCCGGGCGCGTCTATCGTAGCAAATCCTGGTGGTCCCTCGAGTTTCTTTCGCGGATGGTCGCGGGCGGCGAGCTATGATTCATAGGGGCCCCCCGCCGGATCCCGTCCGTTGAAGCGACGTCCATTTGATGGAGGCCCGAAAACTGGAGCGGTGGGCCAGCACCGTCCCCCGTCCCCCGGTACCTTATAAGGTGCGCGGATCGGATCGGTGGACCATCGACATCCTGATCAGCCGGCGTGGCTTCTCGAGCTGTCCGGCGACGAACCCGGCGCCTTGTCGCCGACCTTCTTGAGGGAGGACTCCCAGTGGCCCGACAACCGAACTACGGCTTCGACAAGCGTCGAAAAGAACTAGACCGCAAGCGCAAGCAGGAAGAGAAGCGCCAGCGGAAGGACGATGCCAGGCAACGCGACGAGGTGCCTGGTTCGCCACCCGCTGAGGAACCCGCGGAGCGCCCACCCGAACGCTAACGCTGCGCCTACCGATCGTCGATGCGTTCGCCGGCGATGCTCGTGTCGCCGTGGTGGACCCGGAAGGCAACAAGGCGACCGATTGCCGACACGCACGGTGATTCGAGAAGCATAATGGCGTCGCCATTCTAGAGGGAAAACGAACAGCGGCGCCCATTGCTGGACGCCGCTGGATCGTTCTTGAACTGTCCCGCTAGTGGAGGGCGCGCCCATCGTGTTGACTCGATAGGAGTGCGCGCCGATAGCGCGACCTGGCGCCGCACGTGGATGGACCCGCGTGCGGCGAATCAGCCCGAGCTCTGGTTCACGCGATCGGGGTCTTCTGGCTCGGCGGGCCGGAATTCCCAAGTTGATTTGCCAACTCCGCGAAGCGCGGATCGCCGCGCAGGCCATCGAGTCGCGAGTCCCATTTCATGTGCACGACGAACATCGACCGCTCACCGATCGCCTTGCGCAGCCAAGTGATGGCGTCGTCATTTTTCCCGAGTCCGGCGTAGACAATCGCGATGTCATACGCAGAGACGTAGCCGCGCAACGACTGCTGGAGAAGTGAGTTGAGTATCCGCTGGGCGCCGGCCTTGTCGCCAGCCTTGGCCAAAGCGTGGGCCAACGCGGCCTTCGCGAACGGCAAGCCATCAGAGAGCTTGACCGCCGTGCGCATCGCCGCGACCGCGCTGTCCGGGTGATTCTTCCCGAGGTCTGCCCAGCCGGTCACAATCTCGGCCCAAAAGCTGTCCATCATCATCTGTCCTTTGGCCGCATAAGACCCAGCCTCGTCGAAGCTTTTATCGAAGAGGCTGTGCCAACCGGTGCACACCGTCAGCATGGGATTCGCGGGATCGAGCAGGCGCGCGCGCTTCGTTTCCGCAACGGACTCGGCGCGTCGACCGACGGCGAGCAGAAAATGCGCGTAGTCATGGTGCACCTGCGCGTCGTTCGGGGCGAGGGCGAGCGCCTGCGCGAATTGTTTCTGCGCGGCCGCCCAATCCCAGTCGTAGTGAACGTTGACTAGCGCCATGAGGCCGTGGGCTTCGCCAGACTGAGGATCTAGGCGGAGTGCCGACGTGGCGGCACGTTGCATCTGGCTGAACGCTTCCACCGGGGCCACCTCGCCGAAGAACGCCCGGAAATACCAGGCGCGCGCGAGTCCGCTGTAGGCGGCAGTATGGCTTGGATCGATCTCGACCGCGCGCTGGAACTCCGCCGTCGCCTGGTCGAAACGTCCTTGCCCCGCGAAGTAGGCCCCCTTCAAGAACGCTTCCTGTGATTCGGGTTTCACCCGGGCCGTGCGGACCGGCTTGTTCGCGAGCTTGACGCCAATTTCGCCGGCGACGGCGGACGCGATGTCACTCTCGAGTGCAAGGGCATTCCCGACCGGACGTTCGTAAGTGCCCGACCAAAGGCGTGTCTGATCGGCGACGCGAATGAGCTCCTCGCGGACTCGAATGCTGTCGTGACTGAGTTGAAGGCTTCCTTCCATGACGGCGTCGGCCCCTAGGTCGCGGGCGATCTTCGGCAGAGGCACCGGCATCTTCGTCATCTTGTACTGCATCACTGACGTCCGCGAGATGACGTTCACCGAGTCGAGTTCCGACAGGCCGTTGATGAGCGCGTCGGTGAGACCGTCAGCGAAGAAGTCCTGGCTCATGTCGCCGGACATGTTCGCGAGCGGGAGTACCGCGAGCGTTCTGATCGCCCTTGCATTGCCGGTTGAGACGAGCCGATGACGAACCGACGGAATTGATGACGCGAGCGCGACCACGGCGACCAGCACGGCGCCTACGCCCATTGCAAGGCGTCGTCGCGATCGTGTGGGGGCGGCGGTTGAACGCCCCGACGGCGTCAGACGGCTCGTTGCGGGGGTTACCACCATG
>Ga0105238_10005833_pt1 | contig 12193 bp, 9 predicted proteins | sample KBSC34metaG_FD_81526 | JGI IMG/M metagenome (GOLD analysis project Ga0105238, IMG submission 81526) | Corn rhizosphere microbial communities from Kellogg Biological Station, Michigan, USA - KBS C3-4 metaG | ecosystem: Host-associated > Plants > Roots > Rhizosphere > Soil | place: Michigan, USA... | reverse complement strand
GGGCACGGTGGACGTGAGCAACACGACGCACACGACAGCCGGCACGTATGCGGCGGACTACTGGTTCTTCACCGGCACGGCCAACTACAACAACATCGGCAACACCACCATCACCGATCAGATTGACAGGGCGAACGCGGTCATTACGGTCAACGGCTTCAGCGGTATCTATGACGGCAGTACGCACGGAGCCACTGGTTCAGCGACAGGCGTGCAGGGTGAAAACTTAAGCAGCCTCTTGAATCTGGGGGCTTCCTTCAGCAACGTGCCCGGCGGCACGGCTAACTGGACCTTCAATAGCGGTAATGCCAATAACAACTACAACACGGCCAGCAGCTCGGTCGCGATTGTCATCAACAGCAAGCCAGTGATAGTCACTACGGCTAACAACAGCAAGACCTATGGCGACGCTGATCCGAATCCGCTGACCACTGCGGATCTGAGTGGGTTTGTGGCCGGCGATGGCATTACAGCCAGCTTCTCGCGCAACGCAGGCAGCAACGTTGCGAGCTACCACATCACCACGACCTTGAACGACCCCGGTAGCAAGCTTGGGAACTACACGGTTACAAACAATGGGGCCACGTTCACCATTAATGCGCGATTGCTCACAGCAACGATCACCGGTGACCCGACTAAGCCATATGATGGGAACTCGGATGCTACTCTCACATCGGCAAACTTCTCGTTGAGCCCACTGGTGGCCGGCGAGAGCATCACAGTAACCAAAACCACTGGCACATACAACAGCCCCAACGCAGGCACGGCCAACTTAGTAACAACCAGTCTGGTCCCAGCCGACTTCACGGCCGGTCCAGGCACAGACTTGAGCAACTACTCGCTGCCTACGACTGCCAGTGGTGCTGGTCATATCAGTGCGTTGACACTCACATACGTGGCGAATGGAGTTAACCGAATCTACGGAGCGAATAACCCGAGCTTTACGGGCGATGTAACCGGCTTCGTGAATGGGGACACGATCGCAAGCGCGACGACCGGAACGTTGACGTTCACGAGTCCGGCGACAAACTCGAGCAACGTGGGCAACTACGCAATCAACGGTTCCGGGCTGATCGCGAAATATGGCAATTACACCTTCGCACAGCATGCAAACAATGGGACGGCGCTGACGATTACGCCCGCTACGCTCACGTATGTTGCGGATCCCAAGAGCCGGCAATACGGCGTTAACAACCCGTTGTTTACGGGACAGGTGACTGGCTTTGTACTTGGCCAGACTCAAGCGACCGCAACAACGGGCACGCTCGCATTCACGACCCCAGCCACAATCACCAGCAACGTGGGCAGCTACGCCATCAACGGCTCCGGGCTCACTGCCAGGTACGGCAATTACACTTTCGTGCAGGCGGCTGCCAATGCCACCGCCCTGACAATTACGCAAGCTACCCTTTACGTAAATGCTGACAGCAAGACCACGCAGTACACAGACTCGCCGGCACTCACTTATTTGTTGAGCGGGTTCAGAAACGCCGACACGAATGGTGTCGTGAGCGGCAATCCTATATGTACCATCGGTGCTCCGGGTGTTAATCGTCAGGCGGGCACGTATCCCGGCGCCATCACCTGCGCTCCCGGATCGCTCATCGCGACGAATTACATGTTCGTGGCGGGCACGGCGGGTAGTCTAACGATTACACAAGAAGACGCTTCTATCACTTACACCGGCGACAACATCGGGTTCACCGGCGTCAACATGACGCTTGAGGCGACCGTCAAGGATAGTGCCGCCGCCGGTTACGTACCGGGTGGAGACACGACCATTGGTGACATCACGAAGATGTGGATCAAGTTCGACATCTACACGGCAACAAACTACCCCGGTACTCCCACAGCTACCATCTACGTCCAGGTCTCGGACACGGGTACCTCCGGTGATGGCATCGGAACGGCTCAGACGTTGTACACCTCGAATAGCGAAGGCACCTACGTCGTAACGGCGACCCTCGTTGCCGGCAACAACAACCCTGCGCTTAGCGCCTGGTACGCAGTTGATCCTGATGATGCTGCGCTCACGTTCTATAGCAATACGGGCAAGTTCGTTACCGGCGGTGGATGGATTCTTGATCCCACTCCAGGATCACCAAACAGACACGGCAACTTCGGCTTTAACGCCCGGACCAATAAGAACGGATCTCCGCAGGGCCAGGTTGTTTACGTCTCCCGTGGGCTCTATACCGGAACGTGCACTATCAACAAGGTAATAACCACCTGCACCAACGTGCCGGTTACCTACGTCATAAAGAGCAACTCGATCACGGCTCTCGGTTTTCTCAATCTCGGCACGAATCAATATCCGTGGCCGATACAGTCGCGAATGCAAGGCAAAGCTACTATACAGGTCAATCGCGCGAGTGACGGCGTGCTGCTTTGGAGTGAGGGTAATGCGAACTTCGATAGCACCGTAATGGACAGCGGTCAAAGCTCGGGCATTGGATTCGATGACTTCAAGATGACGGTGACAAGAAACGGAGAAACGGTTCCGTATAAGGATGTGCCCGCTACTAAGTTGAGCGGCGGAAACGTCGTCATCCACCTTCAGTAGTACTCAAATGTGAAGGCGATCCACAGATCACGCTGATTCATAAAAGAATCTGTGTAATCTGTGGACGCTTTGAATCCTCTCAGGTAAACATTCTCGTGACGGCCCACGCAATGACCAGACTCACGAACCCGCCCGAGAACGTAAACACACGTTCTGGTGGTTGGCTCCTGCACTGCATCAGCTTCCCACAAACAAATTGAAATATTTTGACACCTCCAGAGTGACTCCTGTTATGACACTAAGCTCCCGCAATCTAGTTACGACAAAACTCCACTCTGGGCCTATTGCCTCACGTAAAAAAGTACTCGAACTGAGATTCGTTGCCTCAAATAAAAAAGTACTCGAAATGGTTTGCGAAAAAAGAGTGTGTATTGCCTGCACGGTTGAGCTTCGTGATAGAGTTTTACTCGCCGGCGCGGAGGATAGGGCAACGCTGGAGAGCGACCTGAGCGCCGACGCCGGTGCATATACGGATGGGCAGGGCACTTTGCTCTGCCCTTTCTGCGGCCCATCCGGTATGCCGTAAAGCGATAAACTCATCGTTCGTATCAGAAAGGGTTGGTCCTTTGGGCGGTCGTCACCGCCGCCATCCGGGCGCACTCACGCCAGTTTGTTTTATTAGTAGTTTTGGCCAAGCGTTGTTGTACGCGCTCGAGCTTTCGTTTCAAAGCGGCCGGATTAAGCGTCGCATACTTGCCCCGCAACTGCTCTTTCTTCGCTTTGCTAACCAGCTTTGATTGCAGCACGCGCTGATAAGGTGTCAGCGCCTGGTCATAACGTTTCTTGACGCGGCTGCCCACTCGCTCTTTGGACTTGAGCTTCATGGTGGGCAGAAAGAAATTAGTGTAGAGCCGCAAAGAACTATACAATTCATTGAGCAACTGACATTGTTCATCCGTGTCGTAGCGCGCGTAACCCACCGCCCGCCGCACGATCGAGTAGTTCTTCTGCTCTACGAAACAACTATCGTTCTTGCGATAGGGACGAGAACGAGTAAAGCTGATTTGTTCCTGCTTACAGTAACGTAGCAACTCATCGTTAATGAACTCGGAGCCATTGTCACTATCGAGTCCCAGCAGCGGAAAAGGCAGATTTTTGCGCACTTTTTGCAAAGCTTCGAAGACGCGCGCTTGCGCTTTATTACGCACTGCCATGGTCTCGGTCCAAGTGGTGGCAATGTCGGTCAAATCCAGCGTCTGACAATAATCGCCTGCAGCCACACCGCCGTCATGGCCCACTAGATCGATCTCCCCAAAGCCTGGTTGTTGCTCATCCCATTCGGCAAAGGTGCGGATCGGAATCTGATGTTTCAACAGCGTCCCTGGCTTGGTACGCGCTTGCCCCCGCAACTCGTGCTTGCGCCGCTCCGGGCGCAGTAGCCGATCGATGGTGGCCGCACTAATCCGCAACAGCTTCTCCCGTGTCACGCGATCGCAACGTAGCTCGTTGTGGCGCTCCAATACCGTGAGCAACTCTGGTAAGGCCGGCTGCAAACGCTTGCCGCAAATGTAATCCATCATTCGCCAGATCTTGATCAGCGCCGCTTTCACCTTCTCGTCGTAGTACGGCGACCGCTGCCGTGGTGCGCGCAGACGCACATCCACTACTAACGATTGTTTCCCCGACTTGATTTGTTGACCATGTTGCCGCAACACTCGTCTGGCATACGCCCGACTGTATTCCGTCAACTCGACCAGCTCGCTCAAGATCACGCTCTTCTCTTTTTTGCGGCTGCGCTGATAGCGACTCGCCCTCTTGGCCACCACCGCCTGACGCTGTTGCATCGTGAGCCTTATCCTTACCTCCAACTGGCGGTTGCCAGCGGCGGTAAGTCTCATTTATTTCGAGTACTTTTTTATTTGAGGCAACGATACCCATTTCGAGTACTTTTTTGATGAGGCAATTCGCTGGGTTGACTCGATCCGCCCGGAGTAATATCTTCCGCTTGCCGGCGAGAGCCTGACTCAATTGGCGAGTATAAAAGGGCAGACCTGAGAAAGACCCACGATCATGTTTTTCGCGGCATAATCGATTGTCATAGGTTGGCACTTTACGCTGACAGTCTTACAGAAAAGCAGAAATAAGGCTGCGGCCTCCATTCCACTTCGTTCCATTCCGGCCGAGATGCTTTTATTTAGTTCCCGCTCGTAGGATCATTGTGCCACGAGAGCCCGTCCGCACAACTCTCCGCTTCGCTTCGAGTGCTCCGCTGCGCTTCGCCCCTTCGGGTGTGCGTTCAGGCACCCACTCGTGGCCCAATGTCCCTACGAGGGGGAACCACTGTTTTCATATTCGAAACTTACAGGCATAGGAGCATCGTGTGGTATTAGGTGGGGCGGGGAAGCGGACACGTGAAAGGTCTTATGTCGATAAACGAGATTGCATGGAAGGAGAAATTTAAGATGGGAAACTTTTGTAAGGTCCAATAGTGTTGCGCTTGGTCCAAGTTTGTCCCGCAGTTGTCCCGCAGTTCTTTACAACTTGGGCACTTCATGCACAATATGCAACGCATGCACACGCGTTTTGTTAAGCTCTTTCGTAACTGTTGAAAACAAAAGGCTCGTAAAACCGACTCCTAAGCGGAAGGTCGCGCGTTGGAATCGCGCCGGGGGCACCAGTTTTTCAGTTCCGCACACACATTCGCACACGGAACCGTTCTCTAAATCCGTAGGCCCTTCTTGGGTTGAGGTTATTCGTAGTCGTCGAGTTCCTTTTCTCTTTGTTTCCAATATTCTTCCTGAAACTTGTCGAGATACTCAAGCGTAAGTCGCGGGCGCTGCTCCATTGAGAAATCCAACTGAATCTCTCGCTCTTGCGGCTGGTTGAGATTGTCAGCATAAATCCGCACCGACAGGCGATGGGAACCAGGGGTGCGTGCGGAGACATAAACAGGATCAACTCCCCAGATTGTGGCCTGTGGTTGAATGTCGCCAAAGTCGATTTCCAGGGTCCATTGGTCGTCATGCTTAAGTACAATAGGTGTTCCTTTTGGCGGGTCGCGCAACGAGCTGTTGAAGATCCGCGGGGAAAAGACCCCTCTTCTAGACGTTGGAAACTCCGGCATGTCGGCCTCGCCTATGAGGTCAACTGCAGAACCTGTGGGTTTGATTATTTCGACGCGAACTCTTTTAGCCAGCTCACTACTTGTATTCGTCGCCACGAACCCAATTGGCGCAAAGGCTCGTTTTGTTAAAACATAATCAGCGAGTTCGCGCCAATAGTTCCGATTGACGTCGTATGAAATGCCAAAAAGGCCGCCACCGTCGCTCACTTCATCTGGGTAATCTGTTCTGGAGTGCTGTTCATGATTGATCGTACTGAGGCTCACGAATGTGCCTAACGTCACCCGGCGAAGCAGATCAGCGAATTCTTGACGAATGATGGGAGATGCACGGTACTCCTTCTCGTCATCTAAACCCATTTGATGAATCTCATCGGGGGTCGCAACCGCGCAGCTGCTTCCTCTGCGATAATAGACCTCGTTGGCTTTGACGATTCCGAAATCCTTTTTTGCGTAAAACGGCCGTTTTTGTTTAGGTATAGTAATAACGCCGAAACTCTTGCCATCGTACAGAAATGCCTGATACGAAAACTTGACGTCTCGGTTGATCTTGCTGTTTACAAACTGCTGAAGTGAAGCGTCGTCAATGTGATCTGTAGCCGGAATTCCGCGAGGATCGCGAGCGCCCGTATTCAAATCCTCGACACCGATGAGAACGTAAGCGTCGCCGAGCCGCCAAGAATTAGAAAATGTTAAAACGTCCTTTAGAAGTTTTGATTTGCTTAAGTCATCTGCACCTTTGAAGGCGTATTGATCGCGCTTGAAGTCGAGCTCTGGGCCCTCACTCTGCAATAGCAGCGTTCGAAAAAGTATTTCATTCACGTTTTATAAATTCCAACCTCTCCACAGCTTGAATCCTATTGTCTCATATGATCGTGGTGATTGTTTGGTCTGCAGTTCCTTTCGCACTTCGCCAAGAACTCTGCTAGTTGTTCTTCGTTGTATAGCACACGAGTTCCGATACGATAGAAGCGAATGCGTCCGTCTGCACGTGCGCGAAGCAATGTGATTCGAGCGACCCCCAGACGCTTTGCTGCTTGTTTCTCCGAAAGTAAGTTGGGGTGTCTGTTTGTTGCTTGCATGATCCTGAGGCCTCACAACCGTTGTGCCATATCAGGTGCGAATGGAGATTATGGGAAAGCATCGTAATAGATGTATCGCAATGGGAGGAATCGGGAGTCTTGCTACCGACGCTCGATCATTTTTGGAAACCTACACTGATCACGAAAGTTGTAAAACACGACGGTCAAAATGTATGCAAAATCCGACATGCTCGGCTCAAGATTGGAGATTCGGCACGGCAGGACTGATAGTCAATCATTGGTTCTTGATCAGTTCTGGCTGTCAACCTTGCTAACTTCTGTTTTCCTCGGTCTCAAGGTCGCGCTTGATTTTCGCGATGACGCCATCAACATATTCCGTGGCATAGCGCGACTTCATGTCAAAGAAGTTAGTCATCGTCTCCGTGCTTTTGCCTTTCGCCATCCAGGGCTTCTCGACCAATTCTTCAAACACAATTTCTCGGCCTGAACGAGCTTCGATAACAGCTTCCTTCAACAGCCTTAACCCAACACTCTGGCGCTTAAAGACAAGTTCTTCCCGCCTAATCAACTTGAGCAACAGAGTTTGAAGTGTGTGCAACGTCTCGCTAATTTCTTGGCCAGGCGGCTCTTCCGAATCGGTAATGCCAGCCGCTTTCCGCCGGCGCGCGGCGAGCGCTTCGTCCAGCAGTTCGCGAATGACCGGCGCATCCTTAACCGCTCCGGTCGCTTCCATAATTGCACGGATCTGATAGGTCTGGTCCATGTACATATTGAAGGATGAGACCTTCTTCGACAGCGATCGCTGCCTTCCTCTGGGCCTTATTGCCATATGACCTCCGCCGGATCAAAATGCCTTGCGGAGAGCAAAAATAAAGCCACAACGATTTGAGAGTTGGGACGTTGCGTGAATTTCCCAGTTCGCCCAGTTTTTCTTGCGATTTGCTTTATTCTAAAGCTACTGAAAGTACAAGGTTTAGAAGATCGTTAAAGTTCGAAAACGCCTTGTATCTTGTCTGCTTTCCCTAGTTTGATTCTTTATTGACCTTCGCCGAAATCTTATGACTGCTCGATGACGCGACCCGCAGGACGTCATGTCTTCCTTTATCAGGGACCATCACGGATTTAGTAGTAACAGCGAAGGCCTCGGGTCCAAGGGGGCGTGTCGACCCTTTTGCCAAAGACGCTGCGCAGCAGCGCATAGAGCTCCGTTGCGGGCGAGTGAGAGATTTACTCGAAACGGAAAACACCGGAGGAAAAAATCAATAGATGCGGGGCGTACGATAATCCGCAATTATGTCCGGTGCAGGCGACGTGACACCGCAGGTGGCACGATGCCTGTCTGACCAGGACATAATTAGCGATTATCGGATGACCGTCCGATTTTATTGTTCGCGTTTTGAGAGGGGGATAAACTAAGTTGCTTGGAAGGTCAGCGATCGCGGACGATGTCTCTCATCGATTTTTCGACATGGTCAACCAGATTCTCTCCCAAATAAACGTTCACAGAAATTTGTTGCTGTAACGACTCAGCACGATAGTTGGTCTTATCAACGTGGAAATTAATCGCGAAAAGGTTACGTTTGTCCTTTCCGTATAGAGTCCATTTGCCAGCACCGCCTTCATAAAAACTTTGGGCCATACGGAAAAACCGATGCGTGTTAGTCTCGCGTTCGGGTATTTCCCATCGCGGATGCCAACCTTGCTCAAGAAATGCGGCCGGGAATTCGACCTCAACTCGGTAATTACTCACCGTCTCGTCACGAGGATTTTCAATAACAAAGTTCATCTCATATTCGTCCCGCTCTCCAGCACTATTGTTGAGCTTTGGCGCCAAAGTAATTCTGAGAGACTCAGGGTTTTCTTGCCCTATCTTCTGGAACTCAGGGATTCGTTCCGTCTCGGCGGTAGCGGCTCTCGACACCTTTTCGGTATAAAGCCGTTGGAACCATCTTGCTGCTCTCTCTCTGTTGTTCATCGGCTTCGATTCGCGAAATTCATACTCCACAGAAGCGAGGCCTGGGTATGTCGCGTAGAGCGCGTCTAGAATCTGGTCGGGCGGAATTAAATCGCAGATGAAACCAAACCAACCGAGGTCTTCTTGCCAATCCCGAGATGTTTCGGAGTTCGGATCTATACCATTCGCCGCGCTGATAAATTCCGCAACATCTGAAGGACTCGCGTTCATCCTTCGCTGCAAGTGGTCGCGAAGGCTTTGTTTATTTGCGAACGCCCAGAGTTGGTACATTTGCTGGGCATCATGAGGATACTTCCTTTCGATAGGCTCGACTTCGGCAAAAGCCGCTATTCGTTCTGCTACGATTTCTTTTATTCGTTGTTCTGTAACTTCTGAGACTACTGAAACCCTCTCGTCGGAATACTGGGTTTTCTTCATCTCGCGCATCCAACTCGAATAGTCATAAGCAAACGGCAACGGTTCTATTCGTTGCGCAAGTTCGATCGCTAGACTCTCCCGTGCTGATTGGTCGTCGATCCGATGCAGCAAGTGACGAATGAGGGCGCTTGCCTGAGAAATGGTTCCCAAACCGAAGAACCTATCTGTCGGGTGATTGTATGGAAGAGTATTGCCGCTTGATGCTACAACAAGTGCAAGGATAGCAGCGGTTTGAGGTTGCAGAGCATCTTCCTTGTTTCTCAGTTTCTCGACGAGTACGTGTGCGCGGTTGTCAGAAGACAACTGCTTAAACTCCTCCACTAAAGTTTCGACGGCCGGACCCGGAATTCGCGATAAGAACCGTTCGACGTCTTGGTCGCTAATATCGTCCGCCGGAACCCCATAGTTGAAGTAACGGGGAAAATATTCCTTTGCGGCTATACGCTTTTCAGTGCTGCGCCCTTCCACAAGATCAGGAGAATAAGCGCCCGCGCGAAATAGACCAATTGCTCCGGTTCTCGGAAAAAGTGCCTGAACTACGATACTGGCTGATTTACGATCTTCGTCGGAGTAGTCCTTGAGAGCTTCTTTGATGACCGCTTCCGTTAATGCCTTTGTATCTGTGTTACGGATCCAACTAACGGGATCCATTGCGCCGGGGCTGAAAGCATCGGCATTTTCTCGAATCGCTGTATACAATTCTGGATAAAAAATGCGGATGCCCTCGATTAGAATCAAATCTACAATATCGGTTTCACCGACTAGAATTGGCAACGCGAAGGTGAGAGCGTTTCCGAATCGCTTCGCTATTCTTGGCGTAGTCATCCGGTTCAAAAAGCCTTTGTCGAATATTTCCCCCAAGCGCCGTGCTTCATCCTCTGAAAGTTTATAGTTGGCAAGTGCCAGTGCCGCGTCTAAGCCTTCAATAGCTAATGCCCTACGCGCGTGGCGGGTCGCCGGAGGCAACGACAACGGCACCTGGATAATTTTTTCAAGAAAACTCTTTCCGCCGCCTGCACCGACGTATTTCTCGCCGAGCGCCTCCGCAACTCGTTTTTCATCGAAGAACAAAACATAGGTCGTGTTCGGAAAATCACCGAGTAATTTAACCAACCTGAACACAGTGTGAATCTCTGCTTTGTCTAGCCGATCGATATCGTCCATCATCACGACGATGCGTTTGGAAGATGTTGCAAGTGCATTCTCAAACCGAGTCTTTAACGCGTCGATGTCAACGTGAGATCGTTTGCGAGCAAAGACCTTAAAAGCACCGCTCATCTTGCCAGCATAAGGAATCGCACTCAGCACGTCCGCGTATTCTTCAGCAAGAGCGACCAGCGTTTCTTTCTTCGTTAAAAGTGCAGAGTCAATCTTTCCAGCAACATCAAGAAAAAATGACCGAAGGAGCAGAGATTCCTCCGGGAATCTCCACGGATTGAATCGGACCACTACTACATTCTCATACGTCTCAAGTCTTTCAACAATCATGTTCAAAACGGACGTCTTCCCCTCACCCCATGGCCCGTGAATCCCTACGACTAGTCCACTCGTTGATTCACGACTCGCTATTACGTCCGCTATTCGGTCGGCGAAGTGTCTACGCCCGAATCGATCCTGACTCGATGAAATAATGGGTTGATCGGCTTCCATGGTCTTTGAAAAGAATGTTATGAGTGTTTTAATTATCCGAGTCTTGCGGTAGCTTGTCTAAGGTTGTCTCATCTCGCGCCCAACTAAGGACGTTGATCAGCAATAAGGAGGGCAGAGCGCTTAGCCATTTAGCAGGGCATGTTTTCCTTCGTCTGAGCAAGGGCAGAGCCTAGAATCCGCCAAACGAGATCTTTAGCAATGAGCGTTAGACCAAAAGCCAGTCACGCCTCGCAGATCACACGCAAGCCTTCTATGCCACTGTAGTGAGTGCCGTTGTGCGTGATTAGCGGTACGTCAAGAAGAAGCGCTGTCGCAGCGATCCATGCATCTGCCGGCGCAACGGGTCGCCCGCGCTTGCGAGCGCTGTGCATTGCCTCGGCCCACCGAGTGCACATTTGATCGTCCGAGTGGAGAATTAAGTATCGCGTGAGATACTCTTCCAATTCCTGACGCCGACTTTCACCCCAACTACGTTCAAGCGCCCATCGCCAGAGTTCAGCTAGTGACATAAAGGAAACGATAAAAGGCGGGTCGTTGAGGTAGGGCTCGTATAACCTGGCTCGGGTATCTCTCTTGTATAGGAAAGAGAGAACGTCGGTGTCGACGACCACCGGCACTAGTCGAGACTCCTGTTCGAAGGCGTGTCTCGCCATTCTCTGATTGCCCGGATCATTTCATCCGCAGTCTCGTCGGAGGGCCCACCATCGCCAAGCAAATCGGTAAAGCTGGTCGCGAGGGCAGTCCGCTGGGCTTGGGCAAGTCGAAGGATTTCAGCCCGGGCATGAGCAGCGGCCTCTTCGCGCCGCCTGAAGTTATCCATTTCGCTATCGAGTCGTCTCATGTCTCGCTACACTCCTACCAGATAATGATGAGCCCGTACCTTCGCCGCGCGCAGCAAATGCTCAATTTGCAAGCAGAGATCAACTTCGGATTTTTCGTCATCCGATAAACCTTCCGTCTTTTCCCGGAAAATCAGATCAGCTACGCGAGCCTTTGCTTCCTCTGAGGGACGGAAAGCGATCACATTTTGCGGGCTGGAGGACGCAATAAATTCGATCACCTCGTCGTAAACCTTGTTAGGTTGCATGATCTTGCTCCGATACGAAGTTTAGCACTGCTTCTCATTCAGTGCACAAGTTCTGCTTGTGGCGCAGCTTCTGTGGCTTCGGCATTGAAAGCGTCCAAGGCCGCGGCCGCTCGTTTCGCCGTCTCAACATTCGCATTGACATAGCGGTAAGTTGTATTGGCCTGAGAATGGCCCAGGACGCGGCCAACTTCGGACAATGGAATGTGAGCACTGACAAGCCGCGTTGCTGCCGTGTGGCGCAGATCGTGAAAGCGTACATCATTCAGTCCAGCCTCACTGCGCGCTGCCGTGAAGCTTCGTTTGACGTTATCAATGATGCCGAAAACCAGACCATCTGGATTGTCGGGTGCATCAGCTCTCAATCTTTCCAGTTCCAACTTTAGCCGCGTGGTAATCG
>Ga0105238_10005830_pt1 | contig 12195 bp, 12 predicted proteins | sample KBSC34metaG_FD_81526 | JGI IMG/M metagenome (GOLD analysis project Ga0105238, IMG submission 81526) | Corn rhizosphere microbial communities from Kellogg Biological Station, Michigan, USA - KBS C3-4 metaG | ecosystem: Host-associated > Plants > Roots > Rhizosphere > Soil | place: Michigan, USA... | reverse complement strand
TACGATCTGAAGAAGAAGAGTGAAGACGCATTGGATCGCGCGCTTCCCGCGAAGCTGCTGCCGCCGCAATCGGCTGAAGGCACTGTTGTGGTGCTGATAATGGATAAGAGTTCGTCGATGGAAGGGCCGAAGATGGAGCTGGCGCGCGCCGCCGCTACCGGCCTGGTGAGCAATCTGCGTCCCATCGATCAAGTAGGAGTGCTGATTTTCGATAACTCTTTCCGCTGGGCGGTGCCGATCCGTAAGGCGGATGACCCGCGCGGGATCAACGCGCTGATCGCGGGCATCACCGCCGATGGCGGCACTCAGATCGCACCTGCGCTCACCGAGGCGTATCAAAAAATCTTGCCGGTGGAAGCGACGTATCGCCACATCCTGCTGTTGACGGATGGAATCTCCGAAGAAGGCAACAGCTACGCGCTGGCGCGCGAGGCCAAGGAACATCAGGTGACCATCTCCACCATCGGACTGGGCGCAGACGTCCATCGCGAGTACCTGGAAATGGTAGCGAATATCGCGGATGGCAAATTCTATTTTCTTAAGGATCCGACTGGCCTGGAGCAGATCGTGCTGCGCGACGTGATGGAACATACCGGCACCACTGCGGTGGAGAAGCCGCTTTCCGCCGAGGTCGCGGTGCAGAGTGAGATTCTCGACGGGCTGGGTATTGAATCGGCTCCGCCATTAAAAGGCTACGTCCGCTTTGAAGCAAAGCCCACCGCCGAAACGATTCTGCGTTTCGATAAACGCGAACCGTTGCTGGTGCGTTGGCAGTACGGTCTGGGGCGCTCCGCGGTATTTACGTCGGACGCGAAAGCGCGCTGGGCCGCGAGTTGGATTTACTGGAAAGGCTTCGACAAATTTTGGACCAATCTTAGCCGCGATTTGCTGCCGCATACGCAGGCGGGCGAGGCCACGATCGAATACGATAGCGCCAATGGCGACCTGGTGGCGAACTACCGGCTCAGTGAAGGAATGGACGAACCGAAGGAAGTTCCGGCGATTTACGTGCTGGGCTCCGACGGATTCAAGAAGCAGATTGAAGTGATCAAAGTTGGCTCGGGCGTATATCGCGGAAGGCTGCAGATCGGCTCGCGGCAAGGGTTGTTCCGCGTGCGGCCGTTAGTGGATACGCCGGCGTTCCCCGAAGTGGGGCTGTACCGGCCGGAAGTGGAACTCACGGAGTACGGCTCGAATCAGGCACTGCTGAAACAAGTCGCCGAGTTCACGGGTGGACGCTTCGAGCCGGATCCCAAAGCCGTGTTCGACGCGGGTGGCCGCACTTTAGCATCCACTATGCAACTGTGGCCGGGCTTGCTCGCGTTCGCCATTCTCGCGAATCTGACTGAGTTGGTGATGCGTAAATGGAAGGGCCTACTCGGCCGCAGTTAGCGACTTCCAGCGGCGGTACACCAGGGACAACGGCAATCCCATCACGTTGAAGTAGCAGCCGTCGACTCTCTCCACAAATTTGCAAGCGAGTCCTTGAATCGCATAACCGCCGGCTTTGTCGAAGGGTTCGCCGCTGGCGACATACTCCGCGATTTCGCATTCCGTGAGCGGGGCGAAACGCACTTGCGTGGCCGAGTGATCCACGATACAGCCGCCGCGATGACGCAGGCAAATGCCGGTGATGACGGTGTGCTCGCGGCCGGAAAGCAGGCGCAGCATCGCGCGGGCGTCATCGGCATCCGCCGGCTTCTCGAGAATATGATCGTCAATGACGACAGTGGTGTCGGCGCCCAGCACGATTTCGTCGGCGTTCTCCCAAGCGGCTTCAGCCTTGTCGCGCGCCAGACGCCGCACGTAATCTACAGGGCTTTCGCCCGCACGATGCACTTCTTCCACGGGTTTTACACGCACGGCGAACTCGAATCCGGCGACCGACAGCAACTCACGGCGGCGCGGCGATTGCGATGCTAAAACAAGCTGGGGCAAGAGTCAGGTATAACATTCCCGGCATGCTAAAATCGAATTCCCCCCGAATACATGGAGACCATGGAACGCGCTGGCCGTCTCGTCAGGAAAATGAAAGTGTCGCCGGGCATCACCGATCCGGAAACACGCGCGCAGATGGCCTGGCCGGTGGCGGCGGGCAAGTACACCGCCCTAAAAACACGTGCCACGAATCTGGTGCGCGGCACGCTGGTGGTGGAAGTGGAAGACATCGTATGGCAGCGGCAGCTCAATACCATTCGGCATTTTCTGCTGCGGAATTTGCATAAGGAATTAGGCGAGGCTCTCGTGACGGAAATCGATTTCCGGCCCATGCCGCGGCGGCTGGCGCCGCAACGCGCGGAAACGGCGCGGCCGTCTGTGGAAGGAATTCAAGATCCTGTGATGGGAATGCTGTACCGGCAATCGAAGAAAAAGGAAACGGCGTGAAGATTACCGAGCAGGAAGTGAGGCGTGTGGCCGATCTGGCGAACTTGGCGCTGCGCGAAGATGAAGTCGCGAGGATGGCTCAAGATCTGAGCGGAATCCTCACCCACATCGACAAGTTGAACGAGTTGGACACCACGGACGTCGAGCCGATGGCGCAGGTATTATTTGACGCGGAGGAAACCGCAACGCTGCGTGAGGATCGCGAGCGTCCTTCGCTTTCAAACGCCGACGCGGTGGCCAACGCGCCTGTGACCAGCGGCGGCTACTACAAAGTTCCGAGAGTGATCGAGAGATGAGCAGCCCACTCAACGGACTCAGCATCGATTCGATTCGCGCCGGCTTGCTAGCGAAGAAGTTCAGCGCCGAAGAACTGACCCGCCAGTCTTTGGCATACGCCGAAGCCGAGAATCCCAAGACCAATGCGTACCTGACCCTTTCACCGGAGCGGGCTCTGAACGCGGCGCGCGCGGTGGACGCGAAGATTGCCAAGGGCGAAGATCCCGGAGCGCTCGCCGGCGTGCCGATCGCGGTGAAAGACGTAATCGTCACGCGCGGGCTGCGTACTACGTGCGGCTCAAAATTGCTGGCGAATTATGTTCCTCCGTATGACGCTACAGCTGTCATCCGGCTGGAGCAAGCTGGCGGAATCATCGTAGGCAAAACCAATTGCGACGAGTTCGCCATGGGATCGTCGAACGAGAATTCTGCGTTCGGTCCGGTGCGCAATCCGGTAGCACTGGATCGTGTTCCCGGCGGATCGAGCGGTGGATCGGCTGCGGTAGTCGCGCAGGAGACGGCGCTGGTTTCACTCGGCTCCGACACCGGCGGCTCCATCCGCCAGCCCGCTTCGTTCTGCGGGATCAGCGGAGTGACGCCGACGTATGGGCGCGTGTCGCGCTACGGACTGACGGCGTTCGCCAGTTCGCTCGATCACATCGGGCCGTTCGGGAAAACCACGCGCGATTCCGCGCGCCTATTGCAGGCGATAGCGGGACACGACGACATGGATGCGACCTCGGCGTCTGCGCCTGTCCCGGACTATGTCGCTGCGCTCGACGGCAAGATCAAAGGATTGAAAATTGGACTGCCGCGCGAATACTTCGATGGTCTGGCGAGCGAGACCGGCGATCGCGTAGCGGCCGCTGTCGAAGTGCTCAAACAACTGGGCTGCGAAGTGCGCGACATCCAACTCCCGCACACGCCCTACGCGGTAGCGGCCTACTACATCATCGCGACGGCCGAAGCCAGCGCGAATCTGGCACGCTATGACGGCGTGCGGTATACCACACGCTCCGCCAGCGCGAACACGCTATCCGACATGTATCGCATGACACGCGAAGAAGGTTTCGGCAACGAGTGCAAGCGCCGCATTATGCTCGGAACCTACGTCTTGAGCGCCGGTTACTACGATGCGTATTATTTGAAGGCGCAGAAGGTCCGCAATCTGATCGCGCGCGATTTCGCGCAAGCCTTCGAGCAAGTGGACGCCATCGTCGCGCCGGTGTCGCCCTTCCCGGCATTCAAAATCGGCGAGAAGTTAAACGATCCCACCGCAATGTATTTGTCCGATATCTATACCGTCACAGGCGACTTGGCCGGCATTCCGTGCATGAGCGTCCCCTGCGGACTCACGGCAGAGGGCTTGCCGGTGGGCTTGCAGATTATAACCCGTCATTTCGACGAATCGACGATGTTCCGCATTGCCGACGCCTACGAAAACGCGTCACACTGAGATCAGGAGATCAACAAATGGCATTTACCTTACCCGCACTGCCCTACGCCTTCGATGCGCTGGAGCCGCACATCGACGCGAAGACGATGGAGATCCACCACGATAAACACCATCAGGCCTACATCACGAACGTGAACAAGGCCCTGGAATCCGCGCCGGAACTGGCGTCGAAGAGCGTTGAAGAATTGCTAGCGAACAACTGCGCCATTGTGCCGGAAGCGATCAAGACGGCGGTGCGCAATAATGGCGGCGGTCATTACAATCACTCGATGTTCTGGACGATTCTTGGTCCGGGTGCGGGCGGCGCACCGGTCGGCAACCTGGCGCAGGCGATCACCGGCGCATTCGGCAGCTTCGACACGATGAAGGAAAAGTTCAACGCCGCGGCGACCACGCGTTTCGGATCCGGATGGGCATGGATTGTGAAGAGCGGATCGGCGATCGAAATCACTTCAACCGCGAACCAGGATTGCCCGCTGATGGAAGGCAAGTTCCCTGTGATCGGCTTGGACGTGTGGGAACACGCGTATTATTTGAAGTATCAAAACCGCCGGCCGGAATATATCGGTGCTTGGTGGAACGTGATCAACTGGGCCGAAGCCGAGAAGCGTTTTAACTCGGGCAAGTAAGCGCTGCGATCATCGATAACAATTTGTCCCGGCTGAAGGCGAAGCCGGGACAAGTTTTATTGGCGCGGATTTCGCGATGCATCACGATGTGGTCGGAATCGATCGGGATCGACCAGCGCCGGGCAATTTCTCCCACCAACTCTGCGGATGTGGAGTACTGCATATCCGTCCACTGATCCTGCGCGCGCCCCTCATGTTCGATACCGATCGTATAAAAGTTAGGATTCACGTGCGGCCGCAGGAGTTTCCACGTGGAACCTACCGGGTTTCCGGCGTGATACGCGGTATCTCCCTCACTCACGTACTGGTGCACTTCGCCGCCGCGCCCAACGATGTAGTGGGCTGATACCACCGCAGCAGCGTTGTTAAACCAAGCGTCGGCGGAGGCGAGGGTTCCTTCGGAAATGTGAATCACGATGGCCGACGGCCGCAACGCGCCGGGACGCCCTTGCATAAAATTCTTGGGAGAGCATGGCTTGCGTACAACGTTCATACGATGCCTCGTTCTCCGCTTCCAGATGGCGGCAAATCAGTGAGAGCCGCTTGCCGCTGCGCACGGTCCTGCGACTCTTGACTCGCGGCAGCGGAGCGCAATCTCAGCAGATCCTTGAGAACCGTAAACCAGAATGGTCCACCTAAAGTGAGCAGTATCGCGCTGACCGCCACGCCGGCCCAGTTGACTTGCTGCCAGCGCGCGAGCCATTCTACTCGGCTCGAGGGCACGACGATAATCTCGGCAGCCTGAAGTTTCGCGGCAGCGAGTCGCACGTCCGATTGATTCGCCGCCAAACTCTGGGCCAGCGCGACCGCCTGCTCCCGCGCTGAGTCGCTGCGTGCCAGACGCTTCAGCAAATCGAAAGTGTCGAGCGGCAACGCCAGCGCGACGGCGATTCCGAAAATCGCGACCAGCTTCTTGCTCTGTGCGGTGAACTTCGCCGACGCGTGGTCCATCGTCGTATCGAAGACCCCAAAAACGTCGCTCGCGAGGGCGGCCAGCGGGCTCCGCGCGAAGCCAGTGGCTCGGACCACGGCGGCGGCCAGATCGGGGCGTTCTACGGAAAGCTCCAGCGCCGCACGCCGAACGTGGGCCAGCAGCGCCTGCGGATCGAATCCCGGGGTCAGGACCGTGATCTTGCCCTTGAGCTCGGTGTTCTTCTGCGCCAGCACCAACAGCGTCTCGATCAGATCCTCGCGAGTGATTGCGTCCTTCGATCGCACCACCTTGTGAGCCAGAATTTCCGCACCATCGCCGTCGAAGCCCCAACCTAACTGGCGGAACACATCTAGCACTCCTGCCCGGAGATGGCGGGAGCGAAGCTGCAGAAAGGTCGCCACCATCTGAGTCAGCATGGTGACGGCCAGGCTTAGGACCAGCAGCACGGTGACGAAGCCAATCAAAGTATCGAGCGATCGAAGCACGCTCTAGCAATAGCTAAAGGCAGTCGGCGAACGGGACTAGCCACGCCGCTAAGTGAAGAGACCAGAAAAGTTAACCGGAAGGAGAATTTGCGAACCGCACATTTTCCGTGGAACAAATCTGGAAACCCTTCGTCCTATATTCCATATGCCGACCCTTTGGACAGATCTGCGGTATGCCATTCGCATGCTCCGTAAGAATGCGGGTTTTACGGCAGTCGCCGTCGCTGCGCTGGCCTTGGGTATTGGAGCGAATACTGCGATCTTCACGGTGGTCAACGCAGTTTTGCTCGACTCGCTACCCTACCCTCAGCCGGATCGCATCATGAAGTTGGGACGGAAGTTCACCAACGGCGTCGGCTACTCCAATTCCATACCGAAGTACATGGCGTGGCGGCGCAATCAGGCGTTCGAAGCCATGGCGCTTTACGATTTCGGCTCTCTAGGAATGAATTTGGGAACAGGTAGCCCTCCGGATCAGATCAAGGCCGCCCATGTCTCGGCGGATTACTTCAGAGTCTTCGGCGGATCGCCGTTGATCGGGCGAGGCTTCACCAATACGGAAGATCTACCCAAAGGACCGCAAGCGGCCGTGGTCAGCTACAGCTTGTGGCAGTCGCGATTCGGCGGAGATCGGGGGATTATAGGACGCACCGTTCTGCTGAACGGCGCGCCGTTCCCGGTGGTGGGTGTGCTGCCTCGCGGATTCCAACCACAGCCTGAGGCGGATGTGCTGCTCCCCATGCAGGCCGATCCCGAAAGCATCAATCAGGGACACTACCTGAGCGTGGCGGGCCGCCTGAAGCCCGCTGTTTCACGGGCGGTGGCGCAGGCGCAAGTAACGGCGGCGGGAGAGCAGTTCCGCAGAGATTATCCCAAGTGGATGGATGCCAACGAGGGCGTCGCTGTAGTTCCGATGCGCGACGCCCTGGTGGGTGACGTACGCACTGCGCTCCTGGTGTTGAGCGGAGCGGTCGCGCTGGTACTTCTAATCGCTTGTGCCAACGTCGCGAGCCTATTGCTCGCCCGGGCCTCCGTCCGGCAACGCGAACTGGCGATTCGGGGAGCGGTGGGAGCAACTCGCGGTCGCGTGGTCCGCCAGATGCTGACCGAGAGCATGGTGCTGGCAATATTGGGCGGCTTGCTGGGATTCGCACTGGGTGCGTGGGGCGTGCGCGAGCTGCTGACTCTTGTCCCGGGGAACCTTCCACGGCTCACCGATACAGCCGGGCAGCACGCGAGCATCCCGCTGCTAGATTGGAAAGTCGCCGCGTTCACGATGGGGACTGCGCTGCTCACCGGACTGTTGTTTGGGACCTTCCCCGCGCTGCACGCCTCGCGTGCAGATCTGTCGTCGCATCTGAAGGAATCGAGCGGGCGCTCCGGCACTGGACTGAAGCACAATCGGGTGCGGTCGTTGCTAGTGGTGAGCGAGGTGGCGCTGGCGCTGGTGTTGCTGGTGGGCGCGGCACTCTTGATCCGCACGTTTACGGGGCTGCAAAGCGCGAAGTCAGGTATCGATCCGCGCGGGGTGCTGACGCTGCAGACTTCTCTCGCGGGCGGCAATTACACAAGTACCGCGAAGGTTGACAACTTCAGCACACAGGCGGTGCGGCGCATAGAAGCAATCCCCGGCGTGGAGGCTGCGGCAACCGCGATTGCGCTCCCGATCGAGAACGGCATCGATCTGCCCTTTGCGATTGCAAGTAAGCCTCCTTCTAAGGGCGATTACAACGGAGACGAGCAGTGGCGCAGCGTTTCGCCACACTACTTTCAAGTCTTTAAGATTCCGCTTCTACGCGGGCGCATGTTCAGTGAGACCGACGCCGGCAACTCCAGCCGCGTCGTGATCATCAATGAGGCTATGTCAAGGCGATATTGGAAAACCGAAGATCCCGTCGGCCAGGTGATCACTATCGGCAAAGGACTGGGACCACAGTTCGACGATTCTCCGCGGCAGATCGTTGGGATCGTGGGCACGGTGCGCGAAAACGGCTTGAACAAGGCGGATACCGGTGTGATGTACATCCCGCAGAGTCAGGTGCCTCAGGGTTTGACGGCGCTTGCGAACAGCGTCATCCCACTATCGTGGGCGGTGCGCACCGCGGCGGGGCCGATGACTATGCGCATCCCGGTGGAGCAGGAACTGCGGGCTGTCGACGGACAGATTCCCATTTCACGGGAGCGAACGATGGAGCAAGTGGTCGCCGATACGGTTTCGCGGCAGAGTTTCAATATGCTGCTGCTGAGCATCTTCGCGGGAGTCGCGCTGGTGCTGGCGGCCATCGGCATTTATGGCCTGATGTCTTATGCCGTGCAGCAAAGAACCCAAGAACTGGGCATACGCATGGCGCTGGGAGCGGACCGAAGCAATGTGCTGCGCCTGATAATAGCGCAGGGAATGAAACTCGCGCTCAGCGGAGTGGTGTTGGGGCTGGCGCTGGCGTGGGGATTAACGCGTTTGATTGCCAGCCTGCTCTATGGCGTGAAGGCCAGCGATCCTTACACCTTCGGTCTGGTGGCGGCGATCCTGGCCACAGTCGCGTTGGTTGCGGCCTACGTGCCCGCGCGGCGCGCGACTACGATCGACCCGTTGATCGCGCTGCGCTACGAATAGCGCTCAGTATTTGGGAACCGACGGGTCGATTTTATCGCTCCACGCCGTGATTCCGCCGAGCATGTTCTTCACGTTCTTGAAACCCGACTGCCGTAGGAAGTCGCACGCCCTCGCACTGCGTCCGCCCATTTTGCAAAAGGCGATCACTTCGGTGTTGGGATCGAGCTCACCCACACGCTTGGGTACGTCGCCCAGCGGAATCAGCTTGGCTCCGGGGATGCTGGCGATCTGATACTCGTTGGGCTCGCGCACGTCGATGAATTGGAACTTATCGCCGCGGTCGAGGCGGGCTTTCAACGCCACAGCGTCGATCTCGGTATCGGACATATATCCACCTTGGGGTTGGGCTTGCTGCTCCGCCACGGGTGCAACCTCCGCAGGGTTCGGGACCCCGCAAAATTGATGGTAGTCGATCAGTTCATGGATCGACGGATTATCGCCGCATACCGGGCACTCCGGATTACGGCGCAGCTTCAGTTCACGGAAACGCATGGCGAGCGCATCGTAGAGCAGCAGGCGCCCGATCAGCGGTTCGCCGATCCCCAGGATCAGCTTGACGGCTTCGGTAGCCTGGATCAGTCCGACGGTACCGGGGAGAATTCCGAGCACCCCGCCTTCGGCGCAGCTCGGAACCAAGCCCGGAGGAGGCGGTTCCGGATACAAACAGCGATAGCATGGTCCGCCAGGATACGCGAAGATCGTGGCTTGCCCTTCGAAACGGAAAATCGATCCGTAAACGTTGGGCTTTTTTAGAAGCACGCAGGCGTCATTAATCAGGTAGCGCGTCGGGAAGTTGTCGGTGCCGTCGACCACCATGTCGTAGTCTTTGATGATGTCGAGTGCGTTCTCGCTGGTGATGGCGGTATCGAACTTGTCGACCTGCATGTACGGATTGATGTCGAGCATCGAATCCGCCGCGGAATCCAGCTTCTTCCTGCCGACATCTTTGGTGCCGTGAATCACCTGCCGCTGCAGGTTGGTGTAATCGACCACGTCGAAGTCGACAATGCCAACGCGACCAACACCGGATGCAGCCAGATATAGTCCCAGTGGCGCACCGAGTCCGCCGGCGCCTACCATCAGCACTTTGGCATTCTTCAGCTTGAGCTGCCCTTCCATGCCGACTTCAGGCAGGATCAGGTGGCGCGAATAGCGCAGAATTTCATCTTTATTCAGCGCGGTCGCTTTTTCAGCGACCGGCGGTGTTGCAACAGCCATCACACACCTCCAGCAATACTCGGGACGATCGAGAGAGTGTCGCCCGCTGCGACCGGCGTCGCGTCCTTTTGCAGATAACGGATGTCGTCGTCGTTCAAATACACGTTAACGAAGCTGCGCATCTTGCCCTCGTCGTTGAAGAGCTGCTTGCGCAGATCGGGGAACTTTTGGGTCAGCGACGCCAGCACTTCGGCGACGGTTGCGCCGGTCAGGTCCACCGAATCGTGCTTGTCGGCGAACTGGCGAAGGGGCGTCGGGATCAGGACTTTGGCCATATCAATTCTTCTTTCTCAGCAGCGGTCTGTTCGGCATTGGGTAGGAAGCTATTGGCGTGATCGAACTTGCCGCCCTTCACCGAGAGTACGACGAACGAATACCAGGGACACGAGTTCTCAAGATCGGTCTTCGAGAAGTAGGCGTCGCAATCCGGGTGCGAATGGAAAATGCCGATCAGATCGAGCCCGGCCGCACGCGCTTTTTTATCGGCTTCGAGCAGGTCTTCGGGACGCAGTTCGTAACGCGCGCCCTGCGCACCGGTGTAAGCGTTTTCGAGAGGCTGGGCCAGCGTGACATCTTTCACGTCGCCGTTGATCGAACCGATCATTGCTCCGCAACACTCGTTGGGAAATTTCGCTTCGGCGTGGGCGACCATGGTTCTCCACGCAGCGTCGGTAATTTTAATCATTCCAGAATGGCTCGCTCAAATATTTCGTCGCACCGTCGGCGAGCATCGTTACTACGACGCCGCTCTCGCCTGCCGCGGCCAGCTTCTTGCCGACCGTTCGTGCCGCGTGAACGTTGGCGCCGGATGACATCCCCACTAGTAAGCCTTCGTTGCGCCCGAGCCATCGCGTCATCGCGTACGCGTCTTCGGTCTCAATCCAAAGGTTATCATCGGCCAGCGTCGGGTCATAAATGGCTGGCACGATTGCAGTAGGCATGTGCTTCAAGCCTTCCAGTCCGTGGAAACCCGATGACGGCTGCGCGGAAATGCACTTCACTCCGGGCACGTCACGCTTCAACCGTCGGGAGGTACCTGTAAAGGTTCCGCTAGTCCCCATACTGGTGACGAAATGCGTTATGCGGCCGTCGGTCTGGCGAATGATCTCGACTCCCGTGCCGTCGAAATGCGCGCGCCAGTTGGCGGGGTTGCCGTACTGGTCCGGGTAAAAATATTTCTCGGCGCCTTCCGCGAAGATCTTCTGGCAGAGGCGTATCGCCCCGTCGGAGCCCTCCCCGGGATCGGAAAACACCATCTCCGCGCCGTAGGCTTTCAATATCTGTTTACGTTCATGGGACGCGTTCTGTGGAAGCACCAATTTCGCGCGATACCCCTTGATAGAGCAGATCATGGCGTACGCAATGCCGGTGTTGCCGCTGGTGGCGTCGAGCAGGACGTGATCTTTGGTTAAGGCTCCGGAGCGCTCCCCTTCCTGGATCATGTTCAATCCCGCGCGGTCCTTAACCGAGCCACCGGGATTGAAAAACTCGGCTTTCGCGTAGATTTCGACACCGGGCAAATCCTCGTCGACTTTGGCGAGGCGGATGAGCGGGGTATTGCCGATCTGGCCCAGTAGCGCGTGCGCAGACTGGATGGCTGTTTTGGGTGCTACGGGGACCATGTGTGGGTACCTATTGATTGTAAAGATCCCCTGCAAAGTCTGTCAACGCAAGGGGATAGCGTTTCCATCTGTATTAGAAGCAGATGGCGGGCGAAAGATGCAGAAAAAGCAATCCCGCCGTGGTCGATGGCGGCGTCGTTCCGGACAGGTGCCGGTGGCTTACTTCTTGAGTTCGATGACGATTACTTCCATGGGCTTATCGCTGAGATTCTCAGGCAGGTGCTTGCCGGGTTCCGTCCAAGTCGCATCGTGGGCCTTGCTGCTGAGATCCTGCGACTTGCCGTCTCCAGCCGTCATTTTGACATGGTAGTCGGTCATGGACACAGCGACGGACGCCGGATGTTCGTGCATCACCGATTTCTCATGCGGTCCGTATTTGGCCCGCAGGACCCGAACCTCGTCATTCTCCAGGACCACACTGTAATGTTTGGGATCCAATTTAATAGGGTCCAGCGCTGTCTTCGCCACGGCCGCACCCGGCTTCTTCAGCTCCACCATGACGGTTTCCGAGGGTGTGTCGGACAGATTGTCGGACGCGTGCGTCATGTTCTTGGAGTAAGCCACCTCGCCGGCTTT
>Ga0105238_10005828_pt1 | contig 12197 bp, 7 predicted proteins | sample KBSC34metaG_FD_81526 | JGI IMG/M metagenome (GOLD analysis project Ga0105238, IMG submission 81526) | Corn rhizosphere microbial communities from Kellogg Biological Station, Michigan, USA - KBS C3-4 metaG | ecosystem: Host-associated > Plants > Roots > Rhizosphere > Soil | place: Michigan, USA... | reverse complement strand
CTTATCGCCCACGTGTCCGGCGACGTACGAAGGGACTCCGTTGCTGTTGTTGTTGTAGCTCTTCGGCTCCTGCGCGGCGCCCGGCCGGAAGGCTTGCGGCTGGTAACCAATCAGCATCCCCGTGACTACGTTGCCGGGAGTCTCCGGGCCCGGACGATTCCCGAGTCCAGGGGTCCACGCCTCATGCTCCCACGCGATGATGTTGCCCTTGGCATCCAGACCGGCGCGCTCGTCGATAGTCCAAGCGTTGCCGTAATTTTCCCAGGCCATCTCGTCTTTGCGCGAGAGTTGCACGCGCACCGGCTTGCCCACCGCTTGCGAGAGAATCGCCGCGTCGTAGGTCACAGTGTCCGCGCCGTTCAAGCCATAGCACCCCGCGCCGCGGCGGAAGATAACGTGCACGTTTTCGGGTTTGAGACCGAGGATCATCGCGCCCGTCGTTTTCTGGTACCACACGCCTTGCGTGGGCGAATAGATGGTGGCTTTGTCGCCTTGCACGTCTGCGACGGCGCAGGAACTGCCCACCGAGCCGTGCATTTGATAGGGATGGTAATAGGTGGACTTCAGCACCGTCGCCGCCGCAGCCAGCGTCTGCTCCGTATCTTTCGAATCGACCAGTTTCACATCGCGCGACGGCTGCTTGCGCATGCTCTCATGAAATTCCGCTTGCTTCGGCAGGCCGCTGCCCGCTGTCCACGACACTTTCAACTTTTCCGCCGCTTGCATTGCCTGCCAAGGCTTCTCCGCCACTACGCCGACAAAGTTCTTGCGCGTGACTACCTTCACTACGCCTGGCATATCCTTGACGGAGCCTTCGTCGACGCTGACGACGGCAGCGCCGACGGCGGGTGGACGCACCACGCGCCCGTGCAACATTCCCGGCAAGCGCACGTTGTGAACGTACTCGAACTGTCCGGTAGCCATCGCCGCCATATCCGGACGGCCGATCGGTTTGCCCAGCACCGTCCACTCGCTGGCAGGTTTACGCTTGGCGTTCTTGTCGAGCACCACGTTCAGCTTCTTACCGCCGACCAGTTGGCCGTAAGTCACTTTCTTCGACGCATCGCCCTTCACGCTGATCACGCCATTCGCGGCGCTCAGACGTTCCACCGGTACGTTCAACTGCTGCGACGCCATCTTGAGCAACGCCTCTCGCGCGGTCGCGCCCGCCTGCGCCAGATTGCCGTGATTGAAATTCGCCGGGTGAGATTGGCTCCCCGAAGTGTAAGCCTGATCCGGCGTCAGCGCCGTGTCGCAGTAGATCAGCTTCACGCGCTCGAACGGTACCGACAGTTCTTCAGCCACCAATTGCTGCTGCGCCGTCGAGATCCCTTGTCCCAATTCTTCTTTGCCGCTAAAAGCAGTGACGCTGCCATCGGCCGCGATAGCGATCCAGGAATCCACCTGATCCATGGGCGGCGCACCGGGCAGCGGAGCTTGTCCGAACTGCGCCTGCGCCACGTCGCCTCCCAGCATGCGGAAGCCCACGATCAACGCTCCCGCGCCCTTCAAGAAGTTACGGCGATTGAGTTCCGCCCGCGCCGCCGGAGTCATTTCGCCACCGCCTTGGCATAACGCTGGATAGCTTGCTGCATCCGCACATGCGTGAAGCAGCGGCACAGCACGCCAGACAGCGCCTGCTGAATCTCGGACTCGCTGGCCTTAGGGTTCTTGTCGAGAAAAGCCTTCGCCGTCAAGATCACGCCGTTCAAGCAAAAGCCGCACTGCGCGGCCTGCTCGTCGATGAACGCCTTCTGAATCGGATGCGGCTTTTCGGGCGTGCCCAGCCCTTCCAGCGTCACAATGTCCTTGCCAGCCACCGCACTCACAGGCGTCACGCAAGACCGCACCGCCGTGCCATTCACGATCGCCGTGCAGGAGCCGCACTGGCCGAGCCCACAGCCGAACTTGGGCCCGCGCAACCCTAAATCGTCGCTCAAGGCATACAGCAAAGGAGTCGCGGGATCGAGATCCAGCATGTGGGTTCGCCCGTTGACTTTGAGACTGATGGCACTCATATGGCTAAGAGTAGAGCGCCGCGTAGCGTGGGTCAAGGGCTCGCCACCCTGAGTGAATAGTGTTAATTTGATTCTCATAGCCGGGAGGCGATACGAATGGCCAAGAAGATCCCAGTCGGACGGCGTGGATTCTTGAAGGGCGCGGCGGGCGCAGCCGCAGGCGCCGCGGCGTTGGTGGGAAGCGCTCCTGCGCTCAAGGCGCAAGCGCCAGAACGCGCGGCCACACCATTGCCTTCCGCTGCGCTAGCGGCCGCGGAGAAAACGTCACCCGCGCCTAGAGTCGACGTCTACACGACAGACCGCCCCGGCGCCGACTTCATGGTCGACGTCATCAAGAGCCTGAACTTCGAGTATGTCTGCGCGAATCCCGGGTCGAGTTTCCGCGGACTCCACGAATCGCTGGTCAACTACGGCGGCAACAAGGCTCCGGAGCTCCTCACCTGCTGCCACGAAGAGTCGTCGGTCGCCATGGCGCACGGCTACTTCAAGATCGAAGGCAAGCCGCTGATGGTGATGGCGCACGGCACCGTCGGTTTGCAGCACGCCTCCATGGCGATCTACAACGCGTACGCGGATCGCGTCCCGGTCTACATTGTCCTCGGCAACATCCAGGACATCAATTTCCGTCGCGGCGACGTGGAGTGGGCGCACAGCGTGCAAGACGCCGCCGCCATGGTGCGCGACTTCACCAAGTGGGACGACAATCCGGTTTCGTTAAGTCACTTCGCCGAATCTTCGGTACGCGCGTACAAAATCGCCATGACGCCGCCGTATGAACCAGTGGTGATCGTCGCCGATGCGGTGCTGCAAGAAGAGCCCATGCCCGAAGCCGACCGACGCAACGCCCGCATCCCCAAACTGGCATTGTCCGCACCTCCGGCCGGTGATTCCGGAGCCGTGGCGGAAGCAGCCAAGCTGCTAGTGGCCGCCGAGAATCCCGTGATCGTCGCGGGCCGCGCCGCGCGCACGCCTAAAGGCATCGGACTCCTGGTGGAACTCGCCGAGACCTTGCAGGCGCCCGTGCAGGATCGCCACTTCCGCATGAACTTCCCATCCATGCATCCTCTGAATGGCGGCAGCATCGCCAACGCCGACGTCGTGCTCGGCCTCGAAGTGCAGGACTTTTGGATGGCGACGCACACCCAAACCCCCATCAACCGCCTGGGCATGGAAGCGCGCCCCATCACCAAGCCCGGCGCCAAGCTGATCACGATTTATTCGGGCGATCTGTACGGCAAGAGCAACTATCAGGACTTCGGCCGCTACGCGGAAGTGGACCTGTCGATCGCGGCCGACGCCGAAGCCACGCTGCCCGCGTTGATCGAAGCCTGCAAGAAGCTCATCACGCCGGATCGCAAACGCGCCATGATGGAGCGCGGCGCCAAACTCGCGGAAGCATCGCGTGCCGCTCGCGAACGCGACATCGAACAAGCCGCCTACGGCTGGGATGCGAGTCCAATCAGCACCGCGCGCGTGACAGTAGAACTGTGGAATCAGATCAAGAATGAAGACTGGTCCCTGGTTTCAGACGTCAATCCGTTCTTCAGCGGCTGGCCGCTGAAGTTGTGGGATTTCAAGAAACACTATCAATACCTGGGCGAACACGGTGCCTACGGGATCGGTTACGGTGCGCCGGCCGCTGTCGGCGCGGCGCTGGCCAACCGCAAGTACGGCCGCCTGACCGTCAACATCCAGTGCGACGGCGATCTGAACTACGCACCTAGCGTGCTGTGGACCGCGGCGCATCACCGCATCCCCATGCTGACCATCATGCACAACAACCGCGCCTATCACCAGGAAGTGATGTATCTCACCGACATGGCCGCGCGCGCCAATCGCGGCATCGAGACTTTCAACGTGGGCACGGGGATTAACGATCCGAACATCGATTACGCCACCATGGCGAAAGCCTACGGGATGTACGGCCGTGGTCCGATCACCGATCCCAAAGACCTGGGCCCCGCGATCAAAGACGCCATCGCCGTGGTCAAACGCGGCGAGCCCGCGTTGATCGACGTGGTCACGCAGCCGCGCTAGGAGCGAGCCATGCCGAAAATTCTTTTAGCAGTGCTAGTGCTCACGTCGGCCGCTTACGCGCAGGATGCCACCGGCAACGCCGACAACGGCAAGCGCATCTTCATGAAGAACGGCTGCTTTGAATGCCACGGCACCGTGGGGCAGGGAACCATCGCGGGCGCACGCATCGGACCTCCACCATTGAACGTACAAGGCTTGATCCGCTACGTGCGCCGCCCGCCCGGGCAGATGCCGGCCTTCACCGAAAAGGTGATGTCGGATCAAGAACTCATCGACGTCTACACCTATCTCAAGACCATTCCGCCGGCCAAGCCAGCCAAGGACATTCCTCTGCTGAACGATCTCCGCGCCAAATAGTGCGCGGGTTCCAGTACTGCTGAGGCATGCCGCTAGTACGCGCCGCCCAGCCCACTCCAATTCCGGTTATGCTACAGTGATTCCGTTGACACCCAAGCGTAGGTTGGCGCTGGGTCGGAGGAGGTCCGTCAATGATGAAAGATGGTGTGGTTCTCGCAGTGGTTTTGCTGATGGTGACCGGAGGGCTTTTCTTGTGGTGGACCCAAACTCCCACCCACTACGGAACTCCCGTGGCCGATACGCAAGTTCAGCCGCCGGAGCCTGCTCCTAAGCCCGCCCCGGTTGTAAAAGCCAGGCCTAAGCCAAAAAAAGAGGAGCCAGTTGTCGAATACGCTGCATCGACTCCGGAGCCAACCCCTGTAGTCGTCGCTGCGGCTCCCGTGGTTCACCGCGATCCACCTCCTTTCCCGGCAGTGGAGCAGATTCCCACTGGCGTGCACCTGGATTCCATCACCGGCAAATATGGCGATCCGCAGCTCTCGGCCGTGACTTCGACCGGCGGTCATATGGTCGAGACTATGGTTTACGCTCGCGAACGCGGACGTTCGGCCACGGTGATCCGCATTGAGGACGGCAAAGTTGCCTCGGCTTACTCGCAATCAGAACCGGTGGTGCCGCCGGGCTTGTCTGCTCCGCGCCGCTGGCAACACGAGTAATCGCGTTTCAGCCAATCTTCAGGCGACTCCATTAAATTTGAGAGAGTGCAAAAGCCCGCCGCTTCACTCCTGATGATTCTGTGCGCCGCAACAGCGTTGCTGGCGCAGAACTCACTGCTGCGCGGAATCGTCACCGATGACAGTGGTGCGGTAGTCCCGGGTGCAACCGTAACGCTGGCGGGTCCCGCTGGTTTGGAGAAAACAACGGTCACCGGCGGCGACGGCTCCTATACATTTTCCGCTCTCCCGTCCGGCGATTACGTGGTGCAAGCGTCCGCACCGCAGTTGGCCCTGCCGCAGCCTAGAACGATCTCCCTCCGCGCGGGGGCGCTGACGTTGAATCTGCGCTTGTCGGTGGCCTCCACCACCCAACAGATCGTCGTCGAGGAAAACGCCGGACCCGCCGTCAGCACGGATGCCGCGAGCAACGCCAGCGCCACCGTCCTGCGGGGCGACGACCTGGCGGCGCTCTCTGACGATCCCGAAGATTTGCAGGCCGATCTCGAAGCCATGGCCGGTCCGTCGGCGGGACCCGGAGGAGGCTCCATCTTCATCGATGGCTTCAGCACCGGCGAGCTGCCGCCCAAGGATTCCATCCGCGAAATTCGCATCAACCAAAACCCTTTCTCGCCGGAGTTCGACAAGCTGGGCCTGGGGCGCATCGAGATTCTCACCAAGCCCGGCAGCGATCAATATCACGCGTCCCTCAATTACAATTTCGCGAACCAGTTTTGGAATTCGCGGAATCCTTACTCGGCCGAGAAGGCTCCGCTGTCGCTCAACGAATTTGAGAACACGGTCAGCGGGCCCATCAATAAACGCACTTCGTTCGCGCTCACCGCCAACCAGAACAATGTCGACAACGGCGCCATCGTCAACGCCGTGACGCTCGACCCGCGGACGCTTACCGCAACGCCGCTGTTCAGTTTCTTTAAGGCCATTCAGAGGCGCACGCGCATCGAACCGCGCATCGACTATCAATTGAACGACAACAACACCCTCACGCTGCGCTACGGGTTCATTCGCGGCGACATTCAGGGCGCAGGCATTGGGGGCGTGAACTTAATCCCCCTGGGTTCGCACTTGCACTACGACATCCAGACGGCGCAGTTTATCGAGACGTCCGTGCATGGATCCACCGTTAATGAGACGCGCTTTCAGTTTTACCGCAATGCCCAACAACAGCAGGCCAACAACAGCGGCCCGCAGATCCAGGTGCTCGGCTCGTTCACCACGGGTGGTTCGCCGGTGGGGCGGACGCTCGACACACTGAACTACTTCGAGCTGCAGAACAACACCACCACCGTCCACGGGGCCCACACCTGGCGCTTCGGAATTCGCGCGCGTGCCCAATTCGACGCCAATAGCACTCCCCTGAATTTCAACGGGACCTTCATTTTCAGCGGCGGCCTGGCGCCAGTGCTGGACGCTCCCGGGCAAGTGGAGGAGATCGATTCCCTCGAGCGCTACCGGCGGACTCTACTCGGGCTCGCAGGCGGCGGAGCATCGCAGTTCAGCATCAGTGCCGGGACTCCCGCGACTTCAGTGAACCGCTACGATGCCGCGGTATTCGTGGGCGACGACTGGCGGCTGCATTCCAACCTGACCCTCAATTTGGGTTTACGCTACGAGAATCAGACCAACATTCACGACCCGCGCGATCTCGCGCCGCGCATCGGACTCGCCTGGGCGCCGGGCAGCGGCGCCAACAACCCGCGTCCCAAGCTGGTGCTGCGCGCCGGGTTCGGTATGTTCTACGATCGCTTCTCGCTCTATAACTCGCTCACAGCCGCGCGCTACAACGGCATCGTCCAGCAGCAGTATGTAGTCACCAATCCGGACTTCTTCCCCAACGTGCCTCCGCCATCCGCGCTGGCGGCCTTTCAATCCGGCCAAGTGATCCAGCAGATAAGCCCCTCGCTACGGTCCCCGTACGTTCTGCAGTCCGCGATCACGCTGGAGCGACAGTTGCCGAAGAACACCACGCTCGCAGCCACCTACACCAATTCGCGCGGATTCCGCGAGCTACACTCCTTGGACACCAACGCGCCGAATCCCGCGACTGGATTGTTCCCACTGGGGCCTCCGGGGCCGGTTTTTACAATGGAGTCGTCCGGCGTTTTCACGCAAAATCAGCTCGCGCTCAATGTCAATTCTAAAGTGACCCAGACCATTTCGTTGTTCGGCAGCTATTCCCTAAATCGGGCTATGAGCGACTTCGATAGCCCCAACACTTTCCCGGCGAATCCTTATAGTACGGCCGGCGAATATGGTCCGGCAGCCTGGGACATCCGCCATAACCTGAACGCCGGGGGGACCATCAATACCCGCTGGAACCTGCGCTTCAGTCCCCTGATCGCTCTGCAATCCGGCGCGCCTTTCAACATCACCACCGGCAGCGATCTCTACGGAACTACGCTCTTCAACGGCCGCCCCGGCATCGCCACCGATCCCACCCGGCCAGGGCTCATTCAGACTTCCTACGGTTTGCTCGATCCCAACCCCATCCCCGGCGAAACGCTGCTCTCGCGCAACTACGGCCGCAGCCCGGGGCAGATGTCAGTGAACCTGCGCATCGCCAAATTCTTTACGTTTGGCACCGAGCGCAAAGCCGCCCAACACGGCAGCGGTATCTTCTCCGCGCCCGCCGAGCGGCACTACACCGTAAGCGTCTCGCTGGCGATTCGCAACCTGCTGAACCACACCAATCCCGGCCCCCTCATCGGCAACATTACCTCGCCGCTGTTTGGGCAAGCCAACCAGATGGCTGGCGGCGTCAATGGCGAGGGCTTTTCGGAGAACGCCGACAACCGTCGCTTGGAAATGCAAATGCGCTTGGCGTTTTAGGTCATGGGAGTCTTTGGCGCGGGGATCTTTGCCGATGACGACGCACTCGATGTGCGCACGGACTATAAGCATTTCTTGGCGGACGCGCAGTCCGATGAACGCGCAACCGATGCGATAGCCCGTCAATACGGCGCCAGCTTCGATGACCTTCCGGCCACCACCGCCTTCTGGCTGGCGCTGGCCTGGACGCAATGGGACATCGGCCGCCTGGATCCGCGCGTTAAGACCGCCGCGCTCCGCATCATCGACGAAAACCTCGACCTGAATAAATGGTCTGCTTCCCCCCTCCGCCGCAAGCGTGCCGCGGCGCTGGCCCAAGCGCGCAAAAAGATCGACTCGCCGCAGCCGCCCGCGAAACCTCTACCGAGGCAGCTCCCCGTACAGTTGGGGGGCTGGGAATTCGGCGAGATCATCGGGGTCCGTGTGCCCTCCGGTCACTTGACGTTGCTGCATATGATCGCCTATCGAACCTCGTCGCGCTATGCCGTAAAAGCTCCCGTCGTTTCCATCTTGAACTGGGTCGGCACGGAGGTTCCCACGGCAGAGGAAACGGCGGCGCTCACCTATATCAACTGGCGTGGAATGCAGTGCGGAAACCATCTGTATTGCCTCGCCTCCCCGAAGAAGTCACCGTTTCCGTCTGCTCGATTCGTACGTCTCGGCCTCTCCAAGCCAGTCACCCCAGGCGAAGGAATTTCAGCCTACGGAAGCATTGCCGAAGGTGAGACGCTTGACCAATTGTTAGCGGAAGTCTTGGGCCCTTACTGGGAAAATCCATCGCTTCCACCGCATCATCCGGGCTTCGACAAACCCGAAGCCGCATTGTTCAAGCGAAAAAGTTGAGTCAGGCACGCTTGCCGACGTACCACGGCGCGCTCACCGTAAAGATGCGCTCATTGCCGCGAGCGAGCAGCACCCACTCGAGCAAGCGCCCGCGCTGGTTGTGAAGAAAGTATTCATACCATTTGTCTTCCACCAGCTCCGGGATCACTACGATGATGCTGCGATCGGCATGCTGTTTCGAAAGTTCCACAATGAACTGCACGATGGGAATGATGATGAAGCGGTAAGGTGACGGCAGCAGCTGCAACTTCGGCGGTTCTTTGCCGGCGGCGCGGAACGGCTCGACGACGTATTGTTCCCAATCCGCTTCGAGGAGTTCCGAGTGTTCGGCGGGCTCCACGTGCAGCGCGATCACTTCCGGCGACAGCCGCGCCGCGAATTCGATTCCCTGGCGCGAGATGTTGCTCCAGTGCTCTATGGGGATGACCACGATGGGCGGCTGCTCGAGCCCGGCCGTGTCGACCGGAAGCCGGCAGGAGGTCAGCATCTTAATGGAGTGGTAGTGGCGGCGGACACGCGTGAAGAAGTAGATCATCACCGGGATGAACAGGAACGTGATCCAGGCGCCTTCAACGAATTTCTCCAGCAGCACCACCACTACCGTGATGCCCGTGACCACCGCGCCCAGTCCGTTCACGAACGCGCTCTTCAGCCAGTGCGCGCCGCGATTGTTTCGCCAGTGCGTGACCATACCGGATTGCGAAAGCGTGAAGGCCAGGAAAGCGCCGACGGCGTACAGCGGGATCAGGCGGTCGGTGACGCCGCGGAACAGAATGAGCAGTCCGCCGCTGAGCAGCGCCAGGATGACGATGCCATAGGTGTAGACCAGCCGCCGTCCGCGATACCCGAAAGCATGCGGCAGGTAATTGTTCTGCGCGATCGCGCGGCACAGGCGTGGGAAATCGGCGAAGGCCGTATTAGCCGAGAGCGACAGCACAATCAGGATCGACGCCATGGTCAGGTAGTAGAAAAAGCCCTTGCCGAAGACCGCGGCGATCAGCATGGAGAGCAGGCTTTGATAGCCCGGCCGGCCGGGGTCAGTGGCTGCGATCCCGTAGCTTTTGACCAGAAATGAAATCCCCGCCAGCAGCACCGCCAACAGAAAAATAATCACCGTGAGAGTGCGTTGGGCGTTCTTGACAGCGGATTCCCGGAACGCTCTTACCCCGTTGCTAACGGCTTCGACGCCCGTGATGGCCGTGCAGCCGCTGGCGAAAACTTTCAAGAGCAGCCAGTAGCTGACCGCCTGCGTCACTCGCGGCGGAGGCGGAAACGGAGTGACCGGCGCTGGATGGCCGCTACTCAAGAGAACTCGAAACAGTCCCGCCACGATAGTGATCAGAAGCGTGCCGACAAACAAATAGGTGGGGACCGCGAAGACCACGCCCGCCTCCCGCACACCCCGCAAATTCAGGATAGTGATGGCGATTAGAATCCCCAGGCAGATCGCCACCGTGTGCGGCAGCAGCGACGGCACTGCCGAGACCAGCGCCCCCACACCCGCCGAGATGCCGACGGCCACCGTGAGAATGTAATCCGCCAGCAACGCAGCCGCCGCCAGTAATCCCGCACGCGCGCCCAAGTTGTAACGCGCCACCGTATAGGAGCCGCCGCCCGTAGGATAAGCCGCGATGGTCTGGAGATACGAGAAGTACACGATCACCAGCAGGGTGATCACCGCAGCGCTAATAGGAATGATGTAGCGCACTCCCATCAGCCCCAACGGCAGCAACAGGCTCAAGGCCGCCTCCGGCCCATACGCCGCCGAACTTAGCGCATCCAAGCCAAAGATCGGAATCCCCTGCGCCGGCCCAATCTGCTCAGCGCGCTCGTCACTAGTCTTGATAGGCTTGCCGACAACGATGTCGAGTAGGTTCACAGGGCTGGACCTATTATCACCGCCGCGCAGCGCTGTTATCTTAGTAGGCGTTATGGCAACCCAGCTAAAACCGGTAGACGTAGCCGTGATCGGCTTGGGCGCCGCCGGCGGAGTGGCAGTGCTGCCCCTAGCCCGCGCCGGCCTGAAAGTAGCCGGGATCGAAGCCGGCACCTGGATGGGCCCCAAGGATTATCGCGCCGACGAGATCCATAACAACGTCCGCGGCCGTGTGACGTCGGTTGCCAAAGCGCAGCGGGAAATTCCCACCATTCGTGCGAACCCAACTGAAACCGCGCGCCAGGCCGCCCGCCATCCCATGATGAATGCCGTCGGCGGCACCTCGATTCATTACTGGGCGCAAAGCTGGCGCCTCAAGCCCTGGGATTTCAAGTCGCGCTCAGAAGCCATCCGGCGCTACGGCGCCAACGCCATCCCGAGCGGCTCGACGCTAGAGGACTGGCCCATCGCCTACGACGATCTGGAACCCTACTACGACACCATCGAATGGGAACTAGGCGTCTCCGGCAAAGCCGGCAACATTCAGGGAACCATCGATCCGCGCGGCAACATTTTCGAAGGCCCGCGGCGGCGCGAGTACCCCATGCCGCCGCTGCGCAGCACCGAATTCATCGATCACATGGCCGCGGCCGCGCGCCGTTTGGGATGGCACCCCTTTCACCCGCCCGCCGCGATCAACACGCAGGCGCGCGACAACCGCCCCGGCTGCGCATATCACGGCTATTGCGGCTCCGGCGGCTGCCACGTGAACGCCAAGAGTTCCACCGCGGTCACCACCATTCCGGCCGCGGTAAAGACCAAGAACCTGACGATTTTCGATCTAGCGCATGTCACGCGCATCGTCACCGACGCGAGCGGCCGCGTGACCGGTGTCAGCTACCTGCGAAATCGCCAAGAGTTTTTTCAGCCTGCCAAAGTTGTCTTGCTAGCCGGCTACACCTACGAGAACTCGCGCTTGCTGCTGCTCTCAAAATCGCGCGCCTATGCCAACGGCCTGGCAAACAACCGCGGCCAAGTAGGCAGACATTTCTTCGCCCACTACCAGACCGGCTCGCTCACCGCGCTGTTCCCCTTCGACGTAAATATCTGGTACGGTCTCCCCGCGCAAGGAATCACCGTCGACGATTTCGCCGACGACGCCTATGATCACTCGGGCTTAGGTTTCATCGGCGGCACCAGCCTGCACGTACGCACCGAACGCCACGCCATCGAAGCCGCCGCCATGGATACCTATGGCAAGGCTCCCGCGTGGGGCTCCGCCTGGAAGAAGTTCGTGCACGAGAACGCCGCCCGCGTAGCGAACACCTATTTCCAGACCTCCACCTTCCCCTACGAGACCTGTTATCTCGACCTGGACTCCGCCGTCAGAGATCCGCTAGGCGATCCCGTCTGCCGCATCACCACCGGAGGCCCCAAGCCCAACGAAACCACCGCGGTCCGCTACGCCCAGAAGAAAATGGAGCAATGGTTTCGCGAAGCCGGCGCCATCGCCGTCGATGTTCCCGACCCCGGCGTCCCCAGCCTGACCACGCACGCCTACGG
>Ga0105238_10005826_pt1 | contig 12198 bp, 8 predicted proteins | sample KBSC34metaG_FD_81526 | JGI IMG/M metagenome (GOLD analysis project Ga0105238, IMG submission 81526) | Corn rhizosphere microbial communities from Kellogg Biological Station, Michigan, USA - KBS C3-4 metaG | ecosystem: Host-associated > Plants > Roots > Rhizosphere > Soil | place: Michigan, USA... | reverse complement strand
TCCTGGAACAATGTCAGATCGCATTTAGAAGTTCCTCTTTCAATTATGTTACCACGTGATCGGATTACACCGATTACGATCGGATTTTTATCCGTGTCATCCGTGGCTAAATATTCGGAACAAGAGTTACACTCCCGACTAACAGAGTGAGCGCTGTGTCCCAAGCCAACCCGATTCGAATTCTGAGCGTCGAGGACCATCCCGTTTTTCGGCAGGGTCTTGCCACAATTATCGAAACTGAACCCGACATGGTCATCGTCGGGTTTGCAGCCAACGGGGTTGAAGCCATCGCCGAGTTTCGTCGTCACCGGCCGGATATCACGCTGATGGATCTTCGACTGCCCGGCACTAATGGCACTGACATATTGATCGCCATTCGCGGAGAGTTTCCTGACGCGCGGATCATCATGCTGTCCTCTTCCGACAGCGATGGCGAGATTCAGCGCGCACTGCGTTCGGGAGCAGCGGGTTACGTTCTCAAGAGCATGGCCCATGGTGACCTACTCGCAGTGATCCGATCCGTTCATGCCGGCAAACGCCAGGTTCCAGCAGAAGTGGCGGCTCTACTGGCCGAGCACCTTGGTGAAGAGGACCTCACATCCCGCGAGCTTGAAGTGCTGCAATTGATCCGCGATGGCTTCAAGAACAAACAGGTAGCCGATCGACTCTGTATTTCCGAGAACACCGTCAACTTTCATATCAAGAACATCGTCGACAAGCTGGGAGCGAACGACCGGACGCACGCTGTCACGATCGCGGTACGTCGCGGGTTGCTGCCGCTCTGAGATAGTTCGTTAACTACAGAAAACAATGGTGTCAGCGCTGAAGAGTTCGATGGCTTCGGTAGAATGGCTTTAGCATAAGTTTTCAGACGGAGAGTTTTCAGGTCGTCGTCGTGAACAATGCAAAAAAGATCAAATACCTTGCCATCGCCGGTCTCTGGGTTTTAGTCTCCTGTATTCCTGCCTACGCGCTTGATCCACATCAACCAGTAAGCAGTTATCTCCGTACTCATTTCACTTCCACTGAGGGTTTGCCCGGTTCCGTCGTGGGTCAGATGGGCCAAACAAAGGACGGATTTCTCTGGATGGTGCTGGAGAGCAATATTCTTACGCGGTTTGATGGAAAAAATTTTTATCTTTTCCCAACGCCGCGTGCAATAACATTGGCCGTAGCTCCTGACGGCGATCTCTGGGTTGGAACCAGCGACGGCTTGATACGCATACCTTCCTCGAGTCTAAATCAGTTTCAACTTACCGGATTGAAGTCTTATCAGCCTGGTCCAGGTAAGGCGCGTCAAATTAACTGCCTTAGGTTTGGCAAGAGTGGAACCCTGTATGTAGGAACCAATGATGGGCTGTTTCGCTTCGAGAAAGATCAGTTTGTAGCCGTTGGCCCACGTGTGACCACGCGTCAAATTGAAGAGGCGCCAGACGGACACTTGTTGCTCGTCACCGAGGAAGAGTTCATAGAATTCGCCGGCTCCGAAATTGTGCCTCACCCAAAACTCGCCGATCGTTTGGGAGTCAACGACAGTGAGATCTTACATGTTTTGAAAGACGGTAACGGCAACACCTGGTACTGCACCGCAAAGGGAATCGCACGCGAGACAAATGGACGAATCGAGAAACTGGGAACGTACGCAAAGATCTCGCGTGCGACGATCGTTGTCTATAGAGACGAACAGGGAACAGTGTGGTTCGGCAATGACGAGGGTCTGTTTCGCGCGACCTCTGCGGGTCTTGAACTAATGATTGCAGGGATACAAGCGCGAAATATTTACAGCGATCCCAATGGTAATCTGTGGGTAGGCACAAACGGAGACGGATTGTATGTATTCAAAGACCGCGCCATTCGCATGTATACAACTGCGGATGGCTTGCCGAACAATTTACTCATGACCGTGATTGCCACCCGTGACGGAGCGGTTTGGACGGGCGCAAATTGTGGCGGCATCTCGCGTTTCGATGGCACGCATTTTCAAACCTATAACGAAAAAAACGGCCTGCTGAACAGTTGCGTTTTTGCGCTCGCGGAAGGCTTGAATGGAGATCTCTGGATCGGTACCTGGGGAGGGGGCGCGTTCAATTTTCATGACGGCAGGTTTACTCAATATTCAAAAAACAGCGGCTTGGGCGATGACGTCGTTCTCAGCATTGTCGCAGCACGCGACGGCGCCATCTGGTTCGGCACACGCGAGGGTTTAACCCGTCTGAAGAATGGAGAGTTTCGTAACTATTCGCAGGCTGACGGCCTGTCAGGCAACAAAGTGCAAAGAGTATTCGAGGATTCGGCGGGAGTCATTTGGGTCGGCAGCCGCAACGGGCTCGATCGAATGGCAGGCGATCGATTCGAACATTTCGCCTCGTTACCCAAAACCCTGATCATTCCTTTCGGACAGGATCGAGAGGGAGGCTTCTTCGTTAATGTCGACGTCGATGCGCACGCAGTTACTCGCCGCATCGACAAGGATCGGATTGATACGATCAACGACCTGGCAGCGGTCGATTTGGTCCAGACGAAAGACGGAGAGCTATGGTTTTGTGGTGGTCCTTTGGTCAGGATGCAACCGAGTAGTCTTAAGAAAACACGCCCTCGCGATGAGCCTTTGGACTATGAAACATTTTCGATCAGTGATGGGTTAGCGACTACTGATGCGCCCAGTCTTGCTCGCTGCCTGGCTTTAACTCCTGATGACAAGCTTTGGGCTGCCACGCCGAAGGGATTGGCCATGCTCGACCTTCGTCGCTTGCAGGTTACGACCGAGAAACCATCGATTTATCTCACGGACGTCATCATAGGGCGGAACAGCCAACGCGCCGACCGCGAAGTCGAACTGCCACCGGGAACCAACCACGCAGAGATTCATTTCGCCGCTATCGACGTGTCTGCTCCCGAAAAAATTCGGCTGCAATACCGACTTGATGGCGTCGATTCGGAATGGCTTGACGCTCCTGCCAATTCGAATGCGATTTACAGCCGGATACCAGTGGGCTCGCATGCTTTGCATATTCGCGCTTGTAACCGATTTGGGATCTGGGATCGTCAGGGAGTGGTTTTCATGGTTACGCAGCGACCTTACTTCTATCAAACACGCTGGTTCGTTGCGGCTATGTTCGCTCTGGGCGCTCTGCTGATCTTCGTAATCTATCGTCTGCGGGTAGCACAGATTTCCCGAATGCTGAGCGCGCGTTTTGATGAGCGCCTCGCTGAGCGCACTCGTGTAGCGCGCGAATTACATGACACCTTTCTGCAAACGGTGCAGGGAAGCAAGATGGTTGCAGATCACGCGCTCAAGAATTCAGCCGATCACGCCAGGATGGTACGCGCGATGGAACAGGTATCGACGTGGTTGGGACAAGCTAACAAGGAAGGACGCGCCGCGCTCCAATCTCTCCGCGGATCAACTACGGAAAAGAACGATCTGGCCGAAGCATTTTCCAGGGCGATCGACGAATGCAGGATGCGGGATTGTGCTGAGATCTCGTTTTCTGTGATTGGAAACTCAAAAGAGATGCATCCGGTTGTTCGAGATGAAATTTTCCGGATCGGTTATGAAGCGATTCGAAATGCCTGTGCGCATTCCGGCAGTGATCGTTTGGACGTTACTATTAAATATGCGAGTGATTTCATGTTGGCTGTCAGCGACTATGGTATCGGTATCGAATCCGAAGTGTTGGAGAATGGTAAAGACGGACATTTCGGATTGCGTGGAATGAGAGAGCGCGCCGAACGCATCGGCAGCAAGTTCACGCTGAGCACCGCTGCGGATTCCGGCACCGCGATCACTCTCGTCGTTCCGGGTCGTATCGCCTTTCGCCCCTCTTGATTGGACCTTTCGGAACGTACTGTAGGGGCGGCCCTCCGTGGCCGCCCGTGGTTTACGCCACGGGTTCAAGGAGCAGCGGTCACGAGTTTGGCGAACACGATCAAAACCACGGGCGGCCACGGAGGGCCGCCCCTACAGTACGTTTTGTGATCAAAGAATGATGCTGGGTTATCTGCTCATAACACTTTTGAAGTATCCGGCCCGCCCCTTTTGAAGTATCTCCAAACTGCTGAAACGCATGGCCTAATTTCTACGGTTATTAGTGTGTTTCAAATTTCCTGCCTCGCCTATTCTCTTGCCCGTTGATTCTGATTTGAGTTTAGCGAGGAGTTTGAGCATGACGGACAATTTCAGTTTTTCACCGAGCCCCGAGACGACTGCTTCCGCACACGACGATGGCATCGTGATCTTGCACACCGGCAAAGGCCGAGTGTTCAGCTCCAACAAGACCGGCGCTCTCATCTGGCGAGGCATCGAACAGCGACGATCGTTGGACGGTATCGTTGAGGAAATAAGTAACGCATTCGAAATAGCCGCAACCACTGCACGCGCGCACGCGATCAACTTCTTAGCCGCACTCGAGCAGCAGGCGCTAATCAGAAGGGAGGTTGCGTCATGACAAAGCTCGCGCTGGTAAGCAAAGCGATCTACGAGATCGCCCGATATGAAGTGGTCCTTTCACTACGCGGATCAGGACGCATTCTCCAGGAGTTGAAGCGGCAATCCGTTAAGGCGAAAACAGTCAGCAGTGAATTGGAAAAGGCGATTTGCGACGCCGTCTTACTCGCGACCTGCTTCTACTGGAAACCTGTCCTGTGCCTGCAACGAGCCGTTTGTACAGTCCGATTGCTCAGAAGATATGGCATCCGCGCGCAGCTAGTAATCGGCTATCGTCCATCGCCGTTCTTTTCGCACGCATGGGTCGAAGTAAACGGGCGCGTTGTGTACGGCTCAGCTGCATATCAAACCCGACTCTTGCCGTTGCATGTGGCTTAAGGGGGAAAGAAGATGTTGGCACAAATACAAAATACACGGGTTGAGATCGTGCACTGGGACGGCCGGTTGGATAATCGCCCCGACTTGTTGCTGCGATTGCGAGACTCGCTGAACGGCGCAAACAGTGATGCGGCGATCGCACGTGCTGCCTACGAGCGTTGGGGAACCGAGGGCTTAATTCATCTGATTGGCGATTGGAGTTTGGTCATTCGCGATCACGTGAACATGACTACTGTGCTGGCAAGCGACTTCGCTGGTGTACGTCCTCTTTATTATCATGTCCAAAACGGAAGTGTTCAGTGGTCCAACCGTCTGCAGTCTTTAGTTAACGCGCTCGACGTCTCGGATCTTGACGAAGAATACATCGCCGGATTTCTGACGTACGGTGCTTACCCGAATCGCACACCATACAAAGGCATCCGCTCCGTGCCTCCAGGCCATGCGATTTGTGTTTCAAGAAATGAAACAAAAGTTACTCGATTCTGGTCGATGCTAATCGGCGATACGATCCGATACCGGAACCAGCACCGGTACGAAGAAGAACTTCGTGAACTGTTTCGAGAGGCGGTAACGGTACGGCTGCAGAGTGAGTCGCCAGTGCTTGCAGAGCTGAGCGGTGGTCTTGATTCGTCATCTGTTGTTTGTGTGGCAACAGACCTGATGCAGCGAGGAGGCGTGCCGCCTACACAACTCACGGGCGTGAGCTTTGTTTGGCCGAACTCGTTGGACGTTCCGTTCATTGACGACGTCGCTTCACATTGCGGAATTGAGTGCCTGAACATTTCGACCGGCAAGGTCCCCATCATTGCCGAAAGACAAGTCGGCGAAGTGATGCCGGAAGCCTTTCAGCCACTGCGCAAGTCAATTGCGACGATAGCGCGCCGGCGTAATGCCAAAACTATTCTCACTGGACAGGCCGGCGACCTGATCACAGGAAACTGGTTCGACGACAGCCTTCAGGTTGCAAAAGCACTGCGAAACTTTCGTTTCGGGTGCGCATTTTCCGAAGCGCTCACGTGGTCCAAACTTCTCCGGCGCCCCATCTACCAAATATGTTGGCAGGCAATCAAGGCATCTTTGCCACCCGCTTTGTCACCCGGTCAGTTGTACACGGGGGCAGACGGTTCGTACGCGCCGCGGAGTGTTGAGACTTCTTTGACGAAAGGTTTTCGCGAACGCACTGGCAGCTTCGACTCAGAACGATGCTTCTCGAACACCTGGAAGTATGCGCCTCCGGAGCGTCGCAAGCATTTTCGAACGCTTACAACGATGCTGGAGCTGCGACAACTACAAATCCCTGAACCATTACAACACCTCGATTACACGCATCCGTTCGCGCACCGTCCGTTGGTTGAGTATCTGATGAGCGTGCCTGCGAACATTCTCTGCCGGCCGGGTGAACCGCGCAGGTTGATGCGTTCGGCTTTCTCAGATTACTGGCCCGCGAGGTTGCGCGAGCGGCGATCCAAAGGTGTGTTCAATACACCGTGGCAGGATGCGCTGCGACCGATGGCTCGAGCTCTTGCCGGTGCTAAGCAGTTGCGTGTAGTGGACCAGGGCTTTGTGGATCGCGCCAGTGTGATATCGCGGCTCGAGCGTCTTAGCCACGGGCTCGAGTGCAACGAGTACCAGTTGCGGCAGATCATCATGCTCGAATTGTGGCTGCGCAATCGCGCTAATGATGAGTTAGCCGAGCAAGTGTTTCTGGCAGCATGAACGAACGGATTTCAAAATACTAAAGAAAGGAGACCGGTCCAATGCAAAGCAAATACGAGGCTCCCGCGCTTACGCTGATTGGAGACGCAAACGACATCGTGATGGGCTTTAGTTCGGGCGGTGATGACCTTCCGAACCAACTCGCGTTCGACTTCGAATTCGAGCAGGACTAGTCAGACACGCCACAGGAAGGCACATGACCTTTGTGTTCTTTGTGCCTTCTTGTGCCTTTGCACTGAAAATCTTCACAAAGTGGTTCTAAGCCTGCGAAGCAGGCGGAAGAATAAAGCCTGGGGCGCAAGCCCCAGGCAGCAAAAAGAAAAAGAGTTGCGAGCCCATGAAATGGGCGACAGCTAGCAAACTCATTGGCTTCATTGCGCATGGTCTGTCACCCGCATTCGCGGGCTCGAAAATTCTTTTGCGTTTTGATCCTGGGGCTTGCGCCCCAGGCTTTATGCTTCCGCCTGCTTCGCGGGCTCGCGCCGCACTTTAGTGCAAAGTGCCTTCTTGTGGCACAATTCGGAATCATGAGCAGCCCTATTCGAATCCTGTCGGTAGACGATCACCCGATGTTACGTGAGGGGATTGCCGCGGTGCTCGAGGCTGAAGATGACATGGTGCTCGTCGCCGAAGCGAGCAACGGGCGCGAAGCGATCGAACAGTTCCGCGCTCATCGACCCGATGTGACTTTGATGGATGTGCAGATGCCGGAGGTCAACGGGATCGATGCGATCGTGAAGATTCGCGAAGAGTTTCCGGACGCTCGCATCATCGTGCTGACCACTTACAGTGGTGATGCGCAGGCGTCCCGCGCCTTCAAAGCCGGAGCGTCAGGGTATCTGTTGAAGAACATGGTCCGGAAGGAGTTGATCGACACTATCCGAACAGTTCACGCGGGCAAAAAAAGAATCCCTCCCGAAATCGCGATGGATATTGCCGAGCATCATAGTGACGACGCCTTGACTGAACGTGAAATCGAAGTGTTGCGCGCGGTAGCCGAGGGCAACGCCAACAAGATCGTGGGCCAGCTCCTGAACGTCTCCGAGGAAACCATCAAAGCGCACATGAAGAACATTCTTTCGAAGCTTGGCGCGAACGATCGAACGCATGCAGTAACGATTGCCGTGAAACGAGGCATCATCGACATCTAATTATTGCCCTTCGAATTCCTGCTCCAACCGCCAAAAAATTTACTAAACCAAAACTTGTTCTGCCGGTCAGAGGAGCCGCGATATGCGGTGGCTCCGGGAACCGTCAACTCCACCTCCGTGCCCGTTTCCGGCCGGCTCCAAAATCTTAATTGACCGCCGATTTTTTGCGTCCTCTCCTGCATTCCCCGAAGTCCCCAGTGACCGGAACGTCCGCCAGCGCCAAGGATCTTGGGATCGATCCCTCGCCCATCGTCGCGAACACGCAGACGAAATTGTCGCGAGTCGTAAGCGATCTCTGCCTCGATTTGTTGAGCATTGGAATGGCTAAGCGCATTGATGATGGCCTCGCGCCCGATGCAGTAGCATTCCTCGAGAACTACGGGATGTAAGTCACGGACGCGGCCTTCGACTACGGTCTTGAAGGTTGCATTCCCACCTTGAGACGTTTCTTCGGCGACAGAACGGAAAGCTGCCGGCAAATCAGTAAGCGATGCAGAGTTGACACGCAGGTTTTGAATACGATCTCTACCTTCAGCCAAAACCTGATCGGCATGGTCCAGGGTTTTCTCGAGAGCTTTGTGAGCCGGTGTGTCGACAGGTATCTGTTTCGAAATTGCATGAAACTTCAGAATCAGACCTTGCACGCCCTGTAACAGCGTGTCGTGTAAATCCCGGGCGATGCGCTCTCGCTCTTCCAGGCGTTCCTCCATCCGCCCGTGCACCTGGCGCGCAACTTGTCGTAAGCGCAGTTGATAGATGGCAACGAGGCCAAGGACAAAGACCATGAGTACGGCAACGCGGAACAAGGTGGTCTGGTAGTACGCCGGCTCGATCGTGAAGTCGAGAAATGTGCCGGCCTCGTTCCATACACCTCGGTCGTTACTAGCCATGACGCGGAAGCGATAGTTGCCCGGAGGAAGATCGTTATAAAAGGCCTGCCGCCGGTTGGTAACCTCTTGCCAATCGCGATCGCGTGGTTCCAGCTTGTAGCGGAAGAGATTCTTTTCCGGAGCGACGAAGCTGAGTGCGGTGTAATCGATTTGTAGATCTCTTATCAACGGAGGCAAACGCAGGTTTCCGTTTGCAGTGGTGTCGTAAGTCTTGCGATCGCCGATCAACTGTTCGACGTGAACCGGCGGTGGAAGATTATTGAAGGGAAGATGATTCGGATCGATGACGTTCACACCGTCGAGACCGAAGAACCATAGTCGCCCATCGGCAGATTGAGTCACCGGTGGACTGAAATGACTGCCACTCGAAACGCTTCGGACGCCGTCAAAGGTATCGAGTACCATGAGTGGGCTCGCCGGCTTGGCATCTTTGTCTTTAGCGACGGCGACAATCCAGTTATCCAATTCAGACCGCTTGATGCGGATCAGACCGCATGCTGTGTCGATCCACATCGAACCAACACTGTCGTCGACCAGCCAGTGAATCGTGTCGCATGGCAATCCGTTCCTGTTGGTGAGTGTAGTTATGCGACCGTCTTTCAAGTGGCTGAGACCGCCTTCAGTCGCGGCCCAAAGCGAACCATCGCGATCGAGACGCAAGTAGTTGACGCGCCCTTGTCCAATTCCGTCGCCGGCAGTGTACGACTCGCGAATTTGATTGCCTGTGAAATAGGCAATGCCTCCGAGGGCAAATCCGAGCCATAAACCACCACGCGAAGGATCAGCCGCGAGGGTGCTTGCAGGATCTTTGTGTCCAAGATCGGACCAGGCAATCTGTTGCACCACGGCTTCGCCGCGCAATTTGAAGAGGCTTGCATGCTCGTTTGCAATCCAAAGATCCCCTTCGGTGTCCTGTGCTACCGCCGTCACTGCACCTGGTACGGTAGTTACCGGATTAAAGCGGTCGCCCTGCAAATAACCGAAACCGATCTGAGTAGAAGCCCACATTCGGCCGCTGTCGTCCTGGAAAAGAGAATTGGGAATAACTCCATTCACCTTTCCGTCTTGCCCCAAGGTTGCAATCGATCCGTTGGTCCATCGATTCAAGCCCGCGAAAGTGCCAAGCCAAACACTCCCATCTTTCGCACCCAGCACTGACCAGACAAGAGAATCGAGCAGACCCTCGTTTCTTCCAAATGTGACGACTGCAAAATCGCGAAAGCGATCCAGCCCATTGATGGTCGCTACCCAAATGTTTTTCTCCACATCTTCGAAGAGACTGTAAATGTTGTCGCCTGAGAGACCATCGGAACTGCCAAATACGTCAGCCTTTCCGCGGTATACGTGTACGAGACCGCGATCTGAGGTTCCGATCCACAAGCCGCCGTCGCGATCGCGCAGAATTCTTCTGGCGGTGAATGGACCCGTGATGCCTGAAAGTAAATACGGTTCGGCTTGCCCATCGAAGAATCGATAAATTCCACCCTTCCAGCCGATTAAGAGGGTGCCGTCAGCGTCTTCACCAATGCCCTGGATACCATTGAGTTCGCCGGCCAGGGGATAGAATTTTGGTGGACCAGGTCTGAATCGCCAAAGCCCATCCTTCACCCCAGCCCATAGATTGCCCTTGCTGTCTTCGAACAAATTAAAAGCGCCACGTCCGAGCGCGCCATCATCTCCGTCGCAATGGACGTTGCTGTTTTGAATCGCACAGAGCCGTCCGGTTGTTATGGTGAGCCCGCTCGCCCATATTGTTCCTTCGTGATCTTCGAGAATCTTGAAGATGTAGTGTCCGGAAAGTTCTGCGATTTGAGTAAGCTTGCCATCTTTCCACCTTGCCAGGCCTTTCGCCGTACCAATCCAAAGACTTCCATCGCGTGTAGCGAGCAGGCTCATAATCGAATTGGAGGGAAGCTGTTGGTCCGATGGCGGCTGCCACGGAACATTGCGCATGCCGTCGAAGCGAAGCAGACCGGACGCCGTGCCCAGCCAGAGATAACCATCGCGGGTTTGAGCTATTGCGTCGATTGCTTCTCGGGCGAAGCCATCACGAACCTTCCACGATGTATGCGAGTACTGGCTGACGTGAATTGATGGGTTTAAAGCGTAGGCGGAAATGCAACAGACCAGCAGAATGCAAGTCGAGACGATGAAGATGAGTGCGTCGGGTCGTCGTCGAGTCGATCTCCACATGTGGCGCAGATGTTACCGTATCCTTGAGCCAACCCACATATCACGCAAGGACTTTGTCTCAAGAATCAGAATCTTTACTTGGATCGGGTCAGTACAGGGAGCGGTAGCGACCTGGTCATGATCAGCATGCGACATTCCTAATGATTCGTGACTCCTATGGGTGGACCAGGTCGCTACCGCTCCCTGTACTGACCCGGTCCAACCATCGTCTCCGACTTTTTGAGGCAAAGCCATCGCGAGTGGAACTGACCCCGTCCAAGAACATTTCGTGACTTCAGCGGAAAGGCGCTCACTAGTATTACGGTTCTGTTCAGCCGATAGTCATCCCTCTTTAGGGTGATTGGGGGGCGACACTCGTTCGGGATTTGACGCCAGAGCGCATGTGGAAGTAGGCTGGGCCAACCCATTAATTATTGGAGGTCGGAAAAGTGCGCCGTGTTGCTGCATTGTTATTCCTCCTCCTCACCCCGGTTCTGCTCTTACATGCTCAATCCACCAATGCGTCCCTGACAGGTCGCATAACGGATCCTGCAAACGCGCTTGTTGTCGGTGCAAGGATCACAGCGACTCGCCAAACCACGAATGTGCGTTATGAAACGACCACTAATGGTTCAGGCGAATATCGTCTCTCGAACCTGCCGCCAGACAACTATCATCTCGAAATTGAAAAGCCCGGTTTTAACAAATTGCTCAAGCCGGATGTGATCCTTCACGTTCAGGATATTGTCAGGATCGATTTCGAACTGACGGTCGGAGAAGTTTCTGAAGCCGTCTCCGTAAAAGCCGGCGCACCCGTGCTCAATACTGAGTCGGCAACAGTCAGCACCGTAGTGGACCGCTCTTTCGTCGAAAACGTTCCGCTGAATGGCCGAAGTTTTCAAACTTTGATAACCCTCACACCGGGTGTGGTTCTCACGACTACGTCACAAAACGATCAGGGCCAGTTCAGCGTGAACGGACAACGCGCGGATGCAAATTATTTCACGGTCGATGGAGTCAGTGCCAACTTTGGCGTCACTGGCGCCCCCACGCTGGTCCAAACTGCCGGCGGGGCGTTACCCGCACTCAGTGCTTCGGGCGGCCTGAACAGTCTCGCATCCGTGGATGCCACGCAGGAGTTTCGTGTTCAGACGTCTTCATTCGCCCCGGAGTTTGGACGCACTCCCGGTGGTCAGATTTCGATCGCCACCCGCTCGGGTAACAATGCTTTTCACGGCACCTTGTTCGAGTACTTCCGGAATGATGTGCTCGACGCACGAGATTGGTTTACGAATTTCAACGGCTTAGCAAAACCTCAGACACGGCAGAACGACTTTGGCGGCGTCATCGGCGGTCCAGTTCGCAGAGACAAGACGTTCTTCTTCTTTTCGTACGAAGGATTACGATTGCGGCAGCCCTCGAGTATGCAAACTGCCGTCCCGGA
>Ga0105238_10005820_pt1 | contig 12205 bp, 12 predicted proteins | sample KBSC34metaG_FD_81526 | JGI IMG/M metagenome (GOLD analysis project Ga0105238, IMG submission 81526) | Corn rhizosphere microbial communities from Kellogg Biological Station, Michigan, USA - KBS C3-4 metaG | ecosystem: Host-associated > Plants > Roots > Rhizosphere > Soil | place: Michigan, USA... | reverse complement strand
TTCGCGACTGGTCCCGCCGGCGTCAAACAGTGGGCACAGTCACTTCGCGGCGGTTGTCCGGACGATCTCTGGATCACGCATCATCAGATCATCGCCGAGGGTGATCTCGTCATGGTCCGGTGGCAATCCGGCGGCACTCAGACGGGTGAGATGCTTGGCATTCCTCCCACCGGCAAGACGACCAATGTGACCGGCGTCGATCTCTTTCGAATCGCGGATGGGAAGATCACCGAGCTCTGGCAGGAGTGGGACGTCATGCAGTACATGCAGCAGCTTGGAGTGATCCCGTCCTCCTCGACACGGCCGGCCGACGTTAGCGTTGTCTAAAGCGCGCGAAATGACGCGACATGGATTCCCAGCCGCGAACACGTCGGCTGGGATATCTGTACGGCGGGTCCGAAGAGCGCGTTTCCAGGCAATCGTTCCGGCCGGCGTCAGCGTGATGATGACGCGTGCCTGGCCGATTGGTTGCACGGCGGAGCTATCGTGCTCGACGTCGATGTGCTCGATCATCGGCGCTTCGAGCGGAATGATCAGTTTTCGGTTCGGCTCCGTGTCGCCCGGCGGTATCACTGCGAGTGTTCGCTCCGCCGAGTCCCTGATGACGATACTGAATGCAACTCGTGGAGCACGCTTCGAGCCAGGGCACGCGTCAATGCAAATGCGGAGTCCGGTTTTGACTATCGGATCTCCGGGCAACGTCGCGACTGCCGGACGCGGCAACGATCCGAGAAGATCCTGTGGCGTCGGCGTCTGAGCAATCGCCACAGGATGAGAAACCACAGCGGCCAGTGCGAGCGACACGGCTAAGAGGAGATGCAAGCGCACGAGATAAGAACTCTCTGAACGCCGAGTCCCGTCACTCCGGCTCCTTCTACGAGTTCACGCGCCCATCGCCGCGAGTACCTCACCATACCGCGGATGGTTCAACACAGGTTCGATATCCGGAAACCGCAACCACATGTGCCCAATCCCATCGCGTGATGCAGCGGACTTGAGCGCGTACTCGAACCCATCTTCGATCCGGCCGAGATAGATCGCCGACACCGCGAGCGAGAAGAACGGAACGCTCGACGTCCTCGCCCGCGCCTCGAGCTCCGCGTGAATCGCCGCGGCGCTTTCCTTGTCGCCGCGCCGCATGAACAGTCCGGTCATCACCTGTAGCATCCACGGGTGCCGTCCGAATCGCTCCATCGCGCCCTGCGTGAACGCGAGCCCCTTCTCAGTTTCTCGTGCCCACGTGTACGCCCACGCGAGCGCATAGTGCGGCGCGAACGCGCCCGGCTCGCGCTCGCAGGCGCGAATTCCCTCGGCGACAGACTCCTCCGGACGACCGACGACGCCCATTACGATCGCATACACCGTCGAGCAGAGCGGGTTGAGCGGGTCATCGGCGATGCTGCGCTCGACCTCGCGCACCGCCCTCGCGTCGTCGCGACCTTCTCGCGCGATCGCATTACCCCAGCCGCCGCCGAGCGACCGAAGCTCCGACAGACGCGGATTCAGCTCGAGCGCTCGCTCCATCAACGCCCGCCCTTCGCCGCGCCGGCTAAGGTCCTCCTTCGACAAAATGATCGCCGCGAGATATCCCATCGCCTCGGCGTGACTCGGATCGATCGCCAGCGCTTTGTGCAAATACTCATATGCTCGCGGATGACACTCGCCGCGCGTGCCGAGGCCATATTGCTCTTTCACACGCCATGCGTTGCCGAGCGCGGCGAGAACATCGGGATCGTTCGGCGTGATTTGCAGCGCTTGATCGAGCGCGACGATCGCATCGAGAATCGGACGACCGCGCTGCACCGTTAGCGCGCGACCGCGAACCAGCAGCTCGTACGCCTTCACGTCACTCGCCGAAACCGGCGCCGACGGCGCCGCGCTCGCGAAGGTGAGGCGTAGTCTCTTCGCGATCGCCGCGGCGATTTCGTCTTGCACGGCGAAAACGTCGACGAGCTCGCGGTCGTACCGCTCCGACCAGAGTTGATAGGCGTCATTCACGGCGACAAGCTGCGCGGTGATCCGAATGCGCGACCCCGAGCGGCGAATGCTGCCCTCGAGAATGGTCGCGACCCGGAGATGATGACCGATCTCCTTCGGCTCGGCATTCTTGTTCTTGAACGAAAACGCGGACGCGCGCGCCGCGACATGCAGTCCCTCGATGCTCGCGAGCGCGTTGATGATGTCTTCCGCGATGCCGTCGCCGAGGTACTCGTTCTCACGATCGGCGCTGAGGTTGACGAAGGGCAAGACCGCGATCGAGCGTGCCGGCGGATCATCGGCTCGTGCAACGGGCGTCTCGTCGACAGCAAGTAGCGCGTCGGCAAATGCGGCGGTCGTCGCAAAGCGATCGATCGGCGTACGCGACAACGCGCGATGCACCGCTCGGCCGACATTGCGCGGCACCGCGTCGCGAAGTGCAGTGACATCAGCCGGCGTTTGGACAAAGCGCTTCGCGATCACGGCTTGGACATTCGGCCCAGTGAACGGCGCTTCGCCGACGAGCGCCTCGTACAGCACGCAGGCGAGCGCGTATTGGTCGCTGCGTCCGTCGACCGATTCGCCCGCTGCTTGCTCGGGGCTGATGTACGCAGGCGTGCCAACGCTCATGCCGGTCACGGTCATCGCTTCGTCGCCCATCTCGCTGATCGCTTTGCCGATCCCGAAGTCCGCGACGAATACATGGTCGTCTTGCAGAAGAATGTTCTCGGGCTTCACGTCGCGATGCACGATTCCCTGCTCGTGCGCGTGCGACAAAGCGCGCGCGGTCGCGACGACAATGCGCAGCGCGTCAGCGACAGGAAGTTGGCGTTCGCGCTCGAGCCGGTCGCGCAGCGATTCGCCGCGCACGACGGGCATCACGTAGTAGACGACGCCCGCTGCCTCACCCGAGTCGAACAGCGGCAAGACGTGCGGATGCGACAGACGCGCGGCAAGTCGGATCTCACGCAGAAACCGATCGCGCCCGAGCGTCTCGGCGAGATCATCATGGAGGACTTTGATGGCGACGTCGCGTCCGTGCTTGACGTCATGCGCGAGATAGACCGTCGCCATGCCGCCCGTCCCGAGCTCGCTGGTGACGCGATATCGGTCCGAGAGCGCGATCGAAAGTTCGTCAACAGTAGTTGCCACGGGCTAAGCACAGCGAGGCGAAGGAGGGAAAGCCAATCTCGCCAATTTCAAGGCTGTGTCCAGTCGCGCGAAACTAACGCTTTCTTAGAACGACATGCGTCGCCGCCGCGGTCGGGATATGCTCGACGCACTCATAGCCGAGTGCCGGAAGATCGAGGCCGTGCAACAGGTGCTCGCCTGACCCGAGCAGTCTCGGCGCGATCGCCACATGTAGCTCGTCGATCAACCCCGCTTCGAGATACTGACGGATGGTCGACACGCCGCCACCGATCTCCACATCCTTTCCCGCGGCAGCCTCGATCGCTCGATCGAGTGCCTCGCGAATACCGCCCGTGACGAAGTGGAAGATCGTGCCGCCTTCCATCGGGATCGGCTCGCGTGCGTGATGCGTCAGCACGAACACCGGGGCGTGATACGGCGGATTCTTGCCCCACCAACCTCGCCAGTTTTTGTCGGTCCACGCGCCACGAATCGGGCCGAACATGTTGCGACCCATGATCCATGCGCCAACCCCGACGCCAAAGCGCGCCGCGATGTCGTCGTCGACGCCCGTCGTGCCACCGGTCTTGCCGTTGATGCTCTGAAACGCGCGGGTCGGGATGAACCACTCATGGAGCGATTCACCGCCGACGCCGAGCGGCTCGTCGCGCGTTTGACGTGGGCCGGCGCCGTAGCCGTCGAGAGAGATCGTAAAGTTGTGTACGCGGACGCGAGTCATTCCTTGCTCCCAGTCAAAAGTGGCGATCGAAACAGGCTTCTGTACTTACGACGAACGACGGCGAATGAAATCGACGTTCGCACAATCTTGGCCTCTTCTCCAGGCGACGTCGGGATCGATCACGATACGGCGAGTCTTGCTGTGCACGCGATTCGCCGGTGGTGGAATCAGATGGGCCGGCGCGCCTATCCAGATACCCTCGCCCTGTTGATTACAGCCGATGCCGGGGGCAGCAATGGTCCCCGCGTGCGTCTGTGGAAATGGGAACTGCAACAATTCGCGAATCGCTTGGGGCTGACCGTCACGATCTGTCATTTCCCGCCCGGCACGAGCAAGTGGAACAAGATCGAACATCGCCTGTTTTCCCACATTGCGATGAACTGGCGCGGGAAGCCGCTCGTGGACCTGGGTGACGATCGTGAGCCTGATTGGCGACACGACAACGGCCGCGGGCCTCCGCGTTCGATCCGAGGTCGACTCAAACCGATACGCGAAAGGCGTCGTCGTGACCGACGACCAAATGGCGCAGGTTCATCTAGTCCCGCATGGGTTTCACGGAGACTGGAACTACACGATCCGATCCATCTATATCATGAAGAGTGGACCAAATAGAGCGATCTTTAATGAGTACGGATGGTTCACCGTCGCTCACGAATTCGGTCATGCGCTTCATTCGCGGGCTCTCGGAGGTATTTATCAGAATGGATCATGCTCCTCATCCGGCCACTCAATGTGGACCGCCTACAACATGGGTTGCGCATGGGTCGAAGGCTTTGCCGACTACCACGCAGCGGCGATTCTGTCGAGTAAGTCCGGGTACTGGACCTCTGACATTATCGGGTCGCACACTGACGTGACGAACGGTCGAGACATCGAAGGCGAAGTCGCGCGAACACTCTACAACCTTGCCCGAGGTTCGTCGAATCTTGGCGATGCGTACATCGCTTCAATGGTCAAAGACTGCCGGTTGTCGGGCGCTCATATCACAGGGGCGGACTTTCTTGTCTATTGTGCGGAAGAGTCTGTCAGCACTGATGCGAGCAGTCACTTTTCTGCATATAACAGCCCGCCACGCACCGTCTCATGGCCAACACCCCCGGGATCGTGGAACCTTTCTGCAATCCGCAGTGTCTGGCACCACTATCTGTTTAACGAATAGGCAATCGATCGCGCGGAGCGGCTGCAGCCGCTCCGCGAATGACTCGATGCATGAGGAAACGTTCATGAACTTAGTTTCGTCTTCTTCGAAGAGCACCTTCAGATGGGTCTTATCAGGTGCCTGCCTATTGCTTGCGATCGCAGTAGGTTCGTGCAGCTCGCCAATCGAAACGAAACCACTCTTTGCTGCAGTCGTGGGCTTTGTCTCGACGAGTTCAGGAACTCCGTTCGCCGCAGCGACGGTGCGTGCGGTATCGTATTCCGAAGGTTGCGCGGGCAACGTTAGCGCGACAAATAGCGCGACAACAGACGCCCGGGGTCACTACCGGATTCGATTGACATCACCGGGTGGCGCCAACCCGGCGTGTATTGGCGTCACCGCTGTGCGGCTGGAAAACGGCACGCAGGACAGCATTACTACGAGTGGCGCACAAGTGCATTTCGCAACCGATCGATCAACGGGTGATGAGGACAGCGTGCGAGTGGACATCCGTCTACCTTGACTCCTATTAGAGTTTTCGGCAGGCTGCCGATGCAATCGCGTCGTTTGCTTCTAGCGATTCGCATCAGCCGACTGGCGCTTGGTTGTTCAAAGTGCATCTCTGTAGAGCACCGACGACCTCAGAATCGACGGTCTCGTTTTGAAATTGCTCAATACGATTGCCCGCCCCCATCATGTCGACATTGCCAAGCGCGATGAGGACGATCCTCGTGACTAGCGTCGTCCCATGTCTCCGCGCCATCATCCCGTGATGATGCGAACCTTGCCCGAACCGCGTGTTGGCTCTCGCATCACGGTGTCGATATTACGACCGAGGCACGTAAGGACGCGGAATAGCTTCTCCGGTCAAAAACCGCGCGTTCGCCCATTGACGATCAGCCAAACCTCTGACGGCGAGCCGCGAACGGCGTACGCTGCTTCCGTCTGCGTGATTTCTTGCTCTTCGAGAATCCGCGCGATTTCTTCGGCGAGCGTTTCTCTTGAGATCACAGACTCGGTGGACGGCGGGTGCGGCGCTGCTTGGGCATGTTCGATCTAGTTAGTGTCCGTCCTGAAACTCGTTTTGTAAGAGTTTCTGTATGACAAACGAGTAACGCATCCGGTGATGGTGTTCTCACAGCAATGATGTACGTTGGCGTTGTCAAGACCCCAACCTCATCACGCGGAGGCACCGCCGGATGCGTCACACCTCGCCCCAGTTGCCACTCAGCGCGCCCTGGATTGCCCATGCGCACGCCGCGGAACTCGCGGCGATGAGCGCGTTGCTCGATGAGCAACCTGCGTTGAGCGCGGGCGTTCAGCAAGACCTCGAAGCCGGGTGTCCGACGAACGCCCGAACGGGGCGACCGGGACTCTCAGGCGAGCAGACGCTTCGCCTGTTGCTCGTCCGCCAACTGACCGGGTGGACGTATGCGGAGCTGGCGTTTCATCTCGCCGACTCCCTGACGTATCGCGCCTTCTGTCGCGTGAGCGCGCTGACGGCGACGCCGTCGAAATCCGTCTCCGTGTCTGCCCACGTCGAGCGTTGGCGCGATGGCACAAGTTGGAGGTACGGCAGGCCGCACGGCTCCCAGCTGCAGCACATCGAGAGTCTTCGAGAGACGCCGGCCGCCATCGCGAAGCCGTACGCCTTCGCCGGATCGATTCTCCCCGACCGGGACCGCGACAGTCGAAACTGCCGAAGGTGGCGACCTGGGTCGCGGGCGTCGCGCGGATCGTTCTACTCATCGCCTATGCGAACGTCGCCAACCTGTTCCTCGCTCGCGCGCTCAAGCGGCGACGCGAGATCGCACTTCGACTGGCACTTGGCGCCCGGATGAACGACGTCGTACGAATGGTGATCGGTGAGGGCGTGCGACTGGCGGTGACCGGCGTCGTCATTGGCGCCGTCATCGCACTCTGGGCCGGTCGTTGGGTTCAACCACTCTTGTTCAACGAGACGTCGCGCGAACCGGGCGGATTCGGATTTGTCGTAACGCTGCTACTTGTCGTAGCCGTCGCCGCGAGCTGGCTACCCGCGTTTCGCGCGTCGATCCGCAGGTAACTCTGCGCAGCGAGTAGTCAGATCGTCACCGTCCGCCGGCGGTGGCGATCTCCGGTCGCAAGTTTTGTTTGAAGAACGCGTCCACGCGATGCCACGCATCTCGCACGACGAAGCTCCGGTCGAAGTAGTGAAACTCGCCGGGGTATGTCATGAAGTTCACAAGATCGCCCTTCCCTGCCTTGAGCAGATGATCCATCAGCAGCACTGAATGGATGTACGGCACGTTGACGTCGGCCGTCCCGTGTAGAATCAGCAACGGATGCTGAATCTGGTCGACGTGTGACATCGGAGCCGCCTTCGCGTAGACCTCGGGATGTTCCTGCGGCGTTCCGATGCGGCTCGTCGTCCAACCGCCGTGATACGGATCGTCATAGTAGAGCGCGTAGTCGGCGACGCCCGCGACGTCGACGGCAGCGCGGAACCACGTCGGCTCCTGCGTGATCGCGAGCAGCGTGAAGAATCCACCGTAGCTCAAGCCCCACACGCCGATGCGATCCGGATCGACATAGCCGGTCGACTTCAAATAAGTCGCGGCGAGTCTGGCATCCTTGGCATCGTTGCCGCCGACGTCCATGTAGACGTCGTTGCGCCAATCGCGTCCGTAGCCGATGCTGCCGCGATAGTCCGGCGCGATGACGACGTAGCCTTGCTGCAATAAGTATTGATGAAACTCGTAATACACCGCCTCGTTGCGGTCCGTGTGCCAGCCGTCGTAGTTCTGATTGACACCGTCGGGATGAATCCACACGACCGCGGCGTGCTTCTTCGTGCGATCGAAGTTCTTCGGCACGAAGAGCCACGCGGGCACCGACTTGCCGTCGGGACCGGGATAGTGAATGAGCTCCGGCGCGACGAGCTGCGACTTGTCGATGCTCGCCGGCATCGACGACGTCAGCCGCGTCACCTTGGCGTTCGTCACCGGTTCGGCGACATATAGATCTGCTGAATTTTGATAGTCGGTATGTTGAAACACTAAATGCTTGTCGTCGGGTGACCACTGCGGACCGGTGTTCGTTCCGCTTCCCGACGTCACGCTCACGATCGTCGCAGTAGAAGGATTATCGCCGATCGTCGCGACTTCGATGTGACGCGTCCCCGGCTTCTCCTTCGTGTTCGCATCCCACGCGATACGTTTGCTGTCGTGCGACCACGTCGCGCGCCAATGTTCGCCCGGCGCTTTCGTGAGCTGAACCGGCGTGCCTCCAGTCGTCGGGACGACGTAGATCTGATCCCAACCCGTGACGTCGCTCGTGTAGAGCAGCCAACGGTGGTCCGGCGACACCGCGTTCGCCGTGTTGTTGACCGCGCTGAAGAACTTCGATGCGCTGTCGACGTGCAGTACGGTCGGCGCGCCACCATTCACGTCGATCGATTCCGTCGTGCGGACTGTTCCGTTGTTCGACATGCGCGTCGACAGCATGTGCGTCGCGTCGATCGCCGCCGCACCCCCTCGGCCGCCGCCAAATCCTCCTCGGCCGCCTCGACCACCACCGCCGCCGGCGATCTGCGTTGGCGTGCCACCCGTCGCGGGAACCGTGAACGTCGTTCCACCCCCGCCACCCCGGCCGCCTTCGGTCGCAACGAAGATGAGCTTCGCGCCGATTTCCGGTGGTGATGAGTAATGTTGAATAGGCCCGCCGCCATTCCCGCCGCCGACGGTGTACGTGATGTTGGCGCCGTCCGCGGACCACGACGGGGCGCCGAGCGTGCTGTCCGAATGCGCGAGCGTTTGGTCAGCGCTGGTGGCGATCGTGTGGACGATGACGTCGCCGCCGGTCTTCCCTTGTTCACCGGTCACGAACGCGATGCGCGTTCCGTCGGGCGAGAGCGCGAACCCGCGTCCGTGCGCAGACGACCAGGCGGTGTGTGGCGTTCCGCCTTTCACCGAGACGGCGAACAGGCCGCCTTCGCGCGGGAAGTAGAATGTCCCGCCGTCTTTGCTCCAGAAGCTGCCTTGGGCGTTTTGACCGTCGGAGTAGGCGGTCAGTGGTACGGCCTTGCTCGCGCCATCGGCCGCTACGCCCCACACGTTGTTGACGCCGCCGTCGTCGTACACGAACCAGACGTGGCTTCCGTCGGGCGTCCACTGGAAGCCGGACGGATGTTTGATCTGGATGAGCTCATCGATCGTGAGCTTCGACGAAGCGCGGGGCTTCGCGGTCTGACTTACGGCTGTACCCGCGAGGAACGTCATCGCGGGGAGGATGATCAGTCTGGAAATGTGCATGTGGCAACGCTACGTAAAGCGCTGCTCACGTTCAACTGTCGCGCCTCGGCGATCCGCTGCCCGATCGCTATTCTTTCTCCAAATCCAACCGAGCTCGCTGAATGACGACCTCGCCCGTTCCACCATCGCCGCAAGCTCGCCTCATGCAGATGGCGACTGGATTCTTTCTTTCGCGACTCGTGCAACTCGCCGCTGATCTCCGGATCGCCGATCACCTCGCGAGCGGACCAAAGTCCGCCGACGAACTCGCGCCGTTAACGAGATCCGACCCGACAGCGATGTATCGATACCGGCGGCCGTCGCCGAGGCATATGACTTCTCTTCTACCGCACTCGTCGTGGACATCGGCGGCGGCGCCGGCAACATGATCGCGACTATTCTGTCGAAGCACGCAAAGACGCGCGGCCTTCTCTTCGACCTCGCGCAGGCGACGACTGAGGCGCCTGCATTGCTCCGAAGATTCGGCGTCGAGGATCGCGTCACGCTCCAGCACGGAAGCTTCTTCGAAGCGGTCCCCGCGGGGGGCGACGTGTACATCCTCTCCCACATCATCCACGACTGGGATGAGAGGAAGTCGCTCGCGATTCTGCGCAATTGCCGAAAGGCGATGAGCGAGACGAGTCGCCTGCTCATCGTCGAGCTCGTGCTGCGCGACGGCAGCCTCTCGGGTTATGGAAGTTCTGATATATCGATGCTCGTTCTCACGGGCGGCGCCGAGCGAACTTCCAGCGAGTACGAGTCGTTGCTGGCCAAGGCGGGCCTTCAACTGACGCGCGTGATTCCGACGACGACCAGTGCAAGCATCATCGAAGCTCGCGCGGTCTGATTGGTCCAAACCGCTCGCACGCTCAAGAGCCAGTCGATGGCTGCATCACGACGGAAACGTGTTGAAGATCTACGCGCGGGCACGAGCATCCCGAGGAAGCGCCGGTGACCGTGAAGTTGACATCCTGCGTCTGAAATCCAGGCGCGCTGAGTTTTGCGTGATAGTCGCCGGCGTATCCCGGCACGCGGCAAAGCGTGACCGAACCTGTCGAGGAGCACGTCGCGGTAGTCGTGACAGCACCGGTAATCGCCGCAATGAGCCCAGGGATGCCCGTCGCAGCATTGCTTGCCGTTACAGAGATTTCGGCGGCATCGGGAAACGCGCACGGCTCGGGAACACAGTCGCTGGAGCACGCCGCGGCAAGCGAACTGAGAAGCACTAGCCGCACGCTGTCGCTTCGGAAACGCGAAGCCATCATCGCCCTCCGTTGGTATCATGCGCACAGATCCGGGGCTTTTGACGCGGACTGTGGCTAGATGATCGATGTGAAGTCAGCCCCGGCGCCTGAGCTCCTCGGCGAGCCCGATGAGGATGCCCTCCGGGCCGCGGATGTAGCACAGCTTATATATGCCTTCATAGTCAACCACATCGCCGACGAGTTGCGCGCCAAGCTTTCCAATTCTCTCGAGCGTGTCATCGAGGTCGTCCACCGCGAACATGACGCGCAGGTAACCGAGCGCGTTCACCGGAGCCTTGCGGTGATCGGCGACAACGGCTGGGGCGAGGAATCGCGAAAGCTCGAGCCGACTGTGTCCGTCGGGCGTGACCATCATCGCGATCTCGACGCGTTGATCTGGCACGCCGGTGACGCGGCCGGCCCACTCGCCCTCGATCATCGCGCGCCCTTCGAGCGTCAACCCAAGCTCGGTAAAGAATTCGATCGCGGTATCGAGGGACTCGACCACGATGCCGACGTTGTCCATGCGCCGAACGCTCATATCATCTCCGCTTCCTTCGACCAAACCAGTCTGGAATCGTAATTAGTTGTCATCCGGCCAGATCACACGATAGAAACGCCTTGACCAGCGGATCATCCTCATCGCGGCTCAGCGCGATCAGACGCACGCGCATATCCGCATCACGCAATTGTACATAGGCAGTACCCGCGCGTGGCATTGTGGCGACGGCCTCCGGCGCAACGGTGATGCCCATACCGGACGCGACCATCGCCGCCACAGTCGCCCACTCCGTCGCCTGCGCGACGACCCGCGCGGTGAACCCCGCACGCGCGAACGTCGCGTGTACGTTGTCATGGAATTCCGGAGCCTCTTCGCGCGGGAACAGCACGAAAGGCTCGTTGCGAAGCTCGGCCACGCGCACCGTGCGCCGCCGTGCGAGACGATGCCCGAGCGGCACAACAAGAATGAGTCGTTCCTCGAGCACGACCGTCGCTCGCATGCCCGGCACCGGCTCGCGCAGCAGCGCGATGTCGATCAAACGCTGCCGTAGCCGCTCCTCGTGTGGCATCGACATGCGGTCGTCGAGCCGCACCACGACGTCCGGATAACGCGCGCGAAATCGCGCGATCATCTCGGGCACGACGCCGAGTGATGCCGAGGCACCCGCGCCGATGCGCAGCACTCCTGATCGGCCGCGCGACGCCTCGCGGACGTCTTCACGCAGCGACGCCGCGGATTCGAGCACGGCCGGCGCGCGCGCGGCAAGTGCTCGTCCTGCCGCCGTGAGGGTCGCTCGACGCTGCGTCCGATCGAACAAGGTGACGCCCAGCGTCGCCTCCAGCCGTTGGATCTGCTGGCTCAGCGGCGGTTGCGCGATGCCGAGCCGCGCGGCCGCCCGGCCGAAGTGCTGCTCCTCGACGACCGCCAGGAAGTAGCGCAGGTGGCGCAGTTCTACGAGCCTCGTGCGTGGCACCTCGACCTCATATCAAAAAGATATCAGAACGTGAGCTTCATGATGTTAGACATCTTTAATCCCCATGGCTAGGTTCGATTTCTCACCAGGAGAGACCGCATGATTTCACGTCGTGAATGGCTTGGCCGATCCCTCGGCGCCGGCGCTGCGCTGGCGCTCACTCCCGAGTTGCTCCGCGCGCTGCACGCGCTTCAGCAGCCGGCCGGGAAACTCATTCAGCGGGCCATTCC
>Ga0105238_10005817_pt1 | contig 12207 bp, 9 predicted proteins | sample KBSC34metaG_FD_81526 | JGI IMG/M metagenome (GOLD analysis project Ga0105238, IMG submission 81526) | Corn rhizosphere microbial communities from Kellogg Biological Station, Michigan, USA - KBS C3-4 metaG | ecosystem: Host-associated > Plants > Roots > Rhizosphere > Soil | place: Michigan, USA... | reverse complement strand
CGGAAGCGCCAGCCGGAACGACCGCCCCGCCACCTTGTGCAGCTCGGCCATCACCGTGCCCGACGGCTCGTTGCGCACCAGCAGCTCGCCGTCGAGCGTCCCGGGCAGCTCGAGCTGCGCGCTGGCCGCCGCCGGATAGGACAGCACCACCTCGCCCTTGCCGCGCATCCCCGTCTCCAGCGTCGCGTGCTGGCTTCCCACCGCCGTCGCCGCCGTGGCGGCCAGCGTCTGGTTGTAGGCGTAGCGATAGGCCTCGCCCAGGGTGACCCGCCCGTCGCCGTCCGCGTCGCCGGCGCCGCGCAGGCCCACCAGCAGGTGGTGCGTGAAGAATGACGAGCGCAGCGTCTCGGACTCCTGCGACAGCTCCGTTCCCGACGACGACGCCATCACGGCGATGCCGGCGCTGTCCAGGCGGTTGACGGAGTTGAACGAGAAGTCGGCGGTCGGCTCGTCGCCCTTCACGCGCGAGATGGCGCCGCTTTGACAGGCGTCGAGCAGCACCACCGTCACGGCGGCGGGCAGCGCCTGCAGCCGCGCCCGCAGGGCTCCGAGCGGAAACTCCTCGTCGCCCAGGTTCAGCGCGTTCGCGCGGGCGTGCCCGGAGTAATAGAAGAGCGCCTGCACCGGTCCGCCCCGCACGCTGGCCTCGGCCGCGCGCGCCGCCAGCGTGTCCAGCGCCTGCTGCGCTTCCTTCAACGACGGCCGCAGCAGGAGCTGCACTTGCCCCGGCTGGTAGCCGCCCAGGCCCGTCAGCAACGCCGCCACCGCGCGCGCGTCGTCCTCGGCGAAACGTAGCTCGCCCTGGCCCGGTCCGCCGTGGTTGGTGCCGATCACCACCGCCACCGACGGCGGCGCCGGGGCCGCGGCGGCATCCGCGCGGGCCGCTCCGCCGGCCAGGGCCGCCCCCAGCACGACGCTGATGGCCAGCCGGCGGGCCCCTCTTCGCTTGCATTGGGTCATCTCTGTCTCCCAGCCGTAAACACGCAACTCGCGATTCGCGGGTAGCTGGAAGAGGGGCGGAGAACGCCCGGCGGTCGACGGCGAGCGCTCAGCGCTCGTCGACGGGAGGCGCGGCGCCGTCAGCGACGGGCGCGTCGGTTCGCTTCTTGATCACGGCGTGCCGGCGGGCCGCCGCCCTACGCGCCGCCGCCGCCTTGTCGTCGTCGCCATCGGTAGCCCCGCCGGTGGCGATCAGCTGCACGACCGGGGGATGATCGGTCTCGATGGCGACCGCCTTGTCCTGGTAGCCGGACTTGCGGATCATCACGCGCGCCGGCGTTTCCTTGTCCGCTTCCAGGTTCAGCCACACCGGCGTCGTTCCCACCGCCTCGAACTTCTCTGGCACGTAGACGTCGGCCCCCTCGGGCTCGCTCTGCACCAGCACCGGGATGCGCTTCACCTTCCTCTGCGCCGGGGGGGCCGCTGCCGCCACCAGCCCCGGCTCGGGTCGCGGCGCCGTCGCTGACAGGCCGCGCGGCACCACGCCCTTGACCACGCCGACGCCGACCCCGGCCGCGCACAGCAGCGCCACCACCCAGAACGAGCCGCGTCGCCACACCGGACGCGCCAGCACGACGCCGGCAGCCGCCCCGCCATCGGTCCCGGCCGCGGACAGCTGCCCCGCCCCGCGCGGGTGCGGCAGCGCGATGGGCGGCACCGTCCCCGAGCGCAAGCCCGACGCCGAGCCCGAGGTAGCCGTCGTGGGGGACGTCGGCATCGACGTGTGCGTGGGCCGCGCCACCGGGTACTGGCCGGTGCCGCTGTCTCCCGCCCCGAAGTTCTCGCGCAGGATCGAGCTCAGGTGCGCCGGCGTGAAGTGCCAGGCGTGCACGATCTGGTCGAGCTCGTCGGCCATCTGGCTGGCGTCCTGGTAGCGATCGTCGCGGTTGCGCGACAGCGCCTTCAGCAGGATGGCGTCCATCTCGGGCGGCACGGCCGGATTGAGCTGCGACGGCGGACGCACCTCGCAGCGACGCACCCGCTCGATCGTCTGCAGGTCGTTGGCGCCCTTGAACAGGCGCCGTCCCGTCAGCACCTCGTGCATGACGATGCCGGCGGCGAAGATGTCGATGCGGTGATCGACGTTCTCGCCCTCGGTCTGCTCGGGCGCCATGTAGGCGTACTTGCCCTTCAGCGTGCCGCTGTTCGTCTGATCCTGCGTGTCGCCCAGCGCCTTGGCGATGCCGAAGTCCAGCAGCTTCACGGCGCCCTCGTACGACAGCATCACGTTCGACGGCGAGACGTCGCGGTGGATCATCCCCAGGGCGTTGCCGCGCTCGTCGGTCAGGCTGTGGGCGTAGCTCAGGGCGCGACACATCTCGCGGCCCACGTAGGCCACCATGTCGACGCGCGGGGGGCCCGCCTTCTTCCAGATGGCGCGCGTCGTCTCGGCCAGATCGTGGCCGGGGATGTACTCCATCGAGATGAAGTACTCGCCCTCGACGGAGCCGAGCTCGAAGATCTGCACGACGTTGGGGTGGTTCAGGCGCGCCGACAGCTTCGCCTCGTCCACGAACATCTTGATGAAGGCGGGATCGTCCGACAGGTGCGGCAGGATCCGCTTCACCACGAACACGCGCTCGAAGCCGCCCGGGCCCTGAATGCGGCCCTTGAACACGTCGGCCATGCCGCCGCGTCCGATGCGCTCGTACAGCGTGTATTTGCCGAATTGAATCGGCGGTTCGAGTGTCTGGCTCACGTTAAGGGGGGCAGCGGGTACCGAAATAAGCGCAGACCCGGTGGGACGGCCCGACAAGGGGCCCCAAGAAATGCGTTCCTAGAACCGGAGTCTCCTCGCCAGATTTCCCCTGCTTGCCCAGCGTATGATACCGGCGGCTTTCTCGCGTAGCAACGCGGTCACTCACGATTCCAATGCAGGATCTGGCGCACGATCTGCCGGCACCCGCCGCTGCCTTTCCGGACAGCGGGCCGGACGTGGACCCGCGATTTTCCAGGGCTTCCGCGACGTTGGTGGTGGCGGTGGGTGGGTTCGATCCCACCGGCGGGGCGGGCGTGGTGCGCGATCTTCTTACAGCGCGCACCTTGGGGGCGCGCGTGCGGCTGGTGCCAACGGCGTGGACCGCCCAGGGCGCCGCCGGCGTCCGTTCGGTCGAGCCGCGCCGGCCCGCGGCGCTGGCCCAGGCGGTGACCGATGCGCTGGACGGCGCGCCGGCAGGGCGCACGGCCGTGAAGCTGGGCATGATGCCCGACGGCGCGGCGGCCCAGGCGGTGCTGGAGGCGCTGCGCGCGTTCACGGGGCCGGTCGTGTTCGATCCCGTGCTGGGCGCCAGCAGCGGCGGCGCGCTCTTCACCGGCGATCCGGGAGAGCTGCTGGCGCTGGCGGTGCGCTCGGCGCTGGTCACGCCCAATACGGGCGAGGCCGAGCGCCTGACCGGCGAAGGTGTCGCGGATCTGGACGGCGCGGGGCGGGCCGGCGGCGCGCTGGTCGCGGCGGGGGCGCCAGCGGCGCTGATCAAAGGGGGCCACCTGACGGGCGCCGAGGCGGTCGACCTGCTGGTCACCGCCCAGCGCACCCTGACTTTCACGGCGCCGCGGTTGTCCGGGCCTGCCGTCCGTGGCACCGGATGCGCCCTGGCCACGGCCATCGCCGTCGGATTGGCGAGCGGCCAGGAGCTGGAGGCGGCGATCGCCGACGCCAAGGCGTGGCTGCACGCGGCGCTTCGACAGGCGGTGCGCGTCGGCGACGAGTGGCACCTGTCGTGAACCGACATTCCACCCTGGCATCCGGGCCTCCTGGCGACTAAACGAAACGAACGAGGAGGCCGGTCTGCGTCTCGCTCTCGGTGTAGCAAACGGTGCCGTTCTTGCTCACGGTGACGCTGATTGACCCCGTGCCGGTCGAGAGGTCGGACGTGATCACGCTGACCTGCTTCACACCGTTGCTGTAGCAGGTGTTGAAGCCATACGTCCCTGAGGTGGGATCCACGCTCATCTGTTGAACGCAGGTGCCGCCGACGGTTCCGCAGCTGACCAGCGCTTGCAGGCACGAAGGAATGGGGGTGGTGCAGGAGCCAGTCCCGGTGCTGCCGCCTGCGGCGCCCGTGGATCCCCCTGCTGATCCGATCTTCCCGCCAGTCGTGCCGATCGCTCCGCCAGCAGACCCGGCCGTGCCGCCGGTCGACCCGGTCGTGCCGCCCCCCGCGACCACCTTACCGCCGGCGCCGGTCGAGCCGGCGAAGGAACCGGTTGTTCCGCCGCCACCGGTCGTACCGCCCAGAGAGCCGGTGGTGCCGCCGGTGGCCGACGAGCTGCTGCTTCCGCAGGCACCGAGCGTGAGGAGACCTGAGAAGAACAGCGAGCCGAGCAAAGAGATGTTGCGAATGTTCATGAAAATCCTCGAGACGTTTGGGTTTGGAAGGCGGCTAATTTCGAGCCCAGGGCTCGTCACGTCAAGGACGGGAACGTCGCGAGCCGCGGAAATTCCCTAGAGTTAACGCCAGGTTTCGCTGACGCGACGCCAGGTGTCCTACGTCACACCCCGCTCGTGATCCGCCGCGCAACTGCCCCGTCGCGGGCGCGATAAGACGCGCATGGCTCTGGCAAGCGCGCTCGTCACCTCCTGTCTTCACCTGCTGTGGCCGGCTCGATGCGCGGGGTGCGACGCCGTGCTGGCCAGCGACGACGCCGTGTTCTGCGGCGGGTGCGCGCAGGCGACCTTGCCCATCGGCAACGCGTGCGCGGGCTGCGCGCTGCCGCACTTCGGCCCGCCGGCGCGCCCGTGGTGCAACGGCTGCGCGCGCCTGGACTTCGCGTTCTCGCGCGCCTTCGCGGCGTTCGAGTACGGCGGACCGCTGGCGGACGCCATCGTGCGCATGAAGCACGGAGACCGGCCGGAGGCGGCGCGGCGCCTGGGTCGCTTGCTGGCCGAGCCGCTCGGCCGCGCGCTCGCCCCGTCGATGGGGCCGCCCATCGACGCCATCCTGCCCGTGCCGCTGCACCCGCGAAAGCTGCGCCAGCGCGGCTTCAACCAGGCGCTGGAGCTGGCTCTGGTGGCGCGCGGTCATGCGCCGGCCCCGGCGCTGCTGTCTCTGCCGCGCCTCGATCGCACGCTGTTGCAGCGGGTGAAGGACACGCGCGAGCTGGGGCACGCGGGGCCGAGCTCGCGCCGGGTGGCGGTGTTCGGCGCGTTCGCGGTCGCCGATCGGGCGCGCGTGCGGGGCAAGCGCTTCCTGCTGGTCGACGACGTGATGACGACCGGGGCCACATTCAATGAATGCGCCGAGGTGCTGGGGCGCGCCGGGGCAGAGGAGGTGCGAGTGGTGGCGCTGGCGCGCGCGCTGCGCTGACGACCGAGCCTGCGACGCCGCTTGATTCGAGGCTGATCGCACCGCAACCTTGCACGCCGTGAGCAAGCCCGCAAACCAGTCCGCCGAGGCGCCCAAGGTGTTGGCGCGCAACCGGCGCGCCAAGCACGAGTACCACGTCGACGAGATCATCGAGGCGGGGCTGGTGCTGGCCGGCTCCGAGGTGAAGTCGATTCGCGACGGCAAGGTCACGCTGGTCGACGCGTTCGCCGACATCGACAAGGGCGAGGCCTGGCTGCACCAGATGGACGTGGGCGTGTACGCGTTCGCGCACCAGCGCAACCACGATCCGCGGCGGCGGCGCAAGCTGCTGCTGCACCGGCGTGAGATCGATCGGCTGACCGGCAAGATCCGCGAGAAGGGCTACACGCTGGTGCCGCTGTCACTGTACGAGAAGCAGGGGCGCGTGAAGGCCGAACTGGCGCTGGTTCATGGCAAGCAGCAGTGGGACAAGCGCGAGGACAGCAAGAAGCGCGAGAGCCAGCGCGAGATGGACCGCGCCATGTCCGTGCGGCGTCGCTGATGTGTTAAGCAGCAGCGTGAACGGGACATCCTCTTTGGTGGGCCGCACCCCCTGGTGGCGCGGCGGATTCCTCGTCGCGGCGGCGCTGCTGCTGGCGGCGGGCTGCGACCCCGATCCCATCAAGGGCAGCGGGGGAAGCCCTGGGTCCGCCGGCGCCGGCGGCGTCGCCGGGGACGGTATCGGCGGAAGCGGCAGCGGGGTGGGCGGCGACGCGTCCGGCGGCGCTGGAGTGGGCGGGGCGGGAGGCACGCCGGACTGCCTGGCGCCTGCACCGCCGGTCGACTCGACGATGGCGGGCTGCCCTGCCGTGGCCTTCGCGCCGCTCGGTGAGGCATCGCATCCGAACGAAGGTCAGAACCACGTCACGTTGTGCTCGACGACCTGCTACGGCACGAACCCGCCCTCGTCGGGGAATCACTACCCCGTCTGGCCCGTCTACAAGACGTACGCCGCGCCGGTGCCGTGGGGCTTCCTGGTACACGGCCTCGAACATGGGGCGGTCATCGTCTCGTACAACTGCCCCTGCGGCTGCTCGGACGAGGTGGCCGCCGCCCAGGCCTGGATCGATTCGCTACCCCAGGATCAGGACTGCAAAACCCCACCGCGCGTCGTGATGGCGCCCGACCCCGGGCTGGACGTGCGCTGGGCCGCCTCCGCCTGGACCTGGACCCTGCGCGAGCAAAGCTTCGATCTGGCGGCCTTCCAGGCGTTCTTCGCCGCCCACTACAACAAGGCGCCGGAGGAGATCTGCGACGGCTACAGCGACGCTTCGATGACTGGCTGGTGCAAGTGATCTGGGGAAGGGCCTCCAGTCTGACGATTGATCAAATCTAGAGGTACTAGCTCGTTCTGCGCCTCGCCCCGCAAAGCGGGGAGAGGCCGGCGGCCGCAGGCCGCCGGGAGAGGGGCGCGGCGCCGCGATGGGGCGCGGACCCCTCTCCTTCATCCTGCTATGAAATAGGGACCTGGGCGGGCGCTTCGGAAAGGGCGACCTTGAAGCCGAGCGCCTCGAGCTGGCGTGTGAGCGCGGTGACGCGGGTACGAATGCGGTGGGGGGGAGGTGGGACAGAATCCGGTTCGCGGTAATCCGCCCGGTTGGCCAGCATGTGGAAGATCACGCAGGCCAGGCTTCGGGCCAGTGCGACTGCGGCCTTCTTTGGGCCGAGCCTGGCCAAGCGCCTGAATTTCCGCTGCCAGAAGGTGCCTTTTGTGTTGCTGGCACAGGTGGCGACCTGCACCAGGATGGTACGGAAGTACTTGTTGCCTTTGCGGGTGGGAGCCTTCTTGGACTTGCCGGCCGATTCCTCGCTACCCGGGCTGAGCCCGCCCCAGGAAGCAAGGTGCTTAGCCGACGGAAAGACACTCATATCGGTACCGACCTCGGCGACGATGCCGGCCGCGGCTACCTCGTCGATGCCGGGGATCTGAATGAGCCGCTGTACGTCGGCAGTCATGGGCGCCAGAAGCGTTCGAATCTCGCATTCGAAATGGGAGATGTCGTTCGAGAGGTCGTCGAATCGGCGCAGGAGCTGGGTGAGCACCACGATGGTGCTGGGAGTTAGCGGACAGTGAACGGCTCGGAGCAGGTATGGGATCTTCTTTCGCAGCTTGCCTAACGCGATCTTTTCGATGGCTTGTTCATCGAGGGTATCCCGACGCAGCATCGCATCCAGTAAGGCTCGGCCAGTCTTGCCCAAGACGTCGGAGCAAACGGTCGCCAGTTTAATCCCGTCGCTTTCGAGCTGTTTGAGGATGCGATTCTTGTAACGAGTCTGGTCGGCGGTGAGCTTGGTCCGGTGTCGCGTCAGCTTTCGTAACTCCTGCAGTTCCACCGACGCCAAGAAGCTCGGGGAGACCAATCCGTACATGACCAGCTTGGACAACCACTGGCTGTCGCTGACATCGGTCTTGCGGCCGGGGACCTTCCTGACCTGTGCCGGGTTGACGAGCCAGACGACCACTTTGGGCAGCGCGTGCTGAATAGCTCGGACCACGGGCTGCCAATAAACACCCGTGCTCTCCAGTCCCACGACCTCTACCCCTTCCTCCTCCAGCCACTTCGTCACGGCCATCAGGCTGTCATGGAAGGTCTCGAATGACCTCGTCTCCAGCCCGTCCTTAGGCCCGGCGTGGCGGTGCCGTACTGACACGACCAGTTGGTCCCGGTGAACGTCGATCCCAGCTGCTACTTCGAACATGCGTTCCATTGCACACCTCCGCCGACGGAGAGTGAAGGCTCGCGGTGGTTTGGAAGATCCTGCTATACGTGCTCAGGCGAGCGTGCTCGCCCTGCAACAAGTGGGGGTCCGTCGAGCTAGCCCCAGACTCTCCCACGGGGCCGCGAAACCACCAGAGGATAGACGGGGTCGGGTTCCGTCGGCCCCCACATCATGGCGCAGCACGCTCGCTTTTATTTCGTGCGTGGGGGTGCGGCCGCCCCCGGCCGCACCGTGACTCTCCCCGCTTCGCGGGGCGAGGACGAACGGTTGGCTCAGGCGGCGCCACTCCGTCCGGTCAAAATTCTCCTGGGTCGCGATGAGCCTGGTGGTGCGCTGGCTTGGTGACGGACGGCGAGGACGAACGGTTGGCTCAGGCGGCGCCACTCCGTCCGGTCAAAATCCTCATGGGTCGCGACGAGCCTGGTGGTGCGCTGGCCTGGTGACGGACGAGAACTCAGCCGGGTCGGCGGCGCCGTAACATGAACAGGCTGGCGAAGAAGAGCAGGGAGAGCCCCTGAGTGGGGGCTCCGGTGGCCGTTTCGCAGGAGCAGCCCTTGCTGTCTCCACCTGTTTCGTTCGGGCCGGTGCTGGCGACGGCGCCGCCCGAGCCCGAGGTCCCGCCGCTGGCCGACGAGCCGCCGGTGGCCTGCCCGCTGGCGCCGCCCGAGCGCGCGCCGCCCGTGCCCAGACCAGTGGTCCCTCCGCTGGCGTCGCCCAGACCGCCGGAGCCGAGCATGCCGCCACTTCCCGGGTTGCCTCCCGAACCGCCACCGCTGCCCCCCGAGCCGGTCCCCAACGCACCGCCCGAGCCCGAGGTGGTCGGCGCCGTCGTGCAGTCGGCGTAGCAGCCCGAGCCGGCGACGCCGTTCTGATCCCCGAGGTCGCACTGCTCGCCGCTGTCCATCGTCCCGTTTCCGCAGACCGTCTTCCATCCCATGTCGCGGAAGGCCGCCAGCTCCATCCGCTGGTCGTGCGTCGCCTTGCTGGCGATCTGCGGCTCCATCAACAGGTCGGGGCGCGCCAGGGGATCCCAGTGCGACAAGGTGGACGCGCCCAGGACCGGGTTCGAGGCGAACAGATCGGTCCGGCCCATCGTGTCGGCCCCCACGCGCTGATCGGCCACCGCATCCAGCGTGACCATCAGACTTCCGCTCGTGCCGGCCGCCGATGACAGGACCTGCAGATCGTGGCTCGAGACGCTGACCGTCGGGATCGTCACCGGCCCGTAGTTCTGGATCGACGGCAACACCGAGACCGCGTAGGGCGGATCGGCGCCCACGGGATCCTCGAACATGGCCCCCACGGCGCCCGCCTTCTGCGCCAGGAAGGCCGCCTGAACGGGCGGACACAGGTTCATGTCGGCGAACAGCACGATGGCGTTGGTGACCGAGCCGCTGATGGTGCAGGGGGCGACCACCTTCCCGACCTTCAGGATCCCCGACACCGGCTTCATCGCCAGGTAGGGACCGAACTCGGACTCCGTGAGGTGGCCGGCCAGCCCCGACGGCGCCGGCGTCACGGAGATGGTGGGCGACCCCAGGCCCAGCACCTGGGGCATCTGGCGCATCACGTTCGGACCGCTCCACACCAGATGGCGGGCGTTCTTCGCCGAGGTGGCCCGCTCGGCGTCGGTCATGTCGGTCCACGCCTTGTTGGTGCCGTTGTCGTAGACGTTGCGGACGAACGCGTCGAGCAGACCGCTCTGGGCCTGCCCGTTCGACGGATCGAGCACGCTGGCGAAGCCCAGCCCGTGGCCGAACTCGTGCAGCACGACGGCCAGCAGATCGACGTCGTCGCCCGCCTGCCCGTCGAGCCCGTAGTACCAGTTCTGCAGGTTCATCGAGCAGTCGCTGAGGCCGCCATTGAACATGGCGTCGATCTCCTCCTCGGAGCCGTTCAGATCGGTCCCCGCCAGCGCGTTCGCGAGCGCGATGGGAACCCAGACGTGGGGCGGCGACCCGGGGGCATCCGAGCGCGACGTCGTGTAAGCGGCCTGCCCCAGCATGATCTGGTTCGTGCTGCAGGTCAGCGGCGCGAAGCTGGCGTTGGCGACGATGGGGACGGCGCTGACCAGGGCGTCGCCCCACAGCTGGGCCACCTTCTTGAAGACGTTCATGCGCTGTTCGCCGATCGTGGTGCCGCTGTTTCCGCCCACGGGCGTCGCCGGCGTCGGGTCGTTGAATCCCTCGCCCGGGTTGTCGACGTTCTTGATGGTGATGGTGGCGGCGCGGGCCGCCCCCGCCGCCCCCAGCGCCATCGCCACCACCATCAAAGAGGCGCGCAGCGCGCGCCATGCCGGGCGGTTCACTGGCCACCCCGGCGGGCGCGCATCTTCGCTTCGATCATGTCGCGCATGTCCGCTTCCGGCGGACCGCAGACCCGCTTGAAGGTGCCATCGGGCATGCGGCGCAACATGGCGACGTCCCCCACGCGCGGGCCCAGGATCGCCGAGCCGTCGGGCAGCAGGGTGACGTTCGGCCCCGGGATCACCGCTGGTGGCGCCACCGGCGAGGCGGGCGGCGCCTCGGGCGCGCTGGCGGCGACGGACGTCGGCTCGGCGGGCGCCGAGGGTCGCTCACTCACGCATGTGGCGAGCGGCAGACCAAGAATGAGAAGCAGCGGTAACAACCATCTGGGGCCGGCCATCGCCATCGAGGGTCCTTCCATCTGCCGGGCCGGTTTTCCGCGCCGGCCTGGCGCGCAAGACAAGGAGAAGCTTTGAAATATGGTAAACGACAGCCGTTCCCCGGCGCAAGAACGGCCCGCTCACCGACGGGGCTGGCTAGCGCAGGACCGCGACCCGATCGCCGAAAAGCTGATCGATGCGCGCCAGCAGCTCGTCGTTGGCGGCCACCTTGTGGTCGTCGCCCAGGTCCAGCACGGTCTCGCTTCGCTGGGGGATCTGCAGGCGCAGCAGCGTCCGACATGAACCGGGATGATCGAGGATCAGCTTCTTGAACGTCACCAGCGAGTCGGGCGTCAGGCTGTCGGCGTTGACCCGCACGTCCAGCGTGGTGCTCTTCTCGGCGCGCACGGCCGTCAGCAGGCGCGCGTCGTTGAAGCGCAGGCGCTCGCGCGTGGCCTCGCCATCGCCGAACGGCGCGTCCACCAGGCCGGTGACCAGCAGCGGATCATCGCGGGTCAGGACGTCGCGGAAGTCATCCAGCTTCTTCGAGCCGACCATGAAGTCGATCTGACCGTGTTGGTCCTCGAGCTTGAAGAAGGCGTACTTCCCGCTGCCCGACTTGGCGGTCCGCTCCTGATAGTCGACCACCACGCCCGCCAGCGTCACCTCGGCGCGCACCCCCTTCTCCATGCAGTTCGCGGTGGTGGCGGTGGTGAAGCGGCGGATCTCGTTGGCGAAGCGGTCCAGCGGGTGGCCGCTGATGTAGAAGCCCAGACTCTCCTTCTCGAACGCCAGGACCTCGCGGGGCAGCCACTCGTCGGCCTCGGGATAGGCATCTTCGGTGGAGGCGGTGTTTCCGCTGCCGGTGCCGCCGCCGCCGCCAAACAGGGCCAGCAGGCTGGTCTGGCCGCTCTCCTTGTCACGCTGGGCCGCGGCGGCCCGATCGCTGGCCGGCCCGATCGCGGCGAACAGGCGTGACCGGCTGATGCGCGCCGAGGCGGCCTGGCCGTCGAAGGCGCCCGACTTCACCAGCGCCTCGATGACCTTGCGGTTCACCTTGCGCCCGTCGACGCGCTTGCAGAAGTCGAACAGCGACGTGAACGGCCCGCCGTCGTCGCGCGCGGCGCGGATCACCTCGACCGCCCCCTCGCCCACGCCCTTCACCGCCCCCAGGCCGAAGCGGATCGCGCCCTCGGTCTCGGGTGGGTCAGCGGCGGTGGCCCCGGCGGCGACGACCTTCGGCAGCAGCACCACGTTGAAGTCGGTGTCGCTCTCGTTGATGTCGGGCCGCAACACGCGGATGTCGTTGCCCTTCGCCTCGGCGATGAACTTGACGATGGCGTCGGTGTCGTCCTTGTCGCAGGTCAGCAGCGCCGCGAAGAACTCGACCGGGTAGTAATGCTTCAGGTACGCCGTCTGGTACGTCAGCAGGCCGTACGCGGCCGAGTGGCTGCGGTTGAAGCCGTAGCCGGCGAACTTCTCCATCAGGTCGAAGACGCGCTCGGCGATCTTCGG
>Ga0105238_10005815_pt1 | contig 12210 bp, 12 predicted proteins | sample KBSC34metaG_FD_81526 | JGI IMG/M metagenome (GOLD analysis project Ga0105238, IMG submission 81526) | Corn rhizosphere microbial communities from Kellogg Biological Station, Michigan, USA - KBS C3-4 metaG | ecosystem: Host-associated > Plants > Roots > Rhizosphere > Soil | place: Michigan, USA... | reverse complement strand
GCGAAATGGCGCATGCCCTGATGCTCGCCGGCGTCGCGCAGGCCCCAGATGTCGCGATAGAAAGCGGCCTCGGCCTCCAGATCGGGGACGCCATAGCCGACGAAGCGGATTTCAGTCACTCGGGTCATTACACTCTCCCATGGAGCGCTTGGGCTCCACGCCGGTTTCAGATCGGTTCGGCCACCTTCGCGAACATTTCGCGCGTGGCGGTTGCATTCTCGACGAGCGGCCCGCGACCGATCTGGCCGAGGCAGATGGCGCGCGATGCTTCGACGATGTAGCGGCAGCGCTCGAACCTCCGGTCGCGATAGGCGGTGAGCACGGTCTCGAGGTCGGCGGATCGGTCGAGTTCCTCCGCCAGCACCATCGCATCCTCGATCGCCATGCCGGCGCCTTGGCCCAGATGCGGCGTAGTCGCGTGGACCGCATCACCGAGCAGCACAACGCGCCCCTTGTGCCAGTCTCCGGCAAGGAACAGCCATTCGAGCGGTTTGTAGACGACCCCCTCATCATCGCTGATCTGCTCGGCGAGCGCGCGGATCGCGGCCGCGGGGATGCCGGCCAGCTTGCCCCGCATCGCGGCCGCCATCCCGTCGCGCGGATAGCGCGGGTTTCCCGGTTCGGGGGTGGTCAGATACATGTACATCAGGTCCTGCGACAGCGGGACGAGGCCGACGCCGGTGGGTCCTTCATAGGCATGGAGGCCGGTCAGGTCGGGAAGCCGGGGGAAATTGTAGCGCCACACCGACTGACCGGTGAATTCGGGCAGCGGCGCATTGGGGAAGATGGTCTGGCGCGTCTGCGAATAGAGACCATCGGCGCCAATCACGAGATCATAGCTGGCTGCCGTGCCGTCGCTGAAGCGCACCGCGACCTCGTCGCCGTCATCCTCGATCGACTCCGCCGTGACGCCGAGCCGGATCTCCGCCCCCGCTCCGAGCGCGCGATCCCCGAGCACCTTGTGCAGGGCTGGCCGGGAGATGCCGACATTGGCGGGCTTGTCGGGCACGAGGCGGGGCGTTGGGATCCTGGCGACCGATTGCCCGGTGGGGACGAACACCTCGACATGGTCGAAGCCGAAGCCGGCCTCGAGATAATCGTCGATCAGGCCGAGCGCGGTCATCGCGCGGACGACATTGCCCTGCTGGATGATGCCGACGCCGTACACCGACCAGGTTGGGTCGCGCTCGATCATCTGCACGTCGTGGCCGCGGGCACGCAGCGCGATCGCTGCGGTCAGTCCGCCGATACCGGCACCGATCACCAGGATCGACAAGCGCTGCAAAATCCCTCTCCTCCGCCGCTCCGGCGACGTTCGCAGTTGAAAGTACTGGGGGAGAAGGAAAGATAAAGCTGATAATATTTATGCCATTCTATCCATGGAATTTATCGATTGGTTGTCGGGCGATCGCGTGGAGTTCTCCCCGCAACCAGCTCAGCCCTTCGTCGGTCGAGCGCGCGCGATGATATTGCACCATCTCTCGCATCACCGGAAAGTCGAAGGGCAAAGGTGCCGAGCGGATCGGGAACAGCTCCTTCATGCGGATGGCGAGCCGCTCGTGCATGAGCGCCAGGCGCATCGTGTCACGCAAGAGCCAGGGAATCGTCGTGAAGGAGGAGGTGGAGACTTCCACCTTCCGGGTCTTGCCGAGCAGTTCGAGCTGGCGATCGGCGAAGGAAGATGTCTGCTGGTTGCCGAGTTGCACCACAACATGGCCGGCCGACAGCACCGCCTGCTCGGTGACCGTCTGATCGAAGATCGGATTCTGATCCCAGCCGACCACCACATGCCGTTCCTCGAGCAGCAGTTCCGACGGCTGGTCGCGCGAGATGAAGTTTTCCGGGGTGATCAGAAGATCGGCGCGGCCATGGACGACCTGATCGGGGCTGTTCTCGCTCGGTAGGATCAATTCCAGACGCACGTTCGGGGCGATTTCGGCGAGGCGCGCGACCAAGGGTACGATGATCGCCGCGATGATGTAATCCGACGTGATGATGCGGAAGACGCGGTGCGATGTCGCCGGTTCGAAGATGGTCGAGGTGCCGATCAGGGCTTCGAGCTGCTGCAGGCACTCCCTCACCCGCGGGATGAGGCTTTCCGCATAGGCGCTGGGATACATGCGCTTGCCGTTCGCGACGAGAATGTCGTCGCCGAAATACTCCCGCAGCCGTCCGAGCGCCGCGCTCATCGCGGGCTGGCTGAGGTTCATTTGGCGCGCGGCCGCCGAGACGCTGCGCAGCGTGATGAGCATGTCGAACGCGACGAGCAGATTGAGGTCCAGCCCACGGAACCGCATGCGTCCATCCTCGCTATTTTTTTGAGGCGTGCTTGAGTCAAAGATCTCCGGCGCCCCTGAGTGGACAATCTATCACAAAAACTAATGACGATCGATCAAAACAAAAAATTTTGTTGATGATGCCTCGGCTGCGATCATGGCCCGATAGCGAAAAGAATTTGCGGGAGGATAAAATGAGGTCGAGGGGACCGTTCCACTCATCTGTTGCGCTGGCTGCGCTGGCGTGTGCGAGTCCGCTGGCTGCGCAGCAAACGAGTGAGACGCCGGCGGCATCCGCTCCGGCCGAGAGCGGCCTTGCCGATATTGTCATCACGGCACAGCGGCGCACCGAAAATCTCCAGCGTGCCGCACTGCCGGTCAGTGCCGTGAGCGGCGATACGCTCGTCAGGCAGAGCATCACCCGTGCGGACGATCTCACCCGCCTCGTCCCCGCGCTCCAGGTGGCGCCGGCGTCGTCCTTCACCCAGATCTATCTTCGCGGCATCGGCACGTTTGGGGCGAACGCCTTCGCCGAGCAGGGCGTCGCGTTCAACATGGACGGCGTCTATCTGTCGCGTCCCGCAGCGCCCGCAGCCTTGTTCTACGATCTGGAGCGGCTGGAGGTGCTGAAGGGTCCGCAAGGCACGCTCTATGGCCGGAACGCATCGGGCGGCGCGGTCAACGTCATCACCGCCAAGCCCAAATTATCGGAGCTTTCCGGCTATCTCACCGCCGAGTACGGCAATTACGACACGGTCAAGGCGTCCGGCGCGATCAACGTGCCGTTGGGCGACAAGGCCGCCTTCCGCTTCGCCGGGCAACGCGCCCGCCACGAGGGCTATATGAGCGACGGCTATGACGACGAGGATACGTCGGCGGCGCGCGCCCAGTTCCGGTTCGACACGGGCGGCGGGTTCAACGCCAACGTGATGTTCGACTATGGCGATGTGGGGGGCAAGGGATCGGGAGGCACGATCATGCCGCTGCTGGACGGCAAGCGGCGGCTTGGCCCCAGCGACCCGGCGGTGCTCGCCGCATATCTCAGCCGCCAGCCGACCCTTCCCGTTCCGCAGATCATCGCGAAGAACAACGGCTATCAGCACAACAAATATTATGGTGCGCTCGCGAACCTGAACCTCAATCTGGGTTTCGCGGAGCTGACCGTCATCCCGGCCTGGCGCAAGACCGATCTTGATTTCCTCGGCTATGCGTCCAGCTTCCTGATCGATGTGACCGAGAAGTCGAACCAGATGTCGCTCGAAACGCGGCTCGGCCATCAGAGCGACACGCTGAAGTGGGTGATCGGTTCCTATTATTTCATCGAGGACGTGAATGCGGACCAATATTTCGACCAGGGCAGCAACGGCACGCGGATCAACTCGACGCTGCAGACCAGTAGCTATGCCGCGTTCGGGGAGGCGACCTATTCGCTCACCAATCGCTTACGGTTGACCGGTGGCCTGCGCTACACGCACGACAACAAGCAGCAGGTGACGGAGGCGCATACTTATCCCTTCGTGGGCTTCGTTCCGCCCGCCTTCCCGTCCTTCAGGCCGATCATCCTCGATCTGCGCACCGACGCCACGTCCGACGTCAATTTCAGCAAGCTGACGTGGAAAGCCGGGGTCGAATATGATCTTGCCGACCGCTCGCTGCTCTATGCGACCGTGTCCACCGGGTTCAAATCGGGCGTGCTCTTCTCCGCACTCGGGCAGAATTATTCAAAGCCCGAACGGCTGACCGCCTACACGATCGGCAGCAAGAACCGGTTCCTCGACAACCGGCTGCAGCTTAACCTGGAAGCCTTCTATTGGGACTATAAGGATCAGCAGATCTCGCACCTGGCGCCGGTGCAGGTTGCAGCGACTCCGGCGGGTGCGATTTACGGGCCAGTCTTCGCGACCGAAAATGCGGGCGCTGCCACGCTTTACGGGGCGGAGGTGGAGATGCTGTGGAAGGTGGTCCGCAACGGTACCCTGTCGCTGAACGTCCAATATCTCCACACCAAATATGACGAGCTCGCCTATCAGGCCTATTCCACCACCGGTCCGGCTCCAGTGATCGGCTGTCCGGTGACGCCGTCGCCGCTGATCGGCGCCTCGCCGACCGCGCGCATCTATAATGTCAATTGTTCGGGTCGCCCGCTGATCAATGCCCCAGGTGGGTCTTGAATGCGGGCTATGAGCATCATTTCGAGCTTGCTGGCAGCGGGCGCATCATAGCGGGCGTCGATACCCGCGTCGAAAGCGCGCGTTATCTGTCGCTGGATTATCTGTCGCTGGGCCGACAGGGCAGCTACATGATGTCCAATGCGCGTCTCACCTACGAGACGCCGTCGGGCAAGCTGGCGATTACCGGCTTTGTCAACAATCTCGAAAATGCGCTGGTCTTCGCCAATTCGGTGCAGAGTCCCGCCAAGCCGGGCGTGATCTACAACCAGATCCGTCCGCCTAGAACCTTCGGCATTCGGGGTACGGTGAGGTTCTGATGCGCCCGTACCTGCCGGCTGCCGCGCTGGCGATGCTGATGCCGGTAGCGCTGCATTCAGCGCCGGTTGAGCACGCTAACGCGGCACCGAGCTGGATTACGCTCGGAACAATGGGCGGCCCCTTGGCAAATGCGCATCGGTCCCAGCCGGCCAACCTTCTTCTGACGGACCAGGGGCCGGTTCTGGTCGACGCCGGTGACGGGGCCGTCGAGCAACTCGCAAAGGTCGGCATTCCGCTGGCACGGGTCCATGCCGTGGTGCTGAGCCACTTGCATTGGGATCATACCGCCGGCTTGCAAGCCGTTCTTGGCCTGCGGTTCCAGACGGACGTTCCCGGCAAACTCCGCATCTATGGGCCACCCGGCACGGCCGCGCTGATCGCCGGATTGGTGGCGTCGATGCAGCCCGCTGCGGAGGCAGGCTATGGTAATCCCAGCGCGGCGCATGTCGATCCAGCCGACACCGTCGAGGTGACGGAGTTGGCGGAGGGCAGCAAGGTTGCGCTGACCCCCGCCGTGGCGATGATCGCTGCCCAGAATTCGCATTATAGTTTCCCGCAAGGCGGCGAGCTGGATCGGAAGTTCAAGTCCTTCTCATATCGCTTCGAGCGTCCCGGCCGATCGATCGTCTATACGGGCGATACCGGGCCAAGTCCGGCGGTAGAGCGGCTTGCGCGCGGAGCCGATCTCCTGGTGAGCGAGATGATCGACGTTCCCGCCACGATTGCGGCCGTTCGTCGCAACGCGCCGGGCATGCCGGAAAAGCAGTTCGCGGCGATGAACTGGCATCTGAGCACGCACCATCTCACCCCGACGCAGGTAGGCGAACTCGCCAATCGCGCGCATGTGGGGCGTGTCGTCATCACCCATATTGTGCCGGGCGACCACACGTCTGCGGACAAGCATCGCTATCTCCGGGAAATCCGAAGGAACTATGCCGGACCTGCCGCGATTGCCGATGATCTCGACCGCTTTTGAATCGCCGCATCATGCAACCGATCCTCGGCAACCGGCATGCGCGCCTGCCTCTGCGGCGGAAGCTGGCCCGGATGCCTGATCGAACGCCATCCAGCGGTCGATGGGGCCGAAGCCTTCATTTGGGGAGATTGTCACGATGACCGGACCGGAATCGCCTGAGTTCAGCTTCAACCGCCGCGCCATCCTCGCGGCCGGAAGCGCAACCTTGACTGGGATAGCGGCGGCGGGCGTCGCCAGGGCTGCGCCATCGCCAATGCGCCTGATCGCGGTGGAAGAGGCCTGGGCCTGTCCCGAGTGGATGGAGGCGATGGCCTCTGTGCCCGCGCAGGGCCTGGAGGAGGACGAGGTCCGCGCATTCCGGATGCTGGCGCATATCGGGGATATTCATGCGCGCCTCCTCGACATGCAGCTTCGCCAGTCGACAATGGATCAGAACGCGGTCGACATGCATGTGCTGAGCTTGACCGCGCCGGGCGTCCAATCGTTCGACACCGCGTCCGCGCTCCGGCTGGCGCGGCTGACGAACGATCGCCTTGCGCGCATCGTCGCGGATCAGCCGCGCCGCTATGCCGCTTTGGCGTCCGTACCGCCGCAGGACGTTCCGGGTGCAATCGCCGAAATCCGGCGCGCGCGGCGCGAATTGGGGCTGAACGGCATCATCATCAATTCCCATACGCGCGGGGAATATCTCGACGATCGCAAATATTGGCCCCTGTTCGAAGCGGCGGCGGAGACCGGAGCACCCGTCTATATCCATCCTCGCACGCCCAATCCCGCAATGGCGCCGCTATTCCGCGACTATAATCTGTGGGGCGCCATCTATGGCTATGGCGCGGAGACGGGGCTTCACCTGATCCGGCTGATCTCGAGCGGCCTGTTCGACGCCGTTCCGGATCTCAAGGTCGTGGTCGGGCATATGGGCGAGGGATTGCCTTACTGGTTCTATCGCATCGACCATATGCACCGGAACATGGTGACGCTCGCCAAACCGCCGCTCAGGCCGGTGCTGAAGAAAATGCCCAGCGAGTATTTCAAGTCGAACATCTCGATCACGACCAGCGGCGTGAACTGGCACCAGGCGCTGCAATTCGCCGATCAGGTGGTCGGGGCTGATAATATCATGTTCGCGATCGACTATCCTTACGAGCGTACCGAAGAGGCGGTGTCGTTCATCCGCTCCGCCCCATTGCCGACGGACAAGCTCGAACGGATCGCCTTCCGCAACGCGGAACGCGTCTTCGGCATCAAACCGGCAGCCTGACCGAGGTTCGAGCATTGCCCAAATCCAAGGGGAGGATCGCCGTGATTGGTGCGGGGCCGGGCGGCATGGCCACGGCGCTGGCAGCGATCAAGGGAGGGATTCGACGTCCAATTGCACGAACGTCATCCGGAGGTTCGCGCCGCCGAAAATATCCTCAACCTGTGGCCGCCGCCGCAGAAGGTGCTCAAGCTGATCGGGGTCGACACGGACGATTTGGGCGCGCCCTGTCACGTCACCTTCCGCAACGCGCAGGGCAAACGTCGCGTCGACGTCTGTCTGACGCCAGAGGTGGAGCGCGAATATGGCGGCGGTTTTATCGGGCTGCTGCGCTGGAGCCCGTACGAACGGATGCTGGCGGCGCTCCGGCCTGGCGTGATGAGGCTCGACCATGATCTCATCGGATTGGAGGATCGCGACGACGATGTTCTGCTGCGCTTCGACGGGCGCGAGCCGATCGTGGCGGACGCGGTAGTCGGCGCGGACGGGATCAATTCGACCGTGCGCAGGATCTTCAGGCGACGACCGTAATTGTAGGCGTTGAGGAAGTTGTGGAGGTGCGCGGTCAGTTGGGCTTGCCCTCGGCGGTGCGCATTTCGGCAATGTCGATGTGAAAGTAGCCGATGGGGTAGGTCTTGAGCTTCCGCTTTGGCTCCTTGTCACCCGTCACCTCCGGTAACCGGCTGATCCCGTGCCGCTGTAGGCAGCGGTGCAAGGACGAGCGCGTCAGGTGGGGGATCGTGGCCTGCAAGGCGTAGAGACAGTCGTCGAGCGGCAGCAATGTGTGCTTGCGAAAGGCGACGACGATCGCCTCGTCCTCGATGCTCAACACCGTCGAATGCGCATCCTTCGGGCCGGTCGGCAGGTCCTTGACCGCAGTCCGCCGCTTCCACTTGGCGACGGTTTTCTGGTTGATGCCGTAGCGCTTGGCGAGAACCCTCAGGCTCTCTTGACTATGTTGTATCGCTCGGCGGACCGCCTCTGTCGTGCGGGCGCTCCCATGTAGAATCTGCCCCATAGCGCATCCCTCCACTTTTGCGCGGATGATGCACCATCAAATACCGGGACTAAATACCTAGCGCTCGAACCTAGGACCCTCTGATCAAGAGACGCTAGCTTACGTATTTAAAAACAAGTACTTAGCTGAATTCGTGTTTCACATTAAAACACAATGGCTCACAATTGAAACCAAAGCCGGACAACCTTCAACGGCACAATGGGCCACTAGGGTTGTTTAGCGGGTATCAAGGTCATGGAAGATTGGTAAACCACTATGGCCCGCCGGGCGACCGAATCGTTCTGACTGAAGCTCGAGGTTTAGGCTGTCGTCACGGGTGGCGAAACACGCGCGACGTCCTCCTCGAAAAGATCTCGTCACGCTCTCCCCATGGGCCTCAAGCATGATGGGGTCGCGGGTTTGACACGTATGGCGACGAAAGCTCTAATCGTGCGGTCTCCAACCCATTGCGGATCGATTGTCCCCCCAGCCGCAAACAGGTGCGCTTATGTACAAGATCGAGGAGGACCGCCAGCGCGGGCTACTGCTGATAACGTTGAGCGGCTTCTGGGATGAGGACGAGGTCGATCGGTATGCGGTTGACCTGGCGAAGGTCGCACGCGGGATGGGCGCTCTGCTTCACGGAAGGCTAGTAGATTGTTGCGCCGTCAGCGTTCAGTCACCATCCGTGATGGAACGGCTTCGATCCACGGTTTCGACGCTCGATAGTGCATCATCGCCGTATACGGCCCTTGTAGTGCCAATCAGTCTGGCCCGGATCCAAGCGCAGCGGGTCTTCGCGGATAGGGACAAGACCGGATGGTTTTCGGATTCGGCAGAAGCACTCGAATGGTTGCTCGCCGTGTGCGGTCGCTAAGGGCTGTGGGCGAGCCCGGTCGTCCATCGGGTATCCGCTTTCGAGGGGCGCAATTGCCTAGCATTCGCGTGCGCTTCAATCGGGCCTCCCCAATCAGCGCGCAAGCAGATCGGTCGCTACGGCTTCACTTCGGCCAGCGTTAGGCCGTTGTGTCTGTGGGCTGCGGCCTCGGTCAGCACGAAGACTATTCGGCAGACGTCGGTGGCGCTGCGGTTGCGCCACAAATGGATCGTGCCCTGCTGGATGATGCCGACGCCGTACACCGACCAGGTCGGGTCGCGCCGCGGCCGACATTGTAGGCTGCGGCGAACGGCCGCAATTGCCTGTTCCCCTTCGAAAGCGGTCTTGCCTTGCACGGCCCAATGGCGGTCAAATTCCGCCTGGATTTTCATGGTGCTTTTCCCCGCGCCTGGACTCGGCGGCAATCGGCAATGGCTGCGAAAATAAGGAAGGTGCGCTGACGCCCGCTCCGATCGATGCACTCGAATCCGCCTGGATCTTGGACCCCGTGCATCTCAGGCCTCGGATACCGTCAACCTGTGGGTCGAGCCGGCACTCGCGGATCGGGCCGCCCCATGGTGGCAGTGGCGACTACGCTGACCGCCATTAGCCCCAGTAGGATCATCATCATGAGATCATAGGAGCCGGTGCGATCGTGCAGCCAGCCGGACGTAATCGGTGCGATCGTGCCGGCGACCGCGCCACCCGAGGTGATGGCGCCGAGTAGCGCACCGAAATGTCGTAGGCCGCAATATCGGGCGACCAGATAGAAAATCACGTCATTCTCCGCTCCGACGGTCGCTCCGAAGCAGGCGACCGAGAGGGCGAGGAGTGCCGTGCCCGGTGCGGGTGTAAGCAGTATCATGCAACCGACCACGGGAAGCGCGAACACGGCGGATCCGACCAGAAGGGGAGGCAGCCGGTCGAGGAGCATGCCCGTGCCGAGCCGGGAAATTAGCCCGCACACTCCCATCAACGCGGCGATCGCCGCCGCTTTCGAAGCCGTAATGCCCTTTTCCACCAGCAGGGCAATCAGGTTCGGTGACAGCGCCATCGTGTAAATGATGAAGGCGAACATGCAGAAGGCAATGCGCCAGAACACGCCGGTCCTTAGGGCTTCGCGCAAAGACAGGCCGGTCGTTTCGTATGTTTCGCTGCCGCCGGGAGGCGCGCGCCTTACCTCCGTCTCGGAATGGCGGTCGCGAAAGAGGAGGAAGGCGATTGGGAAGGCCACAAGAAACCAGATCAATCCGATGCCCGCAACACCGAGCCGCCAGCCGACCCAGGCGATCAGCATCGTGCCGACAATCGGCACGAGGGTCGCTGTAATCGCCGATCCGTTCAGCACCGAAGCGATCGCTAGGCCGCGCGATCGATCGAAGCGGGCGACGACGAGGCGGGTCCACACCACGCCCTGCACCGCCGCAATTCCCACCGATATGTAAAGCCAGGTCGCTATCCACTCGACGAGCCCGCCCGTGGCGAGACCGAGCGCTGCCACCCCGCTACAGACGATCAAGATGCCGACCAGCCCCACCCGCCGCGCGCTGAAGCGATCGACGCATGCGCCGCCGACCATGTATATGAGAATGCCGAGCCCACTGGCGACGGTGAGCCCCGACATGGCCTCCGCTCGCGACCAGTTGAACGCTCGTTCTATGGGCTGGATGAATACGGCGATGCCAAAGGCATGAAGGTTGATGACGGAATACCCCATCGTTCCGCCCAGGACGAGCGACCAATGTCGTGCCCACTCCTGCCTTGCCGTCGGCGTTTCGCTCATCGGACCTGGTCCGTCGCGCGTCCAATCCCGCGATGCCATCCCGCCATGCACAGCCCTCTTGTCGCGGCGTCCGGGCCGAGTGTTGGTACAGCTACGGCGCCTTTGGCCGGCTATCACAGCCACCCCCCTGCGAGCCTAGTCTCGCAGGACTAAGTGGAGCGTTATCCCGGGTCATAGAGCTTCGCGCCTGCTTGGCTTCCCTGCCGTTGCTTGGAATTACGAGCGATGGAAGATGGTCCGGTGACGAACGTGCGCCGGGCTCGCCTGTCGACGCCACCGTGGATGCGATGCCGGCCGGATTCGGTCGACCGGAAGAGATCGCCACTCCGGTAAAATGGATGGCAAACCCCGCCGCCGGCTTTCTCGCGGGAACGGACATCCTGATGGATGGTGGCATGGTGGCGGTCCTCCGCCGGTCGAAGATGCAGAGAGAAGATCCTCAGGATGCTTCACGCCAGGCGTCGTCATGCCATTGAGCCGCAAGAGCCGGAAGCGAAGCCGTTTCATCCGATTGGACGATGCGCGGCGGGCTCTTCGAACGAAAACCCGGTCCACCAGGAAGCCTCGCTAACCGATCGTGCAGCGAGTTTCGTCTGCGAACACTGACAAGGAAGGTTCGACATGCCCCGACCGGCAAAGGCTGCAATCGTTACCGGAGCAGGGACAGGCATCGGTCTGGCGACCGTCGACCTCCTGGTTGAGAACGGAATCGGTGTGGTGGTCGTCGGACGCAGCCGCGAGCCGCTGGAGGCGATCGCCGACAAGCACGGCGCCGATGCCATCGCCGTCCATGCCGCCGACGTGACCGCTCCAGACACGCCCCGAGCGAGCGTTGATCTCGCGATCGAGCGCTTTGGACGGCTGGACTATCTCGTGAACAATGCCGGCAAGGGCAAGCCGTTCCCGGTACACGAGACGACCGACGACATCCTCGACGACTATATCGACGTTCTGCTGAAGGCGCCTTTCCGTTATAGCCGCGAGGTTTTGCCTCACATGAAGCCGGGCTCCGCGATCGTTCACGTCGCGTCGTCCTATGCGCTTGTAGGAGGCATGCGCGGTGGTGCCTATTCGGCCTCCAAGGCAGGTCTGATCGGACTGAGCAGCCATATGGCCGCGCAATATGGCGCGCAGGGCATCCGTTCGAACGTCGTCGCGCCCGGTGTCGTCGAGACACCGATGACGGCCTATAATTGGGAAAATGAGCGCTTTCGTCGGATGAACTTCGAAATGACGCCGATGAATCGTACCTGCACACCAGAAGATGTGGCGAACGCGATCTGGTATTTGCTGTCGGAGCGGGGCGGGTTCGTCAACGGACATGTCCTCGCGGTGGACGGCGGTTGGACCAGCTGCCGCTACGTTGCCGAAGAAGCGTTGACCGCGAAGCGGGTGCCCGCGTGACCGGAGGCGATGCAATCGGCCGGCGGGAGATTGACGGATGGTCGATCCGGTGGAGCGAGGAGTTGGCCGCTGAATGGCGCGCATCTGGCCTATGGCTTGATCGGACGATCGGCGATTACGCGAACGAACTCGTCGCCAGGGAGCCAGATC
>Ga0105238_10005813_pt1 | contig 12212 bp, 13 predicted proteins | sample KBSC34metaG_FD_81526 | JGI IMG/M metagenome (GOLD analysis project Ga0105238, IMG submission 81526) | Corn rhizosphere microbial communities from Kellogg Biological Station, Michigan, USA - KBS C3-4 metaG | ecosystem: Host-associated > Plants > Roots > Rhizosphere > Soil | place: Michigan, USA... | reverse complement strand
TGCCGCCGGGTTCATAGCGCCGGCAGCGGCGGGCTAGTGCGGCGCCGCTTGGCGTCAGCCGCCGGAATGAATGCGCGCCAGCAACCACTGCATACCGGACAGGTGCTGCTGATCGTGACTGCACAGCATGTGCACAAGACCGCGCAGCGTGGTCTGGCGGCCGTCGAATTGCGCCGTGCGCGCGAGCTGCGTCGGCGTCAATGCGGCGATCAAGGTCAGCGAATGGGTGCGCGCGCGCCGAAACGCCGCCAGCACGGCGGCGCTGTCATCGTTTGCGTACTGCCGCTCGCGTGCCAAGGTTTCGCCGTCGATGTTCGGCAGCAGCGGATCAAGTTCACCCAGCGTGCGGGCGAAACGCGCGTGATAGCCCTCGATCTCGATGTCGCGCACATGGCACAGCTGCTCGATCGGCGTGAAGGGTTCGCTCGGGATGCCCGTCCACGCTACTGGCCGAAAGTTTTCAAAGCCGGACGGAATCGCTGCGTAGTACGCCTCCAGCTGCGCGGGAAACGCCGCGAGCACGGCAAGCGTGGTGGCGTCGACGGAATTTCCATCGGCGACTTTGGTGCCAGCGGCGCTCATGTGTGAATCAGCCGTCCGCCGGCAAATGCCCAGTTCTCCCATGTCGTCTCCTTGAATGCCACCATGACGTTGTCGGGCTCATGACCGGCCTTGGCGAGCAGCCCGATCAACTCCTCGAGGAATTTCTTCTTCACCTTGACGCTGCGCCCGACCGACCACAGCACTTCGATCAATACGAAGTTCTCATCGCGCGCGCGGCTGGCGTCGGGGTAGGTCGGATCGAAACGGAAATCGTCGGCATCGAGTTCCAACACGCGCTGGAATTTGTCCGCGGCCGGCACGCCGCTGGATACGAGCGCGGCATGGACAGCATCGAGTACGCTGGATTTGAACGCGGCGGTCTTTGGCTTGCGAACGGTCAACGTGATGAGCGGCATGCAGTTTCTCCTGCGGAAAGCGCAATCTATGATTCGGCGAACGACTAATCGGCAAACTGAAAGCGAACCAGGGCAAACGTCAAAGCAAAAGTGTAGCCGTACAGGAAGCGATCGATGCGCAGCACCTCGTCGCCGCGGCGCGCGCGCCAGAAACCGATCAGCATCATGACGATACCGACGGCAAGAGGCGTGACGACGAGGTTCAATATGCGCAGGTTGCCCGCCGCACTGACGGCGTGTGTCGGAAACGGAAGCAGGCTCAGCGCTCCGATGATTGCGCCGAAAAAGCCATAACCGATGGCAGCCGACACCGGATGCGCGTCGCGCCGGAACGGTGCTGCGACGCTGTGCAACCCGAGCTCGACCAGAATTTCGACGATCGCCTGCAGGAAGAATTCGAAGATCAGTTCGAGCAGGAATTCCATCAGGCGATCCTGTCACGGGCGAGCGTGTTTCGATTGAGCGTGGTTCGATCAGTCACGCAGCGAACTGCAGCCGCGCAAGTTCGGAGTACAGTCCGCCCTGGCGCAACAGCTCGGCGTGCGTGCCCTGCGCGACGATGCGCCCGCCATCCATCACCACGATGCGGTCCGCCTTCTGCACGGTGGCGAGGCGGTGCGCGATCACCAGTGTGGTGCGGCCGCGCATCAGCCGCTCGAGTGCGTGCTGGATCGATGCTTCGGATTGCGCGTCGAGATTGCTGGTGGCCTCGTCGAGCAGCAGGATCGGCGCGTCCTTGAGCAGCGCGCGTGCGATCGCGATGCGCTGTTGCTGGCCACCGGAAAGGCGCACGCCTTTTTCGCCGAGGTAGGTGTCGTAGCCCTGCGCCTGGGCGAGGATGAAGTCGTCGGCCTCGGCTGCCTTGGCGGCGGCGCTTACCTGCGTGTCGTCGGCGTCGGTGCGGCCGAAGCGAATATTCTCCGCGGCCGAAGTGCCGAAGATCACCGTGTCTTGCGGTACCAGCGCGATCGACTCGCGCAGTTGCGGCAGGGCGAGTGCGTTCAGGGCGGTGCCGTCCATGCTGATCGAACCCTGCTGCGGGTCGTAGAAGCGCAGCAGCAGGTGGAACACGGTGCTCTTGCCGGCGCCGGAAGGGCCGACGAGTGCGACCGTTTCGCCTGGTGCGACGCGCAGGCTGAAGTCGTGCAGCGTGGGCGCCTCGGGCCGTGTTGGATAGCGGAACTCGACGTGCTCGAAGCGGATTTCGCCGCGCACCGGCTTCGGCAACGCGATCGGTTGCGGTGGCGAGGCGATTTGCGCATGTGTCGCCAGCAATTCGCCAATGCGTTCCATCGCGCCGCCGGCGCGCGAGATCTCGCTCCACACTTCGGTGAGGCCGCCGACCGAGCCGGCCGAGATCACCGCATACAAGACGAACTGGCCGAGGACGCCGCCGTCGAGCGTGCCGGCCATCACCGCGCGTGCGCCGGACCACAGCGCCAGCGTGATCGCGCCGAAGATCAGCAGGATCACCAGCGCGGTGAGGCCGGCGCGCTGGCCGATGCGGCGCCGCGCGGTGGCGAGCGCGCGAGCGATGGCGCCGTCGTAGCGCGCGGTCTCGACCGGCTCGCGTGCATAGGCCTGCACGGCGTAGACCGCATTCAGTGTTTCGTTGGCGATTGCGGCGGCGTCGGCAATGCGATCCTGGTTGGCGCGGGCGAGTTTTTGCTGACGACGGCCGGCCAGCGCGATCGGCAGGATCACCAGCGGGATGACCAGCGCCGCGTAGCCGGCCAGTCGCGGACTGGTCAGCACCAGCATGCTGGCGCCACCAATGGCGGTGACCATGCTGCGCAGCGCAACCGACATGCTCGAGCTGACCACGGTCTGCACCAGTTCGGTATCGGTGCCGAGGCGCGAGATCAGTTCGCCGACGCGGGTGCGTTCATAGAACGCCTGGTCGAGCGTCAGCAGATGCGAGTATAACTTGCGGCGCAGGTTCGCGATCACGCGCTCGCCGAGCAGCGACACGCAGAAGTAGCGCCCGGCAGTGGCGATTGCCAGCACGATGGCGACGGCAAGCAAGCCGAGAAAACTGCGATTGATCACGGCCGGATCGGCATGTGCAAAGCCGTGGTCGATCATCACGCGCACCGCCAGCGGTAGCGACAGCGTCGCCAGCGAGGACAGTGCAAGGAAAGCCAGCCAGCCGAAAAACAAGCCGCGGTAGGCTGCGAAGTAGGGCAGCAGCAGGCGCAATGCGGCGAAGCGGCCGGGCGCCTTGGCGGCACTGGCAACGGGTGGATTGGTTTCGGTCATGACGATTCCGTGGGCGCCCCGCCTTGCAATGGTGGCGGGCGCGGCAGATTCAATGCGATCAGCCGGCAAATGTAGCGCAAATTGCGCTTCAGTCGAGCAAACGCAGCGCGGCCCGTCCGCGGCTCAGGTCGGCCAGCACGCGGCGCAATGCATCCAGATGCTGCACAGGCAAAGCCACGCGGAGCGTCACACCCGTGCCGGAAAAATCCTCGGCTTCGATGCCGGCGTCGAAGGCACGCAGCCGCGCGCGCAGCAGCGCCAATTGGGCGAACTCGAGCGCGAATTCGACGCGCTGCCTTTGCACCAGTTCGAGTTTCTCCGCCTGACGCAGACACTCTGCCGCGCAGCCGCCATAGGCGCGCATCAGGCCGCCGGCGCCGAGCTTGATGCCGCCGAACCAGCGTGTCACGACCACGATCACCTGGTCGAGACCCTGACCATCGATTGCCTGCAGAATGGGTTTTCCAGCGGTGCCGCCGGGTTCGCCGTCATCGTTGAAGCGATAGCGCTGGCCGATGCGCCACGCCCAGCAATTGTGCGTGGCGGCCGGGTCGGCGACGCGCTGCAGGAATTCCAGCGCGGCTTCCTCGGACGCCGCACTGAGCGCATGCGCCGTGAACCGGCTCTTGCGAATCTCCTGATCCAGCTGTGCGGCAGTGGCGAGCGTGTAGCGCGGCGCTGTCATTGCGCCGGCCTTATCGAGCGTCGCGGGCGAAACGCTCGACCTCGTCAGGCAAGTGATACTTCGGATACTTCACGCTGAACAATTCCAGGTTCTGGCGCGCCTCGTCGCGGCGTCCGGCGCGGATCAGGCGCTGGATCGCAGCCATCCATGCTTCCGGGTACAGGCGCGCGTTGCGCAGTACCTCGGCTGAATAGCCGCGCTTCAACCCGATGCCATCACGCTTGGCCTTGTCATCGGCTGGCTTCTCGTCTTGCAGCTGGGCGCGATCGATGCTCACGGCAGGACTGGCGGTTTGGACGTCCGTACGGCGGATATTGCTGCCGGTGACCGTAACCGTGTCGAGCTTCTCGCGCTCAGCATTGCTGTCGGCGCCAGCAGTCGTCGCTGCGGCCTTGGCCGGTGCGGGCGTCGGAGCGCCTTCGGTCGGTGCGGGGAGCGGAGCGCCCGCGCTCGATGCAGGTGCCGGCGCCTGCTGTGCGAAGCCTTCGGCACGCCCGCCGGCGGGTGCCGCGGCGCGCTGCTCTTCAAGCTTCGCGGCAGGGGGCCGTGCCGACGTGGTCGCTTGCGGTGCCGGCGCGGCGGGTTTCGCCAGGCTGCCGCTGGCGGCGGCGCCGAGTCCGTCGGCCTCGTGCAGCCGCTGCCAGGCGCCTTCGGCAATGGCCTGCTTGCGTTCGACCGAATCCATTTCCGACTGACGTGCCGGTTGCGCCGGGAACGGTTCCGGTGCCGCAGCGGGGGCAGCCGCCGGCGCTGCTGCGTTTTCCACTTTTTCAAACTGCTTGCCGGCGACTTCGGTTTCCGCGCGCGACGCGGGCGCCTCCGCGGCGGGTGCGCTTTTCTGCACAGCGGGCGCAGGCGGCGGCGGTGCCGCGGCGGGCTTGGGCGCGGCGCGCATCGATTCCTGCTTCGGCGCAGCGGCGTTCATGCTCGGCGGGGGCGGTGGCGACGCCGGCGGTGGTGGCGCGGCGGGCGCATCAATCGGACGCACATGCACCACGCCGTTGTCGTGCGTCGACGCCGTCGTGCTGGCAGCCGGCGCATTGGCGCCGCGTTCCGCCCACTGCGGCCCCATCTTCACCGCCACGCCGATTGCGAACACGGCTGTGGCAGCCGCGCTCAGCGCCGGCAGCCAGCGCGCGCGGCGACGCGCGAGGGAAGGACGCGCACTGGTGCCGGGTGTCGCGACGAGGTGTGCGTTCAGTGCGCGATGCGCCATCGCGAGCACGGCGGCATCGAGCTTTGCATCCGGTTCGGCCTGCGGCAGCTTCGCGTACAGCGCAGACAACTCCGCGTCGCCATCCTTGAGGAAGGCTTCGAAGTCGTCGTCGAACGATGTCTTCTTGCTGCTCATTCCGCAAACTTCTCTCGAATCTTCGCGAATGCGTAGCGCAATCGCGATTTCACTGTTTCATGTCCGGCGCCGGTCACGGCGGCGATTTCCTCCAATCCCAAGCCCGACTCCATGCGCAGCATGAACGCTTCGCGTTGTTCGTCCGGCAGCGCATCCAGCGCAAGCTGCAGGCGTCGACGCTGCTCGAATTCGCTCAACACGTGTTCCGGCCGTTCGGTCTCGGGGGCATCGAGCTCGCGGAACACCGCTTCGGTTTCCTCGGGCCCGGCCTGCGGGCGGGCGCGGCGGAACGTATCGACGATCAGATTGTGCGCGATCTGCAGTAACCAGGTACTGAATTTGGACTCGACCCGGTAGCGCGAGCTCGAGGCGATCAGGCGGCTCCAGGTTTCCTGGAACACTTCATCCGCCGATGCGCGGTCGCGCACGCTGCGCAGGATGAAGCGGTACAGCATGCCGCGCTGGCGCTGATACAGCGCGTCGAACGCGCGAACGTCGCCGTGCGCGTAGGCAAGCATCAGTTCTTCGTCCGTCGCGGCCCCCATCCGCGCAGGTTACGGGAAAATCGCGCCGCCGATAAGACCCGGTCCCATGGCCGACGGGTGACTGAATTGAGTTCTGTGATTTCATGCGCAATCAAACGTCGCAGGCGCGCGCGCGGGGTTAGGCCGGCCGGGTCTGCCGTCCGCTCAGGCCCGGCGCTCTATGCGCTCCACTGCTGCTTCGAAACAGCAGTGTGGCAGGGCGCTGGAGCGGCCGCGGCAGTGCGCGACCGCAAACCAGAGGCGGGTGGGTTCTCTCGTAGCTCATTTTGGCGCGGTCTGCTGCAGAAATTCGAGCAACTGATCCTTCCACACGGCAGCGTAAGTATGCGTGCCGTGCCCATGCGTGGCATCGCTGATTGGAATGACGACGGCGCGGCCGTGTGCCACGTTCTTGATCTCGCGTTCGAGGATGCCGAGTTCCGGTGGATTGATCTGGTCGTCCGCCGAGTTGATCGCCAGTAGTGGCGCACGGATGCGCGCGAGGTTCGGCTGTGGGTCGTAATTGCGGGATGCGTCGACCTGATACAGCAGATCGTTCGCGTCGTCGTCCTTCAGATAGCGCGCGATGCGCTCGTCGAGCCACTTGTCCGCGCTGTCGCGATCCGGCGCTTCCTTCTGCCATTGCAACGGGCTCGAGCCCATCACCAGCAGGATGTTGAGTGCGCCGACCAGGCCACGAGGTTGCTTGCTGTACTCGCCGTTGTTCCAGTCCGGGTCGTTGCGGATCGAATCCATCAGCATCTTGCGCAGCATGCGGTTGCGCCCCGCGATCTGCACCGGCAACGATGCCAGCGGCAGCAGCGCATCCATATAGTCGGGATACTTCTCGCCCCACAACCAGGTATGCATGCCGCCCATCGAGGTACCCATGACCAGCCGCAGGTGATCGACCTTGAGCTTGTCGGCGAGCAGGCGATGCTCGCTGACGATCATGTCTTCGTAGTCGTAGTGCGGGAATTTCGCGTGCAGCCCGTCGCTGGGCTTGCTCGACTTGCCGTGACCGATATCGTCGATCAGCACGATGTAGTATTTCGCAGCATCCAGTGGCTGACCGGGTAGAAAAAGTTCGCCGGCAAAGATGTCGCGCAGGAACTGCGTGCCGGAGCCACCGGTGCCGTGCATGATCAGCACCGCATTGTCGACACGTCCCTTTCTATCCTTGTGGAGTTTGCCGAGGGTGCGGTAGTGCAGTTTCAGTTCCGGCAACGTTTCGCCGCTGTCGAACCTGAAGTTTCGGATCGTGTAGTCCGCCTCCGTGGGCGCCGGCCAGGTTTCCGCGTGTGCGACACCAGCCCAGCAAAGCAGGCCGAGCAGCAGGGATCCGATCGACTTCATGGCATACTCCAAATAGCGCAGGCAGCAGACCGATTTTCGCACAGCGAGCTTACATGGCATGCCATTGGCGGGCGGCAAATGTTCGCTCGAATGCGCGCAGACGTTTCGAATAGTCGACACATCCGTATCGGCAATCATGACAAGAACCGTATCGAAATGCCGCCTGCTGGCATTGATCTGCTGGGGGCTGTGCACGTCTGCAAACGCATTCTGGGAGCAAGCGCAGTTCGACGCCGTCTGCGCAGCACATAAGGACCTGGCGCTTGCGCCAGCTGTGCAGCCAACGGCGGCGGACCATGCGCGCTATCCGGATGAGAAGTCGTGTCCCTTCATGGGCTACCCGTTTTTGATGAGCGGCGATTCGGACGAACTCGCCGATGCGCGCCGCTGCTGGCTGGCGACCGGGAGTGAACCGCTTGGACTCGCCTTCGTGTTTGCCAACGGCTGGGGTGGGGTCAGCCCGGATTATGCTGCGGCCACGCACTTCCTGTGCCGTGTGAAACTGGATGAGTATCCGATCGCGCCGGCGGAACTCTGGGGCATGACCGAGTATGTGCAGCAGATGCGCGAGGAGGATGAGCCGGAACCGCTGAGCTACTGCGCGCACGTCACCAGTGGCCGCGGCGGATTGTTTTGCGAAAGCATCGAGGCTGAGGATCGGGGCACGGACCAGCAACACCGCTACGACGTTGTGGAGGCCACCCTCGATGCCGCGGCACGCGACAAGCTCAAGGTATTGAAAGCGGCTGCCGATGCATTTGCCGACAAGGAATCGGACATGCGCGAGTACGAAAGCCGCCTCGGCACCGCGCATGCCGCGATGACGCTGTCGGTCGAGACGGCGCTCAAGGACGAATTCATCGCCACACTCGAGCGGATGACTGCTGCGCGCGCGCCGGCGCTATCAGAGAAAGAGTCCAAGCGCATCGACGCCGCATTGAATGCCAGCTACAAGAAGCTGCTGGCGACGCCGGAGGCTTGTCCCGATTGCAGCGGCAGTCACGATCTGCCTGCGGTGCGGCGCACGGCGCAACGGGCGTGGCTGCGCTATCGGGACGCTTTCAGCGCGTTCTACGCAGCGCGCTGGAAGGAGGTCGCACCCGCCGCTGCACTGCAACGCGAATGCATTGCGGCGCTCGCCAGGGAACGCACTGCGGCGATGGACAAGCTTCTATCCAGCGAGTGACAACGCCTTACGGATCGCGCATCACCATCAGGCGGATCTCGGTCATGTCCTCGATCGCGTAGCGGATGCCTTCGCGGCCGAGTCCCGAATCCTTGACGCCGCCATAAGGCATGTTGTCGACCCGGAAACTCGGCACGTCGCCGATGACCACGCCGCCGACATCGAGTTCGTCCCAGGCGCGCATCACCTTGCGCACGTCGTAGGTGAACACGCCGGCCTGCAGGCCGAAGTCGCTGTTGTTGACCAGGTGGGCGGCCTCCTCGAAGGTCTTGTATTTCTGGATCAGCGCAACGGTGCCGAACGCCTCCATGCAGCTGACCTTGGCTTTCGGATCGGTGTTCTCCAGCACGGTCGCTTCGAGCATCGCGCCGGTACGCTTGCCGCCGCAGAGGATTTTCGCGCCGCCCTTGACCGCTTCCTGGATCCAGTCGTCGAGGCGCTTGGCTTCCTTCTCGTCGATCATCGGGCCGATGAAGGTCTTCTCGTCCTTCGGATCGCCGGAGACGAGTTTCTTCGTCGCCGCGACGAACGCATCGCGGAATTTTTCGTAGATGTCTTCCTGCACCAGGATGCGCTGTACGCTGATGCAGCTTTGGCCGGATTGATAGAACGCACCGAAGATCACGCGCTCGACGACGAAGTCCAGCCGATCGCCCTGGTCAGAGTCGACGATGCAGGCGGCATTGCCGCCGAGCTCCAGCACGACCTTCTTCTTGCCGGCGCGCGCCTTCAGGTCCCAGCCGACCGACGGCGAACCGGTGAACGACAGCAGCTTGAAGCGCTCGTCCGTGGTGAACAAATCGGCGCCGTCGCGGTGCGCCGGCAGGATCGAGAAGGCGCCTTTCGGCAAATCCGTCTCGGCCATCACTTCGCCCATGATGATTGCGCCAATCGGCGTGCGGCTGGCCGGTTTGAGCACGAACGGCACGCCAACCGCGAGTGCGGGCGCGACCTTGTGCGCGGCAAGATTCAGCGGAAAGTTGAATGGAAAAATGAAGGAGCACGGCCCGATCGGCACGCGTTTGGTGAAACCGCGATAGCCTTTCGCGCGCGCCGAGATTTCCAGGTTGATCACTTCGCCGTCGATGCGCACCGATTCCTCGGCGGCGACCTTGAAGGTATCGATCAGACGCGTGACTTCACCGCGCGCATCCTTGATGGGTTTGCCGGCCTCGATGCACAGCGCCATCGCCAGCTCGTCGTAGCGCTCGCGAAAACGCGCCACGCAATGTTCGAGCACCGCCTGGCGCTGATACGGCCGGAAATTCCGCAGGGGTTCCTGCGCCTCGACCGCCGCGGCGATGCCCGCATCGATCGCCTTCGCATCCGCCAGCGCCACGCGCGTGGCGACCTTGCCCGTGTACTTGTCGGTGACTTCCAGATCGGTGTTCGGCTGCTTCGCTTCGTTGGCGAGGTAGTAGGGGTAGGTCGGCTTCAGCACGGGGTTGCTCCTGGCCTGGCGATGGATTGCGCCGATTCTACTCGCAACTGCGGGTGGCTTGCTTCGTCATCCCAGCAGCTTGCGGTACACCAGGAATCCGGAACGTTCGGCCAGTTTCTCGTACAAGGCCATGGCGGTCGTATTGGTCTCGTGCGTTTGCCAATATACGCGTGGTGATCCTGCCTCTGCAGCTCGCGCATACACTGCTTCGATCAGAGCGCGCCCAATGCCGCGGCCGCGCGCGGCGGCGCTGGTGAATAGATCCTGCAGGTAGCACGTCGGCGCGATCTGCGTGGTGCTGCGGTGGTACAGGTAGTGCGCTATGCCTATCAGCTGCCCATCGAGTTCGGCTACCAGCGCATGCATCGGTTCGTACGCGTCGAAGAAGCGCTGCCAGGTGGTCGTGGTGATTTCTCTCGGCAACGCGGTCGGGCCGGAGCGTCCGTAAAACGCGTTGTAGCCGTCCCACAGTGGAGCCCATGCGGCGAAGTCGTCAACCCTCGCGGCGCGCACGACGATGGCGTTGTTCACTGGCGGTTCCTCGATGCAAAAGGCCGCTGCGATGGTGGCGCAGGCATCTCGCCGCGTGAAGAACCACTTGGGCCGCTGAAAATCGCGCCGCTGCGTCAGCTGCCGCGCTTGCTGGTCGACACGTTGTTGATGACGACGCTGCCGATCCAGTTGCGCTTGCGCCGTGCCAGACGCGCGTCTTCGCTTTCGCCGTCGAAGGTGGCGGATGCCTTGCGCAGCATGCCGGCATCCACGTTTTCGAAAGTGTTGACGTTGACCACGGCGTAGAGGCGCCCGTCGATCTGGCTGGTCGCCACCGGCACCACGCCACAATCGACACACACATGAAACTCTGCGGTTTTGGTTTCGAACGAATAGCGCGAAACACGTGCCGGATTGCCCACGTTGATTTCAAGCGTGCCGGCGGGGCAGGCGGTCCAGACGCCGCCGTGCCGCGTGCAGAATCCGCAGGTGCAGGCACGCGTAGGAATTTCCGTGGGCTCGGGTTGCCAGTCCAGCGTGAAGGCGATATTGCCGCAATGACAGCTGCCGCGAATAAGCATGTGCGTTCCCTCAAGCCGCCTGCCGGCGCAGCGCCAGCAGCAAGGCGCCGAACGCGACGAACACCGCGCCGACGATGCGGTTGAGCCACTTCGCAAAGAACGGCCTGAGCAACGCCCCGCGTGCGCGCGCCGCCACGGTCGCGTAACCGAGATGCGCCGCGTAAGAAATGACCATGAAGATGGCCGTGAGCAGGACGAACTGCGGCAGCAATGCCTGTTGCGCGTCGATGAACTGTGGAAACAGCGCGGTGAAGAAGAGCACGGCCTTGGGGTTGGTTGCGGCGATCAGGAAACCTTCGCGATACAGGTCGCGTCGACGCGTCGTCGATGTCGCCGTCTTGCCGTCAGCGGCTTCCGGAACGACGACGGCGCGCCCGCGCAAATGGCGAATGCCGACATAAAACAGATAGCCTGCACCGGCCAGCTTGACCAGTCCGAACAGGTACGCCGACGACTTCAACACGACGCCCAACCCAAGGATCGCTGCAATCGACAGGCAGCACACGCCGCAGATATTGCCCAGCGCCGACCACATCACCGCGCGCGGACCCAGCGTGGCGCCGTTGCGCAGCGACAGCAGTACGGCAGGTCCGGGGCTCAAGATCGCCAGCGCGGCGACGGTGGCAAAAGCGAGAATGGTTTGCAGGTGCATGCGTATCCTTGAAAATGATCTGGAGCGATGCCGGATGCGATCAGCCGTGCGAAATACTCGCCACTTGCGTCAATGCAGTCAATTGGTGAAACGGACACACGGCGGCAAACGCTGCAGCTCGAAGGTAGGCTGGGCTGCCAAGCCCAGCAATCTTTCAGGGTACGGCCATGCTGGGCTTGGCAGCCCAGCCTACGAATATCTTTACCCCGCGTTGTCATGCGCGCGCGTATCGGTGGCAATCCAGTTCGTTTCCCAGGTCTTGCCGCCGTCCGCCGAAAATGCCTGTTCGAAATGGCACAGGTCTGGTCCCTTCGGCTCGATCACGAAGCGCACCAGGATCGAGCGGCCGTTCAACGATTCCTGCGAATAGAACTCACCGCGCCCGTCCTTGAACTCGCCGATCGTCGGCGTGCTCAAGGTGCCGCCGGCGCTGTTGGAAAAGTTCAAGCTCCACTGCCGAGCCTCCACGTTGTACAGCCGCCATGAGGCGCCTTCGATGTGTCCAGGCTTGCCGTCGACCTCGAGTTCCACGAGATTGGATTTGCCGTCCCACACCTTGCGCACGACGGTGCTGCCGTCGTATTCGACCCATTCGTCGGTGCCGGTCAGCGGATGCAGGCGGCGCTTGAGATGAGTCTTCCAGGTGCCGATCTCGAAGTCGAAGTCGTGCTGGCCATCGCGCGGCGATGTTGCTGGCGCGGGCGTAGGCTTTGCGCTGCCGGCTTC
>Ga0105238_10005812_pt1 | contig 12213 bp, 9 predicted proteins | sample KBSC34metaG_FD_81526 | JGI IMG/M metagenome (GOLD analysis project Ga0105238, IMG submission 81526) | Corn rhizosphere microbial communities from Kellogg Biological Station, Michigan, USA - KBS C3-4 metaG | ecosystem: Host-associated > Plants > Roots > Rhizosphere > Soil | place: Michigan, USA... | reverse complement strand
GCGCGGTCCTTCATCTCATCCGACACGACGGTCTCAAGCTTCACCTTCGGCAGCAGGTCCACCGAATACTCGCGCCCGCGATAGAACTCCGTGTGGCCTTTTTGCCGCCCGTGGCCGCGCGCCTCGGTAATCGTCATGCCCTGCACGCCAATCTCTACCAGCGCGTCTTTCACTGCATCCAGCTTTGAGGGCTGGATCACCGCTTCAATCTTCTGCATCTCGCTCTTCCCCTTGTTGCTCGTCTCAAAGTTCTAGCATAGTAACCTGCTCGACTGTTGACTCGCTACCATCAGACGGCACATTGTCCCAAACGGGATACCTGCGCAGACCACTTTGGCCATGCTTGTGGAAACTTAGTGCGCCCACTCATACCCCTCTTCGCCGTGCTGCGAGAGGTCGAGGCCCGTCTGCTCGTCCGCCTTGCTGACACGCAGCCCCATTGTGTGGTCCACCAGGAACAGGATCGCCAGCGTGCCCACAATCGAGATCGCCCATGCAATCGCTACGCCGCCGATCTGGTGCAGCACCTGCATGCCATTGCCTTCGAAAAGCCCGGCTGCTTTGCCCGCGCCGAAGATCGGGTTGACTGAGCTGGACGCAAACACCCCTGTCAGCACCGCGCCGATCGTCCCTCCTGCGCCGTGCACACCGAAAGCATCCAGCGAGTCGTCATAGCCGAACCATGACTTCACCTTCACCACCATGTAGAAGCACACAACACCCGCAATCAGCCCAATCACCAGCGAACTCATCGGCCCCACAAATCCCGATGCTGGTGTAATCGCCACCAATCCGGCTACGGCTCCGGAGATTGCTCCCAACGCTGACGGCTTGCCGTTGCGTAACCACTCCACCGCGGTCCAACCGATTGCAGCAGCAGCCGCGCCCAACTGCGTCGCCACAAACGCCGAGGTCGCGAGCGATCCCGCCGCCAGGGCCGAGCCCGCATTGAAGCCGAACCAGCCCACCCACAGCAGGCATGCGCCGATAAAGCTCAGCACCACCGAGTGCGGCGCCATCTGTTCCCGCGGATACCCGATGCGCTTGCCCAGGTAGAGCGCCGTCACCAACGCAGAAACACCGCTCGTCACATGAACCACAGTTCCGCCGGCGAAGTCCAGGCACGGAATCTTTCCGCCTACGGCATTCAGCAGACCGCCCAGCCCCCACACCATGTGCGCCATCGGACTGTAGACGAGGATGGTCCAAAGCACCATAAACACCAGCATGGAAGAGAACTTCATCCGCTCCGCGAACGCACCCGTAATCAGAGCCGGAGTGATGATGGCAAACATGAGTTGATACACCATGAATGTCTCCAGCGGAATAGTCGGCGCGTAGGGACTGGGGTCCGCACCCACCCCGCGCAGGAACATATTGTGCAGTCCGCCGATCACGGCGTTCCCGTCCGCAAACGCCAGCGAATACGTCACCAGCGCCCACAACACCGTCACTACCGCCATCATGGCGAAGCTCTGCATCATCGTGCCCAGCACGTTCTTCTTCCGCACCAGTCCGCCGTAGAACAGCGCGAGGCCCGGCCCGGTCATCATCAGCACCAGCGCCGCGCACACCAGCATCCACGCGTTGTCGCCGGAGGTCTGCGCCTGCGCGATGGCCTTCTCCTGTGCCGCCACCTTCTGCTCCAGCGCCGCCATGCGCTCCGCATCGGATGTGGTCATCGTCCGCGGCACAATGATCGCCATTGCCTGCGCCGGCGCCACCTGCGCCTCAGCCTTCACGCCAACGGCCATTGACATACCCGCCGCAACGGCACACACCATCAACAACCGCTTCACGAACTGGAGATACATGTACGGATTCACCTCATCAAAAACTTGCCCGGCCGGTCGCGTTTATATCGCGCCACGATCTGTCGCGATGGCCACCGGACGCCAAACTGCCTCAACCAGCCTACACAATTCACACATCAGCAAACCGTAAAACCGTCAGCTGGATGATTATTGCGCTGCAGCATACCCTCGCTCGCGCATCCACTTGATCAGCAGGTCCGGCCACACTGCCAGTTGCGGATTGCCCACACCCAACCCGGCCCCATGCGCGCCATGCTGGAAGATGTGCATCTCCGCCGGCACTCCGGCCTTCACCAGCGCCGTGTAGAACATCACCGTGTTCATCACTGGGACAGTCTTATCGTCCGTCGTCGTCCACAGAAACGTCGGCGGCGTCTGCGCGGTCACTCGAAGCTCCGCAGACATCGCATCCATCTGCTCCTGCGTCGGCGCATTACCCAGCAGGTTCGTCCGCGACCCCTTGTGCACATAGGGATCCTCCATCGTGATCACCGGATAATCCAGGACCATAAAGTCCGGCCGACTCGATTGCTGCTCGATCGGGTCCGTCGCTGAAGCATTCCCTACATCGAACTGCGTCCCTGCCGTCGCCGCCAGATGCCCGCCCGCGGAGAATCCCATAATGCCGATGTGGTCCGCCGCAATCCCATACTGCGCCGCATTCGCCCGCACCGTGCGGATCGCACGCTGCGCGTCCCCCAGCTCAATGGGGTGGTGATACTTCATCCCTAGCCGGTACTTCAGCACAAACGCGGCGACGCCATGCGCGTTCAGCCACTGCGCCACCTCGATACCCTCGAGCGTATAGGCCAGGTGCGCATACCCGCCGCCCGGCGCAATCACAACTGCGGTCTTCGTCGGATTTGACGCAGGAAGAAACGTCTCGAGCGTCGGAATGTCGTCATCCGCCGTGCCCAGAGCACCCGGCGCACCGTTGGGCCATAGCGGCACCAGCGGCGCACAACCCGCGCATGCCGCAACGGTAAAGAGCCCCGGCCTCTGCGGTGCCGCCGGCACCTGCACCTGCGTCGTCTGCGCAGACGCGGCGGAACTGCCCACCGTCCACATCAGGGCACCAGCAGTCGCCGCGTGCAACGCCAGCTTAAAGAAACCTTTCCGCATAGTTCCTCCATGTCTCATTTGCCGCGCACTATCCTATCGGTGCAGACCCTCTGCCGTCACGCCCCTGTCAGTTTTTCAATTTCGACTACGTCGGAGTACGCAGCAACAGATAACTGCCTGTAATGGCAAACAGCAGGTCAGGCGCCCACGCCGCAAGCAGGGGCGGCAGCGTGGCAATGTTTCCCATGGAAGAAAACAAGCCGGTAAGGGCCCAGTAAGCGATCGCCACTCCGATTGCAGTTGCCACTCCCACCAGCCCGGCGCGCCTGCCCATCATCACCGCAAACGGCACGGCCAGAATCGCCATCACCAGCGTGATCGCCGGTGCCGCCAACTTGTTCTCCAACTGCACGTGGAGCGCAATGGTGTCAAAGCCCGATTGGCTCAGATCTGCAATGTACCGCGACAGTTCTGCATAGGACATCTCGTCTGAGGGCCTGTCCTCATGAATGAAGTAGACCGGCTGCTCCCGAACCTCGGGAAAGGTCGCCGCCGTAAAGGACTGGAACGGCCCTAACGTCGCCCCGGCAAAAGACCGCTGCCAGCCGTTCTCAAAAATCCAACTGCCGGAGGTAGTATCCCAATGCACAGTATCGGCATGAATGCGCTTCTGCAGCGTGAAGGTGGTTGGATCGAACTCAAAGACAGTCAGGTTCCCGAAGACGAACCGTGCCGGGTCATACGCCTGGTAGTAAAAGATGCGTGTGGGCGAGCCTGCCGGGCCGGACTGGCCGGAGATCCACTTGCGCCCCGCCAGCACAAAGGTCTGCGCCGGTCGCCCTTTGATCTGCGAACGCAGTTGCTCCTGGTGCCGGTTGGCTTCGGGCAGGTAGTACTCGTTGAAGGCGAACAACGCTGCTGAAAGCAGAGCCGCAACAGCCAGCACCGGTGCCACCACCCGATAGATCGAGATACCTGTGGCCTTCATTGCCGTCAGTTCAGAGGAGCGATTGAGTGCGCCAAACGCCACCAGCACAGCCAACAGCGAGCACAGCGGCACCACAGCGGAGATGATGTACGGAATCAGATACCAGAGATATTCGCCCACCACGATGAACGGGGTCTGGTTGCGCGCGATGTCGCGGATCAGTTCAAAAAATGTGAATACAACATAGAGCAGAGTGAATCCGCCCAGCGAAAGCATAAAATTCGCGAGGTAGGAGCGCATTACGTATTCATCCAGCAGCAGCGGAAAGCCTGTGCGGAAGAAGCGGCGCAGGCGTTGCGGCGAAGTGCGCGGTTCAGCCGTTGCGTCAGCCGTGGTTGCCTCAGATGCTTCGGGCTCCGCCGAGTCGCTGGCAAAGAGGCGGCGAGGATTCAGCCGGGCAATAGCCTTCTCCGAGTTGACGCCCAGCGAGGCGAACAGATCGAGCAGTAACCCGCCTCCGGAAAGTTGCCGCAGCAGCATCAGCCCAACCAGGCCGAACACAATGTTCGCCGCCCAGACGCCGGCGAATGGCGACAGCTTTTTCGACTCTGCAAAACCCACGCCAACGACCGATATCAGGTAGTACGCGAAGACCAGCAGTAGAGTCAGCACAAAGCCGCCGCTCTTGCCGCCCCGCTTGGAGGAGAGGCCCAACGGCACGCCGATCAGCATCAGCACCAGGCAGGCAAACGGATAGGAGAACCGCGTCTGCAGCTCAATGCGCGCGGCCAGGCGATCAGCAGAACTGGGCGCAGGCTCACCGGCAACCGCTTCACCGCGGATGCGTGAGCGGAGCTCACGCAACGTGAGTGCCTGTAGATACGTGTTCCGGTGCGAGACGTGGGTGGAATCCTGGCTGTTCAGCTCCAACGATTGCGTCGTCTGGTCGATCGTGGAGAAGTTGTACTGATTCGGATCGGTAGGCGAGATCTGATGCTGACTGCAGTTGCGCAGCAGCAGGCTCATCTCCTGCGGATTGGAGGCATCGGGGTGCGAGACGATCGCCTGGTCCGCTGTAGTCACATCGGGATTGGCGGGCTGACTCAGATCGGCGAGAAAGACGTGCCGCCATACACCCGATCCAGGGCGGACATCCTGCACATAGAGAACATAGTTCTTGAAGTCCTCGTAAAAAACCCGCGGCTGCACCTCAACCGTTGCCTGCGACGATTTGAGCCGGTCTTCCAGCCGCAGCAAATCAGCTGCGCCGCGCGGGACAAAGTAGAGAGCATTGACGAGCCCAAGGCCGAATGCAGCGAACGCCAGAACTGCAACAATGCGCACGAAACTGAACGCGCCGATTCCGCAGGCGCGCATCGCCGTCACCTCGGAATCGGCAGCCAGCCGCGAAAGCCCCAGCAGCACCCCCGTAAGCACCGCAATAGGGATCGTGACGATGAGAGTATTCGGCAGCAGGTCTGCAAAGATGCGCAGTGCCTCAGAGAGAGAGGCGGAGCCGCGCACTAGCAGATCCAGCACCCCCTGCATGCGGCTCATAAACAGCACAAAGGTAAACAACACGGCGCCCAGCAGGGCGTAGGAGCTGACCTCGCGAAGGATATATCGGGTGAAGATGCGCATGGGCTCGTGCTAAGTGCCAGTGTACTGCGCTAGAAACTGATGCGCGCGACTAACTGTATGCTTCGCGGATCACCCACCGCCGTGGTCTGCCCAAAGTTCGCGTTCGGCGAGCCAGGATAAGCTCCACTGCCCCACGTCCCGTTGGGAATCATGTCATTGCGATGGTTCAGGCTGTTGAAGGCCTCTGCGGAGGCCTCCAGCTTGACTCGCTCTGTCAGCGCAAAGCTGCGGCCCAGGCGCGCATTCAGGCTGAAGAAGTCAAAGCCTCGGCCTGCATTGCGCCCAATCACCGCACCGGAAAGTCCCTCTGTGCATGGGTTAAGTCCTCCATTCGCCGTGAGACTGTATCCGGGCGCGCAGGGCCGCTGTGAGGTGGCCTGCTTCGTGTTCGCTCCTGTAGTGATGTTGAACGGCAGTCGCGAGTAGTACTGCAGGATTCCACCCAGTCGCCACCCATGCGTCAGATGGTCAGCGAGGTTATGCGCTAGCTTAGTGGATGTGGTCAGGCTGACGTCGAAGACGACACGATGGCGCTGATCATCATCGGAGCGGCTGCGATCCTGGGCCACGTTGAAGTTGTTGATCGGCGCGCTGAAGAAAAACTCTCCGATGTCGTCAATGGCCTTGGAGTAGACATACGAGATGCGGGCCCATCCCCACGCCACCGGCCGCTGCTGGAAGCTCACCTGCAGGCCATCAAAGTAGGAATCGAAGATCGAGCTGTACGGCTTGATGTTCCCGCGCGTTGAATCCGGTCGTGTGCCGTCGACATTGATATTCGTATTGATGGCGCCGATCAGATGCTCTCCGCGCAGATGCTGATAACTGACGCCAAGCACGCTTCTGGCAAAGAGTTGTTGCTCAATGCCCAGGCTCACCTGCTGCGAATAGGGCGTCTGGATATCGCGCTGCATCAGCGCAAAATTCTCAACCGCGCCTGCGGGCGGCGCGCTTGCTACCGCCGGAAATACCGGCGCGCCACTCTGCCCCGGGGAGAAGGTGTAACTGAGCAATGCGGCCTGGCTAAGGTCAGTGGTGTTGTGGGCGGAGAGCAAGGCATTGGCCAGCGGACGCAGAGGCACGCGATCGTAATACAGGCCATAGCTGCCGCGCACGACCAACCGCCGATCGGAGTACGGAGTCCAGGCAAAACCCACTCGCGGCGAGATATTGTTCTTGCCGGTCGTAATCGTCTGCAAATACTCAAGGTCATAGCGGATTCCCATGTTCAGCGTCAGTGAGGGCGACACTCGCCACTCATCCTGCGCGTACATGCCGATATTCGGATTGGTCTGCTCGACGGTTGGATTGCCGAAGTTCTGGGTAAATCCCTGCGAGTTGTAAGTGCCCGAGAAGAAGCTGGTCGCGCAAAACGTACCGGAATACCCCACAGGCGCCTCGCTCGTCTTGTCATACAGGCACCCGAACGAATACGAACCGCGTAGCGACTGCGGGAAAGTAATGGTGTCGTCGTTGTAAGGGAAGTCAACGCCGGTCTTGAAGGTGTGCGCGCCGTACTGCATGACGAGGTTATCTACCACCTCGCCAAGGTAATTCAGGCGTCCCGTTGGAGAGGACGTTGATCGCCCGAAGACAGCAATCCCTGAGATCGTCACCGCCGGCCCGATCTGGTCATTGGGCGGCGCGTACAGACTGTCATAGATAAACTGCCCGCGCGTCTCATTGAAGATATTCGGCGTCAGCGTCGCGATATTGCTTACCGCGAAGGTATGGTTGGTGTCGTAGACCGACGTGCCGTTGCTCACCTCATTCAACGAGCCAGTCCCGCGCGCGTTCAGACTGCTCAGCTTGTAAAAGCTGTAGCGTGCCTCCAGGCTGTCATGCTGCGTGAACCGGTGATCACCCCGCAGAAAGGCCGTGTCGGTATGCAACGTAGTCGGGTAGGGCGTTGTGGACGTGCTCGCCACCGGCAGCAGCGGCGCAGCATACCCAACCGCCACCAACCGCGCGTTGATCGCAATCGCATTCGCCGGCGTCACCGTGATAATTCCGTTCGTTCTTAGTCGCTGCTCCTCGTAGTTGCCGAATAGAAAAGTCCTGTCTCTCTTGAGCGGCCCGGACAAACTCGCGCCATATTGCCCCTGAGTCAGCGGCAGCCTCGTTCCTGACAAAGCATTATTCGCGTTTAACCGCTGATTGCGCAGGAAGCCATACGCCGTTCCATGAATCTGGTTTGTGCCACTCTTCGTCACCATGTTGAAGTAACCGCCCAGCGCGCGCCCAAACTCCGCATGCCCGCCCGAGCTCACCACTTGGAACTCCCGTACGACATCCATGCCCAGCACATTGCCGGCAACGCCGGCCGCATCATCATTGTCCGAGAGCCCATCAACTACAAAGCTGTTGGAAAAGTTACGCTGACTGCTCACTGAATATCCTTGGCCTACCACCTCCGAGGTCTCCGCCAGAGTCTGCGTGCTCGCGGTATTCGTCGGCGAGACGCCCGGCAGCAGCAGCGCCAGGTCGAGATAATTGCGGCCCTCAAACGGAAGGTTCTCCACCTCAGCCTGCTGCACAGTCTCCGACAACTGACTGCGGTCTGCCTCAATCAGCGGAGTTCCGGCCATCACTTCATCGACGAAGAATGCCTGTCCCACCTTCAGTTGCAGCGTCACATCGAAGGCCGAGCCAACGCTCAGTTGCAACCTCTGCGTCGTCGCTGCAAAGCCGGACATTGCCGCCGTAATCCTGTATTCCCCAGGCGAAAGATAGGGCAGCCTGAACCGCCCTTCTGCGTCCGTCTGCCCTGCATAAGTTTGATTCGTAGCAAGCTGCAAAGCGGTAACGGTGGCCTTTGGAATTGCCGCTCCCGTCGGATCAACCACGCGGCCGGCAACGGAGGACTCGGTCAGTGTTTGCTGGCCGCGAACCGCGCACGGCATTGCCGCCAATAGTAAGAACGCTAAAAAGCGTAGACCTGCACGGTGAAACATCGGTCCTCCTATGGACCCATGCACAAATGCGTGCCGTCGGCCAGCGCAAATGCAATAGAGGCGCTGGACAGAGAGGAGAAGGGATTTTATGGATGGGGCTTAGGCGAAGCGGACAGGAGGCCCGCGATCGCCGCGGGTGCGGGCGAGGAGCAGTTGCGCCCGCCGCGCTGTCGCAGCAGCTAATGCTGACGCCTGGACATGTTCAAACGAATGATCTGGCGCAACGGTCAGCGCAAAGCCAGCCAATTGAGAGACCGTCGCTCCCGCTGGGTACTGCAGGCACGGCGCAGGAGCTACCTTCGGCGCACCAGTGTCCAACGACTGCAGCATCCAGTGCTTCATCGCGCAGTGGTGCGCGCCATGGCTGCGGCAGCAAGCCGGCAGGTTGGCCTCAGGATCGGTAGTCAGTGCGGAGAGCTCCGGCACAAGTGCCGGCGCAAACAGCCCGATCAGCAGCGCGATGGCCAGCACTCTGCGCATAACAATAGAGCGAGTATAACGGTGCCGCGCGTACGAATTTGTCACCCCTCGTGCTGTTGCACCGAATATCGTTTCACCACACCATACAATCTGGCTTATGCCGGAGCTGCCCGACATCGCGGCCTACCTCACCGCGCTCGAACCGCGCGTCGTCGGCCAGCCGCTGGAGCATATCCGTCTCGCTAGCCCGTTTCTGCTGCGCACGGCGCAACCACCGCTCAGCGCACTTGAAGGCCGCACCGTACGAGTTCTCCGCCGCATCGGCAAGCGCATTGTGTTTGGGTTCGCCGCAGCAGACAAAGCGACCATCTTCGCCGTGCTGCACTTGATGATCGCCGGCCGTGTGCATTGGCGCGAACGCGGCGCTAAGCTCGCTGGCCGTAACTCGCTTCTCGCATTCGACTTCCCTTCCGGCTCGCTCATCCTCACCGAAGCCGGCTCCAAACGCCGTGCGTCGCTCTATCTCTTCAGCAGCGAAGAAGAGATGCGCTCCATCGACCCCGGCGGCGTCGAAGTTTTTTCGCTCGATCTCCCAGCCTTCCGCGCCGCGCTTACGCAGGAGAATCGCACTCTCAAGCGCGCCCTCACCGACCCGCGCATCCTCTCCGGCATCGGCAACGCATACTCCGATGAGATCCTCCACGCGGCGCAACTCTCGCCCATCTTGCAGACCCACAAGCTCACTGACGAGCAATGGGAACGCCTCTTCACCGCCACACGTGAAACGCTGCAGCTCTGGATCAACCGCTTCGCCGCCGAAGCCGCAAAGAAATTTCCTGAGAAGGTCACGGCCTTTCGTCCGGAGATGGCCGCGCACGGAAAGTTCGGCCAGCCCTGCCCACGCTGCGGCACGCCCATCCAGCGCATCCGATACGCCGACAACGAAACCAACTACTGTCCCAACTGCCAGACTGGCGGCAAACTCCTCGCCGACCGCAGCCTCTCCCGTCTCCTCGGCTCAGACTGGCCCAAGACACTCGACGAACTCGAAGCCCTCAAAAAGAAGTGAGCCCGCCCCCGTTCTCGGCGCGCTTTTCCTTGAAATCACCCCATTCAGGCGTAAAATCCAGCCAGCGACCTCGAAAGGGTCGACGGGTGTATCAGTGGCACAGAATGAACTGACCTACCTCTCCGATTCCTCAACCCTTCGCGCGCGCCCTCTGCGCCGCGCCGGACTGGGCCTGTCCGACGTGCTCACCATGTATGCCGAGCGCTACAACGCAGGCCAAGTCCCCCAGGTCAGCCTCGCCGAATGGGAAAAAGGTGTTGCGGAATCTAAAGCCGCGCTGGAATCTGCCGGCCGCGACCTTCGCAGAAAGCTCGCACGTCGGACCCTCCGTTCGAAATGAAGCGAAAGTGGACGGTAGTTGTCTCCAAACTCTTTGAGAAGGAGCGCGACCGCTACCGCAAGCGGCTCGCCGATCAGGCGCTCTTCGCCGGGCTGCGCTCCAGTCCGGCTGAGGCCGCCGAAAAGGCCGCGCACGACATCAAGGTCTTTGAACAGTTTCTTGACGCCATCACCGCGCTGGGCGGACCCGGAGCAAGGCCCGATCTCCTCCCCGCGGCGTATGGCGAAGACGCGCGCCCCATTTCTCCCGGCTTCTGCCAGTTGGAACTGCGCCCCTGGATCGCATACATTTACCTCGACACCCGCAACCCGGATCAGCCGATCGCCTCCTGCGCGGTCATGTTTCACGAGGACCACGTTCCTGCGGGCCTGCGCAGGACGCATAAGGCACTGAAATAACCGCCCGGGGGAAGAATTCCATGTCGCAAAAAGGCATCTATTATCTCGCCATCATCGCCTCCGTGTTCGCTGCCGTCGCCATCTTTATCTACGCGATCCACGAAGGTTCCAAGGACGATGCCGTGCGTGGCGGCGCCCTGCCAGTGCTGGTCTCGTTTCTTCTACTGTTTCTCAGGCGCAATTACAGCGAGCAGAGCTTTGATGAGCTCAAGCGTGCTGCCCCCGGCATCGCCGCCAAGCTCGACGGCTTCGCGCAGACGCAGACGCTCCCAACATTCACCCAGCCCGAAACATCACAACTCCTGCTCGCCATCCTCAGCCGCATGAATATTGAGGCCAGCGAGCGTAAACTGCAGGACGCCGCCCTCTTCATCGCCAGCGTAGTCGGAACCATCCAGCTCGCCTTCGGAGACTATTTCTTCAAACTGATTCACGGCTGAGACACCGCGCTCATTCGCGCAAATGAAATCCCCGCCGCAGCGGGGATCTCATCTTCCAAACTCACTCCAGACTACAGATGCATCTCCATCAGCTGCTGCAGCACCTCGCGGCCCGGCCGCGTGCGGCTCTCCGGCAGCGTCGCGAGGGGCTCGTCCACCATGTTCAGCAGCGTGGAGAAGTCCTGCTTCTTGGTGTCGACGTAGAACACGCCCGTCAGTACTTCGCCTGAGTCGTGCGACTCATTCAGCATCTTCACCGCCTGCACCTTGTCCGTCGGCGCATATTCGTCGTGGATCTTCCGCAGCCGCAGGTGCGAGCCGTCATGCATCTCTACGTCCACCGTGGTGTTAGCGTCGTACTCGATAGAGATGTCGTCGAAGAACGGCACAAACCCAACCTCGCCGACCTCCTCCTCGTGCTCCTGCATGTACTTGTAGCTCTTCGTCGAGCCCTCGTGGTCGTTGAACGTCACGCACGGCGAAATTACATCCAGCAACACCGTGCCCTGGTGCGCCAGCGCGGCCTTCAGCATCGCCGAAAGTTGCTTCTTGTCGCCAGAGAACGACCGCCCCACAAATGTCGCGCCCAGTTGGATCGCCAGCGCGCAGATGTCGATCGCCGGCAGATCGTTAATCACGCCGCTCTTCTGCTTCGACCCCATGTCTGCCGTCGCCGAGAACTGGCCCTTAGTCAGCCCATACACGCCGTTGTCCTCGACGATGTAAATCATCGGCACATTGCGCCGCAGCAAGTGCACAAACTGCCCCATCCCAATCGACGCGGTATCGCCGTCGCCCGAAACCGCCAGCGACCGCATCGTCTTGTTCGCCAGCAGCGCGCCGGTGGCAACAGAAGGCATGCGCCCATGCACGGAGTTGAAGCTGAACGAGCGTGACATGAAGTACGCCGGCGACTTCGACGAGCAGCCGATGCCGCTCATCTTCATCACGCGTTCCGGCTGGATTCCCATCTCGAAGAACGCCTCAGTAATGCGCTCGGAGATGGCGTTGTGCCCGCAGCCCGCGCACAGCGTGGTCTTGCCGCCGCGGTAATCCAGGATCTGCAGGCCGATGCGGTTCAGCTTCGGCGCCTTCGGGGCCGGTGCAACAGGTGTAGTAGCCATTTACTTCGCAACTCCTTCTTGCT
>Ga0105238_10005811_pt1 | contig 12215 bp, 9 predicted proteins | sample KBSC34metaG_FD_81526 | JGI IMG/M metagenome (GOLD analysis project Ga0105238, IMG submission 81526) | Corn rhizosphere microbial communities from Kellogg Biological Station, Michigan, USA - KBS C3-4 metaG | ecosystem: Host-associated > Plants > Roots > Rhizosphere > Soil | place: Michigan, USA... | reverse complement strand
GCCGACCGCCGCGATGTTCGCGCAGCTCGGGTTCCACCCAGCGCAGGTCGAGCGCGCCGTAGATCCCGTCCTCGGTGTCGCCGGCCACCCGCGCGTTGTCGTCTACGCGGAACAGCCCGTATTCGTTCAGCTTGTAGCCGCGTTGCAGGGCGCGGTCCCGCAACTCGATGTTGTGCGCCTTCGAACCGGTGAAGTACTGCAGCGCGGCGCCGCGGCTTTCGGGCTCCACTCGCCGGAGGTCCACCTGGAAACCGCCGCGCATCTGCACGCTCGATTTGGTGTCTCCCTGTCCCAGCACCCGCTCGACACGCGGGTGGGCGACGAACGCGGACATCACGGCGTCGCCGTCTCCGCCGATGCAGAGCACGTCGATGTCGCCGCAGGTCTCGCGCCCGCGGCGCAGGCTCCCGACGGGGATGAACTCCGCGGTGGCGTCGTGCGCGCGCAGGTGGCCCACAACCTCGTCGCAGACCGCGGCCGCGTCGGCCAGCAGGTGCCGTCCTTGATCGCGCTGCCGATCTTCTACCGCCTTGAGAATCTGTGCCTCTTTCTTCGCGCCCATGCCCGGCATCGTGCGGATGCGGCCCGCCCGCGCCGCGGCCGCCAGTTCGTCGAGGCTGGCGACGCCGAGCGTCGCGTGGAGGCGCGCGACCGTCTTGGGCCCCACGCCTTGCAGGCGGAGGAGATCGAGCATCGTCGGCGGGAACTCCTCGAGCAGGCCACCATGGTAGGCGCAGGCCCCGGTCTCGACCAGCTCGCGAACCTTCGCCGCGAGATCCTTGCCGATCCCGGGCAGGGCGCGGAGCTGCGTGTCGTTCAAGCGCGCCACCGCGTCGCCGGTCGTGGCAATCGTGTCGGCGGCCGACCGGTACGCGCGAATCTTGAACGCGTTTTCGCCTTTGATTTCCAGCAGGTCGGCGATCTCACCGAGGACCTGCGCGATCGAACCGTTATCCACGGGTCAACCCGTGGCGTTCGAACGTGAAGTCGATCAGGCGGGCGCCGCCGCCCGCGAGCGCCTCGCGGATTGCCGGCGCGGCGTCTGGAGGGCCGTAGCAGAAGAGGCAGCCACCACCGCCGGCGCCGCACACCTTTGCAGCCGTGGCACCGGCCGCCAGAGCCCTGGCGATCAGCTCGTCGATGAGAGGCGTGGTCACGCCGGGTGCCAGCCGCTTGCGGTTTTCCCACTCCTCGGCAATGGCCCGCCCGGTCGCGTCCCAGTCGCCGCGGACCAGCGCCGCGCGCATCGCCGCCGCGGTGTCGCGGATGCGCTCGAAGCAGTCGAACACATGGGGGTCGCCGTCGATGTGCTTCTTCGTGATCTCCCAGTTATTGGTGCCGGAGAAGTGCGGCTCGCCCGTGTAACAGAGCACGATGCGCCGGTTGAGCTCTCGGAGATCGACGTCGAGCGGCACGCGGTGGATGCCATCGACCTCGAGCTCCAGCGCGGCCAGCCCGCCGTAGAGAGCCGGCCGGTAGTCCTGGAGGCCCGTCGGGACGGCGATGGTCTGCGCCTCGACGTTCATGGCCACCTGCAGCAGCGCTTCCGGCTCGTAGTGTTCCCGCTTCCAGTCGGCGAGCGCGGCGCAGACGGCCACATTGAGCGCCGACGACCCCGCGAGCCCGGCGCCCGTCGGCGACTCCGAGGTGGTCGTCAGGGTGATGCCGCGCGCGCTGAAGAACGCGGCGAGGAGCGACAGCAGCTTCAGCCGCGGCTCGTGCCGCAGCGCCGCCGGATCGTCGGCCTCGACGGTAACGCCGGTGTCTTCCGATCGCAGCACGATGCGCGTGTCGCCGCGCGTCTCGAGACGGGCGCGGGCGCGCACGCTGATGGCGGCGTTGATCGTCTGCGCACCGGAGTGAAAGAGATAGAGGGGCCAGATGTCGATCGTGCCGCCCGCGAGATCGATGCGAGTCGGCGCGGAGGTCTCGATGCGCACCGCGCAATTATAATGACGACGTGCCAGGGTCCCTGCGACGAGAGATCGGCCAGCTGCTCATCGGCAGCCTGCCGGCCCACACCATCACACCGGAGATGCGGTCGCTGGCGCGCGAGTTCGAGCTGGGCGGCGTCATCCTGTTCGCGCGCAACATCGAGGCGCCGGAGCAGGTCGCCGAGCTCGCGCACGACGCGCAACAGCTCGTGCCGTCGGTGCCGCTCTGGGTGAGCGTCGACCAGGAGGGCGGCCGCGTGGCGCGTCTCAAGGCGCCGTTCACCGAGTGGCCGCCGATGGCCACGCTCGGCCGGCGCGGCGACGAAGCGCTGGCGCGCCGTTTCGCGGCGGCGCTCGCCGCGGAGCTGCGCGCCGTGGGAATCACCCTCGACTACGCGCCGGTGCTCGACATCCACACCAATCCGAAGAACCCGATCATCGGCGACCGCGCGCTGTCGCAGGATGCCGCGATGGTGGCGCGACTTGGCGCGGCGATCATCGAGGAACTGCAGGGCGCCGGTGTCGCCGCGTGCGGCAAGCACTTCCCGGGGCACGGCGACACGTCGGTCGACTCGCATCTCGAGCTGCCGCTCGTCGAGCATCCGCCCGATCGCATCCGGCGCGTGGAGTGCGTCCCCTTCGCGGCCGCCATCAAAGCGGGCGTGGCGTTCATCATGACGGCGCACGTGCTGGTGCCGTCGCTCGACGAAGAGCGACCGGCCACGCTGTCGCCGCGCGTCGTCCAGAAGATGTTGCGCGAAGAGCTCGGGTTCGAAGGCGTGATCCTGAGCGACGACCTCGAGATGAAGGCGATTGCGGCGACCTACAGCGTGCCCGACGCCGCCGTGCAGGCCGTTGCGGCCGGATGCGACGGCCTCCTGGTGTGCAGCGGGGACGTGGAGGTGCAGGCGCTGACGCTCGAGTCGCTCGTGCACGCGGTGGAGGACGGCCGTATCCCGTTCAAGCGGCTCGAAGACGCGCACAAACGGCTGCGTGCCGCCAAAGAGCGCATCCTGGCACAGTCCGCCGTGGCCGGACGGGCTGCCGTGGGCTCGAGCGCGGCGCTTCGACAGGTGCTCGGCTGCGAGGCGCACCGTCGTGTGGCCGACGACATGGCGCGCGACGCGTAATGGTCAAGCCACTAGCGCTCCGGCCCGGCGATCGGATCGCCGTGGTCGCGCCAGCCAGCGGATGTCCTCCGGAGGAGCTCGAGCGGGGTGAGGCCGAGTTGCGGCGCCTCGGATTCGAGCCCGTCCACACGCAGGCCGTGTTCGAACGAGGCGTGTTCTCGGCGGGATCGCCCGACACGCGGGCGGCGGATTTCGCCCGCGCGTGGGCGGACCGTTCGGTCGCCGCGCTCATAGCGCTGCGCGGCGGCTACGGTAGCGCGGAACTGCTGCCGCTCCTCCATCATCTCCGGCCGGCCGCCGGCCCCAAGCTGTTCATCGGCTACAGCGACAACACCGCGCTCCTCAGCTGGCTGACGTGTTTGGGGAACGTCACGGCGCTGCACGGCCCGATGATCGACGCACGTCTGGCCAAGGGGGCGGAGGGTTACGACGAGCGCTCGTTCCTGAGCGCCGTGCGCGGAGAAGTGGGGGTCGAGCTCACCCCGCCAGGGCTCAAGACGCTGCGCTCGGGCGAGGCGATGGGATTTCTCTTCGGCGGCACGATGACGATGCTGGCCGCGTCGCTCGGGACGCCGTACGCGTTCATGCCGCCGGGGGAGTGCGTGCTGTTCTTCGAGGACGTGAACGAGCGGCCGTACCGCTTGAGGCGTCTGCTGACACAGCTTCGCCAGGCGGGCGTGCTGGCGCGCGCGCGGGCCCTGGTGTTCGGCGAGATGCGCGGCTGCGACGAGCCCGATAGCCGGGTGACCGCAGCGGACGCCGTTCGCGACGCACTGCAGGATTTCCACGGTCCGATCCTGTTCGGATTTCCGTCCGGTCACACCACGGGCCCGTGCTGGACGCTTCCGCTCGGCACGCTCGTCCGCGTCGTCGGGGCGTCTTCGCCAGCCATCGTCATCGAAGAGCCTGCTGTGGAGCCTGCCGTTGGCTGACGCGAAACGTATCCATCTGATCGGCGTCTGCGGCACCGCGATGGCCACGCTGGCGGCGCTGCTCAAGCAGCGCGGTCACGACGTGCGCGGCTCCGACCAGAACGTCTACCCGCCGATGAGCGACTTCCTGGCGGCCGAGGGGATCCGCGCGATGAGCGGCTATGCCGCCGAGAACCTGTCGCCGGACATCGATCTGGTCATCGTCGGCAATGCCATCTCGCGCGGCAATCCGGAACTCGAAGCGGTGCTCGAGCGGCGCATGCGCTACTGCTCGCTGCCGGAGGCGATTCGCGACTTCTTCCTGTGGGGTGCGGCGCCGGTGGTTCTCGCGGGCACGCACGGCAAGACGACCACGACCTCGCTGACCGGATGGCTGCTGACGGCTGGCGGCCTCGATCCGACGGTGCTCGTGGGCGGCGTGGCGTTGAACCTCGGCGAAGGCGGTTCGAGTTACCGCGTCGGCGGCGGACGCCACTTCGTGATCGAGGGCGACGAGTACGACAGCGCCTTCTTCGACAAGACGGCCAAGTTCCTCAAGTACCTGCCCGACGTCGCCGTCGTGAACAACGTGGAGTTCGACCACGCCGACATCTACGCCGACCTCGACGCGGTGCGTCTCGCGTTCCGCCGGCTCGCCACGCTCGTCCCGCGGAACGGCCTGCTGCTGCTCGGTGCCGACAGCCCGGACGCCGCGGCGCTGCAGCGCGCGGCGGTAAGCCCTGTCGAGACGTTCGGGCTGAGCGAAGGCGCCACCTGGCGTGCCCTCGACGTGTCGCACAAGGACGGGCTGACGCACTTCGAGATTCACAGCCACCGGCGGCTCTTCGGTCGCTTCGCCTCTCCGCTGCTCGGGGTCCACAACGTGCGCAATGCGCTTGCGGCCATCGCGGTTGGCGCGCGCGCGGGGCTGACCGCCGGGGCACTGGCCGAGGGGCTCCGCGCGTTCAGAGGCATCAAGCGGCGGCTGGAGATCGTCGGCGAACGGCGAGGCGTGACGGTGTTCGACGACTTCGCGCACCATCCCACCGCCGTGCACGAGACGCTGGCGGCGCTCAAGACTGGCTATCCCGGGCGGAAGGTGTGGGCGGTGTTCGAGCCGCGCTCCGCGTCGTCGTGCCGGCGCGTGTTCCAGGACGACTTCGCGCGAGCGTTTGGCGCCGCCGACGAAGTGGTCATCGCTGGCGTCTTCCGCTCGTCGCTGCCCGAGGCCGAACGTCTGTCGGCCGGGCAGCTGGTGTCCGATCTGGAGCGGGCGGGCGGACACGCACGTCACATTGCCACGGTGGATGACATCGTTCGAACAGTGGCCGCCGAAGCGGGGATCGGCGACCTCGTCGTGCTGATGTCGAACGGCGGCTTCGGCGGCATCCACCAGAAGCTGCTGCAGGCGCTCGCCGCGTGAGCGAGCCGCGGATCCGCGACGCCGGAGACGCGGCCATCGTCGTCGAGCTCGGCCAGGCCATCGATGCGGCGGTCAACGCGCGGGCGATCGCGCTGGCCAGGCGTCTTCGTGACGACGCGATCGACGGCGTGCGGGACGTCGTCGCGACGTATCGTTCCGTGGCGGTGTTCTTCGATCCACGGCGCACCGACGTCGACGCGCTGAAGGCGCGCCTGCTCGAACGTTCCGATGCCAATCCAGCGGGCGTCATGCCCACGGCGACGATCGAGGTGCCGGTTGAATACGGCGGCGACGCCGGCCCCGACCTCGATGCGCTCGCTACGGCCAGCGGCCTGTCGGCGGCCGACGTGATCGCGCGGCATAGTGGCCGCGACTATCGCGTGTTCATGGTGGGCTTCCTGCCAGGTTTCGCGTATCTAGGGCCGGTGGATGTGTCGATTGCGGCGTCCCGCCAGGCGTCGCCGCGGCTGCGCGTGGCGCCTGGCTCGGTTGGCGTTGCAGGACAGCAGACAGGGGTTTACCCGCAGGCGTCGCCCGGAGGCTGGCAGATCATCGGACGCACGACGACGCGCCCGTTCCACGCCAGACGCTCGCCGGCTTCGCTCTTCGCGGCCGGCGATTCGGTGCGCTTCGTGCCGGCGCCGCGTGGCTCCCTCGACTTCGACTCGGCGTGGACGGCGCTGCCGTCGCCCGCGCAGGTTGTGACTGGGCGGTCGGTGACCGTCGTGCGGCCGGGGCTGATGACGACCGTGCAGGACAGCGGCCGCTGGGGCCGCCAGCACGACGGCGTGCCGGTGAGCGGCGCGATGGACATGGCGTCGCTGCACGGCGCGAACCGCGCGGTTGGAAACGGCGCGGACGATGCGGCGCTCGAGGTGACGCTCGGCGGAACGGAGCTGCGCGTCGACCACCCCGGAGCCCTGGCGCTGAGCGGCGCCGATCTCGACGCCACACTCGATGGCCAGGCGCTTCCGCTCAACGCGCGAGTCGAGCACCCGGCTGGCAGCCTCATTCGCTTTGGTACTCGGCGCCGCGGTGCCCGCGCCTACCTGGCGCTTCACGGTGGTGTGACGGTGCCGCCATGCCTCGGAAGCCGTGCGACGGATCTCTCGAGCGGTCTTGGCGGGGGCCGGCTTCGTGCCGACGACCGGTTGCCGATTGGCGACCCGCGGCCAGAGCGTTCCGTGCCCGCCTCGCCGATCGCGCCAAGGCCGCTGCCCGCCGGCGGCGCGCGGGTCCGCGTGCTTCCCGGCCCGAACGACGACTGGTTTCCGCGCGGGGCGCTCGATCGCCTCTGCGCGACGCGGTACGAAATCACGCCGGAATCGAATCGCATGGGCTACCGGCTGCGTGGAGCCGAGGCCTTGCCGCGCGATGCCCGCGAAATGATTTCCGACGCCACGGTTCCCGGCGGGCTGCAGGTGCCGCCGTCCGGTCAGCCGATCCTGCTGCTGGCCGATCGTCAGGTGACCGGCGGTTACCCGATCATCGCCACCGTGATCACCGCCGATCTGCCGGTGGTGGGGCAACTGGCACCCGGAGATTGGATCGAGTTCGACGCCTGCACTCGCGCCGACGCGCTGGCGGCACTCGCGCAGCTCGATGGTGCCGCCGATCATGCCTGAGCCCGTGATCGAGAACGGCGTGCCGCTCGCGCCACGTTGTTCGCTGCGGGTTGGCGGCGCGGCGCGATGGTTCACGACGGCGTCGTCGGCCGAGGCGGTCGCGTCCGCACACGCGTGGAGCCGCTCGCACGGCGTGCCGCTGATCGTGCTCGGCGGCGGCACCAACATCGTGGTGACGGATACGGGTCTCGATGCGCTGGTCGTGGCCGTGCAGCCTCGCGGTCTCGAGATCGCCGAGGACGGAGAGACGGTCACAGTGACCGCTGCGGCAGGGGAGCCGTGGGACGCGGTCGTGGACGCCGCCGTGGCGCGCGGTGGCGCCGGCGTCGAATGCTTGTCGGGCATTCCAGGGCTGACGGGCGGAACGCCGATTCAGAACGTGGGCGCGTACGGCCAAGAGGTGGCAGGAGTGGTCGAACGCGTGACGGCATTCGACACGGCCGTAGGGACGACCGTCTCCCTGAGCGCCGCCGACTGCGAATTCGGTTATCGGACCAGCCGGTTCAAGGCGCGCGACGCCGGCCGTTTCGTCGTGTGCGGCGTGACGTTCCGGTTGGGGAAGGGCGCGCCGACCACGACGTACGCGGATGTGACTGCGGCGCTTCAGCGGCACGGCGTGACGCAGCCGTCCGTGGCGGACGTCCGCGCCGCAATTATCGAGATCCGGCGACGCAAGTCGATGGTGCTCGACGACGCCGATCCCGACGCCCGAAGCGTGGGATCCTTCTTCACGAATCCCGTCATCGGCGCGGCCGAGGCAGAGCGCGTATCGGCGCGGGCCGGCACGGCGGCACCATCGTTTCCGCAGACGGATGGCCGGGTGAAGCTGCCGGCGGCGTGGCTGATCGAGCGTGCCGGTTTCACGCGAGGCACGAAGGATGGCGCCGTAGGGCTGTCGTCGCGGCACACGCTCGCCATTGTCACGCGCGACGGGGCAACCGCCGGCGACGTGATCCGGTTCGCGGCGCGGGTGGCACGTCGCGTGGAAGGCGAGTTCGGCGTGCGGCTGCGGCCGGAGCCGGTGTTTCTCGGATTTGCCGGCGGCGAGGCGCAGCCGGACGTGGACTATCTGCTGGGGGCGCGGGATTAATGTCGACACTGCTGATCGAAGGCGGCCACCGGCTCGAGGGGCGAGTGGCGGTGGAAGGCAACAAGAACGCCGCGCTGCCGTTGCTGGCGGCCTGCCTGCTCACCGAAGACGAATGCGTCCTCACCAACGTGCCGCGCATCGGCGACGTGGAAGTGATGGCGCGCCTGCTCGTCGATCTCGGAGCGGAGGTGGAGGGGATCGGCACCACCACCATGAAGATCCGCACCAAGACGCTGAAGACGCATGCGCCCGACCGGGCGCTGGTCGGCCGGCTGCGCGGCTCGGTGCTGCTGCTCGGACCGCTGCTGGCGCGCGCCGGGCAGGCGCACATCGCGCCGCCCGGCGGCGACTTTCCCGCGCGGCGGACCATCGGCACGCACATGGAGGCGCTCCGGCGTCTCGGCGCGCGTCAAAGCGACGGGCCCGATCACATGCTGGAAGCGCCCGAAGGGCTGAAGGGCGCATCGATGTATCTCTACGAGGCGTCGGTGACCGGCACCGAGACGGCCCTGCTTGCGGCGGCGCTCGCGGAGGGCGTCACGGAAATCCGCCACGCGGCCACCGAGCCGCATGTGGTGGAGTTGTGTCAGTTCCTCGCCAAGATGGGCGCCGGCGTGTCCGGCATCGGCTCGTCCACGATTCGCATCGAGGGGGTGTCGCGGCTCCGCGGGGCGGCCCACTCGCTCGGCGGCGACTACATCGAGGCGGGCAGCTGGGCGGTGGTCGGCGTCATCACCGGCGGCGAGATGGCGATCGACGGCGTCCAGGACCGAGACATCGAAGTGGTGGCGGCCGTACTGCAGCGCATGAACGTCGAGTGCGGCGTCCGCGACGGCGTGTTCACCGTGAAGCCGTCAAAGTTGAAGGCGGCGCGGCGCATCACGACGGGTCTGTGGCCGTCGTTTCCAAGCGATCTCGTGAGCCTCGTCACCGTGCTCGCGACGCAGGCCGAAGGGCGCACGCTCGTACACGACTGGATGTACGAGCTGCGGCTGTTCGCGCTCGAGCAGTTGAGCGGCATGGGCGCCGACATGTTCCTGGCCGACGCGCACCGCATCATCGTGACAGGGCCCACGTCGCTGCGCGGCGGCCGCACGCTTGACAGCCGCGATCTGCGGTCGGGAATGTCGCTGATCGCCGCGGGGCTCGCGGCGGAAGGGTTGAGCCGTGTGACGCCGCTCGAGACGGTGGAGCGCGGCTACGGGCAGCTCGTGGATCGACTGCGAGGGCTCGGCGCGCGGGTGGTCAAAGAAGAATGAGAAGCCTCTAGCCTCTGGCCTCTGGGTAAAACGCTTGTTTGTCGGGGAGTTCTTGCCAAAGGCGAGAGGCAAGAGGCCAGAGGCTATTTCGGTGGCAGAATCGGAGCCGCGCCGCCGCCAGCCGGCGCACCGGCGGGTGCCGCCGCGGGCGGGGCCGCCGCGGGGGGCGGGTTGGCCGGGAGCGGCAACGCGGCCGGCACCGGCAGTTCCACCGGACCACCGCCGTCGCCGTCGCGACCTACCTTGAAGGCCCGCACGTCGGCTTCGTTCAAGTCGAGCACGCGCACGATGCGCGGCGTCAACGTGAGGACGATGTCGGTCTCCTGCGTTTCCTTCTTCGAGCGCGCGAAGATCCGGCCGATGACGGGGATGTCTACCAACCCGGCGACGCCCTCGAGCGTGCGCCGCTCGTCGTCGCGAATCAGGCCGGCGAGCAGGTTCGTCTCGCCGTCCTTGAGCCGGATGACCGTGTTGATCTCGCGGTTGCCGAAGGTTGGCAGCCCACCGAAGCCGGTGCCGGAGATGCTGCTGATGGCGATCTTGAGCGCCAGCGTCACCTGGTCGTCGTGGTGCGTGCGCGGCGTGATGTCGATGTTGACGCCGATGTTCTCGTAGTTGAACGACGTGATCGGCTGCTGCGCCACGCCACCGGTGGCAATGGGCGAGAAAGTCGTGACCGGCACGGGCACTCTCTCGCCGAACTTCGCCTGCGCCGCAATCCCTTCCGAGGTGCGGAGCTGCGGGTTGGCCAGCGTGCGCGTGTTCTGATCGGACTTGAGCAGGCGGTAGTAAAGTCCCGGCAGGTTGCTGAGAAAGACGTCGGACGTCGTCAGCCTCGTCAGGTCGCGCAGCGTAAGACCGTTCTTGTTGATCGTGGCGGAGCCGTCGATGCCGACCGGCTCCGGATCGCCGGGCGACGCGATCTGCAGCCCCATGTCGCGCAGCTTCGTGCGATTCACTTCGAGCAGCTCGACGTCGATCACCACCTCCGGGCGCGCCTTGTCGATCGCGGCGATGATGCGCGACGCCGCGGCAATGCGCTCGGGCGTGTCCTTGATGGTGATGGCGTTGGTCGCGGCGCTCGTGGCCACGCGGCGGATATCGACCACCACGCGCAGCATGTCCATCGTTTCCTTCAGGTCCGCATTGCTCAGGAAGAACGTGCGCACGACCTCTTCCTCGTACTCGCGGCGCTTGGCCGGCGTGTCGGGGATCACCGTGATGGTGCGCTGCGACGTCACGCGGTAGAAGTTGCGCGTGGACACCGACACCGCCTGCAATGCCGCTTCAAACGTGCTGTTCCGGAGGTCGAGGGTCACCGGCTGATCGCGGTAGGTCGGATCGAAGACGACGTTGACGTTGGCGAAGCGGCCGAGCGCCGTGTAGACGTCCCGGGCGCTGGCGTTGGGACCGAAGGCGATCGACGCCGGCATCCTCGCGTCGGTGGGCAGGTCGATTCCGAGCGGTGGGAGGTCTCGCGAGCGGTCGATCAGCGTTTCGAGCTGTGTCTTTCCCTCGCGGGTGACCGCCACTTTGTTCTTCAACTGCGCCCGCACGTCGGCGAGCGCGTTCTGGACGTCGCCGCTGGCCGGATTGAGCTCGGAGGCGATCTGCAGTTCGACGAGCGCCTCGTCAAGCTTTCCGCTGTTCAGCGTGCGCAGCCCGCGGTTGTAGTGCTCGAGGCCGGCACGCAGCTTCGCCCGGTTCAGCGACAGCTGCGCCTCGCGGTTGTCCGGATGTTCCTTGAGGACCTTGGTGTACTCGACGACGGCCTGGTCGTAGTCCTGGGCCTGCTCGGCCGTCTGGCCGGCACGGAGACCGGTGGTGGCGCACCCTGCCGCAAGCAGGGCGAGGGCCAAGCCGACCGCCAAGGCCTTGGCGAATCTGTCAGTTACCGCCGTTGGTGATGACATCAGCGCCTTTGGGAACAGTGAACGCGAACTCCTTATCGGGAATGCCCTGGTTTTCCTTTAGGTTCACGAAGGCTATGACGGAGTCGCCACCCTGGCGGTCGTGGGTGGCCAGCCCGCGGATCTGCAGCCCTGGCTGGGTCGTCGCCACGATGAAGTAGTCGTACTGCGCCTCGGGGTGTTTGGGGGTCAGCTTGAGCCCGATCGAGTCCGGAATTGGACTCTGTACCAGCGAGGCAGTGAAATCGCGCGTCATGTCGCCCTTGCCGGACAGGAACAGGGCGGGCGTGCTGACGTCACCTTCGGCGGGCGCGTTGGACACCAGCACCTGGCGATCCGCCGGAATGTGGGAATAGATTTTCACGCCGTCCGACACGAACTCCTTGCGCTCCGGAGCGGTGTAGACCCAGCGCATCTTGCCCGGCTTCTTGATCTTGACCGTGCCGCGCTCGCTCGTCTGGGTGCGGAGCGCGCCGCCCCGGTATGTATGGACGAAATCGGCGGTGAAGTCCTTGATCGTCTGATAGCGCTGCTGCAGCGCCTTTGCCAACGCGTCGGCATCGGCCCCGCTTGGCCCGGCGCTTTGTGCCTCGAGCCACACGTGCCCCGCCAGAATGTGGCCAGCAAGCATCAGAACAACGACGCCCAGTCGCATACGAAGCAACCTTAGCATTTTGGCTGCCACAGGGACGGAGGCGCGGCGTGCCGGCTCAGCCGACGGCGTCGAGTGGCGTGAGCTAGGCTCGCTTCCGGGCCACGAAGGCGCGGATCTCCGCGATCCCCTTCGTGTTCAGCACGTGACGGGGCTCCAGCCAGCCGCGGCGGGCGGTTCCGACGCCGAATTCCATCTGGCGGGCCAGGCTTTCGGCGCGATGGCAGTCGCTGTCCACGACGACTGTGACGCCGCGCGCGATGGCCTGGCGAGCCACGGCG
>Ga0105238_10005809_pt1 | contig 12217 bp, 9 predicted proteins | sample KBSC34metaG_FD_81526 | JGI IMG/M metagenome (GOLD analysis project Ga0105238, IMG submission 81526) | Corn rhizosphere microbial communities from Kellogg Biological Station, Michigan, USA - KBS C3-4 metaG | ecosystem: Host-associated > Plants > Roots > Rhizosphere > Soil | place: Michigan, USA... | reverse complement strand
GTGGGGCCGGATCATCAACACCGCGAGCGCGCACAGCCTCGTCGCCTCGCCCAACAAGAGCGCCTATGTCGCCGCCAAGCATGGAATCGCCGGCTTCACGAAGACGGTCGCGCTGGAGACCGCGCGCGACGGAATCACCGTCAACTGCATCTCGCCCGGCTACGTGTGGACGCCGCTGGTGGAGAAACAAATCCCAGATACCATGAAGACCCGTGGACTCACCCGCGAGCAAGTGATGAACGACGTTTTGCTCGCGGCTCAGCCGACCAAGCGGTTCGTCACGCCCGAGGAGGTAGCGGCCCTGGCGGTGTTCCTCTGCCGCGAAGACGCACGCTCCATCACGGGCACGAATATCAGCATGGACGGTGGCTGGACTGCGGCGTGAGTCATCGCGAGGCGCGCAGCGCCGCGGCAATCCAGTTGCGAGTCTGGATTGCTTCGCTACGCTCGCAATGACGATGCGGGAACTCCTTCTAGCTGCGGCCATCCTGACTCTCCCCGCCTGCGAGGTCCTCGAGCAGCCCTCGGGGCTGATCCCGCGCTGGACCACCGCCTACAAGCAGGTGATCAGCGAGAATGACCGGGTGCGCCTTCGCGACTGGCGCAAGACGTTCGAGGATGCGCTGACCGCCGCCCGCTCCAAGGGACACGCCGCGGAGATCGCGCGCGAGGGCGCGCTGCTCGTCCCCGACGCAGCGCAAGCGGGACCTGCGATTCCCAACGGCATGTATCGCTGCCGGGTGATCAAGCTCGGAGCCAAGGACCCGGGCAATCTCGACTATGTCTCCTATGCCGGGTTCAGCTGCCGAGTCCGCGCCGAACGCCAGCTTCAACGCCTGGCAAAGCTCAGCGGCTCGCAGCGGTATGTCGGGCTAATCTTCCCGGGTGACGCAATCCGCAACGTCTTCCTCGGAACGCTCGTGCTCGGCGACGAGCGGCGGGCGCTGCAATATGGCCAGGACGACCAGCGCGACGTCGCCGGGTACGTCGAGCGCATCGGTCCCAACCGCTGGCGCCTGCTGATGCCTCAGCCCCACTTCGAATCGAAGTTCGACGTCGTGGAACTGGTGCCCGAAGGAGCAACGCCTTGAAGAAACTGTTATGGCTGGCGGTACTTGCCATGAGCGTCTCGACTCCCGTCACCGCGGCCGCCCTGTCGGACTCGATCCGCGCCGACATGCCGATGTTGCTCGCGCTTTATCGCGACATCCACGCGCATCCCGAGCTTTCGATGGAGGAGGTGCGCACGCCGGCCCTGCTCGCGCCGAAGATCCGCGAACTTGGATTCCAGGTGACCGAGCATGTCGGCAAGACCGGTGTCGTCGCGGTGATGAAGAACGGGCCCGGCCCCGTGCTCCTCATCCGCGCCGACATGGACGCGCTTCCGGTCAAGGAACAGACCGGCCTGCCGTTCGCGTCGCAGGCCACCGGCAAGCTTCCCGACGGGAGCGAGACTCCTGTGATGCATGCCTGCGGACACGACACGCATATTGCGACTTGGCTCGGAACGGCTCGGCGGCTCGCCTCGATGAAGGACCAATGGTCGGGCACGCTGGTGATGATCCTTCAGCCCGGCGAAGAGCGGGTGATGGGCGCGCAGGCCATGCTCGATGATGGCCTGTTCACGCGCTTTCCCAAGCCCGATTACCTGGTGGCCTTCCACGACAGCGCGACCCTTCCGGCGGGGGTGATCGGCATCAAGTCTGGCTACATGCTCGCGAACGTCGATACGGTGAACGTCGACGTGAAGGGCGTCGGCGGCCACGGCGCCTATCCGCAGAACACCAAGGACCCGATCGTCCTCGCATCGCGGATCGTCACCGCGCTGCAGACGCTGGTCAGCAGGGAGAACAATCCGCTGCAGCCTGCCGTCGTCACGGTCGGCAGCTTCCATGCCGGAACCAAAAGCAACATCATCCCGGACGAGGCGAAGCTTGCACTCACCGTCCGCAGCTACACGCCCGAGACCCGCAAGCTTCTGCTGGACGGAATCCGCCGCATCGTGCGCGGCGAGGCGATCGCCGCGGGCATGCCCGAAGACAGGATGCCGACGGTCGAAATCGAGCAGCCCTCCGCCGACGCGACCTTCAACACCGACCAACTGGCGGGGCGCCTCGAGAACCTTTTCGCGACGCACTTCGGCAGGGATCGAGTGGTCGAGCCGCAGCCCGTGATGGCGGCGGAGGACTTCAGCCGCTTCTGGCTCGCCGACAAGTCGAAGCAGAGCGTGATCTTCTGGGTCGGCGGAGTTCCGCAGGCCAAGTGGGATGCGGTGAAGGGCGACACGACCAAGCTCCCGGCGCTGCACAGCTCACAGTGGGCGCCCGACGCCGACGCGGTGATCTCGACGGCCACGGAAGCGATGACCGTGGCGGCGCTCGACATATTGAAGAAGGGCTAGCTGTTTATTCGCCGTCATGCTGAACTTTTTTCAGCATCCATCTGCGAGACACGCCTCGTACTTCACGGACATGGACCCTGAACCAAGTTCAGGGTGACGAACCCCCTCTCGTTCATCACTTATTTGTAAAGTTTAGCGACACCCCTGTCCATGTCGGCTGAGTTGACAATGGGCGCTACATGGATGCGCTGATCGGCTTCTGGAGCCACGCGCTCGCTGCGGCCCTGTTCGCCGCACTGATGCTGTGGCGGGTCGCGGATGCTGCGCGCGACCCCTCTCAGCGTTTGCTCGCGGGCGCGTTCGCGCTCACCGCTTGCTGGGCCTGGCTTGCCGCCGTCGCGCCGGTCGCGCCCGTGTTCGGGTTTGCGGAAAGCGCACGCAACCTCCTCTGGGTCAGCCTGCTCTACAGCCTCTCCCCGGCGAGCCGCGAGGAGCGCCAGCACGGGCTGAAGCTCGTCTATGCAGCCGTCGCCGCGGTGATCGGCCTGCAAATGATCGGCGCCGGGTTGCAGCTCCTCTCGCCGATGCAGGCGGTCGCACAGACCGGGCTGCTCCTCCGCATCACGACGGCGGCTGGCGCGCTGGTGCTGGTGCACAACATTTATGGCCAGGCCGCACCGGCGAGCCGCTCGCATATCCGGCTCGCGATGGTCGGGCTGGCGCTGATCTGGTTCTACGACCTCAATCTCTACACGGTCCTCTATCTCGGCTCCGCCAGTGCATCGCGCCTGTTCGAGTGGCGGGGGCTTGCCGTCGCGCTCGCCGCACCCTTGTTCGCGCTTTCCACGCGCAAGGACGGCGGCTGGCGCATCCGGCTCTCGCGTGCGGCCACGTTCCAGTCGCTCTCGCTGCTCGCGATCTGCGCTTACTTCGCGCTGATGGCGATCCTCGCCACTGCGCTTCGCGGCACCGGCGTCGACTGGTCATCGGTCCTGATGATCGGCGCGCTCGCGGTGATGACCGTCGGAGCGATGGTGCTTCTGCCGAGCGCCCGCGCGCGCGGCTGGTTCAAGGTCAAGCTCGCCAAGCATCTGTTCGAGCACCGCTACGACTATCGGACCGAATGGCTCCGCTTCACCGAGACTCTCGGCCGCGAAGGCCCGGATGCCCCGCCGCTGAGCGAACGGATCGTCAAGGCGTTCGCCGACGTGGTCGACGCCCCGGGCGGATTGCTCCTGGTCAGCGACGCGGGGCGCGGCCTTGGCGTCGCAGCAAGCGTCAGCTGGCCCGGCGGCAATCCCGGCCCCGACGCGCTCAACGACACCGTCGAATTCTGGAGCGAGCTCGAGACGAGCGGCCGAGTGCTCGAGTTCGAAGGTCTTCGCGGCGGCTGGGCCCCGGCGCCCGACAAGGCGCTTGAAGTGCCGCACTGGCTTCTCGAGGAGCAGGCGGCCTGGGTCGGCATTCCCCTCCTCCATCATCAGCGGCTGGTCGGCTTCGTCGTGCTCGCCGCGCCCGAATACCGGCGCCAGCTCGACTGGGAAGATTTCGATCTGCTGCGCACCGCCGGCAACCAGGCCGCCAGCTCGCTTGCCGAGGCGCTCAGCCAGGAAGCGCTCAGCCATGCGCAGCGGTTCGAGGAGTTCAATCGGCGCTTCGCCTTCATCCTCCACGACATCAAGAATCTCGTCAGCCAGCTCTCGCTGCTCGCGCGCAACGCCGAGCGGCACGCCGACAATCCGGAGTTCCGCGCCGACATGGTCGCGACGCTGCAGGGGTCGGTCGGCAAGATGAACGAGTTGCTCGCTCGTCTCGCGCCCCATTCCTCGTCGCGGGTGCAGCGGGTCGAGGCGCAGCCGCTGCGTCCGATCCTCACCGCGGCGATCGCCACCAAGCGCCGGGACCGCGAAGTGCAGCTGCTCGGCGACGCGGGCATCCCCGTGCTGGTCGATTCATCCGCGCTCGAGCAAGCCGTGGGCCACCTGCTCCAGAACGCGCTCGACGCGAGCAGCGGCGAGCCGGTCAGCGTGCGCGTCGGCACGGACGGCGGGAATGTCTCGATCTCGATCTCCGACAAGGGCGTTGGAATGGATGGAGACTTCATCCGCAACCGTCTGTTCCAGCCGTTCGCCTCGACCAAGCCGGGCGGTTTCGGCATCGGCGCGTTCGAAGCCCGGTCCTTGATCAACGCCATGGGCGGGCGGCTGGCAGTCGACAGCCGGCCCGGCCAGGGCACCACCTTCACCATCCTGCTCCCGGCGAGCGACGCCGCGAGCGAGCTTGAACGGAAGATCGCATGAGCGAAGATCTTAAAGTGCTGCTCGTTGTCGAGGACGACGAAGGTCTGCAGCGCCAGCTCAAATGGGCCTACGACGGCTATCGGGTCGTATGCGCCGGCGACCGCGCCGCCGCGATCGAGGCGCTGCGCGCGCACGAGCCGTCGGTGGTCACGCTCGACCTCGGCCTGCCGCCGGATCCGGACGGCACCGACGAGGGGTTCGCGACCCTGGCCGAGATCCTTCGGCTGAAGCCCGACACCAAGGTCATCGTCGCGACCGGCCACGGCGCCCGCGAGAGCGCGACCCGCGCGGTTTCGATGGGCGCCTATGATTTCTACAAGAAGCCTGTCGACATCGACGAGCTCGGGTTCATTGTCGCGCGCGCCTTCCACCTTCACGAGATCGAGGAGGAGAATCGCCGGCTCGAGAGCGGCGCTGCATCGAGCGTGCTTGGCTCGATCATCACCGCTGCGCCCGAAATGCTGAAGGTGGCGAAGACGATCGAGCGCGTCGCGTCTGCGGACGTCTCGGTGATGCTGCTCGGCGCCAGCGGCACCGGCAAGGAGCTTCTCGCCCGCGCCGTCCACGAGATGAGCGGGCGCAAGGGCGAGTTCATCGCGATCAACTGCGCTGCAATCCCCGAGAACCTGCTCGAAGCCGAGCTGTTCGGGTACGAGCGCGGTGCGTTCACCGGCGCGGTCAAGTCCAACGTCGGCAAGATCGAGCTCGCTCAGGGCGGTACCCTGTTCCTCGACGAGGTCGGCGACATCCCGCTACCGCTCCAGGTCAAGTTGCTGCGCTTCCTCCAGGAGCGGGTGATCGAACGCATTGGCGGGCGCCAGCCGATCGCCGTCGACACGCGGATCGTCTGCGCGACTCACCAGGACCTCGACGCAATGACCGCTGACGGACGCTTCCGCGAGGATCTCTACTATCGTCTCGCCGAGATCGTGGTGAAGATCCCGTCGCTCGCCGAGCGCTCCGGCGACGCGGTGCTGCTCGCGCGGCACTTCGTCAATCGGTTCGGGCGGGAGCTCAACCAGACGGTCCAGACGCTCAGCCCCGATGCGATCGACGCGATCGACGCCTACGGCTGGCCGGGCAACGTCCGTGAGCTCGAGAACCGGCTCAAGCGCGCGGTGATCATGGCAGACGGGAAGAGCGTGAGCGCCGCCGACCTCGACCTGCCCTCAGCGGCTACCGAAGAGCCCGTCGCGATCAACCTGCGCGCGGCGCGCGAGGTCGCCGACCGCAAGGCGATCCGCCAGGCCATGAGCCGCACCGACAACAATATCTCGGGCGCCGCCAAGCTGCTCGGGATCAGCCGGCCGACGCTCTACGATTTGCTGAAGCAGTACCGGTTGTCGGCTTAGTCATCCTCCCCGGCATTTGCCGGGGAGGGGAAGCGCCGAAGGCGTGGAGGGGTCTTCCTTCTCGCGCGGACCAAGACCCCTCCACCAGCTACGCTGGTTCCCCTCCCCACGAACTCGTGGCGAGGAAAGTCTCCCGACAAACCCGCACCTCGGTTCGACGGACGTCCTTGCGGGAACGGCGGGCGCCGCTAACCTGCCCCGCCTTACATCGCGGCTGGGGACTGCTCATGGATCGTCGTTCATTTCTCGCCACCGGCGCCACCGTCGCGCTGCTTCCGTTCGCCGAGGTTCCGGCATTCGCCGCCGCAGCCAGCGGCGATGCGCGGCTCAACAAGCTGTTCGAAGACATTTTCCAGGAGCGCATCCGATCCTCACCCGGCTTCGCGACCGCGCTCGGGCTCGACAAGGGCGCGAACGCGAAGCTCCGCGCGACCTTCGATCCCAAACCTTACCCGCAATCGCGTGCCGAAGGCGTAGCGCGCGACCGCAAGGCCCTGGCCGCAGTGCGCGCAATTTCGCCCTCGACGCTCACGCCGGCCGCGGCGCTCAATCGAGAGATCGTCATCTACGACCTCGAGCGGAGTCTGCTCGCGCCCACGAAATTCGATCTCGACAGCGTCCAGAACCCCTATCTGATCTCGCAGCAGGACGGGAATTACTTCTCGATTCCGGACTTCCTCAACAGCCAGCATCCGGTCGAGACCGCGGCCGACGCGGAGGCCTATCTCTCGCGCCTGTCCGAATTCGCCAAGCTCCTCGATTACGAGACCGCCGAGCAGAAGCGCATGGCCGCGCGCGGCTTCCTCGCGCCGGGCTGGTCGCTCGACCTCGCCCTCGGACAGATGGCGAAGCTGCGCGAGCCGGCGCCGGCCGATAGCGGCATGGTGAAATCGATCGCGGAGCGCGCAGCGAAGAAGGGCATCGCGGGCGACTGGGCGGCGCGGGCGACCCGCATCGTCGAGCGCGACGTCTATCCGGCGCTCGACCGCCAGATCGCAGCCATACGCGCGCTTCGTCCGACGACGGCCCCCGGCGACGGCGCTGTCCGCATTCCGAACGGCGCAGACGTCTATGCCGCGGCGCTCGCCCAGGCGACGACCACGACCATGACCCCGGAGGAGGTCCACCAGCTAGGGTTGTCGCAGGTCGCCGAATATACCGGGCTTCTCGATCCCCTGCTGAAGCAGGCGGGCTTCACCACCGGCACCGTGGGCGAGAGGCTGGCCGCGCTCAACACCAATCCGCAGCAGCTCTATCCGAATACCAACGAGGGCCGCGCGGCCATGATCGCCGACCTCAATACGAACGTGAAGGAGATGATGGGCCGTCTCCCGCAGGCGTTCCTGACGCTTCCCAACCAGCCGCTCGAGATCCGGCGGGTTCCGCCCGACATCCAGGACGGCGCTCCCAACGGCTATTACAACCCCGCGTCGCTCGATGGCTCGCGCCCGGCGATCTATTGGATCAACCTCAAGTCTACGACCGATTGGCCACGCTATTCCCTGCCGTCACTGACCTATCACGAGGGCGTCCCGGGCCACCACCTGCAGATCAGCCTTGCACAAGCGTCCAAGGACATCCCGATGCTGCGCAAGATCAGCTTCTACAACAGCTATCTCGAAGGCTGGGCGCTCTACGCCGAGCAGCTGTCGGACGAGATCGGCGGCTATGACGGAATCGAGAAGGCGGGATACCTCCAGTCCTTCCTGTTCCGGTCTGCGCGGCTCGTCGTCGACACCGGCCTCAACTCGAAGGGCTGGAGCCGCGAGCAGGCGGTCGATTACATGACGAAGACCACCGGCTTCCCGCGCCCGCGCGTGCAGCGAGAGGTCGAGCGCTATTGCTGTTCGATCGGGCAGGCGTGCAGCTACAAGGTCGGCCACCTCGCCTGGCTTCGCTCGCGCGAGGACGCGAAGCAGATCCTTGGGCAGAAGTTCGACATTCGCCAGTTCCACGAGGTGCTGAAGGACGGCGCGATGCCGCTGTCGATCCTCGAGCGGCGGGTCAAGGAGCGCGCGCGGGCGCAGCTTGCCTCTGCGGGGACAACGCCGAAGCCCGGCGAGCGCGGCTAGAAGATCAGCGGAATGTTGGCGCGGGTGGGCGCGTCGGCGGCCGGAAACCGCAACGCGCCGATGCGCTCGGCAACTGCCGACCGAACCGCATCGATGTCGGCATCGGCACTGCTCGCAAGGCGATCGAGGATCGGCCGCGAACGTTGCACTTCGCCCCCAGCTGTGATCTCGGCGCAGGTCACGAATGGCCCGTGTACGCCCTGCGCAGCGCTTAGTCCCTGCAACTCTTCCGCGAGCGCGTTGACCTGCGCCTGGATCGCCTCCGGCGCAAGCGCCCCCTGAGTCACGGCGCCGGCTTCGCTGATGTGGCCATGAAGGACGAACCGGCCCTCGAGCGGGTCCATCGACCCGTCGAGCCTCTGCACCGCGTGCGGGATGCGGTCGTCGAACAGGGTCAGCCGATTGAATCGCGGTGCGACGAGATCGAATAAGTCGGTACCCGCTGCCGCCTGGTCGAGCGATGTCCGGAAAAGATCGCGCTCGTGCATCAATAGGGTCTCGCCGCCGAGCGTCTGCCGCTCGTTGCGCGTCAGAGAATAGACGAAGCCGAGCCGTCCGTTCGTCGAATCATTGTGCAGGCCCTGTACGCATCCCGGAACGTAAAGGCTGAGGTACGGCCAAGTGACCCCCGCGAGGCCGAGATTCCGCGCCGCCCAGTCGCGGAGCGCCGCCACGAACGCTTCGACCTTCGCAAGCGCAATCACCTTCTCCGGGGTGGTCCGCAGGTAGGTGTAGGAGCCGGGGACGTGCCAGTAGTTCCACACCTGGTGGGTTGCCGGCAGGTGCTCCGACGGCTTGGAGAAATGCGCGTCGATGTCCGCGCGCATCCCGGCGCTCTGGTCGGTCGGCAGGAAATCGTCGACCACAACGAAACGCTCGCGAACGCAACCGTCCATGTACACTTGCCCCGTTAGCCCCGGCGTCAATTCTAACGGCAGTTGCGGCTGCTGTCGCGTCTATTGGGCCTCGAGCTGCTCGGCCATTTCCGCGACTTCGAGCCAGCGCACTTCGGCCGCCTCGATGTCCGCGCGGTTGCGCGCGATCCGTTCGGTCAGCTCGGCGAAGCGTTTCGGATCGCGCCTGTAAAGGTCGGCGTCGCCGAGCGCCTGCTCGTCCGCCGCGACCTCGGCCTGCAGTCGCTCGATCTCGCCGGGCAGGCGGTCATAGTCGCGCTGGTCTTTGTAGCTCAGCTTGCCCCTCCCCTTCGGGGGAGGGGACGAGGCGCCACGCGGCTCAGGGGTGGGAGACTGTCCGGTGGCGAGACGCTTCTCGCCCTCACCCCGCTCGCTTTCGCGAGCCGCCCCTCCCCTGCAAGGGCGGGGTTTACGATGCTCCTCATACCGCTTCCTGACCCAGTCCTCGTAGCCGCCGGCGACGATGTCGACCTTGCCCGAACCGTCGAGGCCGAGCGTGATCGTCACCGTCCGGTCGAGAAAATCGCGATCATGGCTGACGATGAGGACCGTGCCGTCGTAATCGGCGATCACCTCCTGCAGCAGGTCGAGCGTCTCGAGGTCGAGATCGTTGGTCGGCTCATCGAGCACCAGCAGGTTCGCCGCCCTGGCGAACTCGCGCGCGAGCAGCAGCCGCGAGCGCTCGCCGCCCGATAATGAGCCGATCGGCGCGTCGGCCAGCGCCGGATCAAACAGGAACTCCTTCAAATAGCCCTTGATGTGCTTCTTCGATCCGCGGACCTCGATCCAGTCGCCGCCATTGGCAAGCACGTCCTTCACGCGCTTGCTGGGCTCCATCAGCTTGCGCTGCTGGTCGATGACGATGCCGCTCAGGGTCCTGGCCTGCTTAACGGTGCCGCTGTCCGGCTCCAGTTCGCCGGTCAGAAGCTTGAGCAAAGTGGTCTTGCCCGCGCCGTTGGGCCCGACGATTCCGATCCGGTCGCCGCATTGGACGCGTAAGCTGAAGTCGCGGATGATGGGGCGGTCACCGAAGCTTTTGCTGACGTCCTGAGCCTCGATCACGGTTTTTGAGCGGACATCGTCCTTGACCAGCGCGAGCTTTGCCGTCCCGGCCGCGCCAAGCATCAGCGCGCGCTGCGAACGCATGTCGTGAAGCTTGGCCAGTCGTCCCTGATTGCGCCGCCGCCGAGCGGTGACTCCGCGCTGCAGCCAGTGCAGCTCGATCTTGAGCTTGGCGTCGAGCTTCTCGGCCGCGCGCGCTTCCTCGTCATAGACGCGTTCGGTCCAGGCCTCGAAGCCGCCGAAGCCGATTTCGGCGCGTCGCAGCTGCCCACGGTCGAGCCACAGGCAAGAACGGGTCAGGCGCGTCAGGAAGGTTCGGTCGTGGCTGATCACGATGAAGGCGCCGGTAAAGCGCTTCAGCCACTCCTCGAGCCATTCGATCGCATGCAGGTCGAGATGGTTGGTCGGTTCGTCGAGCAACAAAATGTCGGGATCCTGCGCCAGCGCGCGAGTGATCGTCGCCCGGCGGCGCTCGCCGCCGCTGGCAGTCGCCGTTGGTCGTGAAAGATCGATGCCGAGCTGGTCGGCGATGGCCGCCGCTTTGTGCGGTTCGGGCGCATCGGCCCCGTGCAGCACCCATTCTTCAAGAGTCCCGAAGCCGTCCATCTTCGGATCTTGCTCGAGCAGCACGACGTGAGTGCCGGGGACGATCGTCCGCTTGCCGCGGTCCGGGTCGATCATGTCCGTCAAACACTTCAGGAGCGTCGTCTTGCCGGCCCCGTTGCGGCCGATGAGCGCAAGCCGGTCGCGTTCGCCAATGTAAAGGTCGAGGTTCTGGAACAGCCAGCCCTCACCCTGGATCAGTCCCAGGTCTTCGTAGGAGAGTATCGGCGCCGCCATTTGGGCGCCCTAGCCAAGGTCTCGCCGCGCCAAAACCCTGAACGGCGCTGTTCAGCGGCATTCATAGCTTATTCAATGCACAGTGATAGAAAGCGTCACTAACAAAAGAGTCGATTATGAGACTGTTGCGTACACTCCTTCTTGCCGCCGCCTTCACGGCTGGCGTGAGCAGCGCTCCGGCGCTGGCCGATGGGCCGCACGGTCGTGGGCGGCCGCCGGAGGCAGGTCCGATGCGCGAGCAGGAACGCGCCTGGGAAGCCACGCGCGACGGCCGCTCGATGCCGCTTCCGCAGCTCGAACGCCGAGTCATGCCGATGATGGGCGGCGCCGACTATCTCGGCCCGGAGCTCAACGGCGACACCTACCGCTTCAAGTTCATGCAGAACGGACGCGTCATCTGGGTCGACGTCGATGGCCAGGGCCGCATCATCCGCCGCTCGCACGACCGCTGATCCCAATTGACATTTGACCCGCACTTCCCAGTTGTTTCGTTAAAGCAACCTCTCGCCGCAACACGGGTTGACGGCGCAGAGGCGAACGGCTCCGGGGAGCATTCAATGCGCGTTCTGATCGTCGAAGACGAACCAAATCTCGGGCGGCAGCTGCGCTCGACGCTCGAGGGCGCCGGCTATGCCGTCGATCTCGCGACTGATGGCGAGGACGGGCATTATCTCGGCTCGACCGAAAGCTATGACGCCGTGATCCTCGACCTTGGCCTGCCCGAGATCGACGGCCTCACGGTGCTCGACCGCTGGCGCAAGGAAGGCAGGAAGATGCCCGTCCTGGTGCTTACCGCCCGCGACAGCTGGTCGGACAAGGTCGCCGGCCTGGACGCCGGCGCGGACGATTATCTCGCCAAGCCGTTCCAGACCGAGGAGCTGATCGCACGCCTGCGCGCGCTCATTCGCCGCTCGTCGGGCAATGCCTCGAGTGAGCTCAATGCCGGCGATATCCGCCTCGACACGCGCTCGGGCAAGGTCACCAAGGCCGGCGAGCCGGTGAAGCTCACCGCACAGGAGTACAAGCTCCTCTCCTACCTCATGCACCACAAGGGCAAGGTGGTCAGCCGGACCGAGCTCATCGAGCATATCTACGACCAGGACTTCGACCGCGATTCGAACACGATCGAGGTGTTCGTCACCCGCATCCGCAAGAAGCTCGGGCCGGATGTCATCACAACGATCCGCGGTCTCGGCTACAGCCTCGAGGAGCCGGCGGAGGCGCGTAGTTCGTGAACGTCGAAGCCCCCGCGGCTCCCGCCGCGGCGGCGGATGAGCATGTTCCGCGCAAGCTGAAGCAAGGGCAGCGCTCCGGCTCGCTGAGCCGGCGCATGATC
>Ga0105238_10005808_pt1 | contig 12219 bp, 12 predicted proteins | sample KBSC34metaG_FD_81526 | JGI IMG/M metagenome (GOLD analysis project Ga0105238, IMG submission 81526) | Corn rhizosphere microbial communities from Kellogg Biological Station, Michigan, USA - KBS C3-4 metaG | ecosystem: Host-associated > Plants > Roots > Rhizosphere > Soil | place: Michigan, USA... | reverse complement strand
GACGCGATCCGCTGCGGCAAGCGGACCTTGCAAGGGGACGTAAGGCCGGCTGCGCACTCAGCCGTCCGCGAACGGCGGCCGATGCGCGAGCTTGCGCGCGACGAGCGACGGCAGGCGCAGCACGAAGCCGAGCACGAGGCGGAGGTGCATCCAGGTGAGCAACGCGTTGTCGCGGCCATAGCGGAAGTGCGAGACGCCGCCTTCGTCTGCCCGCAGGTAGCGCACCGGAGCGTCGACGTTGATCGGCCGCACGCCGCGCCATGCGAGACGGACGGCCGCTTCGGTGTCGAAGTCGAAACGGCGCATCCACCGCTGCCGACGCATCACGTCGACGAGCGGCGCGATCGGATAGACGCGAAAGCCGTACAGCGAGTCGGCGATTCCGGCGCCGAGCGTCTCGAGGTTGGTCCACGCGTTCGAGACGCGGCGACCGCGAACGCGCAGCTGCGGCGCCGACGCGTCGAACACCGGCCTGCCGAGGACCATCGCGTCGGGATGCGCGACCGACTTCGCCATGAACGCCGCGATCAGGTCGGCCGGATGCTGGCCGTCGGCGTCCATCGTGAGCGCGTGCGTGAAGCCGGCCGCGTCCGCCGCCTCGAGCGCGTGCAGGACCGCAGCGCCCTTGCCCGCGTTCTGCGCCAGCACATCGACGCGCAGTCCGCCGTCGTCGGCAGCCATCGCACGCAGTCCCTCGGCGGTGCCGTCGCGGCTGCCGTCGACGACGACCCACACCGGCGACCATGCCGCGCGCGCCGCGGCGACCGTCGAATAGACGAGCGGGCCGGTGTCGTAGCTCGGGATGACGACGACGTGCGTCGACGACATCGCCGGCCCGCTCACCGGCCGAGCTCCTCCGCGAAATAGCGCTCGATGCGCTGCAGCAGCGCGCGGTGGTCGGCGTCGGCGGCGAAGCGTCTGCCGAGACGAACGCGCATCCGCACCGGCACCGGTGGCGCCTTCAGCAGCGGCCAGCCCTTCATCAGGTACGGCGACGACGTCTCGATGACGACGGTCTGGATCGGCACGTCGGCGAGGTGCGCGATCAGCGTGATGCCGGGCTTGAACGCGTTGATCGGCGAGGTCACGGTTCGCGTGCCCTCGGGGAAGAGAACGAGCTGGTTGCCCTCGCGCAGGCTCGCGACCGCATCGCGCACCATGCCGCGGCCGACGTCGTTGCGGATGTACTGCGCCAGCCGCGCCCCGCTGCCGAGGAAGACGTTGCGCAGCAGCTCGGCCTTCATGACGCAGACGCCGCGCGGCAGCCGCGCGACGACGACGAGCGCGTCGAGCATGCTCGGATGGTTGGCGGCGACGATCAGGCCGCCCGGCTCGTCGCGCAGCGCATCGAGCGCCGTCGTATCGAGCTCCATCAGGCCGAATCGCTCGGCGGTCGCCCACGCGGACCGGTAGACACGCGAGATGGCGGCGCGGCCGACGCGGCCGCCGACATCACGCGGCAGCACGATCGCGCACAGCGACGCGACGAGATTCCAGGCGAGCGACATCGCGCCGAGCTGGACGAGCACGCACGCGAACAGCAGCCGGTCGAAGAGCGCCGGCGACTGCGTTGCCGCGCCGCTCAGTCGTCGGCTTTGACGCGCTGGCTCGAAGTCGCGAAGATCCATGAGATTCCGAAGCCCGCGGTGACGGTGCTTTCGCGGCGAACGAGTGGACTCGGAGCGAACACCGCTCCGTGCAGGTTGTCGTAGCGGACGAACGCGCCGAACCACGTCGTCGTGCCGAACCGGCGCGAGAACGCCGCCGTCGCACGCCAGCCGGCGTAGCCGCCGGGAGCGTCGTACGCCGCGCGGGTCGCGGTCGCGAACTCGGGAGCGACGCTGTAGAAGTAACCGTGGTAGCGGTGGTCCGCGAACAGCGGCCCGGCCAGCAGCCCGAGGTTGCCGCGGCCGGGCAAGCCGCCGATGTCGAGGTTGAGGTTGGGCGAGAAGGTGAGGCCGATCGCGCGCGGCGAGCGCTCGAGCGTGATCGCCTCGCGCACCGGCATGCGCAGGTCGAGCTTGAATCTGCGATTGGCCGACTGCCAGAGCTCGACGATGAAGCTCGGACCGATCTCGAACGTTCCGGCCAGGTCGGGCATGCCGCTGCGCGCGCCCTCGGCCTCGCTCTTGGTCGGCACCGAAGCGCCGAGGCTCAAGTCGACGGTGAGCTTCTTGCCTTCGAAGAGGACCGCACGCGCTCCCTCGCGGTCGGCGCGCAGGATCGGGCCGCGGTAGGCGACGAAGGGGATCGGCAGCACGTAGGTGTTGGTGTGGTCCGAGCCGCGATAGTCGTCGAAGCGAAAGCCGGCGACGCCGACACCGAGCTCCCAGAGCGGCAGCGTGCCCGCTTCGTCGGCTGCGGCGCGCGTGACCGGCCCCTCGACCGGCGGCGCCGGCAGCGGAATCTCGTCGGCGCGCGTCGACGTCGCGGGCACGGCGGCGCCGAGCGCGACGAGCGACGCGGCGAGGCGGCGTCGCCGAGCTGCCGGACGCCTCACGGTGCCTGGACCTCGACGTCGCGGATGTTGACCCGGCGGCGCTTCCATGCCCGCACGGTGCGGCCGAGGTTGCCGATCGAGACGAGGTAGTAGAGCGCCTTCAGCGCCCCGATCGAGCGCCAGATCGGCGTCTTGCCGTAGATGTCGCCGGCGAGCAGCGAGATCAGCGCCTCCTTGACGCGGAACGGGTTCTGCGGCGACATGAAGAATTCGCGCATCGTCGGGTTGGTGACGCGAAAGATGAACCAGGAGAACTCGCGCGGGCCATGGCGCACGCTGCGGTCGAACGCGCGGCGCAGCGCCGCGGCCTCGCGCCTGCCGTCGAGCACGGCCTCGACGACGCCGACGCCGTCGAACGCACTCTGCATCGCCAGGTAGACGCCCGACGAGAACACCGGGTCGACGAACGCGTACGCGTCGCCGATCATCAGGAATCGCTCGCCGCTGCTCTTCGCGCTCGCGTACGAGTAATTGCCGGTCGCGGTGACGCGGCCTTCGATGAGCGTCGCGCCGGCGAGGCGGGCGGCGAGCGCCGGGCACATCGCGATCGTGTCGGCGAAGAATTCGGGCAGCGGCTTCTTCCGCGACTTCAAATAGTGCGGCCAGCACACCGCGCCGATGCTCGTCGTGCCGTCGGCGAGCGGGATGAGCCAGAACCAGCCGTGCTCGAACCAGAAGATCGTGATGTTGCCCTCGAGCTTGCCTGGCAGCCGCTCGGCGCCGGTGAAGTGGCCGTAGAGCGCCGAGCTGTTGTGGCGCTTGTTCTTCTCCTTGCAGCGCATCTGGCTGGCGAGCAACGTGTCGCGCCCGGAAGCGTCGACGACGAAGCGCGCCCGCCAATCGACCCGGGCGCCGTCGTCGAGCTCGACGACGACCGTCGCACCGTCGCCGTCGAACGCGACCTCGCGGACACGCTGACCTTCGAACGTGCGCGCGCCCTTGGCGGCGGCGTCGCGGAAGAGCAGCTCGTCGAGCTCGGAGCGGCGCACCTGCCACGCATACGGCATCGACTTGTCCCACGCCTCGCTGAACTCGATGAACTGGCGATGATCGTGGTCGGGCGAGACGAACTCGACGCCGAACTTGGTCATCCCGATCGCCTCGACCTGCTCGCGAACGCCGAGGCGCTCGAACAGCGCGGCGTTGGCAGGCAGCAGCGACTCGCCGATGTGAAAGCGCGGGTGGTGGGCCTTCTCGATGACGACGACATCGCGGCCGGCGGACGCGAGCAGCGCCGCGATCGTCGAGCCGCCGGGGCCGCCGCCGACGACGAGGACGTCGCAGCGACGCTCCTCGCCGCTTGCGGCCGGATCGGCACGGGTGGACAGGGGCTGCACGGGCCGGAATCTCCAGTCGACTTCGTCGCGCCGCGCCCCTGCGTGGCGGCGTTCGCGCCGATGACGGCGGGATTTTAGTCAACCTCTCCCGCCGCCCGCCGCACCCGATTCAGGGGAAGAAGTCGACCGCTCCGGTCTGCAGCTCGTACATCGCGCCGGCAATCTTGATCGCGCCGTCGGCTTCCATCTCGCGCAGCACCCCACTGCGGCCGCGGATGTCGGCCATCGTCAGCGCGACGTTGGTTCGCGCGACGGCGTCGACGAAGCCGTAGTTGCTCGCGTTGCGCGCCCCGTCGTAGTCGGTCGCCTTGATCGCCGGCTTGATCTTCGCCAGCAGGCCGGTGAGGTTGCCGAGCTCGGCGTTGTCGATCGCGCCCTTGATCGCGCCGCACGCGGTGTGGCCCATCACCAGCACCACCTTCGCGCCTGCGACCTTGCACGCGAACTCCATGCTGCCGAGGATGTCCTCGTTGGCGATGTTGCCGGCGACGCGGCAATTGAAGATGTCGCCGATGCGCAGGTCCATGATCGTCTCGGCAGGCGCCCGCGAGTCGATGCACGACAGCAGCACGGCCGCCGGGTACTGGCCCTTGGCGGTCTTCCTCTGCTGGGCGAGGTAGTCGTGGTCCTGGCGCTGGCCGGAGCGGAAGCGCTGGTTGCCGGCCTTCATCGCCTGCACGATGTCGTCCGGCTTCATCGCGTCGCGAACCGACTTCGTCAGCACCACCGCGTCGGCGCGCAACGCGAACCCGAGGCCGCCGAGCGCAGCGAAGGCGCCGGCACTCGCGCGCAGGAATCCTCGCCGGCTGTGCGCGGCGCAACCGCAAACCATCTCCGTCATCGAGACCTCCTGGCGTCTGAGTCGGCCGGTAGGCTAGCACCGGGTGATGCCGAAGGCGACCCTTCGAGCAGCACGGAGACGTTTGTCGGCGCGCATGCAACAGAGCACTGGCAGGCGGCGCCCGTACCATCACGGCAGCAACGGAAACTTCATGTCCGCATCGGCAGACGACACACGGCCGCGCACGAGCGGAGCCTGGCAGCGTTGAGAACGCTGTCGGGCCTTTGCCTCGCCACGCTCTTGCTGCTCGGCGGCTGCGCCGGTCTCCCGGTCGACTACCCGCGCGCCGAGTCGCATGCGCTCGAGGGCACCGCGACGACGCGCCTCGGCCGCGCCGGCGAGAGCGCGCTGAAGGCGCACCCTGGCCAGAACGGCTTCCGGCCGCTTGCCGACGGCGTCGACGCGCTGCTCGCCCGCATCCATCTCGCCGATGCCGCCGAACGTTCGCTCGACCTCATGTACTTCAGCTGGCAGGACGACCGGATCGGCCGGCGCCTGTTCAAGGCGCTCCTGAGCGCGGCCGACCGCGGCGTGCGCGTGCGACTGCTGCTCGACGACATCGGCACGAAGGCCAAGGACGACGACCTGCTCGCGCTCGACGACCATCCCGACATCGAGGTTCGCCTCTTCAACCCGGTCGCCGCGCGCGCGACTCCGCTGCTCGGAGCGCTGAGCGAGTTCAACCGGGTGAACCGGCGCATGCACAACAAGGCCTTCGTCGCCGACAACCAGCGTGCCATCGTGGGTGGCCGCAACGTCGGCGAGCAGTACTTCGACGCCCACGAGGCGTGGAACTTCGAGGACCTCGATGTTCTCGTCGGCGGGCCCGTCGTCGCCGAAGTGTCCAAGGTCTTCGACCTGTTCTGGAATGCGCCGATGTCGTATCCGATCGGCGCGCTCACCGCCAAAGGCGACGCGTCGACGCGCCTCGGCGCGCTGCGCGCCAGGTTCGCCGCGTCGGTGGAGGCCGAGCGCGACAGCGCCTATTCCGCGCGCGCCGCTGCGCGGGCCACCGAGCTCCTCTCGCTCGTCAGCCCCGGCGAGTTCTGGGGCGCCGCCCGGCTGATCTTCGACGATCCGTCGAAGGTCACCCGCACCCGCGTCGACACGACGGGCCACTTGATGCCTCAGCTGCAGGCGCTCGACAGCGAGCTGCGAAGCACGCTCACCGTCGTGTCGCCCTACTTCGTTCCCGGCAACGCCGGCGTCGATTGGCTGGCCGGGCTCGTCAGGCGCGGCATCGGCGTGACCGTGCTGACGAACTCGCTTGCATCGACCGACGTTCCCGCCGTCCACGCCGGCTACCGGCGCTACCGCGAGGCCCTCGTCGACGGCGGCATCCGCCTCTTCGAGCTCAGGCCCGATGCGTTCTTGGTGCCCCACGACACCAAGGACACGGAGCATCTCAGTGGCTCGGAAGCATCGCTGCACGCGAAGACCTTCTTCTTCGACCGCCGAGCCGTCTTCATCGGCTCGCTCAATCTCGACCCGAGGTCGGTCCTGCTCAATACCGAAATCGGCGTCATCTGCGAGAGCGCGCCGATGGCCGAAACGCTGCTCGGCGAGCTCGAGCCGAGGCTCGATCGCGTCGCGTGGCGGATCGATCGCGAGGTCGACGGTTCGGGGCAGTCGCGCATCGTCTGGATCGAAACCCGCGGCGACGGAATCCGACGCCGCACGAGCGAGCCAGAGGCGTCCGCCTGGAAAAAGCTCGTGGTCTGGTTCCTGGCGCTGCTGCCGATCGAATCGCAGCTGTGATCGATCGGCTTGCGCGGCTAGCCGATCGCCCGCGAATTCGCTTCGACCCAATCGCGGTACGGCTGCCAGGCACGCTCGACCGCGATCGCGTGGATCGCCGGCAGCTCGTACGGGTGGAGCTCGCGGATCGTCCGCTCGGCGTCGTCGTAGGCGACGCTCGCGACCTTGAAGAGGATGCGAAGCTCGGCGCCTTGCTCGACCCTCCCCTGCCACGCGTAGACGCTCTCGATCGCCTCGATCTGCGCGCACGCGGCAAGGCCGCGCTCGACGAGCGTGCGTGCGAGCCGCTCGGCATCGCCACGCTCGGCGACGGTCGTGACGACGAGGAGGAACTCGGCCACAGCGCCGCTGGCCCGCGGCCTATTCGCCGAGATACGCGGCGCGCACCTTGGGATCGGCGAGCAGCGCCTTGGCGTCGCCGCTCATCGTCACCTCGCCGCTGTCCATCACGTAGCCGCGCGAAGCGAGCTGCAGGGCGCGGCTCGCGTTCTGCTCGACGAGCAGGATCGTCGTGCCCTCGCGGTGGATGTCCTCGACGACCTCGAAGATCTTGTCGACCATGATCGGCGAGAGGCCCATCGACGGCTCGTCCATCAGCAGCACCTTCGGCCGCGACATCAGCGCGCGCCCCATGGCGAGCATCTGCTGCTCGCCGCCGCTCATCGTGCCCGCGAGCTGGTGGCGGCGCTCCTTCAGGCGCGGAAAGGTCGTGAAGACACGCTCGATGTCGGCGCTGATGCCGGGCGCGTCGTCGCGGACGAACGCGCCCATCTGCAGGTTCTCGACGATCGTCATCCGCGCGAACACGCCGCGGCCTTCGGGGACCATGACGAGGCCCTGCTTGACGAGGTCCCACGCGCCCTGGCCGCGAATGCTGCGGCCCAGGAATTCGATCTCGCCGCCGGCGGCGGGCTGCGTTCCCGTGACCGCCTTCAGCGTCGTCGTCTTGCCGGCGCCGTTGGCGCCGATGAGGCTGACGAGCTCGCCCTGGCGGACCTCGAACGAGACGCCCTTGACCGCCTGGATGCCGCCGTACGCGACCTTGAGGCCGTTGACGCGCAGCAGCGCCGCCGCGCCGGTCGCGCCGCTTTGCCCCATTGCCGCCGTCGCCATCGTTCAGTGCGCCACGTGGCTCGAACCGAGGTACGCCTCGATGACCTTTTCGTTGCGCTGCACCTCGGCTGGCGTCCCTTCGGCGATCTGCTTGCCGTAGTCGAGCACCGTCACGCGGTCGCACAGGCCCATGACGAGCTTGACGTCGTGCTCGATCAGCAGGATGGTGCGGCCGTCGTTGCGGATCCGGTCGATCAGCAAGCGCAGCGTCACCTTCTCGGTCGTGTTCATTCCCGCCGCGGGCTCGTCGAGCGCGATCAGCTTGGGATCGGTCGCGAGCGCGCGCGCGACCTCGAGCCGACGCTGGTCGCCGTAGCTGAGTGTGCGCGCCTTGTATTCGGCGAAGGCCGCGATGCCGACGTACTCGAGCAGCTCGCGGGCGCGCCGCGCGATCGCCGCCTCCTCGCTGAGGAAGCCCTTCGTTCGCAGCACCGCGCCGACGAGGCCGGACCTCGTCCGCACGTGGCGGCCGACCATCACGTTCTCGAGCGCGGTCATGTCGGAGAACAGGCGGATGTTCTGGAACGTGCGCGCGATTCCCGCCTTGGCGACCTCGTGAACCGCGCTCGGCCGGTACGGCTTGCCGCCGAGCTCGAACGATCCCGAGTCGGGCGCGTAGAGGCCGGTGAGGACGTTGAAGAACGTCGTCTTGCCGGCGCCGTTCGGCCCGATCAGGCCGTAGATCTGCCCCGGCTCGATCGTGATGCCGACGTCCGAGAGCGCCTGCAGACCGCCGAAGCGCTTCGACACCGAAGTGACGCGAAGGATCGGCTCGGGCATCGTCACTCGCTGGGCGCGATGTGGGTCGCCGCGGGCGGGATCTGGCGCGCCGCGGTGAGGTGCGCGTGAACTTGCTGGGGCAGCTCGCCGTCGATCGCTCCCGGAGTCGCCGTCGATTGCGGCGATGGCGCGCGCGCGCCGACCTTGCCGTGCTCGGGCGACGGCCACAGGCCGCGCGGCCGCGACAGCATGATCCCGATCATCGCGACCGCGATCAGGAGCTGGCGCAGGATCGACGCGTCGAGGCGGCCGTCGGTCATCTCCTGCAGCGGGCTGGCGACGTAGCGCAGCACCTCGGGAAGTGCGGCGAGGAGCAACGCGCCGACGATGACGCCGGGCAGATGGCCGATGCCGCCGAGCACGACCATGGCGACGATCATCACCGACTCGGGGAGGCTGAACGACTCCGGCGAGATGAAGCCCTGGAAGCTCGCGAACATGACGCCCGAGACGCCGCCGAACGTCGCGCCCATGCCGAACGCGAGCAGCTTGAGGTTGCGGGTGTTGATCCCCATCGACTTCGCGGCGACCTCGTCTTCGCGGATCGCCATCCAGGCACGCCCGATGCGGCTGCGCTCGAGCCGCCAGCAGATGACGACGGCGAGCACGCACAGGACCAGCAGCACGAAGTAGTAGTTGGTGACCTTCGGCCACTCGAGGCCGAGAAAGCTCTGCGTCTGGCCGAGCGAGACGTCGAACATCCTGATCTCGTCGATGCCGGCGATCCCCTTGGGTCCGTTGGTGATGTTGACCGGCGCGTCGAGGTTGTTGAGGAAGACGCGCACGATCTCGCCGAAGCCGAGCGTCACGATCGCGAGGTAGTCGCCGCGCAGCTTCAGTGTCGGTGCGCCGAGCAGGACGCCGGCGCCGCCCGCGACGAGAGCACCGAGCGGGATGACGATCCACCATGGCGAGTGCAGGCCGTTCGGGAACGCGGCGGCGATCGCCGGGAAGGTGTCGGTGAGCTGCGGCGACGCCAGCAGCCCGAGGGTGTACGCGCCGACCGCATAGAACGCGACGTAGCCGAGGTCGAGCAGGCCCGCATAGCCGACGACGATGTTGAGGCCGAGCGCGAGCAACACGTAGAGCAACGCGATGTCGATGATCCGCACCCACGCGTTGCCCGCCATCTGGACGACGAAGGGAAGCACGCAGAGCGCAAGCGCGGCGAGCAGGAACACGGCGAGCTTCTGCTTGCCGTCGGCCTCGGCGAAGGTCTTCATGCGCGGTCGGCGACGCGTTCGCCGAGCAGGCCCTGGGGCCTGAGCGTGAGCACGAGGATGAGGACGATGAAGGCGAAGATGTCTTGGTAGTTGCTGCCGAGGACGCCGCCGGTGAAGTCGCCGATGTAGCCGGCGCCGAGCGATTCGATGAGGCCGAGCAGGACGCCGCCGACCATCGCGCCTGCGAGATTGCCGATGCCGCCGAAGACCGCCGCCGTGAACGCCTTCAGCCCGGGCAGGAAGCCCATCGTGTGCTGTACCGAGCCGTAGTTGGCTGCGTACATCACGCCGGCGAGCGCGGCGAGCGCGGCACCGATCACGAACGTCGCCGAAATGACGGTGTCGGGCTTGACGCCCATCAGCGCGGCGACGCGCGGGTTCTCCGCGGTGGCGCGCATCGCGCGGCCGAGCCGGGTGCGGTTGACGAGGTACATCAGGCCCGACAGCGTCACCACCGTCGCCGCCAGGATCAGCAGCTGCACGTTGTTGATGACGGCTCCGAAGACCGTGTGCGGGTCGCCCGGCAGCAGGATCGGATACGACTTGTAGTTCGGCTTCCAGATGATCATCGCCAGCGTCTGCAGCAGCAGGCTCATTCCCATCGCGGTGATGAGTGGCGCCAGCCGCGGCGCGTTGCGCAGCGGCCGGTAGGCGATCTTCTCGATCGTGAAGTTGAGCACCGCGCAGACGACGACCGCGGCGGCGAGCGAGATGAGGAGCATCGCCCAGCCGGGCAGCCCGGACCCGGCGAGCAGCGTGACGACGGTCCAGCTCGTCAGCGCGCCGACCATCAGCACTTCGCCGTGCGCGAAGTTGATGAGGTTGATGATCCCGTAGACCATCGTGTAGCCGAGCGCGACGAGCGCATAGACGCTGCCGAGGACCAGCCCGTTGATGATCTGCTGGATGAAGGTGTCCATGTCAGTACCGCCGGGCCGCTCCAAGGTACTGACAGGCCTCGGAGGGCAGCGAACGAAGAGAGCGCCCGGGCATGATCATTCGCGCCGACTCTATTAGCAATTCCCCTGCCCTCGGCTAGGGTCGGACCCCATGGCTTTCTGACCGGAGACCGACCGGAGGAGGTTGACTTCGCCGCCGATGTGGACAACGCTCGCTCGCCGACGACGACCGGGGGGCGCCATGGCATTGCAGGGCAGGACCGTCTTCATTTCCGGAGCCAGCCGCGGCATCGGCTTGGCGATCGCCTGCAGGCTCGCCCGCGACGGCGCCAACATCATCCTCGCGGCGAAGACTTCCGAGCCGCATCCAAAGCTGCCGGGGACCGTCTTCAGCGCCGCCGAGCAGGTCGCCGCTGCGGGCGGCAAGGCGCTCCCGGTCGTCTGCGACATCCGCGACGAGGCGCAGGTCCTCGCCGCGGTCGAGCAGGGCGTCGCGACGTTCGGCGGCATCGACGTCTGCGTCAACAACGCGAGCGCGATCTCGCTCACCGACACGCTGCACACCGAGATGAAGCGCTACGACCTGATGAACCAGGTCAACGCGCGCGGCACGTTCCTGTGCTCGAAGGCAACGCTGCCGCACCTGCTGAAGTCGGCAAACCCGCACATCCTCAACATCGCGCCGCCGCTCGACCTCGACCCGAAGTGGTTCGCCGGCCACGTCGCGTACACGATCGCCAAGTTCGGCATGAGCCTGTGCACGCTCGGCATGGCAGCCGAGCTGAAAGGCCGCGGCGTCGCCGTCAACTCGCTCTGGCCGCTGACTGCGATCGACACCGCCGCGGTCCGCTTCGCGCTCGGCGGCGACGCGATGGCGGCCGAGTGCCGCAGCCCCGAGATCATGGCCGACGCCGCGCACGCGATCGTCTCGCGCCCGGCACGCGCGTGCAGCGGCAACTTCTTCATCGACGAGGAGGTGCTGCGCGCCGAGGGCGTCAGCGATTTCTCGCGCTACGCACCGCCCGGCCACGCCGGTCCGCTGCAGGCCGACTTCTTCGTCCCCGACGCCGTCTTCGCGCGCACGCCGACGGCGCTCAAGCCCGGCTTCTAGATCACTTCTTCTTCGCGCCGGCCGCTTCCTCGTTGAGGCGGCGCAGCTCGGCGAGGCGATCGCCGATCGAGATCTCGAGGCCGCGCGGCGCCGGGCGGTAGAACTCCTGCGCCTCCATGTCGTCGGGCCAGTAGCGCTCGCCGGCGGCGAACGCACCGCCCTCGTCGTGCGCGTAGCGATAGCCCTTGCCGTAGTCGAGGCCCTTCATCAGCGACGTCGGCGCGTTGCGCAGCCGCAGCGGCACCGGCCGCGTGCGATCGCCCTTGATCCAGGCGCGCGCCGCGTTGTAGGCCACGTAGACGGCGTTCGACTTCGGCGCCATCGCAAGATAGACGACGGCTTCGGCGAGTGCGAGCTCGCCCTCGGGCGAGCCGAGCCGCTCGTACGTCTCGGCGGCGTCGAGCGCGAGGCGCAGCGCGCGCGGGTCGGCGAGGCCGATGTCCTCGCTCGCCATCCGCACCAGCCGCCGCGCCGCGTAGCGCGGGTCGACACCGCCGTCGATCATCCGAACGAACCAGTACAACGACGCGTCCGGGTCGCTGCCGCGCACCGCCTTGTGGAGCGCCGAGATCGTGTCGTAGAACTGCTCGCCGCCCTTGTCGTAGCGGCGCAGCTGCTCGCCGAGCGCATGCTCGAGCGTCGCTTCGTCGATCGCCG
>Ga0105238_10005807_pt1 | contig 12222 bp, 7 predicted proteins | sample KBSC34metaG_FD_81526 | JGI IMG/M metagenome (GOLD analysis project Ga0105238, IMG submission 81526) | Corn rhizosphere microbial communities from Kellogg Biological Station, Michigan, USA - KBS C3-4 metaG | ecosystem: Host-associated > Plants > Roots > Rhizosphere > Soil | place: Michigan, USA... | reverse complement strand
GTTACTTGTAGTTCGGTGTAGCTCATAGGTACGGGTGTTAGGCGAAATAGCCGTGAAGAAACCACTGATAGCTGTTAAGTCCGGCATAGTGGCCGGAGCGGAATATCCAGAACCTTACGCCCTGTTCGTCTTCTACGAAATAGTAGTCGCGGTGTTCGCCGCCGGACAGCCACCATTCCTGTTCGATACGTTCGGGGCCTTCGGCGCGTGTTATCGGGTGCCGCTGCCCTTTGTGGATGAAGAGCATGGGCGGGTAGTCGGGAATGGGGGCTGTGACTATGATGGGTTCGGGGCGGGACAGGATATGGATAGGGCGGGGGCGTGCGACGGACCAGGCATCTGCCGCGATCTCGTCGAGGGATGTGGTGGCTGTCATTGCCCGTTCGGGCCAGTAGTGCTGCGCGGGGAGATAGCGGTGGATCGTCCGGGGGCCTGTCTTGTTGGTGATGCGGTCGACCAGTTCGCTGAGGCCGTTGTCCTGGAGGCCGGTTGTGCCGCTCCACATGGCGGGCTGCAGGGGAGCAACGTCTTCTACTACCAGCGCTTCGAGCGTGAATACCTCTATTCCCAGGTCGGGTTCGAGGGTGGCGATATTTTCTTCGAAAAGGCGAAGGAGGTGTGCGATGTGGTGTGTTGCGCGGTGGGTGCCGATAGAAGTCTCCACGATCCTGCCGTCGAGGCGATAGCCCTTAAAAACGGCGGAGCGTAAACCTTTTCCGTCCTGTCGCAGGCGCTGGCAGAGGGTTTCGAGCAGTCTTGTCAGGGCGATGCCGATGCCTGTAGCGGTGCGGATCGGTTCGAGGCAGGGCAGGCGCTCGCTATAGACTTCTACGGGTACGACGGGTTCGATGAGTTCGTCGGCGCGGCCAAAGGCCTGGTCGAGGCGGAGCAGCAGTTGGTTGCCAAACCGGGTGAGCAGCGACTGGCGGGGCATACCCGCGATGCGGTGGATCTTGTCGAGGCCCAGGCGGCGGAGGCGGGATTCGATGGCCGGGTCGATCTTTAGTGCGGCGGTCGGCAGGTGCAGGAGTGTTTTGGCGTGTTCGCCGGGTTCGACCAGCGGCGTGGTGTTTCCATAGCGGGCGACGGCCCAGGCTGCGGCGATGGTGTCGGCGACAGCCGCGCGTACGTCGTATCCTTTGCCGCGGAGGGTATTGAGGATTTGTGTCAGGTATGCTCTTTCTCCGCCCCAGAGATGGGCGCAGCCGCTGATGTCCATGATCAGTCCGTCGGGCTGATCGACGCCGACCGTAGGCGTATACCGGATGCACCATAGTGCGAGCATGCGGAGGAGTTTGCCTGTCAGGCCGGGGGAGTCGTCGAGGACTTCGAGGCCGGGGATGAGCACTCGCGCGTCGGCAACCGCCATGCCTGTGCTGACGCCTTCTTTTGCAGCGAAGGGGTTGACGGCGGTGATGACCATGCGACCGTGGTCGGGAGATGCCAGTACAAAGGGCTTGTTGAGAAGGGCAGGCCGGCGGATAAGAGTGTAGTCCGTTTTGAGATGGCGGAACCACAGGGAAAGATAGCGGCTGGGCATGTTATCCGGTCTTTCTTCGGAGCTCTTCGTAGAAGGGCTGTGTCTTTTCCGGAGCGTCGAAATGGAACCGGCCTGCCTGCCATTCCGTTTGCCAGTTGCCTGGATGACCGTTTCGGATACGGGTGAGTTCGATATTCCAGCGGGGAAAGCCGGGGCCGGGCATGCCAGGTTCTGTTATGCTCGGAAGGTGTTTTATCTGCCAGCGCGCCACTGCAGCGGTGGGCTGCAGGTTTCGGGGTTGGTTACGAAGGATGAACCCGGTGACGCGGCTTTGTTCGACGGCCAGCTGAAAACGTCGGGAGGCGATCATGCTGAGCTCGCGGATCTCGGCGGCCACTGCGGCGAGGCCGTCACATTTCAGGGCTTCTTCCGTGGCCCAGAGTACTTCTTTTTCGTTGCGCATGTCGAGGAATATGACGCGGTCGGGTTCGACACCGAATTGTTTTAGTCCGGGCGGATATATTTTTCTTGTGCTGCTGACCCAGACACAGGCGCCGCCGGAGCGCATCAGTCCGGCGATCAGGCCGGAAGTAAAGCCGCTGGTAGCGGCTACGTTCTCCGGACGGGGGCTGATGAATTCGTGAATGGCGCCGGTTGGGAAACTGTTGCCGGGGAAGGCATCCATCATGGGCCCGAGACCCAGGTCGGTCTTCCCGGAGGAGGAGGGCCGGGTGCCCTGCAGGCGGAGAATCTCGCGCTGCAGCTGCTGAACGATTTCCTGTTTGGACGCGGTTGACATGAGATACAAAAATACTAAATAAATTAGCATTTACAATTGTTTGGCCTTTTTGTGGAAAAATAAATCCGGCCTAAATTGCTCCCTAATTGCAATCAAATGAGAGTACACTACTTACAGCATGTTTCCTTCGAAGGGTTGGGTTATACAGAGGGCTGGTTGAATGCGCAGGGTTTTAGCGTTTCGTCGACACGGTTCTGGGAGGCCGGGTGGCGATTGCCTGCTGTTGAGGCGATCGACGCGCTGATCATTATGGGCGGACCGATGGGTGTTTATGATGAAGATGAATATCCCTGGCTGGTGGAGGAGAAGGCTTTTATCCGGGAGTGTATCCAGTCCGGCAAGAATGTATTGGGGATCTGCCTTGGGGCGCAGTTGGTGGCGGTGTGTCTTGGGGCCGCCGTGCGTCCAGCGCCTAACAAAGAGATTGGCTGGTTTCCGGTTGAGCCGACATCCTCCGCCAGGAGGCTTGCGTGGTGGTATGATCTTTTTAAAGGAGCGCCAGTCGTCTTTCACTGGCATGGTGACCAGTTTGGCATTCCGGACGGATGTATCGATCTGCTTTCATCTGCCGCCAACGGCAACCAGGCGTTTTATTACAATGAAAGAGTCATCGGGTTACAGTTTCATCCGGAGGTGACGAGGGAAACATTGCAGCAGATGGTGGAACACGGGGTGGGGGAACTGGTGGATGGCACCTATATCCAGGATGCTGAAAAGATCGGTTCGGGAGCGGGACATATAGAGGGCTCCAATCATATCATGAAGGCCATTTTGGAGAGTTGGTTTTCGGACACCGTACGTATCAAAAACGGACAGTCCGCGCCGTTGTTTGGCGTGTAACATTTTGGTTATTACACGTTTAACAACCCGGCACTTTTTTTTCGGAGACAGGGGTTATAACGGTTATCCATGTTCAAAAACTACCTGAGGATCGCCCTGCGCGGGCTTGTTCGGCACAAGGCCTTTTCTACCATCAATATTTTGGGGCTGGCCATTGGGATGGCGTCGAGTATTCTGATCCTGCTGTGGGTGCGGAATGAGTTGAGTTATGACCGGTGGCATAAGCATGCCGGGCAGATCTACCGGATCACGACGAGCGCGAGCGGTTACAATACGGCAATCGCTCCGGCGGGCATGGTACAGGGGTTTAAGTCGGCGCTGCCTGTCATTAAGGGTGGAGTTTCTGTGCTGGGGCCGCGTAGTGCGCTGTTGGCTGCCGGTGACCACCGATTCGAAGAGAGCAGGATATTTTATGCCGACAGCGGTCTGCTGGACGTTTTCTCGTTCAAGTTGGTCAGGGGGGATGTTCGGACGGCGCTTCGGCGTCCCGATGGTATTCTGATCACCGGGGAAATGGCGCGGAAATATTTTGGGAGCGAGGACCCGATCGGGAAGGTGATCAGAAAGGATAATAGCAGCAATGTAGTGGTAACGGGTGTGCTGGCGAATATTCCGTCCAACTCGCATCTGCAGTTCGATTTTATCATTCCGATGTCTGCTGTAGAGCACGACCCGCAATATATCCTCGGATTGTGGACCAATTTCATTTTTTACGATTATATCCGGCTGGACGAGCATTTCCGTGCGACGCCTGCCGCGATCGCGGGGCTGGAGCGTCAGATGCTTGGGATATTCGGGCAGCATAATAAGGAAATAAAGATCGACCTGCGCCTTCAGCCGCTGACGAGGATACATCTTCATTCCAATCTGCAGTTCGATCTGCCCGGGAACGGCAATATACAGTACGTAAATATTTTCTTTGTCGTTGCGATCTTCATTCTGATCGTGGCCTGTATCAATTTTATGAATTTGTCGACTGCGCGCTCGGCGCGGAGGGCGAAGGAAGTGGGCCTGCGCAAGGTGATCGGGGCCGTGAGGAGGCAGCTGGTGGTCCAGTTCCTGGGCGAGTCGCTGTTGATATCCTTTTTCTCGTTGTTGGTTGCCCTGGTCCTGGTCGGACTGGCGCTGCCTTCCTTTAATGCGTTGGCGGGGAAGGAACTGACGGTAAGCATATGGGACGCAAGGATGTTTCTGACGCTGTTGGGCATCTCGGTAGTTACGGGTATTGTCTCGGGAAGTTATCCTGCGCTGTACCTGTCCGGTTTTCAGCCTGTGCAAGTCCTGAAGGGCGGTCTGCGCGGTCCTGCGGGGAATAGTCTGTTCAGGAATGCGCTGGTTGTGGTACAGTTCGTGGTATCGATCGTATTGCTGATCAGCACAGTCGTTATTTTTAGCCAGCTTCGCTATATCCGGAACAGGAATCTGGGATATGAAAAAGAAAATCTGCTGTATATGTCCATGAAGGGAGATATGTATAATAAGAAGCAGGCCCTGTACGATGCGCTGGCGCAGGATCCGGCAACCAGCAAGTTCGCTGTTACGTCGAACTTGCCGGTCAATCTGATCAGCGGATTTGTCGATGTAGTGTGGCCGGGCAAGGACCCTCAGGCACAGATCGTGTTCAATGTAATGGACGTCGACGAACGGTTTTTCGAAATCTTTCACATGAAGATGCTTGGTGGCCGCGCATTCTCTGCCGAATATAAAAGTGATTCCTCAGGCTATATACTCAATGAGACGGCGGCGCGAACGATGGGCATGACGCCTGCCAGCGCGATCGGGCAGAAAATATCGTTTCGTAATAGCGACGGCGTAGTTGTCGGGGTGGTGGCGGATTTCAACTACAAACCCATTCAGCGAACGATCGAGCCGATGGTCCTGCGACTGAACAGGTCGGGAGGTATAGTCGTGGTCCGGACCAGACCGGGCGGGACGGAGGCGGCGATAAAGGCCCTCGGCCGGATCAGCCAGCGGCTTGAGCCTGCCTATCCGTTCAGCTATGGGTTTCTGGACCAGGACCTGGCGAACCAATATAAAGGAGAACAGCAGATGGGAAATATTTTTAACCTTTTCGCCCTGCTGGCCGTATTTATCTCCTGTCTGGGGCTATATGGCCTCTCCGCATACATGGCAGAGCAAAGGACCAAAGAAATAGGCGTGCGCAAAGTGCTGGGGGCGTCGCTGTTCAATATTGTCCGTCTGCTTTCCGCAGACTTTACCCGTCTGATCGCAGTTGCGACGATCATAGCCATCCCTCTGGCCTGGTGGGCCGTCAATCAATGGCTGGAAAGCTTTGCCTATCATGTGCGTGTCGGATGGGTCGTTTTCCTGCTGGCGCCGCTGGCTGCATTGCTCGTCGCGTGGCTTACCGTGAGCTATGAGTCCATCAGGGCCGGCGTGGCCAATCCGGTGAAGAGCCTTCGGTCGGAGTGATCGACCTGACTAAAACTGCTGGGCCTACTTCAGCTCGGCCAGCGCTTCCACCAGCATCAGACCGCTCAGTTGGATCGTGAGGTCCGTCGAACTGCCGGGGGCCTTGTCCCATGCGCTGCCGAACAGGCCGTTGGCCCTATTGGTACCCTTGCTCCACAGGCTTTCGCCGTTGGTCCGGAGGAAATTCACGTAGTCGCTCTTCTTCGAAGGGTCAAAGCTGGCGTCTTCGATCAGTCGGGTAAAATAGCGGACGAAGATGCCCTTAAAGAGCCCGCCGTCGCCGCCGCCCTCGTCTTTCAGCAGGCCGTTGCTGGTGAGCATGCCGCTGTTGAGGGTATAGTCCGCGGCCTGCAGGGCGTCGCTGAGGTACACGGAACTACCGGTATTCTCATATAATTCGAGCGCCGCGCCGAGGAAGGTGCCCTGGTTGTAGGTGAATTTCCAGGAAGTGTTCTTGTTGCCGTTCTTGTCGATATTGTCGTATACCAGGCCGGTGGCGGGCTCGTAGAGCGTGGACCTTTCCCAGTCGTATATCTTCTGCGCCCACTGCAGGTCGGCGATGTTGCCGCCGATCTTGTAGAGACGCGCCGCGAGTATCGACGCGGGCATATTGGATGGCGTATTCTTCGAGGGGTTGTCCTTGCGCCACCAGATGCCGCCGCCGAGGTCGGAGCTCCAGCCGCCCTTAATGTCTGTCCACAGCGTATCCGTCACGCCTTTGAAACGGGTGTCGCTGGTTGCTACATATGCCCGCAGACAGGCCAGGGCCATCCACTGCATGTCGTCGTAGTAGTAGTTGATAAAGCTGCCGTTGTTCTTGGCGCGTACGCCGGTCAGCAGGTCGGTCATCCTGGTCTTTATTGCCGGCGAAGGATTTCGCAGGTACGCGTCCGTCAGTACGTCCAGGGCGTGGGCCTGGGGCCAGTACTGCGCCCAGTCGGAGGAAGAATTGTTGGCGAGATAGAACTTGTTGCCCGCCGACCAGAAAAGGTCGAGTGATCTTTCCGCCGTATCGGCGATCAGCGGCCAGTTGTAGGTGGCGGCGCCGCCGCCGGAAAGGGCGGGGGAGTCGTCGACGTTCTGTTTGAGGCAGGCGGACTGCGTCGTAATTATAGCGGCTGTTATTGCGAGATATATCATTTTCATTTAGTGATCGGTGTTAGGGTGGTGTTACTCTTTTTGATAGTTTTCGGTATAGGCGGGATCGGTCGGCTTCAGCGATATCCAGAAGTCGGTGATGCTGCCCTGTGTGAGATAGGTCTTGTCGAACTTCCAGCTCCAGTCGAACTGGCTGCTGTTGTTGGCGTCGAAATTGATCGTCTTGTAGGCCAGCGCGTGCGGATACTGTCCGTCCTGGCCGGGGCTGTCGCCTGTGGCGCCGTTGAGCCACTGGTCCTTGTCCGCCGTGCCGTCGTTGATCACCATCTTGTATTTGTATCTGTCCTCGAGACCCCAGGGAACCGCGTCGAGGGTCACCTTATAACCGTTGTATCGCCACACGCCATTGCCGATATAGGGGAGGGTAAACCAGAAGGCGCCCTGGTTGCAGTACCAGAACTGTATCGATTTGACCTCTGCTTCGCTGCCGTTGACGTTGTTAAAGCTGAGCCGGATGCGCATGATCTTATCCGGTCCGGTAAAGCTGGTCTCGCCGCCTTCGCGCAGGCCCATCACGCCGCCGCTGTTGTCGAGGTAGTAGGCCCTGGGGGTACCCGAGGTGGCGTCGACGACATGCCAGGTACCGGCGGTCAGTTTCGTATAGATCTCGAACTCGCCGGAGGAGGTTTGTTTCATTTGGAGGGCGGAGCTTAGAGCGGTGCCGCCTTCTGTGGCGGATCCGGTCAGATAAATGTTCGCGGGCAGGACGGCGAAGCCGGCGGGTCTTTCGAGGTCGATGACGCGCATCATTTTAGCTTTTATGCGATTGGTGCCTTTGGAAGAGAAGACCGTCCAGATGAATTTTTTGCGCTGGAAAAAGTCGGAACCGCCGAGCTGGGCGATCTTGCTGAGGTCGCCGTGACTGAGCGTAAGAGTGTTCTGTACGCCCTTGCCGTCGGAGACCGTGCTATAGAACGGGTGTGAGAAATCGCCTCCCACCTGGTCGAACGCGACCTCGTAGAGGACGAGGGAGCCGTCTTCGGCGTGTGCCTGCTGCCACTGGAAGGTCTGCGAGATGTTGGCGGCGGGGTTGAGTTTGATGTACTGGCTGTCTGCGGGGGTATAGAGCGCCTCTACGGCCGATACGTTGAGATCGATGCTCCGTGTGTCCTTTTTACAGGCGCCCAGGAGCAGGATCAGCGCGGTCGTAAGGGAAAGGATATATTTTATCCGCACATAATGTCTTTTCAATGGTCGGATAGAACCTCGCTGTTCATCCCTACGGTTGTAATAAGTTGTCTGGCTCGGTTTCATATAGCGTAGTTTATGGTTAATAGTTAGGATTTTGATTGAGGTGACTGTCTTTCACGATCTCCGACGAGGGGATGGGCCAGAGGTAGTGTTTATTCTTGTCGAAGCTGCGCAGCTGAACGCGGAGGTAGCCGTTGTCGGTGGCGGGATCGCCGTATTTGGCGCCATGCGCCCAGCCGTTCATGACCTGTTCGGCTATCCGCCAGCGGCGGATATCGTCGATGCGTAGTCCTTCCAGTGCAAATTCCGAGCGTCTTTCGTTGCGGATGATGCCGGTCAGGTCGGCGCCTGCTGCGGGAAAGCTCAGCGCGGCGGGGTCCGTGAAGCCGGCCCGCTGGCGGATCAGGCGGATGGTCTTGTCCCAGATATCGGACGTCATCTGCCCGAGGCTGTTCTTTGCCTCGGCGTACATCAGCAGGACCTCCGCATAGCGTATCAGGATCAGGTTCGAGCCGAACTGGAGGGTTGGGACGGATACCGGGTCCCAGTATTTGCGCCAGTAGTAGCCCGTCGCCGTGCCCTGGCCGGAGGCCTTGTATTCGTTCTGGTCCTGTCCTGCGGGCGAACTGCCGGGTTTGATATATATCTTTTGCGTGCCGCCGTCTGCGTTCTTCCATGCAAACTGGTCGTATACTACGGTCGCCGACAGGCGCGGGTCGCGGCCGGTATAGGGGTTCGACTCGTCGTATCCGGAGGCGGCGTCGTGGATTGCCTTGCCGTTGGTCATGATATAGGAGTCGACCAGTTCCTGAGTGGGCGCCAGATTGTTGCTTCGGGCGCCGAGGCTGAGCGGTGCGAAATCGATATAGTCGCCCCACATCCGCGTATTCAGTACATAGGCCAGGTCGAAGATCACTTCGGAGTTGTATTTGGCGGAGGATTTGAACAGGTCTTCGTATGAGCTGTAGAGGCTGTAGGCGCCGGCCTGGTTGTTCATGATCTGTTCACAAAGGGTCACGACATCCGCCATCCGGTTGCCCTCGTAAAGCAGGACCCTTGCCTTCAGCGCCAGTGCGGCGCCTTTTGTAACGCGCCCCTTGTCGGCGGCGGCATACTGGTCGCGGGTCGGCAGGATGCCTGCGGCCGCGTCGAGCTCGGTCGTAATAAAATTCAGGACGTCGGCTCTGGGGGTCCGGGCAGCCGTTGATGCCTGGTCGGCGGAGATATCTTCGGTCAGCAACGGCACGTCACCCCACCATTTCATCAGGTTGAAATAGTGCCAGGCCCTGACAAACCTCGCCTCGCCCTTCATTCTGCTGCGCGTTGCGGCGGGGAGGGTAGTGTTCTTGTCTGCGTTGGCCAGAAACAGGTTGCAGGATTTTATTCCGGCATAGTAGTAGCCCCAGTCGGCAGAGAATCGGTTGAGGTCCACCGTAAAGGAGCCGGAAGAAATGGCGTCCACGTTGCCCGCGCTGATGCCCAGTCGCGTGTAGGCGTTGTCGCTGAGGGCCTCGTTGTAGAAATAAGGATTGCTGGTAAAGATCCCGTTGTAGACGTTGTTCAGGGCATTATTTACGTTGTCGTCCACCTGCCAGAAGGTGAGATCCGTATAGCGGTCGCTGGGGGCGAGGTCCAGCTTCTTACAGGCTGACGCCGCGCAGACCAGGAAGAGGAGTAATGCAATTTTCGATCTTGTCATATGGCGATTATAAGAAGGTGATATCAATACCGAAGCCGGTGAATATGGGCATCGGATAGGCCCGCCCGCTGTTGGCGCCCGTGCCGAAACCGGTGTTGTTGTTGAATTCGGTGATCTCGGGGTCGAGGAAGTTCAGCTTGCTGAGCGTTATCAGATTTTGTCCGGTGAAGTAGACGCGCGCTTTCTGTATCCGGGCTTTTTTCGTCAGGCTCTGCGGAAGGGTATAGCCGACCTGCAGGTTCTTCAGTCTGGCATAGGCCGCATTGAAGAGGAAGAGGTTGGAACCCGTTCGGTAGTTGTTGGTATTGGACGGCGAGCCGTTCTCCGCCAGTTTGGGTCGCTTTGCGTTGGGGTTGGTGGGCGTCCAGAAATCGGTCTGGTGCGTATACATGGTACCGCTATAGCCTACGTGGAAGGGTTCTACCTGCTCGCCGCGGATCATTTCATCCCTTTTTCCAACGCCCTGGACGAAGAGCATGACGTCGAAACCTTTGATACTTGCAGTATAGGTAAACCCGAATGTATACCTGGGGAAGGGGTTGCCGAGAATGAACTTGTCGTTCTGGTCGAGAACGCCGTCCTTGTTGCGGTCGACGAATTTCAGGTCTCCTGGTGTAACAGTTGTGCCTGCAAAACGGGGGTATTTATTGATATCGTCAAGATTCTGGAAGAAGCCGTTGGTCCGGTATCCCTGGTAGACGGTAATGGGCTGCCCCACCTTGCGGACGATCTGGTACTCTTCCATCTGCTGTATCTGCTGGCTTTCGCCGCCGGCGAGTTTCCTCAGCGTGTTCAGGTTGTCGGAGAGGTTGGCGGAAAAGGTCTGTGTCAGTTGCCGGCCCGACAGCGTATAGGAGACGCGCAGCTCCCAGCCCCTGTTCCTGACCTCGGCGACGTTGTAGGGCGGCAGGTTGGATACGCCGAACAGGGCGGGAATGTCCTGGCGCTGCTCGAGGATATCGCGGGTCGTCTTGTCGAAATAGTCGATGGATAAGTCCAGTTTCCTGTTGAGCAGGCTGAGGTCGCCGCCGATGTTGAGAGTGGCCGCTTTTTCCCAGGTGATATCGGGATTGCCGAGCACATAGCTGGCGCCGGTGACGGCGGTGTTGTTGAAACCATAGGCGGCCTGATAGCTGGAGAAGTTCGTCTGGTAGCGGTAGGCGGCGATATTCTGGTTGCCGAGGATGCCGTAGGAAGCCCTGATCTTGACGTCGCCCAGCAGGTCTCTTACGGGGCGCATGAACTCTTCTTCGGTCAGTCGCCATGCGACCGCTCCGGAGGGGAAGAAACCCCAGCGGTTGCCTGCGGCAAATTTCGAGGAGCCGTCCAGCCGGAAATTGAACTCGGCGAAATATTTGTCCTTAAAACTATATCCGCCGCGGCCGAAAAGGGAATTGAGGCTGGTCTCGGTGGTTGCCGGGTTGCCGTCGGGTTTGGTAGCGTTCGAGGTATAGCTGTTGTTGGGGTCGATCACCGTGGTGCTGGTAGGCCGGCCGAGTGCGTCGGTCTGTGTCTTGACCAGTTGGTTCTCCTCTCCCTTATATGATTCGTTGGCGCCTCCCACCAGGATATGCACGTCGTGGATGCCTCCGAAGGTATGTGTGTATTCCGCCAGCAGCTGGACATTCGTGAACAGCCCCTTGTAGTTGTAGTTGGAGACCGACCGGTCCTGGCCATAGGAGCTGGACGGTACGAAATCGACTTCGAGCGTCCGGCCGTAGGTGCTGTTGTTGGTGACCGTGCCGCCGAAGACGCCGCGAATCTTAAAATCCTTTGCGATAGTGTATTCGCCGTTGAAGTTGCCGAATATCTCGTTGTTGTCAAGCGACCGGTAGCCGCCTTTTTCGAGGATACCCTTTGGATTGTACTGGGCGGATACGGCATTCGTCAGATAGTTGCCGGCGGAGTCCTGAAAATTGTAGTAGAGGGGGACCCTTCCTGCATCGACTACCAGGTTGGCGCTGACGGTGGAATGATCCTTTATGCGGGTCTTCGCATATCCGACGATGGTATTCAGTCGGAAATGTCCCCATTCGGAAGTCTGGTTCAGCCGGAAATTGTAGCGCTGCAGGCCGTAGTCGGGGCCGATGAAATTGCTTTTCTGGTCGAGATAGCCGAGAGAGACCATATAGGTATTGCTCTGGCCGCCGCCGCTGATGCTGAGGTTGTGCGTCTGCTGGGCGGCGTCGTGGAGGATGTTCCCGAGGCGCCAGTCGCCGTCGCCCTGCGTCTTGTACTGCTGTATCTGTTGGGGTGTGAAGACTGGTTGGAGGCCGGAGTTGACAAGCGATTCATTCTTGTAATAAGCGTTCTCCCAGGCATGCACCGGCTGGTACGTGATGCGGGGCGACTGGACGCCGTAGATGCCGGTATAGTTGATAACGGCGGGTTGGTTCTTTTTACCCTTTTTGGTAGTGACGAGAATGAAGCCGTTTGCCGACCGGCTGCCGTAGATGGCGGCGCTGCCGGCGTCCTTCAGGATCGATACGCTTTCGATGTCGTTGGGATTTAGCAGATTGATGTCTCCTCCGGGTATGCCGTCGATGACGATCAGCGGGGTGTTATCGCCGGTAGTGCCTATTCCGCGTATATTGAGGTTGACGCCCTGTCCCGGTTCGAAAT
>Ga0105238_10005806_pt1 | contig 12222 bp, 11 predicted proteins | sample KBSC34metaG_FD_81526 | JGI IMG/M metagenome (GOLD analysis project Ga0105238, IMG submission 81526) | Corn rhizosphere microbial communities from Kellogg Biological Station, Michigan, USA - KBS C3-4 metaG | ecosystem: Host-associated > Plants > Roots > Rhizosphere > Soil | place: Michigan, USA... | reverse complement strand
TGGCGCCGCCTGAGCCAACCGTTCGTCCTCGCCCCGCGAAGCGGGGAGAGGATGAGAGGAGAGGGGGGCACCCGATCCATCACAGCGCCTCTCCTCCCGGCGCAATTTAATTCGCGACCGCAGCCTCGACGCGAAACCACATTCGTCGCTCGCGGCCACAGGAGCGACACGACAGCTCCACCCGCCGGAGATCATCGGACGCAGCCGCCTCGGCGGCGTGCCCCCGCAGCTCCAGCGCGCCGTCGCACACCAGGCAGCGGGCCGCGCGGGCCCGCACCTCGACGACGGAGGCCGAGCTGACCCGCAGCGGGTGCTGGGGGGCGCCGCCGGGCAGCTGATCGGCCAGCCGCTCGATCCGCTCGACGGCGCGGCGGGTGACCTGCTGGGCGGCCCGGCGCGCGGTCCGGGCCCGTGGGGTCTTCTTCGCCATGTGACCGTCGACTTGTGGCACCACCGCGGGCGATGCGCAACCTCCGGCCGAGGTCACGCTCAGGAGGGAGGGCCGAGCGCCACCGCGCGCACGCCCACCACCTGCCCGGTCGACTGGGATTGCACGAACACCACCAGCTCGAGCTCGCGCCAGGGGAGGTCGCGCGGCCTGGGCACCGTCATCTGCGCCGGGGTGCCGTCGCTCGAGACGGCGAGCGGCGAGGAGAGCCATCGGACCACGGCGGCTTCGGCCAGCGTCTCGCCCGCGTTCTCGCCGTGGGCGACCGCCGTTCGCGCTTCCTTCTGGGCCAGGGCGACGAACAGGCGCCAGTCCTTCGCGGCAGGGGCTCGTGTCGTCGCCGTCACCCGTGCCGTGACGACGGCCTGCTCACGCGGGCCATCGAGGACGGCCGACGCCAGCAGGGCCGCCGGTTCGGGGCCGCTCGCGGCGCGCTGGATCTCGGCCAGGGCGGTCTCGCGCCGCCCGCCGGAGAGGTGCACGCGGCCGCCCACGACCATCTGCGGCGTGTAGACCCCGTGAATGCCGTCCTCGCCCGCCGGTGAAGCCAGCAGGCCCGAGCGGGCGTACGTGCGCTGGCGTTCGGTGAACACCGGCGACGCGAACGGATCCTTCCAACCCAGGTCGTCCCAGTAGTCGACGTGGAACGTCAGCGGGATGACCCGGTCGCGGCCGAAGCCGAGCCCCGGCAGGGCGCGGATGAACGCATCGGCCGGGGGGCATGAACTGCATCCCTGCGACGTGAAGAGCTCGACCAGCACCGGGTGCGATGGCGCGGCGCTCACGGAGGCGCTGGTGCCAAGCGAGAGGGCGAGGGAGAGAAGTAGCCAGGACCGGCGGGGGGGCATCCCGTCCCTACGCGCGCGGCCGTCACCCGGTTACGCTCGAATTTCCGGAGGCCTCGCGCGACGGGAACCGAGTCGCTCCGTCACCGGCCGGCTGGTCCTTCGAGGCGCGTAGACATCACAATGCCGCCCGAGGCATTGAGAACGACCGCAAGTGAATTCATTGCCGGGCGCCTCTGCGCTTTGCGCGTTGTTTGCCGAAACTTCCGGTCGTTTCGAGGCTTGCCGTTTCCGGATTCGTGGCGACGCTGGTGTCGCGCGTGGTTCGCACCTGGCAGCGCGGGCGGTGGTGATACCGTCAGCTCTTCCTGTCGCGCAGCGGTTCTCGTCGGAGAACGAGTCCCCGCGACATGTTTCCAGTCGGTGCCTTGTCCGAAACATTCCGGAAGCGTGGCGTTGATGGCGCGGAAACAGCACAGGCAGGTCGCCGGAAGCATGGCGAGCGTCGGGTACCTAGTTGCCGGTATTGGATATTTCCTGCCGGTAAATTGATCGTCGTTGTCGTTGTCGGTTGTTGACCGACAAAGTTCCAATCTGCAATAACGGCAACGGTCGCCGGTTGCACGTCATCGCAACGGCAGCGAATTGCGGCGAGATTTACCGGTTGCCAACCCGGTGCGTCGTATTGCTAACGAAAAGGTGCCAAATAGGAGGTCCGATGCGCGAGTCAACGACTGAGTCTCTTCCACACCACGACGCAAGCAGGGCAGTAGAAAAGTCTTCGGTCAAGCGCTCGGTCTTCCAGAAGCGCGGCATCATCCGGTCGGCCGTGGGTCTGGCTCTGGTCCTCCTGTTGCCGTCGGCGGCAGCCTTCGCGCAGACGCCCCCCGACGCGCCGCCGCCCGCGCCGATGGACGCCCCGCCGCCCCCACCGCCCGCCGAGCCCCCGCCGGCCATGCCTCCGCCTCCGCCTCCGATGGCGGCTCCGTCGGCCGTCGAATCAGAGGCCAAGCCGCCGACGAACACCGAGACGATGGCCGCCACCCGCCCCGAGGTGTTGCCGCCCATCGATGTGGGCGCGTGGTTGCGCGTGGGCGGGATCTTTCAGGGGAAGGATCAGAGCAAGATCAATGATTTCCACATGGACAACTCCTACGTCGAGCTTCACGCCGGCGGAAAGATCCACAAGAAGGTTGGCGTCACGCTGAATCTGAATGCGAACATGACGAACTTCTCTGCCGCGACGGTCGCGGTGGAGGACGCCATCATCTCGTTCGACTTCATGGACGAGTTTCACGTGTGGGCCGGCCACCTGCTGGTGCCGGTCGACCGCGCGAACGCCTCGGGGCCGTTCTTCATGATTCCCTGGAACTACCCGGGCTTCTTCGCGGGCGTTGCCGCGCCGAAGGAAGGTCCTTCCGGCCGTAACAACGGCGCCGTGGTCTGGGGTGACATCGCCGGGGGCCGGCTGACGTACCTGGCTGGCGTGTTCGACAACGCCGACATCGGCACGAGCCCGCTGTACTCCGGTCGCTTGCGGTTGGCTCTGCTGGATCCCGAGCCCGGTTTCTGGGGTAACGCCAGCTACTTCGGCGACAAGGATCTGCTCTCCATCGGCGTCGGTGGCCAGTTCCAGAAGCACGGCAGCGCGACCGACCTGGGTGACAAAGATTGGGCAGAGTTCAACGCCGACGTGCTTCTCGAGAAGAAGATTCCGGGCGGCGGCTGGGCGACGGTCGAAGGCGCGTACTATCACTTCAACGTCCAGGACTCGTCGGTTGGCTCGCCCATGAACGTCAGCGACTCGCTGATGGCTCTCTTGGCTTACGCCACTCCGACCATCGGCGTGGGCAACATTCAGCCCATGGTCCGCTACCAGTGGGAGAAGGTGAAGGGCAACTCGGGAACGAACCCCTGGAACATCGACGGGGCCGTCTCTTACCTGATCAAGGGGCCTGCCCTCCGCCTGATTGCCACCTACAGCCACACTCGGCTCGGAACCGACGCCGCCGGCGCCGCGGTCACCGCCAACTCGATCCAGCTCGGTGCGCAGGCGATCTTCTTCTAAGACCCGCATGGCTGGCGCGGGGTTCGCGCCGGCACCGTTGAATGAAAGCCGGGGCCGTGGTCGAACTTCGACCGCGGCCCCGTTTCCGTTTCTGGGCCTCGGTATATGCTGCGATCCACTGAGGGGAACCAAGGGAGATGGCCGCGCGCACACATAAGATCGTCATCGGCGTGATGGGGCCGGCGGCCTGCGATCCCGAGACGGCCGCCCTGGCCCGCGCCGTGGGGCGCGCCATCGCCGAGCGGGGCGCCGTGCTGTTGTGCGGAGGGCGGGGCGGGGTGATGGAGGCGGCGGCCGAAGGGGCGAAGGCAGGGGGCGGGTTGACCCTGGGGGTGCTGCCCGGCGCCAGCCAGCGCGAATCGCCACCCAACCCCTACATCGACATCGCGCTGTTCACGGGCCTCGGCGAGGGTCGCAACTGGGTGAACATCTGCGCCAGCGACGCTCTGATCGCCATCGGGGGTGGCTTCGGCACGTTGTCGGAGATCGCGCTCGGCCTGAAGGCGCAGCGGCCGGTCATCCTGGTCGGGTCGTGGCGCTTCGAGATCGAAGGGGTGGTCCCCAACGTCTCGCGCGCCTCCAGCGCCCTCGAGGCGGTGGGGCTGGCCTTCGCCGCCGTCGGGTCTGGCACCGCACGATGAGCTAGAAGAACGAATGAGAACCGCCCCATGATCCCCATCAGCGACGACAACCCGACCCTGCGCTTCCCGGTCGTGACGGTGGCCCTGCTCGTCATCATGGGCGCCGTCTGGATCGTGTTCCAGCGGGGCGGCTTCGACTCGGCGGTGCTGGCGGCCACCACGTGTGACTGGGGCATGGTCCCCGGCGAGATCACCCACCGGGCCCGGCTGGGGCTGGGCGTGCCGCTGGGGCAGGGCTCGGTGTGCGTCGTCGACAACGATCCGCGCAACATCCTGACCCCGCTGACGTCGATGTTCCTGCACGGAAGCTGGGGCCACATCCTGGGGAACGGCCTGTTCCTCTGGATCTTCGGCAACAACGTCGAGGACGTGATGGGCCGCTTCCGCTTCGTGATCTTCTATCTGGTCTGCGGGCTGGTGGCGGCGGGGTCGCAGATCCTGATCGATCCCGCGTCGCCGGTGCCGATGGTGGGGGCCTCGGGCGCGATCTCGGGCGTGCTCGGCGCCTACCTGCTGCTGTACCCGCGCGTGCGGGTGAACATCCTGCTTTTTCTGTTCATCTTCGTTCGCATCATCTCGGTGCCGGCCTGGCTGACCTTGCTGTGGTGGATCGGGCTGCAGCTGCTGACGGGGTTGCCCCAGCTGTCGACGATGCGCCCCGATGTCTCGGCGGGCGTGGCGGTCTGGGCGCACATCGGCGGCTTCGCAGCCGGGCTGCTGCTGATCAAGCTGTTCGTGAACCCGAAGCTGCTCGCCGAGCGGGCCGCGCTGGTGCGTCAGCCCCGGGCCTCGCGCGCGTTGTTTCAGTGATGGTCGGCGTGCAATAGTGCGGACCTCTCTTCGAGGAGTCCTGTGATGAAGATCCCCGCTTGGATGTGTCTCCTGTCCCTGGTCGTCGGTTGCGGTGGTGGGGGCAGCTCGAGCATCCCCCAGGCCGACGCGTGCAACGAGGCCGCCAAGGCCACCTGCGCCAGGGTCTTCACCTGTGGGACGGCGTTCGAGGCGCAGCTGACGGCCGCCTTCGGCACGCAGGCGCAGTGCGAGTCGATGGTGGTGAGCTCGTGCGGCTCCACCGGCTTCATGTGCGCGACGACCGAGACCTACCACGGCGACCAGGCGGCGATGTGCCGCGATCAGTTCAACGCGCTGTCGTGCGACACGTTGACCGCGGCCGTGCTCCCCATCTTCCTGGGGAGCAGCGGGACGCTCTCGTCGGCCTTCGCGACGATCGCGGCCATGATCCCCCCCTGCAACCGGATCTGCACGGCCGCCCCCTGAGCCAGGTCAGGGACGAAGGACGTCCTACGGGAAGATGCCGCGCTCCGCGTAGGCCTTGCCGATGCGCTCGACGGCGATGCACAGCGCGGCGCTGCGCCAGTCGCACTTCTTCATGGCGGCGTACTCGCTGACCGCCAGGTAGGTCCGCTTCATCCGCTTGGCCAGGCGCTCCTCGACCTCTTCCAGATCCCAGCGCTCCGAGCGCTTGTTCTGCAGCCACTCGTAGTAGCTGACCACCACGCCGCCCGAGTTGGCGAGCACGTCGGGGATGAGGGCGATGCCCTTCTCGTAGAGGTAAGGCTCGGCGGCGGTGTCGGTGGGTCCGTTCGCGCCCTCGACCAGCAGCTTGCAGTTCAGCGCCTTGGCCTCGGGGATCCCGATCTCCAGCTCCAGCGCCGCGGGGATGAAGATGTCGACGGCGGTGGCGAAGAACTCCTCGCGCGTGATGCTGCGCGCGCCCGGATAGCCGACCACGCTGCCCGTCTTCACCACGTGCTCGGACAGCTTGAACGGGTTGATGCCGTCGCCGTTGAAGATGTAGCCCTTCCAGTCGCCCGTGGCGACCAGCGAGGCGCCCGTGCGCGCCAAGATCTTGCTGGCGTTCGAGCCCACGTTGCCGAACCCCTGCACCGAGAACGACGCGCCGTTGAGATCGACGCGGCGATCGCGCGCCCACTCGGTGATGCAGTGAACGATGCCCTGGCCGGTGGCGCTCTCGCGACCGTGCGAGCCGCCCGCCGACAGCGTCTTGCCGGTGACCACGCCGCGGCTCGAGTTCTTCTCGTTCGAGCCGACGCCGTTCATGTACGTGTCCATCATCCAGACCATGATCTGGCCGTTCGTGCCCACGTCGGGCGCGGGGATGTCGTACTCGGGGCCGATGTTCGTCCCCAGCGCGTGCGTGAAGCGGCGGGTGATGCGCTCGAGCTCGCCGGCCGAGTGCTCGCGCGGGTTGAACTTGATGCCGCCCTTGCCACCGCCGAACGGGATGTCGTGCAGCGCGCACTTGTAGGTCATCCACGACGCCAGCGCCTTCACCTCGTCCAGCGAGACCTGCTCGTGATAGCGGATGCCGCCCTTGTAGGGTCCCAGGATGTTGCTGTGCTGGACGCGGTAGCCCTTGAACAGCCGGTACTCGCCGTTGTCCATGCGCACGGGGAAGTTGACGATCAGCTCGTTCTTCGGCTGTGACAGGATGCTGGTGACCGCGGTGGGAAGGCCGGCGATCTCGGCAGCGCGAAGCATCTGATCCTGCGCGATCTTGTAGGGATTCGGCTTTTGGTCGCTCATGGCTCCCGTCAATGTTACGTGGTTATTTGGAAATGCGGCAGAAACATGACCAACCTTGAGGCGAGCTTCCCACCCCCACGACCCTCTCTCCTTGACCCGGGGGGATCGTCAGGGCAGACAGAGGCTCCCGCGGGCGCCCCACGCGCCCCTCGCAGGAGCCGAAAACCGTGACCAACCCGACGTCTCCCGCCCCCAAGTCCCCGTCCCCCTCCCAATCCCCGTCCTCGTCCTCGTCCTCGTCCTCGTCCTCGTCTTCCTCTCCTCCGTCCCCATCCCCCTCCCCGTCCGCCTCTCGCCGCCCCGGCCCCCCCCAGCGCCTCTCCGGCTCCGCGCGCGCTCTGGCCCTGCAGATCGCCGCCGAGACCCGCGCCGAATGGGGCTACGCGACCGATGTCATCGCCCGCGCCTTCCGTGCCCACCGCGAGCTGGGCAGCAACGAGCGCCGGCGCGTCGCCGAGACCGTCTACGGCCTGATCCGGGCCGACCGGCGCCTGGATGCGATCGTCGACGAGCTGCTCGGGCCCGCGCTCCGCGCCGGCGAGTCGCCCTCGCAGATCGTCCGCGACGAGCTGAAGCTGATCGTCTTCGAGCTGCGCGAGGGTCTGCCGGTCGAGGCCGTTCGCGCCGAGGCACGCCGCCTGGTGCGCACCGAGCTGGAGCTCGAGGCTGCCGCTGCGCCTGACGCCGGGCTGGGAACGCGCTCTGGCCTGGAGCGGGACGCGGTCCGCGCCTCGATGCCGACCTGGCTGGTGCAGATGGTCACCACCGAGCGCGGCCACGACGCCGGCCTGACCTTGCTCGAGTCGATGAACCTCCGCGCGCCGCTGGCGATCCGCGTGAACACCGCGCTGACCACGCCCGAAGCGCTGACGAAGGAGCTGGCCGAAGAAGGCGTGCTCGCTCACCCGGGCCGCCTCTCGCCCACCACGCTGGTGCTCGAGACGCGGGTGAACGCGTTCGGCCTGTCGACGTTCCGGCGGGGCCTGTTCGAAGTGATGGACGAGGGGAGCCAGGTGGTGGCCGAACTGGTGGCGCCGCCGCCGGGCGGGCGCGTGCTGGACGCCTGCGCTGGCGCCGGCGGCAAGACCCTGGCGCTGGCGGCCGCGATGTCGGGCAAGGGACGCGTGCTGGCCATCGACACCGACGGCAAGAAGCTGGAAGAGCTGCGCCGCCGCGCCCGGCGCGCCGGGCTGAACAACGTCACGGCCCGGCCCATCACCCGCGACGGCGCCGTGTTGCCGCCGGAGGCGCGTCCCGGCGCCTGGGATCGCGTCCTGGTCGACGCGCCCTGCTCGGGGCTGGGCGTGCTGCGCCGCAACCCCGAGGCTCGCTGGCGGCTGACCCCCGCCGACGTGGCGGGATTTCCCCCGCGCCAGACGGCGCTGCTGATGACCTACGCGCCGCTGGTGGCGGTGGGGGGCCGCCTGATCTACGCCACCTGCTCGATCCTGGCCGAGGAGAACGAGCGCGTGATCGAGCGCTTCCTGGCCGAGCGCGACGACTTCGTGCGCGTCCCCGTCAAGGAGATCTGGGGCAAGGCGCGGGTGGCGGCGCTGGAGCAGGCCGACGATGGCTTCCTGCGCCTCGATCCCAGCCGCCACGACGCGGACGGCTTCTTCGCGGCGATCCTGAGGCGCGTGCGGTGAGCCGGGCCCTGCGCGCCGCGCGGCTGGCGCTGGCGCTGACAGGGACGGTGCTGGGGGGACGACAGGCGGCGGCCGAGCCGGCGCCGGTTCACGCGCCCGTGGTGCCTTTTCATCCGCCCATGATGCAGGCGCCTCTGCCCGCGCCGGCCCCCGCGCTCCCTGCGTTGCCGCGCGCCGCGCCGGCCGAAGTTCCGGTCCTGTTGCCCCCGCCGCCGCGTTACCTCATCGAGGTGCTGACGTTCGGACCGGGCGGCCATCCGTTCACCCGCTTCGGTCACAACGCCATCCGCGTCGTGGATCGGCAGGCGCGTCAGGATCTCGTCTACAACTTCGGGACGTTCTCGATCGGGGGGCCGGACCTGATCCCGGACTTCCTGCGCGGCCGCCTGCGCTACTGGCTGTCGGTGTCACCGACCATGTTCACGCTGCAGGACTACCGCAGCGAGAACCGCAGCATCGAGGCGCAGGGGCTGGCCCTGTCGCCCGACGCGCAGGCGGAGCTCGCCCGTCGCCTGGCCGAGAACGCCCGGCCCGAGAACCGCGCCTACAAGTACGACTACTTTCGCGACAACTGCTCGACGCGCGTGCGCAACGTGCTCGACGCCGTGACGGGCGGGGCGTTGCGGGTGGCGGGCGCCCCCGCGGCGACGGAGACGTTGCGCGGCCAGGCGCTGCGGATGGCCGCCGACGACGTGCCGTTCTACCTGGCGCTGTCGATCGTGCTCGGGCCGCAGACCGACCGCCCCATCGACGCCTGGGCCGAGGACTTCCTGCCCCAGATGTTGCAACGCACGCTGCGCCTGACCCGCATCGCCGAGGGCAACGGGCCGGCGCGGCCGCTGGTGGCGAACGAGCGGATCATCTTCGCCGCCAAGCGCCCCCTGCCGCGCGCGGCGCCGCCGCGCTGGGGTTTGCGCTTCTTCGCCGCCGGGGTGGCCGTGGGGCTGGTGTTCGCGGGCCTGGGTCGGCTCGGCCGCCGGCGCGCCGTCGCCCGCGTGCTCTTCGGGTTGGCGCTGACGTTCGCGGGGGTCCTGGTCGGCTTCCTGGGCACCTTCCTGCTCGGCGCCTGGCTCTTCACCCCGCACGCCGTCGTCTATCGCAACCAGAACATCTTGCTGCTGGCGCCGTTCGCGCTGGCGCTGGGCGTGCTGGGGTGGGGCGTCGCCTTCGGGTGGGCAGGCGCGATCCGGAAGGCCTTCTTCGTCACCGCGGCGGCGCTGGGGCTGGCCGCGCTGTCGGTCGTGCTGAAGCCGCTCCTCGCCCATCAAGAGAACGGGGCGCTCATCGCCTTTGCCGTTCCCCTGTGGCTGGGCATGACGCTGGGAACGCGCGCGCTCAAAACACGCGCAGCACCCAGCACTTGAGGTGGCCGGTCTCGGGGACGCCGGCCAGCTCGGGGTGATCGCGGCCGGCGCCATGGCGGGCGATGACCTGCGCCGACCGACCGGCGTCGGCGAGCGCGGCGACGATCAGCTCCTCGAAGTGAGCGCGCGTGATGCGGCCCGAACAGGAGCAGGCCACCAGCAAGCCGCCCGGCTCGGTGAGGCGCGCGCCGCGCAGGAACAGCTCCTTGTAGGCGCGATCGGCCGCGGCCAGGGCCGCCTCGGCGGCGCGGCCCGACCCGCCGCCACGCTTGGCCAGCGCCGGCGGGTCCACCACCACCACGTCGAAGCGCGCGCCCTCGCTCTCCAGCGTGCGCAGCAGATCGAAGGCGTTGGCCTGCCTCACCTGCAGGCGGTCGAGCCCGTTGCGCGCGGCGTTCGCGGTGGCGCGCGCCACGGCCGGCGCCGCCTCGTCGGTCGCCAGCACGGGGCCCCCGCGCCGGGCCAGCGCCAGCGCGAAGCCGCCGTGATACGTGAAGGCATCCAGCGCCCGCGCCCCCTGGGGCGCCAGGGCGGCCACGGCGGCGTGGTTGTCGGCCTGATCCAGGAAACCGCCCGTCTTCCCGTCGGTCAGCAGATCGGCCTCGAACGTGTTCGGCCCCAGCCGGTAGGTGACGCGCGTGTCGCCCGCGCCCGCCACCACGCCCGCGGAGCGCGGCAGCCCTTCGAAGTCGCGAGCGCTGCCGTCGTCACGCGCCAGCACCACCCGGGCTCCCAGGCGCGCCGCCACCCGCGCCGCCAGGGCGTCGCGCGCGGCGTTCATCGCCACCGAGTTCGTCTGCAGCACGGCGGTGTCCCCGTACCGATCGACGATCAGGCCCGGCAGGCCGTCAGCCTCGGCGTGCACCACCCGATAGGCGTCGCGATCGAGGCGCGCGGCCAGCCGCCTCCCCAGCGCCGACTCCAGGCGTCGCTCCACGATCGCCAGCAGCGCCTCCAGGCCGTCGCCCGCGCTGGCGTCGTCCTCGACGCCGCCGATGGTGCCCAGCAGGCGCAGGCCGATGCGGGCGCTCTTCGCCCAGGTGGCGCGGCCCAGGGGCCGGCCCCGCCCGTCCGTCACGTCGACCAGGAACGGGCCGCCGTCCCGCGCATCCTGGTCGGGGCCCCGCACCACGTCGTCGCGGAAGATCCACGGATGTCCTGCCCGGATGCGCGCCATCCCGCGCGCGCTGACGATCGCCGTTGCTGTCACGCGTGCAGCATATGTCACCGCGCCGGAATTCAGCCGCCCGGTGCGCGCTGGCGGCGGCGGCTGTGCACCCCGGATGTTAAAGTAGCGCTCGAATGAGCGACGCACACGCGGAGAGACGGGCCCGGCTGGCCGCGGCGCTGGGGCCCCGGGCGGCCTTGCTGCTGGCCTCCCCCCCGGAGCAGCTTCGCAACGGCGACGTTCACTACAAGTTCAGGCAGGACAGCGACATCCTGTACCTGACCGGCTTCGAGGAGCCGGGCACGGTGGTGCTGCTACGGCCCGATCACCCGAAGACGCCCTTCGTGATGTTCGTGCGCCCGCGCAACCCCAGCGAGGAGACCTGGACCGGCCGCCGCGCCGGCATCGAGGGCGCCATCGAGCGCTTCGGCGCGGACGCCGCGTTTCCGGTCGCCGAGCTGGACAGCAAGCTCGCCGAGCTGCTGTCGGGGGTCGACGACCTGCACTTCTCGTTCGGGCGCGACGAGGACTGGGACGCCCGGTTGCTGCGCCTGGTGGGGAAGATGCGGGCTGCCGAGCGCCGGGGGACCCGGGCGCCGGTGCGCTTCGTCGACGCGCGCCTGACCCTGCACGAGATGCGCCTCATCAAGTCGGCCGACGAGATCGCGACCCTGCGCCGCGCCGCCGACATCACCGCCGAGGCGCACACCGCCGCCATGCGCGCCGCGCGCGACGGCGTGGGCGAGCACGAGATCGAGGCGTTGATCGACTACACGTTCCGGCGCCGCGGCGGCACGGGGACGGGCTACCCCAGCATCGTGGGCGGCGGGGTCAACGCGGTGATCCTGCACTACGTCGACAACAACGCGGCGCTGGAGGCGGGGCAGCTGCTGCTGATCGACGCCGGCTGCGAGGTCGACGGTTTCACGGCGGATGTGACCCGCACCTTCCCCATCGGCCGCCGCTTCAGCGAGACCCAGCGCCGCGTCTACGAGGCGGTGCTGGAGGTACAGCAAGCCGCCATCGAGGCGGTGCGTCCGGGCGCGACGATCGACGCCATCCACACTCAGGTGGTCGAGCAGCTGACGGCGAAGATGGTGGGGCTGGGGCTGCTGTCAGGCGACGTTCCGGCGCTGGTCGCCGAGGGGGCTTACCGCCCCTACTACATGCATCGCACCAGCCACTGGCTGGGCCTGGACGTGCATGACGTCGGCTTTTACAGCCTGGAGGGGGCGGCCCGCCCCCTGGCGCCCGGCATGGTGCTGACGATCGAGCCGGGCCTCTACATCGCGCCCGACGCCGCCGCGCCGCCGGAGCTGCGCGGCCTCGGCGTGCGCATCGAGGACGACATCCTGGTCACCGACACCGGCTACGAGAACCTGACGCGCGCGACGCCGAAGACCGTGGCCGAGATCGACGCCCTGGTCGGGGCCTGATGGTTGCTCGCCGCGGCCGCGCGCTCGCTCGCCTGGCGACGTCGCTCGCCTGGTTGACCTTGCTCGTTCAGGGCGCCGGGTGCGCCACGACCACCTCG
>Ga0105238_10005805_pt1 | contig 12224 bp, 4 predicted proteins | sample KBSC34metaG_FD_81526 | JGI IMG/M metagenome (GOLD analysis project Ga0105238, IMG submission 81526) | Corn rhizosphere microbial communities from Kellogg Biological Station, Michigan, USA - KBS C3-4 metaG | ecosystem: Host-associated > Plants > Roots > Rhizosphere > Soil | place: Michigan, USA... | reverse complement strand
TTAAAGAATCGTATCATCCCTTACGACGTTAAGGTCCGTTTACGCGGCGAGGCGTTAAAGATCAAAGCCGAAGTGTTTCAGGAAGAGTTTGACCGAGGGCAAGTTCTTCATGAATTCGTTTTGCGTTATCTCAACGTGATGATCACGCAAATCTCGCAGTCGTCCATATGCAATCGCTTCCACACGATTGAAGCAACACTCAGCCGCTGGTTACTCACAGTGCAGGATCAAACCAACTCGAGCACTCTTTATCTCACACAGCAAGTTATTTCTCAGGCGCTCGGAGTTCCGCGAACGGGCGTGACGGTTGCGGCAGGAGCGCTACAAACGGATGGGGCCATTCGTTACAGTCGCGGAAAGATCGCGATTCTTGATCGCATGCGACTCGAGTCTCACTCATGTGAGTGCTACCGGATCATTCGCGATGAGCTGGACCATTTCTTGAACAACTAATCTATCGATTACTAAACACCAGCACGAGAATCACGACGAGGATCAATATCGTCACTACCAGCAGCGCGATTTTCCAGAAGCTGTATGGCCGTTCGCCTTGTATCTCCCCAGTGCGGCCGTTGACCAGAATTTGAAAGAGCCTCGAGTTGTAGCGATAAGCGCCGGCGTACACCGGCAGCAACAAATGCTTGAACGTGATGTCGGAATATTCAGTTGAAAGGCTCTCGATCCGCTGCTCGTCACCGCCGATGTCGTTACTTACAGAGTTTTCGATCGCAGGCGCGATGACTTGCTTCACCAGCTCAAAGCCCTGCTCGAGATTGATCTGATAACGCTGCGCCTTGAACCCCGCCAGAAATGCCGGATCGTATGACCGCAACTGCGGGAAGTCCCAGGGCTCCAACGCTGCAAGATGAGCAGACGGCAGCGACGTCGTCGCGGGAATCAACACATCATCGAAAGATCCGGTAACCGTGCCTGACGCCGGATACCAGCGCGTGTGTCGCACCTGTCTCGTGCGCTGCACTTCTCGACCCTGCGCGTCGCGGTCCGTATAAGTTTCAGTTACGTAGTAATACTCGCCGCGCTGGCCGGTGTAATCGGTGGTTGTGTTGGTGTCGTAGGTCCAGAAGGGAAGATAGATCCCGTGAATGGCTTCAGGTTCCGCGAAGCGTTTGAGATCGTTGGGCGCAAACCATCTCGACGAGAGCCATTCTTTGAGACTCGAGCTCGCTTGTTGTTGCGTGATCGAAAACGGCAGCACTCCGCCGGGCGTGAGAATCGGATCCGCAGATTTTGCCTGGGCCACAATCTGCACGCCGCAGAACTCGCATCTCCCCGCGACCAGCGGTGGCATGAAGATCGACTTCGCGCCACAGCTCTGACATTGCACTTCGAGTGCGTTGTCTGCGAGCCTGTCCATCTGCTCCGGACGAATCCGGAAGTGCTGTTGGTAAGATTGCTCCTCAACCAGCTCTGAACTTTGCGGAATCGCTTCCTTGTGCCCGCAGTAAGGGCACGTCAGAAATCCATCGCGCGGCTCAAAAACCAAATCCGCCCCACACGACGCACACGGATAATGATGTATCTCATTCGCTTCAACACTCATTCAGCGGATTCTATTTGAAGCTCCGGAATTCAGGTAGACATTTGTGCTTTTAGTCTTAATTAGAAATCTTCTCTGCGGTTCTCTGCGTATCTCTGCGCCCTCTGTGTTTAAGTTGCCGTTTTAACGCAGAGAACGCTGAGATACGCAGAGGCCGCAGAGAACCTTACCTCGTCCTGCCTGTCACATTCACTGAATTTCACGTATGATTCCCCTGCATCCCTTCCTCAGGAGTACAAACATGAGCGATCGAAAATACCGTCACCGCGGTTATATGGATAACGATCGAGAGCCGCAGCGACCGCAGGGCGAGCGACCAAAGCAGCAATCGAAGCCTGTCGATCGTGAAGGACCACGCTCACCGAAGATGATGGCGTTTGGCGAAACCGTGAAGTGCTCATCGTGCGCCGCAAAGGCTCCGCCCAGTATCACTCTCGAGAGTACGTGTCCCAACTGCCATGCCGATCTTCATACGTGTCGCCAGTGCTCGTACTTCGATCCGAGCGCGCGCTTCCAGTGCAGTAAATCGATCCCCGCGCGCATCGTCAACAAAAACGCGCGCAACACCTGCGAGTTGTTCGTCACACGAACGGTGGTCGAACGGCAAACCTCATCGGGCGCTCCGACGGACGCGCGCCAGGCGTTCGCAAACCTGTTCAAGAAGTGAGGCCGCGAAAAGGCACAAAAAGCACATAAAAGAAATCCTCACCGGCTCAACTCAATTACCGCTTCTGCTTTTCACTTTTGTGCTTTTTGTGCCTTTTTGCGGCTAAATCTGGTATTCTTTGGCCCTACCTCCGAATCCCAACACGCAAGTGGAGGTAAGCTCTGGCCCAGCAACTCGTAAGTTCGATTGTAAAATTTAGACATCCCTCATGAAAAATACACCGCGTACTCAGTGTCTCAGGAGACGACTAGCTCTTCTACTACTCGTCTGCACCATCAACTTTATTGCCGCTCCTTTCCTGCTTGCGACCAGGAGTGCAGCCGCTCCGCCAAACCCGCCCGACGGACCAACCGATTTCATCAGACGCATAAATCTGACGACGAGCGATCTGGTCTACAGCCCCGCGGCGGGAAGAATTTATGCGAGTGTTCCGAGTAGCGCCGGAAGCAGTGGTAACAGCCTCAAGGCTATCGATCCATCGACTGGTCTAGTCACGAGCACCACGTTCGTCGGCAGTGAGCCGAACAAGCTCACGATTTCAGATGACGGTCAAAGTCTCTACGTCTCGCTCGATGGTTCTTTCGCGATTCGTCGCTTCGATACGCTGACAAACACGCCCGGCCTTCAGTTCTCCGTGGGCCAGGACTCGTTCTCTAATCGTTTCAACGTGAATGACTTTGCCGTCGCTCCGGGTAACCCGAACGTGTTAGCAGTTGCACGATCGTTCCAGGCTGGAGTTGCGATCTTTGATAACGGTGTAAGTCGAACAAATACGGGGCCAACCACGTCTGAATTTATTGCCTTTTCCGCTACTGCTTCAAAACTCTATTCCACCGGGTTCAATGGTCTTTCAACCCTGACAATCGATGCGACAGGCGTGAGCGGCAGCTCGACGGCCCCTCTTACCTTTACCAGTCCTCGCATCAAGTTTTCCGGCGGCAAGCTTTTCACTTCGACGGGCCAGGTAATCGACCCTGACTCCAACACCCTGCTCGGTACATTCTTCGGCGTTAATACGCAAGCGTTTGTCCCTGACGTTGCGGCAGGCCGTGCGTACTATCTGGCCTCTGGTCCAGGCTCCAGCTTCACTATCAGAGCTTTCGACATCAACACATTTATTCAAGTCGGCTCACTCGTCATCGACGGCGTGAACGGAATTCCCAGTTTATTGCTTCGTTGGGGACCGAACGGATTAGCTTTTCGCACCAGCAACAACCAGCTCTTCATCATTCAAACATCTCTGATTCCATCAGCGGAGCCGATTCCAACACCGACACCGACACCTTCGCCAACGCCGTCTCCATCGCCTTCGCCGTCAACCGCTGCGTTTACAAGGGTGATGACGTTAACCGCGAACGATCTCGTCTACAACCAGTCGACACAACGACTGTACGCGAGCGTGCCGAGCAGCGACGGCAGCACGGGCAATAGCGTCGCCGAGATCGATCCGGTAATGGCGTCGATCACCAATCAGGTATTTGTAGGAAGTGAGCCGACACAACTGGCTCTTGCTGATGACAACCAGACGCTTTACGTCGGACTCGACGGCGCAGCGTCAATCCGCAGCTACAACATCCTCTCGCACACTGCAGGGGCGCAGTTCCCGGTTGGGAGAGATAACTTCAACGGGCCATATACATTCAGTGACATTGCGGTTTTGCCGACGAATCCGCTGGTCGTTGCGGTCGCGCGCCAACTGCGCGGAAATTTTCCATCACAAGTGGGCGTCGCGATCTTTGATAACGGTGTTCAGCGAACAAACACCGGACCCAATAATAGTACGGGAAGTAATGCTATCGCTTTCGGTTCTCCGACTACGCTCTACGGCGCCAGCTTCGACACCCTGATTGCGATGTCCGTAGACAGCAATGGCGTCGCGCTGGCCGGTACGTCGCGTTTCTCAAGCGGCAGCGCACTCGTTTTTGATAACGGCCGTCTCTATGGCGCGTCTGGTCAGGTGATCAATCCGGCGACCGGCGAAATAGTAGGAACTTTTACGAATGCTGGATCCAGCACGGCTCCTGTAATCGATGCGGCGAACGGTCGCGCATTTTTCGTTTCAAATCCGGGCTCGAGCATTCAGATCAGGGCTTACGATCTGAACACGTTTTTGCCGATAGGTTTCGCCAATATCCCGGGAAATTTGGGGTTCGCTTCCAGTATGGTTCGGTGGGGCACGAACGGCCTCGCAATTCGTACGACTAATCGACAGATCGTCTTGGTCGAGACGGCTCTGGTAAATGCGAGTGTGCCTGTCCCGGCTGCGACTCCAACTCCATCGCCAACGCCATCACCATCACCGCCGTACATCCCGACGTTTATCAGGCGAGTAGATCTGCGCGCGAACGCACTTGTCTACAGCCAGGCCGCTCAGGCTCTTTACGCGAGTGTGCCGAGTATTGCGGGCGCTAACGGCAACAGCATAACGAAGATCACTCCTGAAACTGGCGCAGTTGGAACATCAACCTTCGTAGGCAGTGAGCCAAACAAGATGGCGATCTCCGACGATGGCCAAACGATTTGGGTCCACCTTGACGGCGCGAATGCCGCCCGCAGGTTTGAAGTAGCGAGCCAAACACCGGGCGTGCAATTCAACACCGGCACTTCATCTGCGGCTGACATGGAAGTTGTTCCGGGAAGTCCTCAGTCAGTGGCGATAGTGAAAGGATTTGGGGAGTCGACCCTTACTATTTATGACAATGGTGTCGCACGGCCCAATACCGGCAGCTCCTTTCCACAGATCGGGCCGATCGAATTTGGCGCTAGTCCATCAGTCATATACGGCTTCAACAGTTTTTCGAGCTCGTTCGATCTGGTGAAGTACCTCGTCGATGCGAACGGTGTCACACAAACATCGAACACGAATAATTTACTTAGCGGATTTACAGCCGGTCTGAAGTTTTCTAATGGCCTCTTGTATTCCGGTCAGGGGCGAGTTGTAGATCCTGAAGCCAAAACCCTTGTGGGAACATTCCAGCAATCCTTTTCTAACTCAATGGCCGTTGACGATGCGAATCATCGTGTCTTTTTTGTGAGCAGTAACGGCAGCGGTAATATCACACTACAGGCTTTCGATTCGAACACCTTCCTGCTTGTCGGATCGGTATCGATTCCCGGCAATTTCAGCAGCCCTTCCAGTCTGGTGCGGTGGGGCGCTACTGGACTTGCTTTCACCACCACGCAGAACCAATTCACTACCGATCCGGCCCAGGTCTTTATTTTGCAGACTGAGCTCGTATCAAAGGCTGCGCCGATTCCGACCGGAGTGCAGTTTGAGTCTGACAAATTTACCGTCTTTGAAGGCGGGACACTGTCGGTAAAAGTGTCTCGAACCGGCGACGCATCCGGAACGACTTCGGTTGATTTTGCGACCAGCGACGGCACGGCGATCGCCGCAACAGATTACACCGCGGCGAGCGGAACGATCACTTTCGCACCGGGTGAGTTGAGTAAGAACATCACCCTTCGGTCCACCAACGATACGCTGTTTGAAAACGCTAATGAGACGCTCACGCTCACACTCAGCAATCCCACCGGCGCAACCATCACGGCCGGCGCGATGACGATTACGATCCAGGACGACGATTTCAAACCTTCCATATTCGTCGATTCAAGTACCACGCGCATACCGGAAGGTGACTCGGGCAATAGCAATGGAGCCATCACCATCAGGCTATCTAATCCGACCGTCCAGGTCGTGACTGTCGACTATGCGACTTCCAACCGCACCGCCACGGCAGGCAGCGACTATGTTGCCGCGTCCGGCAGTGTGACTATTCCCGCCGGAAGCTCGTCTTTCACAATTAACATTCCGATCATTGGAGACACGACGATCGAGCCGGACGAGACGTTTGTCTTGATGTTGAGCAATGCCACGAACGTGAACTTCATCTCGAATCCCGAGGCGGTCGTGACGATCGCAAACGACGACGCCACAGTGCAGTTCAATAACGCGTCTTTCACGATTAATGAAGGATTAGGAGCTACAGTCGTGACCGTCACTCGCGTCGGCGATACATCTAAAACAGCCACAGTCCTGTTTTCCACAGGGGACACGGCAGGCCTGCAGAGCTGCACAGTCGTGAACGGGAAAGCGTCTGAACGTTGTGACTACGCTACGTCCGTCGCACGCTTGCAGTTTGGATTTGGTCAAACATTCAAGACGATTACGATTCCGATCGTTGACGACGCACTCGTCGAAGGCGATGAAACTCTCACTGTGAATTTGAGTGGACCGAACGGTGCGCTACTTGGAGCGACCAGCACGGCAACACTCACCATTACTGATGACGAGTTGACGCCGGCGACGCAGAACCCGATCGATGGCGTGACTCCCTTCATCACGCAGCAGTACATCGACTTCCTGGGCCGCTTGCCTGATCCGGTCGGTCTCGCAAACTGGACTACGACGCTCGCTCCGTGTCCCAACGGTGGGTTTGGTGAGTTTGATCATCCGGAATGCGATCGCGTGCACGTGTCGGCGGGCTTCTTCCTCTCGGAAGAGTTTCGCGGGCGTGGCTACTTTGCTTACAAGTTTTATGAAGTTGGGTTCGACCGGCGGCCAACGTATGCGGAGTTTGTGCCTGACATGGCGCTGGTCGGTGGAGCGCAGTCTCCGCAGTCAGAGCAGATCAGCAAGGCGGCTTACACGGATGCGTTTGTGCAGCGGCAGGAGTTCCGGAGTCGCTATGACGTGTTATCTAACAGCGCGTATGTGGATGCCCTGGAGGCGAACGCGGAAGTCGTGCTCACAAACAAGGCTGCCTTGGTTGCGGCGCTGGATGGCAATCAGAAGACGCGGGCGCAGGTGCTGCGCGAGATCGTGGAGTTGCAGTCGGTCACGGACAAGTTCTTCATCCGCGCGTTCGTGGCGATGCAGTACTTCGGTTACCTGCGGCGCGACCCGGACACGATCGGCTACGACAACTGGGTGACGACCTTGACGGCAGACCCGAGCAACTTCCGGCACATGATCTTCGGCTTCATCTACTCCGACGAATACCGTCACCGCTTCGGCATATGAGAACGCAAATGGGTAAGTAGGGGCGGCCCTCCGTGGCCGCCCGTTCCGCCAACAACCCGTCTGTGCCGAAGAACGGGCGGCCACGGAGGGCCGCCCGTACAGTTGATACATTCGAATTCGCACTACCATGAGAAACATACAACGAAGACTGACTCTTCTATTGCTCGTCAGTTTGGTCAACCTTATTGCCTCTCCTTTTTTGCCGACGAGGAATACAGTAGCGGCCGCGCCGAACCCGCCTGATGGCCCAACAGAATTCATCAGACGGATCAACCTCACCACGAACGACCTGGTCTACAGCAGTACTACCGGAAAAATTTACGCCAGCTTACCAAGCGCCGCCGGAAGCAGCGGCAACAGCATTGCAGCCATCGATCCCACAACCGGACTAATAACCAGCACTACATTCATCGGCAGCGAGCCAAACAAGCTCGCACTGTCAGACGACGGTCACAGCCTTTACGTCTCTCTTGACGGTGCATTTGCGATTCGCCGTTTCGACGCACTAACAAACAGTCCCGGTCTTCAGTTCTCAGTCGGCCAGGACTCATTCTTTGGCCGTTATGCAATCAGTGACTTAGAAGTTGCTCCCGCGAATCCCGGTACGGTGGCCATTGCGCGGCAGTTCCAGGGCCTCTTTCCGTCGGAAGCGGGTGTGGCGGTCTTCGACGATGGCGTGCGCCGGACCAGCACCGGACCAGGCCACTCTGCCGGCGCTGACTTTCTCGCCTACTCCACGTCTGCGTCGAAACTGTATGGAAGCGCCAGCTCCGGCGGCGTACACACGCTCAACATTGATGCGTCAGGTGTGACTCTCGGCTCGACAGTACTAGCGAACGCCTTTGCGGACATCAAGTTCAGTAATGGTCTGATTTTTACTTCGAGTGGCCAGGTCATCAACCCTGATACCAATTCCTTATTAGGCACTTTCACCAATGCCACCACGCCCGTCTTCCAGTCTGCCTTCGTGCCTGACACCTCAGCGGGACGCGCATACTATTTGACGAATGGGCAAACACAAGGAACGTTCACGCTCAAAGCCTTCGATATAAATACTTTTCTATTGCTCGGCTCGCTGGAGATAAGTGGAATTGACGGAGCTCCGACTTCGCTGCTGCGCTGGGGACCAAACGGACTTGCCTTTCGCACTACCAGCAATCAGCTATTCATCATCCAAACGGCGCTGATTCCTTCAGCAGAACCGATACCGGCGCCTACGCCTACGTCTTCGCCGTCTCCATCGCCCACGCCAACGCCCGCAGCCGCTGCGTTCATCAGGCAGATGATGTTGGGTGCGAACGATCTTCTCTACCACGAAGGAACGCAAAAGATTTATGCGAGTGTGCCGAGCAGTGAGGGCAACACTGGCAACAGCATCGCGGAGATTGATCCCGTAATGGGTTCCGTAACGAGCCAAACTTTCATCGGCAGTGAGCCAGGTGTACTCGCCCAGGCGGACGACGGTGCAACGCTGTATGCCGGCCTCGATGGCGCCGAATCAATACGCAGTTACAACATACTTACTCACACGGCCGGCCCACAGTTCTTCCTGGGACGAGACAGTTTCTTTGGTCCTTATTCGTTCAGCGACATTGCTGTGTCTCCCGGTAATCCGTCTGTAGTTGCTGTAGCCCGGCAATTCGTAGGCGTCGGGCCATCGGAAGCCGGTGTCGCGATTTTCGATAATGGCGTGCGGCGCACAAAAACCGGTCCGGGCCACTCGGACGGTAGCGACACTCTTGCTTTTGCATCACCGTCGCTACTCTATGGAAGTGGACCGCATGGCCTGACCAAATTCACTGTTGATAGTTCGGGAGTCACTGTAAACGGTACCAACGCTCCCTTCTCGGGGGGAACAGTGATTCTTGCTAACAATCTTGTCTATGGCTCTCAGGGACAGGTGATCAACCCCAGTACAGGAGAGCTGGTCGGAACTTTTGTGGGCGCTTCGTCATTCGGCGCCACATCTCACGTGATCGATGTTGGGAATAACCGCGCCTTCTTCCTGAGAAGTGAGTTTATCAACGGACAAGGCTTGAGCACGCAAATCAGGGCATACGATCTAAATACGTTCCTGCCAGCCGGCTTTGTTGATATCCCAAAGCTGACTGGAGGTCCCGGCAATCTGGTCAGGTGGGGAACAAATGGGCTGGCGTTTCTTACTTTCGATCGAAAAATATTTTTGATTGAAACTCCGCTGGTGAATGCGAGTGTACCTATTGCGAGTCCGACTCCCACTCCATCGCCAACACCGTCGCCAACGCCGCCATACGTCCCAACGTTTGTGAGACGCGTGGAGCTACCTGCCAACAGCCTTGTGTACAGCGAAGCAACACAGGCTCTTTATGCGAGCGTACCAAGCACAGTCGGAGCTACCGGTAACAGCATCACGAAGATCACTCCTGCAACCGGAGTAGTTGGACCATCGGTCTTCATCGGTAGCGTGCCGCGTCGAATCGCGATCTCCAGCGATGGCCAAACGCTCTGGACGCACCTGGATGGCGCAAACTCTGTGCGCCGGTTCGACATCATGACTGAAACCGCCGGTGTTCAATTTGCTACCGGTTCTACTCAGCCTCCAATCGACATGGAGGTTGTTCCGGGAAGTCCGCAGTCATTGGTGTTAAGCAAAGGATTCAACGGCGTCGGAGTTTTTGATAACGGCATTCAGCGCCCCAACGTTGTTAATGAATCTACTGCTATTGAGTTTGGCGCCAACTCGTCGATCCTTTACGCGCCATCCTCAACCGATCTACTAAAGTTTCTGGTTGATGCAAACGGAGTTACGCGGTCAACAACGACCAGCGGTTTTTGGCGTGTTCTTGGGACCTCGTCATTCAAGTTTTCAAATGGGCTCTTGTTTGCACACTCAGGTTTAGTGGCGGATCCGGAGAGCGGAGACTACAAAGGAACTTTTCAGGGCACGGGCTTCTTCTCAGTGATGGCAATTGATGATGTGAATCATCGAACGTTCTTTGCATCCAGGAGCGGGGATAGTGTCGTGATACTCGGTTACGATACGAATACTTTCACGCCCATCGGATCTATAACGGTGCCTGGAGTTTTCGGCGAGGTGTTGAATCTCGTGCGGTGGGGAACGAATGGATTGGCGTTCAATACGAGGTCGACAAACACAGCGGAATCGAGTCGAATTTATCTCCTGCAGACGGAGTTGGTATCAAACACTGAGCCCATCCCGACGGGGGTTCAGTTTGAGACGGACAGGTCCGGTGGTTTTGAAACAGACGCCACTGTGTCAATAAAGGTTACTCGAACAGGAGACGTGTCAGGCACGACGTCGGTCAATTTTGCGACGAGCGACGGTACTGCGACTGCGGGCTCCGATTACACCGCTACCAGCGGGACGCTCACCTTTGCACCAGGCGAGCTGAGCAAGAACGTCACGATTCCGATCCTCAACGACACTATCTTCGAAAACGGGAATGAGACGTTCAATCTAACGTTGAGTGGCCCAACGGGCGGGAGTGTACTGACAACACCGAATGCAAGCACGATCACGATCGTCGATAATGATGTTAAGCCGTTCATTAGTCTTCCCGGCACGGTTCGAATCACGGAAGGTGATTTGGGCGTCCCAATTATTCCCATCAACGTAACGTTGTCTAATCCGACCGTACAGGTCGTGACTGTTAATTACGCGACGGCCAACGGCTCGGCAACGGCGGGCAGCGATTACGTTGCGACGTCCGGCGCCGTTACCATTCCAGCAGGAAGCACATCTGTGCCGATTAACATTCAGGTCAACTCTGACATGGATGTCGAGCCGAACGAAACGTTCACGATAACGTTGAGTAACGCCACGAACGTGACCTTCATCTCGAATACTGTTGCCAACGTGACGATCGCTAACGACGACGCCACCGTACAATTCAATGGCCCTAGTGCCAGCGTGAATGAGTCGGCGGGATTTGTGAATGTAACCGTCAGCCGCATTGGTGATACTTCGAGACCGGCTTTGGTCTTGTCTTCCACGGCTGACACCGCCGGGCTACAGAGTTGCACGATCGCGAATGGCAAGGCGTCTGAGCGCTGTGACTACGCTACGGTAGCCGGACGCTTGCAATTCGGGATCGGTGAAACAACCAAGACGTTTACGATTCCGATTGTTGACGATGCGCTGGTTGAAGGCGATGAGACGCTGACAGTGAGTTTGAGCGCAGTTGTTGGAGTGAATCTGGCCACACCAAGCACGGCGACGATCACTATTATCGATAACGACACGACACCGGCGACGCAGAACCCCATCGATGGCGTGACGCCATTCATCACGCAGCAATATATCGACTTCCTGGGTCGCTTGCCTGATCCGATCGGTCTCGCAAACTGGACCGCGACGCTCGCTCCCTGTCCCAACGGTGGGTTTGGCGAATTTGATCATCCCGAATGCGATCGCGTGCACGTGTCGGCAGGCTTCTTCCTCTCGGAAGAGTTTCGCGGCCGCGGTTACTTTGCGTACAAGTTTTATGAAGTCGGGTTCGATCGGCGGCCAACGTATGCGGAGTTTGGGCCTGACATGGCGTTAGTTGGTGGAGCGCAGTCACCTCAGTTAGAGATCATCAGCAAGCAGGTTTACACGATTGCGTTCGCGGAGAGGCAGGAGTTCAAGAGTCGTTACGACGCATTGTCGAATAGTGCGTATGTGGATGCGCTGGAGGCGAACGCGGAAGTCGTGCTCACAAACAAGGCTGCTTTGGTTGCGGCGCTGGATGGCAATCAGAAGACGCGGGCGCAGGTGCTGCGCGAGATCGTTGAGTCGCAGTCGGTTACGGATAAGTTCTTCATCCGCGCGTTCGTGGCGATGCAGTATTTCGGCTACCTGCGGCGCGACCCGGACACGATCGGTTACGACAACTGGGTGACGACCTTGACGGCAGACCCGAGCAACTTCCGGCACATGATCTTCGGCTTCATCTACTCCGACGAATACCGTCACCGCTTCGGCATATGAGAACGCA
>Ga0105238_10005804_pt1 | contig 12224 bp, 12 predicted proteins | sample KBSC34metaG_FD_81526 | JGI IMG/M metagenome (GOLD analysis project Ga0105238, IMG submission 81526) | Corn rhizosphere microbial communities from Kellogg Biological Station, Michigan, USA - KBS C3-4 metaG | ecosystem: Host-associated > Plants > Roots > Rhizosphere > Soil | place: Michigan, USA... | reverse complement strand
GCTCGTGGCCGAGACGCCCGCGCCCCCGGATCCGGCCGCCTCGCGCGCCGTCCAAGACGCTCTCATGCAGCTGCCCGTCGACCAGCGCGAGGCCGTGGTGATGCACAAGCTCCACGACCTGTCGTTCGCCGAGATCGCGACGGCGCTGGGGATCACCATCGGCGCCGCCAAGGTGCGCGCCCATCGCGGCTACGTGCGGCTGCGCGAGCTGCTCGCCCCGCTGGGAGAGTCGATATGACCGGCGATGAAAAGCCCTTCGCTCGGGCCCGGGACGCCGCGCTGGCCGAGCTGCGCGCGGCGCCGCGGGCGATCTCATGGCGGCGTCAGGCGCTGTGGCTGGTGAGGGCGCAGGTCGGGCTCGCGCTGGCGGGCATCGGCATCGCGCTGGTCGCGGGCCTGGCCGCGCCGAGCGAGGTGTTTGCCCACGCCGCCACCGTGGGCCCACTCTTGGTGGTGGCGGTGCTGGGGGCGATCGCGGCGGTCGCGCCGCGCGTCGGCCGCGGCGGCGCGAGCTGGCGCCTCGGGGCGCTCGGGGCCGCGGCGGTGGCCATGATCGTGGTGGCCTTCTCGCGCGGGGCCGGAACGCCGTCGGACAGCCCCGAGTGGGTCTGCTCGGTGAGCCACCTCGGGGTCGGGTTGGTGCCTCTCGCCTTGGCGCTCGCGGGCCTGCGCCAATCGGCGCCGTCGTGGGGACGCGCCTTGGCCGCCGGGCTCGGCGCCGGAACCACCGGTGCGCTGCTCGGCGAGGTGGTCTGCCACCGGGGCATGCGGCACGTGCTGGTCTATCACCTGGGCGCCTGGCTGCTCCTCGCGCTGGCGTGCGCCGTGATCTCGCGGTGGCTGCGCCCTCGAAGCTTCGCGCCTTGACGACCCTGGTCTGGTTTCGACGGGATCTGCGGCTGGCCGACAACCCCGCGTTGAGCGCCGCGGTCGCACGGGGCGGGGCAGTGATTCCGATCTACGTTTGGGCGCCGGAGGACGACGGCCACTGGTCGCCGGGCGCGGCGAGCCGGTGGTGGCTGCATCATTCGCTGGCCAGCCTCGACAGGGCCCTCGGAGACTCGGGGGTCAGGCTGATCATTCGCCGCGGCCGCGCCAGCGAGATCCTGCCCCGCCTCGCCCGCGAGACCGGCGCCGGGCAGCTGTTCTGGAGTCGCCTCTACGAGCCGGCGGCGATCGAAGCCGAGGGGAGGGTGGAGGTCGCTGCGCGCGCGGCGGGGCTGGCGACCCGCTCGTTCGCGGGAGCCCTTCTCTACGAGCCTGGCGCGGTCCAGACCGCCGAGGGGCGTCCGTTCCAGGTGTTCACCCCCTTCTGGCGGGCGTGCTCGGCGATGGGGCCGCCGCCTCCTCCCGCCGCCGCTCCGCGCCTCCTGCCGGCGCCGGCCGCCTGGCCGCCGTCGCTGTCCCTGGATTCGCTGGGGCTGCTTCCATCGATCGATTGGGCCAGCGAGATACGGGCGTCCTTCACGCCGGGCGAAGAGGGAGCCCTGACGCGCGCCCAGGAGTTCGCGTGGGACGCGGTGGATGGGTACGCGCGGGCCCGGGATCGGCCGGCGGAAAGCGGCGTCTCGCGCTTGTCACCGCACCTTCATTTCGGCGAGCTCAGCCCCCGACAGGCCTGGTACGCGGCCACGTCGCAGGCAGCAGACCCGGCGGCCGCCGAGGTCTTCCAGCGCGAGCTGGGCTGGCGCGACTTCGCGCACCACCTGCTGTATCACTTCCCGCGCACGCCGGCAGAGCCGCTACGTCCGCGATTCCGCGACCTCGCCTGGGCGGATTCGCCCGGCGCGTTGCGCGCCTGGCGGCGCGGGCAGACAGGGTACCCGCTGGTCGACGCAGGGATGCGCCAGCTCTGGCGGACGGGCTGGATGCACAACCGCGCCCGCATGATCGTCGCCTCCTTTCTGGTAAAGGACCTGCTGCTGCCATGGCAGCAGGGCGCCGCCTGGTTCTGGGACACCCTGGTGGACGCCGATCTGGCGAACAACACGCTCAACTGGCAGTGGTCCGCCGGGTGCGGCGCCGATGCGGCGCCCTTCTTTCGCATCTTCAATCCGGTCATTCAGGGCAAGAAGCTCGATCCGGACGGCGACTACGTCCGCCGCTACGTGCCCGAGCTCCGAAAGCTGCCGGCCCGCTGGATCCACGAGCCCTGGCGGGCGCCGCGCGAGGCGCTGGCCGAGGCGTCCGTCGAGCTCGGCGTGACCTACCCCGAGCCGATCGTCGAACACACGTGGGCTCGGCATCGCGCCCTCGACGCCTTCGCCCGGATCTGAGCTGGCGACACGCCGGCCGCCTGGGGGCCGTCAGACGCGGTTGCGGAGGCGCAGCTCCTCGATGCGCGGGTTCAGGTAGGTCTGGCCCAGCAGGTAGGCGGCGCCGCACCGCCGGGCATGATGCGCGAGCAGCGTGAGCGGCACGACGAGCGGCAGGTGCCCGCGGCGGTGCTCCTCGATGAGGCCGTTCAGCTCGGCCTTGTCCGCCGCGTCCAGCGTTTGCTTGAGATGGCCCGCGAGATGGGTGAGCACGTTGGCGTGGCGCCCCGGCGTGGCCAGCTTCGCCAGCGTCGACATGAAGCCGGCCTCGTACCGCTCGCGCAGCTCCGCGCGCCCGAGCGCCTTCGCTCCGGCCACCAGACGGCCGAGGGCCCGGTAACCCTCCGTCGAATGGGCGAGCAACGCCATCTTGTGGGCGGCGTGGAAGTCGACCAGGCCACCCAGCGTCCAACCGTCCTTGCGACCTTCCTTCCAGAAGGCCCGCAGCCTCGCGTACGCGAAGATACGCTCGATGAAGTTCTCGCGGAGGCGGGCATCTTCGAGACGGCCCTCTTCCTCCGTCGGCAGGTTCGGGAACGCCACGCCGAGCGCCGCCGCGAACAGCCCGGTCCCCCGCGCGTGCGCGGGGGACCGCGACTCGGCGTCGGCGAAGACCTTCACGCGCTCCATGCCGCAGCTGGGAGACTTCGACTTGAGCACGAAGCCGCTCAGATCCTCGCCCGCGAGGGCCCTCACGCGCGCCGCCCCGAACCGGTTCATCCGCTGCGTCCAGTCGGTCCCGCTCGTGAGCCCCACCATGCGCGGGCCGGTCCCGGGCTCGCTTGCGATCAGACGAACCGCCTCCCGCGGGACGCCCATCCCCACCTCGACCTCCGGGCAGACGGGGACCCATTCGACCAGCGGTCCGAGCGCGTCCGTCAGGAACGAGTCGCGCTTGTGCTGCCCGTCGAACCGGACCTTGGAGCCCAGCAAGCACGCGGACACGCCGAGGCGGATGCGCGGCAGCGGCCGGTCACGCGCCGGTCTCACGAGCGGCCCCGCTTCCGGTCGCCGGCGCCGGCCAGGCCCGTCGAGCCCGGGGCTCGCCAAACCGGCCACGACCATCCGCCGTCGAGACCCTGCATGCCGATGTTGTACCAGAGCCGCTCTCGATATCGGCCGATTTCAGCGTTCAGCGGCCGAGGGTGTCGAGCAGCAGGCGCGCCGTCTCCTCGCCGGAGAAGTTTTGCTGTCCCGTGATCAAGTTGCCGTCGCGCACGGCGAAGCCTCTCCAGAGGCCGGCCTGGACGTAGTTGGCGCCAAGGCGCTTCATCTCGTCCTCCACGCGCCAGGGCATGATGTGCTGGCCGCGCGGCAGCATGTTGGCGCTCCACACCGCCTCGTCGGCGAAGTCCTCCTCGACGTTGGCGAAACCGGTGACGGTCTTACCCTTCACGAGCGGCTGGCCGTTCGAGAGCTTGGCGTACCGCAGGACGGCGACGCCATGGCAGAGGGCGACGGCGATCTTGCCGGCCTCGTAGAAGGCGGCGAACTTGCGGTGCAGCTCGTGAGCCTCTTCGAAGTTGGACATCGGGGCCTGGCCTCCGGCGACGACCAGGGCGTCGAACCTCCCGACGTCGAGCGCGCTCACGGGCTTGGTGTCCTCGACCAGGGCCACCAGCCTGGGCGTGTGGATGAAGCCCATCGACACGAGGTCGCTGGCGGAGTACCCGCTCGGATGCCGCGGGTCGCTCATGGCGTCCGGCTCGCACTTGCCGCCGGCGGGGCTGAAGAGCTCGAGCTCGTAGCCCGCCTCGCTGAGGACATAGTAGGGGTGGGACAGCTCGCTCCACCAGAATCCCACCGGCCAGCCCGTCGATTGCGAGACGGCAGGGTTCGCGATCACGATCCCCACGCGCTTGGATCGGCTTCGGTTCACGACGTTCGGATCTTTCAGGCTCATGACGGCTCCCCCTATTTGTTGGAGCCGCGATGTTGATCGGGCGCCGGACGCGTGGAAAGGCGCACGCGCGCAACCTGGGGTTGCGCCAGGCGCAACACCCCCACCGCCGCACCAGCGCTCAGCGATGGCGCCGGATGGTCCCTGCCGCGGCGGCGACCTGCCGCCGGAACCACGCGTGCGCCGGATCGTCGTCGAGACGGGGGTGCCAGACCTGCGTGATTCTGTAGCGGGGCAGGGCGAGCGGCGGGCGCAGGACGCGCAGGCCGAACCGCGCCGCTTGCCGGCGGGCCAACCGCTCGGACATCGTGAGGACGCAATCGGCGTGCGCGATCAGCTCGAGGGCTGCCAGGTAATAGGGCAGGTAGCGCGTGACGTGGCGAGCGAGCCCGCGCGCGGCCAGGGCGTCGTCGACGACGCTGCCCGGTCGCCCGCGCGGGGCGATGAGCACGTGTTTGCAGGCCAGGTAGTCCTCGAGCCTCAACCGCCGTCCGATCCGCGGATGACCGGCTCGGACCACGCAGGCGAAGCGATCTTCGAACAGGAGCTGCGTCCGGAAATCGCCCGGGAGGTTCGGAAAGACGCCGAGCGCCAGGTCCACGCCGTCGCGAAGGGCGGCGGCGTCGTCGGGCAGGATCGGCAAGAACCGCACCGCGACGCCGGGGGCCGCCCGGGCCACGGCGTGGCAGACGGTGGCTCCCATCAAGGACACGACGTGGTCGGTGGCGTGCAGCCGGAACTCGCGGCTCGACGCTGCGGGGTGAAAGGGGGCGGCCGGAGCGAGCACGCGCTCGGCCTCCGCCTTCAGCTCTCGCACCCGCTCCACCAGCTCGAGCGCCCGCGCCGACATCGTCCATTCACGGCCGCTTCGGACCAAGATCGGATCCTGGAGCGCCGCGCGCAGCCGTCCGAGCGCCCGGCTCATCCCCGCCTTGGACAGCCCGAGGAGAGCGCCAGCGCGCGTGACGCTCTGGGTGCGGGCCACGGCGTCGAAGACGGCGAGCAGATTGAGATCGATCTCGTCGGTCGCCAAGCGGCCGACAGCATAGCGGCCTTCCAGGTGCGGCGCCCGGGACGCCCGCCTGGACCCTGATTTGCATGCCTGCGCGGAGCTCCCAGCGGAGATTTCCACCGCCCGTGCGCCTTCGCCATGTCACATCGGGCGATGCGATCTCGTCTGAACGGCACTATGAATTTGGTCGCGAGCGATCCATGACCGAGCCAGACGCGAAAGACTTCGAGGCGCACCGCGAGTTTCTGGCCGGGCTCGCCTATCGCATGCTGGGCTCCCTCGCCGAGGCCGACGACATCGTCCAGGACGCCTATCTCAGGTGGGCGCAAGCCGATGTCTCGCACGTCGAGCACCCCCGCGCGTATCTGGCGCGCGTGGTGACGCGGCTTTGCCTCGATCGGATGAAGTCGGCGACCGCGCGCCGCGAGCAGTACGTCGGTACATGGTTGCCGGAGCCGATCGTCGGTGCGCCGGAACAGCCAATGGCGGACGATCTGTCGATCGCGCTGCTCGTCACCCTCGAGCGCCTCTCGCCGCTCGAGAGAGCGGCCTTCCTGTTGCACGACGTCTTCGACATGGACTACGGGGACATCGCGGGCACGCTCGGGCGCACCGAGGACGCCTGTCGCCAGTTGGCGGCGCGCGCCCGCCAGCACGTGCGCCAGGAGCGACCACGCTTCGCGCCGAGCGATGAGCATCGCCAGAAGCTGTTCGCCGCGTTCGAGGCCGTGTTGACGGGCGGTGACGTGGCGAGCTTCGCGCAGCTCCTGGCCGAGGACGCCGTCCTGTACGCCGACGGCGGCGGAAAGCGCGCGGCGGCGCTCGAGCCCATCCGAGGGAAGCGGCCAATCATGGAGCTGTTCTCCCGCGTCCTGGCAGTGAACGGCTTCTTCCGACCGGAGCAGCTCGCGCGCGCATCGATCAACGGAATGCCAGGTTTCGTCGTGCGGACGGCGGAGGGCGTTCAGACGACCGCCTTCGCGATCGAGGGCGATCGGATCGTCGCGCTCTACACCGTTCGCAACCCGGAAAAGCTGACCCACCTCCTCTCCTGAACGTCACAGAGGGCGGACCGCCCTCGTCCTGATCGCATGAGAGGTGGTTTCGGATGACCAATCGACGCGCATTCCTGTCATCAATCGCCGCCACGGCGTTCGTGGCGGGCTCCGGCGCCGGGCAAGGTGCCAAGCGAAGCTCAGGAGAGAAGATCATGCTGGAGAAGGTCGTGTACGTGACGGTCTTCGTCAAAGACCAAGACAAGGCGCTCGACTTCTATACGAAGGTGCTCGGCTTCCAGAAGCGGGCCGAGAACCCGACGCCCGTCCGCCCGCGGTTCCTGTCCATCGGCCTCGAGGGGCAAGCCTTCGAGCTCGTCCTCTGGCCGGGGACGCCGGGCCAGGGCCAGCCCTTCCAGGGCCGCAGCACGGCGGCCTACACCATCGAGACGAAGGATTGCCGGAAGGCCTACGAGGTCCTGAAGTCGCGCGGCGTGAAGTTCGAGACGGACGTCCTAGAATACCCGTGGGGCTACGTCGCCGTGTTCCAGGATCCCGACGGCAACCACCTGCAGCTACGACAAGGACGTGCAGAATGAAAGCGATTCGCCTTCACGAACCGGTGGGCGCGGCGGGGCTCGTCTACGAAGACGCGCCCGATCCCAAGCCGGCGCTGGGCGACGTGCTGGTCAAGGTGCACGCGTGCGGCATCACGCCGACGGAGCTGAGCTGGCCCATCTGGGCCGACCGAGCGGGGCACAAGCGTGACGCGCTCATCCCGGCCCAGGAGTTCTCCGGCGTGGTCACCGCGGTCGGCTTCGGCACGGCCGGCGTGGCGGTCGGCGACGAGGTGTATGGCCTGATCATGGCCTACTGGGACGGCGCCGCCGCCGAGTACATCGCGGTCGAGGCGCGGGACGTGGCGCCGAAGCCCACGTCCCTGGATCACGTGCAGGCCGCCGCGCTGCCGCAGGTCGGGCTCACGTCCTGGCAGGCGCTGTTCGATCACGGCCACCTCGTGCCCGGGCAGACGGTCGTCATCCACGGAGCGGGCGGGGCCGTGGGAACGGCCGCGGTGCAGCTGGCTCGCGCGGCCGGGGCGCACGTCATCGCCACCGGCCGGAGCCACGTTCGGTCCCTGGTCCTGGGGCTCGGCGCCGACCGCTTCGTCGACCTCGAGCAAGCGGGGTGGGAGGACGCCGTGGGGCAGGTCGACCTCGTTTACGACATCGTCGGCGGAGACGTGCTCGCCCGATCCATGCGCCTGGTCAAGCCGGGCGGCGCGCTGGTGACGGTCATGGGGCCGCCCCCGCCAACCGCGCGAAAGGACATGCGGGCGCTGTTCTTCATCCGCCAGCCCAACCGGGCTCAGCTGGTCGAGCTCGCGCGCCGGGTCGACGCGGGCGAGCTGCGTCCGCCGCAGATCGGCGCGGTCTATCCGCTGGCCGAGGCGCGCAAGGCGTTCGACGCACAGTCGGCCCGGAAGGTGACCGGCAAGGTCATCCTGCAGCCTTGACGGGCCGCGTTTCGGCGGTCAGTCGTAGAGCGTCGGCGCGTCCAGCGAGAAGGTCTGCCGGTTCAGCGGGCCGTGATTCATCACGGCGTCCAGGATGGCGCAGCGGGCGGGCTCCTCGGTCGGATTGCAGGCGGCCGCCTCGGCCGCGACCGCCGAGAGCGGCACCTCGTCGGTGTCTCGGGGGCGCACGACGTTGGAGACGAAGGCGTGCAGGTCGTAGACGCCCTCGGCGGTGAGCTCGTCGTGGTGGCAGGCCCCGCACACCGTGCCGCCCGTGCCCAGGATCCGATCGAACGGCGCCGTGGGCGTCACGGGCTCGATCCGCGGGAAGGCGATCTCGGCCTTGATGGACCGGACGGGCGACACGTATTCGCCGAGCTCCAGCAAGGTGGCGGCTCGGCCGGCGGAGACGACCGAGAGGACCAGGTTGCGGGTGAACAGGAAGATGCGCGGGTTGTGGGGACCCTCGGCGGGCTGCGCGCTGAACGTGCTGCTCACCGCCAAGACGCCGAGCGGCCGGGCGAGGCTCTCCACGAAGCACGGGATGGTGACCTCCGGCCGGCCCTGCGCCAGAAGGTCGTTCATGAGGGCGATCGCCTCGCCGATGCTGTTGGGGGACGGGCTGATGCCGCTGCTCGGTGCGCAGGCGACGCGGGCGTCCGTCGTGCCGCCAGCCTCGGGCGTGCCCAGGGTATCCGGGGAGCCAGCGACATCCTGCGCGGCCGCAGCGTCGGGCCCGTTGGCGCCGGGAGCGCCCTCGCCACAACCGAGCGCCCCCGCCGCGAGGCCGACCCAGACGGTCACCTTCGCCAGCGACGAGAGAGAGGCCATGGTCCCATCCGACTTGCAATCTCCGTGCGTGCACGAGCTGCGCCGGCAGCCGCGCTCCGAAACCCGTCGAAGCGCGCGGTTTCTGCGCGCTCCCTCGCCATGAGCGCGAAGATTTCGCGTCAAAGGCCTGACGCCGCAGCGTCGAAGTCGACGCCGAAGGGGCGCCGGCGAGGCTCTCCTCGCGAGACGTACGCCCACGCATCCTTGAAATGCCAGGTCCGCGCCCCTGCGATCAGCGGACGGCGTCTCATAGTGACGGAAGAACCGAACACGACCCTGAAGGGAGAGGAGCGCCGTCATGATCGTCGTAACCGCGCCAACCGGCACCATCGGCCGCCAAGTCGTCGAACACATCCTCCGCACGTCGGAGCCGGCGCGCCTGATCGCGCGCGACCCATCAAAGTTGCCGCCCGCCGTTCGGGCGCGATTCGAGGTGGTGCAGGGCTCGCACTGCCACCCTGACGTGCTCGACCGCGCGTTCGCCGGCGCGGACGCCGTCTTCTGGCTCGTGCCGCCCGATCCCGGGGCGGCCAGCGTCGACGCTGCCTACCTGGACTTCACCCGTCCCGCCGTGGGGGCCCTGGAGCGCCATCGGGTGAAGCGGGTGGTGGGGATATCGGCGCTCGGCCTCGGCACGCCCTGGGCCGATCGGGCCGGGTTGGTCACCGCTTCGCTGAAGATGGACGAGCTCCTGGCCGCGGGCTCGGCGGCCTACCGGGCCGTGGCGAACCCGTCGTTCATGGACAACCTGCTCCGGCAGCTCGACGCGATCAGGAACCAGGGCGTGTTCTACCTGCCGATCGACGGGGACCTGAAGCAGCCGAGCGCCTGCTCGCGTGACATCGCCGAGGTGGCGGCGAGGTGGCTGCTCGATCCTTCCTGGTCGGGCAGCGGGCGCGTGCCCGTGCTCGGCCCCGAGGACCTCTCCTACAACGACATGGCGAGGACGATGTCCGAGGTCCTGGGCCGCCCCGTGCGCTTCCAGCGGATCTCCGGCGATGCCTTCAAGGCGAGGCTGCTCGAGCGAGGGATGTCGGAGGCGATGGCCCAGGCCAATGTGGAGATGTGGAACGCCTACGACCACGGGCTCGATCTGGGGGAACGGAGGACCTCGGAAGCGACGACGCCCACCACCTTCCGGCAGTGGTGCGAAGAGGTCCTCGGGCCACGCCTGGCGGCGACGGCCGCGGCCCCGAAAGGAGGGTAGCCTCGGGCGAGGGCCTAGTGCACCGCGCTAGCGCGGCTCGTGGCCTACGAACAGGTGGTCCTTCACGTCGAGCACGTCCGTGATGTCCCTGGCCACGCGGACCGCCTTCGCCTTGTTGGCGGGAGAGTCGACGGTCCCCGAAAGAGTGACGACCCTGTCCTTGGTGTCGACGTGAACGTGAAGAGCATCCAGGCCCTCGCTGGTCAGCGCGCTCTTGACCTTGGTGGTGATCCACGCGTCCTGGCCGCCGGAGGCGGCCTTGTTGGCCGCCTCCTCGATCCGGTTGCCAGCCTTGTCGGCCGCTTCGGTGGTGGCCTGGCCGATGTCCTTGGCGACCTTCTTGGTCGCTTTGCCCACCTCTTTGAGGTCGTCGCCGACGACGGTTCGGCCTTCGCCCGAGGGCGGGGGCGCCGAGCTCTCGGCGCCGCGCCGGCACGCGAACGAGGTCGACATCATCAGACAGGCGACCGCGATCAGACCTTTGTGTAACGTGCTCATGGTCGAAGCCTGACGCGCGGCCGGGCGGGAACGCAAGTGTCGGTGATGCCGACGCGGCCTGATGTCACTTCTCTGAAACGCGAGCCGGCTCATTCGCCGGCAGTCCGCGCTTCGTCATCTGCCGCCGGCGCCGCCCATGGACCCGCCGGCTCCTGAAGCCCCGCCGCTGGCGCCGGCCGCTCCCCCCGCGCCGCCCGCGCCAGAGCCTCCCGCGCCGCTGATCATCGAGACGCCGCTGTCGTCGATCTTGAACGCCATCAAGTCCGCGCCCACGACGACCGGTCCGTTGTAGGTCGTGCGGGTCGCCGCCAGCAGGTCGGCAGGGGTTGGGAAGGGAATGCCCTCGCTGGGAAGGCCCGAGAGCACGATGTGCGAATAGGCGGCGAGCTTCGGTTTGGCCACCGCGAATAGCTTGCCGGCATCCTCGGGCGTGATGTGATGGGCGAGGATGGCCTGGTAGGCGGGATATTTCTCGAGGAGGGCGGCCGGGATCATGGCCACCTCGTGAATCAGGAGATCGGCGCCGCTGGCGGCTTGTTCGACGTTCGCGCTGTAGCGCGTGTCGCCGGAGATGACGACGGTGTGCCCGGCGTAGGAGATCTTGTAGCCACGGGCGGGCTTGACGAGCTCTCCGTGATCGACGTCGAAGGTCCAGACCGAGACGCCGGCCTGGCAGAAGACCAGGCCGGGAGCGACGTCGTGAGCTTCGATCTCGATGCCGGCCGGCGGATTCATCTCGTCGGCGAGACGGATCCGTCGATCTTCGGAGAACGCCTCCCACAGATTGGCCATCATTCGTTCCGTCTCCGGCGGCCCGTAGATCACGAACGGTGTCTTTCTGCTGCCGAAGGGAGTCTGGATCCAGCCGCTCATCCACAGATCGGGCAGCCCGTTGACGTGGTCGGAGTGGAGGTGGGTCAGAAAATGGGCGTTGATGCTCCCGAGCGAAATTTGCTTCTGCCAGAGGCGAATCGGCGCGCCCCGTCCGAGGTCGAACACCAGCCGCAGCCCGGGGACCTCGACCAAGGTGCTGTTTCCATACCGGTCGACCGACGGGATCGGGCTTCCCGTGCCGAGGAGCGTGACGGTCATGGCGCCGCTGCTCCCCGCGTTGCCGCCGGCCTGACCCACGCCGCCGCAGCCGTTCGTCCCGCCGCTGGCGCCGGCTCCGGACCCGCCGGCGCCGGTCATGCCCGTCGTGCTCCCGGTGCCCGGTGCGCCGCCATGGGACTGACCGCCGCTCGTGCCACCACAGGCGGCGAGGCCTCGATCCTTGCTGCTGCAGGCGACTGCCAGCAGGACGCATGCGATGGTCGTCAGGCCGTGCTTCGATCCACTAAAAGTCGTCATCGCGCCTCCCCGTTTCGAAGCCAATGGATCCACGGCCCACATGCGCGCGTTCTGTCGCGCCGCCTCGGACCGGGCGGGGACTATACGTCAGGTAACCTTAAATAGGAACGAAGCCCGCGGCGAGGGCGGGCTCCGTAGAGGCGCGGAGCGCCGCGATCACGGCGCGGCGGGCAGGTAGCTCTGAATGGCGGGGTACCACACGTCGCCCATCACCACGTAGCCGGCGTCGTTCGGATGAAGATAGTCGTTCATCAGGGTGGTCTTGTAGTTGGCCTGCGCGGTGAACGCGGCGTACATGTCGACCATGGTGATGTGCTTGCCGTTCGCGGCACGGCTCTGCACGACGCCGGTGATGGCGTCGTTGTAGGTCTGCACGATGGTGTTGGCCCCGCCGTCATCCATCCACGGCGTGATCTTGGCGACCACCAGCAGCGCGTTCGGCGCGTCGCCGATGAGCCGATCAATCAGCGCGCCCAGGCGCGTGGGCGCGTTCGCCACGTCGATGCCTCGGTTGACGTCATTCGTGCCGATCATCAGCAAGATGATGTGCGGGTGATTGGTGGCGATCGACTGATCGACGAGCGGCGAGATGCCCGAGGT
>Ga0105238_10005802_pt1 | contig 12224 bp, 14 predicted proteins | sample KBSC34metaG_FD_81526 | JGI IMG/M metagenome (GOLD analysis project Ga0105238, IMG submission 81526) | Corn rhizosphere microbial communities from Kellogg Biological Station, Michigan, USA - KBS C3-4 metaG | ecosystem: Host-associated > Plants > Roots > Rhizosphere > Soil | place: Michigan, USA... | reverse complement strand
GGCCAGCGGGTCGCGGTGGTGGGCGTCGAAGCCGGCTGAGATCATCAGCAGCTCCGGCCGGAACCGGTCGAGGGCGGGAAGGATCACCTCGTCGAAGGCGGCGCGGAACTCGGCGCTGCCCGTACCCCCAGCCAGCGGGGCGTTGACGATGTTGTTGTACGGCCCGTGCTCGCGGACCGAACCCGTTCCCGGATAATAGGGATACTGGTGGGTCGAGGCATAGAGCCAGTTCTGCCTGGCCGCGGTCATCGTCTGGGTGCCGTTGCCGTGATGGACGTCGAAATCGACGATGGCAATGCGGCCGATGCCGTGCATCGCCTCCGCATGCGCCGCGCCGACGGCAATCGAGTTGAACAGGCAGAAACCCATCGCATGGTCTGGCTCGGCATGATGGCCGGGCGGACGCACCGCGCAGAAGGCGTTGGGCGCCGCCCCCGTCATGACCGCATCCACCGCAGCCACCACAGCCCCGGCGGCGCGTAGCGCAGCATTGCCGGAGTCGGGTGAAATCGCCGTATCGGCATCGAGCCGCACCATGCCGCTCGCCGGCACCTTCGCGAGCACTGAATCGGCGAAGCCCGCGTCATGGACACGATCGATCTGATCCGCTGTCGCCAGGGGCGCCTCACGCCGATCCAGTGCGGCGAAATCCGGATGGTCCAGCGCGGCGAGCACCGCCTTCAACCGCTCAGGCCGCTCAGGATGGCCGGGGCCGGGATTGTGGAGGACGCAGTCGGGATGGGTGAACAGGATGGTCATGGGATCAACCCTGTCGCGGCCATAGCCAGGCGGCGCCCCTGACGCCGCTGGTGTCGCCGTGCAGCGCCGGCACCACGGGCGTGAAGACGCCGTCGGAGAAGCACCATTCCGCCAGCAGCGCCGGCAGCGGGTCGTAAAGGCCGTGAAGCTGCGAAACGCCGCCGCCGATCACCACGATGTCGGGGTCCAGGATATTGATCACGCCGGCCAGCGAACGCGCCAGCCGGTGGCGATGCCGGTCCAGGGTTGCCTTCGCCCCTGCATCACCGTCAGCGGCAGCCTTGGCGACGGCAACGGCATCGAGGTCGTCGCCGGTCGCGGCCTTATGGTCGGCCGCAATGCCCGGGCCGGAGAGCCACATCTCGATACAACCTTGCTTGCCGCAGTAGCATCTGGGGCCGGGATATTCCTCCGGCGTCGGCCATGGCAGCGGATTGTGGCCCCATTCGCCGGCGATGGCGTTGAGGCCGGGGATGGGCACGCCGTCGATGGCGATGCCGCCGCCGCAGCCGGTGCCCAGGATCACGCCGAACACCACATGCTTGCCGGCCCCTGCCCCGTCCGTCGCCTCGGACACGGCCAGGCAGTTGGCATCGTTGGCGATCCGCACCGGCCGATGCAGCACGGCAGCGATATCCTTGTCGAACGGCTTGCCGTTGAGCCAGGTGGAGTTGGCGTTCTTGACCAGCCCGGTCGAGAGCGACAGCGCCCCCGGCATCCCGATCCCGACCCAGCCGTGCCCGCGCACCACGCCGGCCTGCCGCTCCAGCTCGTCGGTGAGGTCCGAGACCGCCTGCAGGGTCGCCTGGTAGTCGTTGCGCGGCGTCGGCATGCGCGCCTCGGCGCACAGCCGCCCCTCCGGATTGAGGGCGATGCCGGCGATCTTGGTGCCGCCGAGATCGATGCCGATACGATGTAGGTTGGCTCTCATGGATCGCGCGCCTCCGAAGCGCCGAACATGCTTGATGTTGCCGCCGCCCGCCACGATAAACAGCCATGGCAAAGCGCCGCTGGGGAAAAATATGACCGACAAGCATCCGTGGAAGATGCGCTATGCACCGCATGTCGGGCTTGCGGCGCCCGATATCCCGCTGTTCCTGCACAGCGCCGGCTCAGCCGACCCGGTCGTACAGATCGAGTGGCTGGCGGCCCACGGCTTTGCCGGGATCGAGGACAATTCGCTGAAGGTGCGCCCCATCGAAACCCAGAAGGCGATGGGCGAGGCGCTGGCCCGGCACGGCATGGAGATGGGCTGCTTCGTCAACAATCCGACCGCCTGGGACAAGCCGATCTGGGGCTCCAAAACCGCCGAAGCCCGGGACAAGTGGCAGCGCGATCTCGACGAGACGGTCGAGGCGGCCAAGCGGGTGAACGGCCGCTGCGTCACCGTCGTCACCGGCCGGGAGGTCGGGATCCCGCGCGGCTACCAGATCGCGGTGATGATCGAAAATCTGAAGCGCGCCGCCGAAGTGGCCGAGAAGGCCGGGCTGGTGCTGTGCGTCGAGACGGTGAGCGCGCTGCGCTTTGGCGGCATGCTGCTCAACAATATCGACGAGGCCTATATGGTGGTCTCGGCGGTCGACAGCCCGGCCGTGCAGCTGGTCTACGATTTCGGGCATGTGACCCAGATGGACGGCGAGGTCTTAAGCAACCTCAAGGCCTGCTGGGACAGGACCGCGATCATCCAGGTGGCCGACATACCGGGCCGGCATGAGCTGGGCTCGGGCGAGCTCAACTGGGTCAATATCTTTCGCACGATCAAGGGGCTGGGCTATACCGGGCTCATCGAACTGGAGCATGAAGTCTCCGAGCCCGGCGTCGCCGGGGAGGAGAAGGTGCTTCAGAATCTCAAGCGGATAGATGCCGAGCTCTAAACTCAATACCGTCATGCCCGGGCTTGACCCGGGCATCCACGGGGTGCCGGAAGTGCCAATCTCTGAGTTCAGCACAGGCGGAGCCGCGTGGATGCCCGGGTCAAGCCCGGGCATGACGATCTAGTAAAAGACGACAGGGGAAGTAACGACATGACCGAGATCACCCACCGCCAGGTCAAGACCAACGGCATCAGCATGCATATCGCCGAGGCCGGCGAAGGGCCGCTGGTGGTGCTGGTCCATGGCTTCCCGGGCCTGTGGTACAGCTGGCGCTATCAGCTCCCCGCCCTGGCTGCTGCCGGCTTCCATGCCGTGGCGGTGGACCAGCGCGGCTATGGCCGCAGCGACCGGCCGAGCGACCCGGCGGTCTATGACGCCAATTACGTGATCGGCGACATGCTGGGCCTGGTCGATGCGCTGGGTGAGAAGAAGGCGATCTTCATCGGCCACGATTTCGGCGCCCAACTGGTATTCAACCTGGCCGTGCGCCATCCCGACCGTCTGAACGCCGTGATCGGCATGGCCTGCCCCTATGATTTCGACCTCGCCGGCCGCGGCGGCGCCGGCTCCAAGCCGAAAAAGGACGAGTTCAAGGCTGAGTTCGCCTCCACCGAGATGCGGCCGAGCGAGCTGTTCGCCAAGGCGGCGAAGGAGCATTTCCTCCACCTGCATTATTTCCAGACCATCGGCCCGGCCGAGAAGGAGCTGGGGGCAAATCCGCGCGAATTCCTGACCCGGCTGAACTGGGCGCTCTCCCCGCGCGGCAACCTGCTCGGCTGGGCCAAGCACTCATCCGAAGGCACCGGCTATCTCGACGTGCTGGAGCCCGCCGGCATGCCGTTGCCCTGGCCCTGGATGAGCGTGGAGGACATGGACACCTATGTGGCAGAGTTCACCCGCCAGGGCGGCGACAAGACCTTCATCGGCGGCCTCAACTCCTACCGCGTCGCCGACCGCAACTGGGAGCTGGGGGCCGAATGGGCCGACAGCGACATCACCATCCCCACCGCCTTCATCGCCGGCGCCGAGGATCCTGTCCTGAAGATGATCCGCCCTGACGCGATCGACATCATGCGCAGCCACACCCCCGACCTGCGCCTGGTCGAGATCATCCCCGACGCCGGCCATTTCGTGCAGCAGGAGCAGCCCGAGGCGACGAACCGGGCGATCCTGAGGTTTCTGGGCACTCTGAAGAACGAGATCTGATCGAGATCGTACCCGGCATCACCCTCTCCCTAACCCTCCCCCATCGAGGGGGAGGGGACAAAAAAGCCCTCTCCCTTGATGGGAGAGGGTTGGGTGAGGGTGAATGCCGCCACAGGCACCAACCCAACCCATGAGGACAATATGATCATCGCCATCACCGCCGCCGGCACGCTGGAGCTGAAGGAGAAGGACGATTTCAAGGGCTTCAAGATCGTCGCCGAAAAACCCGGTATCACCGATGAGGAGATCGCCGAGGCGGTGAAGAGCATCGGCGCGCTGGATACCGACCACACGCATGTCTGGGTCACCCAGGAGGCGATGAAGAACTGGGGCGGCCACCCCGCCCCCGCCGATTGGAGCGCGTCGTTCGATGCGATGCTGGAGAAGGTCAAGAAATACGGCTTCGTCCACGAGGTCACCGGCGACGTGCGGGCGCATATCGAGCGGGCTTGACCGGATGCGCCTGTGGCAAGATTGGTCGCAGGATCAATTCCTGGATGAGATGGGGCCGGAGGTTTTCTACACGCCTCCGAGCCGTCTCAAGCGAGCCTCCCTGATCGCTCTCAGAAGCCTTGCCGCGCTCGGCTTCCTGGGCTTCGTCGGGATCAGCGCCTGGATCGGCAGCGTTTCATCCCCCGATCCCAATCCCGCCACCGGGCAGGTTATTCGCGAGCATAGCCGCCACGCACACTATTACCTCTCGCCGATCCAGGATGTTTTCGACAATTGGGTCAGCTATGGCAGCCTGGCATTTGCCATCGCCATGCTGTTCACTCATCGCCTGATCGCAAGTTATGACCCGGTGGCCGCAAATCTGCCGCCACGGCCGCCCAACGTCGATCCGCTGGCCGATTAGGCGTCTAGCGTCCCTTCAACAAGCCCCGCCATCACCTCATCCCCCGCGGCCCGCAGGCCCTCGACCACACCGCGACGGTCCGGCTCGGACCGGTTTTGGCTGACCTTCCATTTGCCCTCGATCCGGTCGATCGGGATTTCGATGCCGACGATGGCCTTGAGCTGGGCGGCGATGAAATCCTCCGGCGCGTCATCGACCGACCAGGGGTTGGGACGGCCATGCTCGTGTCGGTCGGTCAGGTCACCGACGAGGCGGCGCAACCAGGCGGGATCGTCTATGACCTTCGGCTTGCCCCAGGCATGGACGGCGACATAGTTCCAGGTGGGCACGACCTTGCCGTGCTCGGCCTTACCCGGATACCAAGCGGGCGAGATATAGGCTTGCGGCCCCTGGAAGATCACCAGCGCCCCGACCCCTTCCCGCAACGCCGCCACCTGCCCGTTCCCGCGCGCCAGATGCCCGCGCAATGTCCCGTTCGGCGACGGCCCCGGATCGACCAGCATCGGCAGCGGATTGGCCTCGATCCCGTGTGCGCCCACCGTCACCAGCTGGGCGAACGGATGGGCGCGGATCAGGCCGTGCAGGACGTCGATGCGGTCTTCGCGGAAGAATGCGGGGCGATACATGGGCACACCGAAATGCTAGACAAGATACCTAAACATGAAGAGATTAACGGAAAATACAGGGATCGACCGATGCGCGACAAATTTCCAGGGCATTATAGCCCGACACCGGAGGATTTCGATAACCTCTGGAAAACCGCTATCATTTCCTTAGACACAAACATTCTTCTTCACTTATTTAGATATGGAGAAGAATCACGAAATGCCGTGTTTGGCACTCTAAGTCGGCTTAGAACGCGCCTGTGGATTCCTTATCAAGTGGGCCTTGAGTTTCATAGGCGTTGGCGAGACGTCGACCACAAAAACCGTTCAGCATATGATGATTTATGCGACAAGTTAAAAACAATTGGAAACTCAGCCAAAATTTTGTTCGATGAATATAAAGACCATCAAGTCATCGATTCCAAGAAAGAGAAAGAAAAAATTGATAAATTTTTCCTAAGACTCTCGACGGATATCTTAGAACAGAAAAATAAACACCCTCACACTTCTGCATCAGAAAAGATTTTCGACGAAATTTCTGATCTTATTGGAGATTCCGTGGGAGAAAAATTCTCAGCTTCCGATTTAAACAAAATTTATAAAGAAGGAGAAGAGCGATATAAAAATAAAATCCCCCCTGGCTATCGGGACGTGAAAAAAGAGGGAACCGATAAATATGGCGATCTAGTTATATGGAAAGAACTTATCCAGAAATCCGGCCATGAGGAGAAGGGCATAATATTTGTTACAGACGACCTTAAAGATTACTGGTGGTCCGACCACAAAGGCAAGCGCATTGGCCCCCATCCCGAGCTTATAGAAGAGGCCCAAGAAGCCACAGGACAGAAATTCTACTTTTACAGCCTGAGCGGGTTCTTAGAGTATTCTAGCAAATACCTCAAGCACGATGTAAGCAAGGAAGCCGTCAAAGAGATCAAAAGAAACGAGGAATTTCTAAGAATACAAGCGTCAGATACTTCACAAAATTTAGCCGATAAACACCTATCATCTCCCCTTATAAGTTTTACAAGAGATTTATATATTCTGAATAAAATAGATGAAATGAAAAAACTTGAGCACGAAGCAGATAAACTCATTGCGCTTATGCTCAAATCAAAAGACCAGCGGAAAATATCAGAAATCCAAAAGCAATTGCATGAAATAAAAAATCAGATAATGATACTAGACAACGCAATATCAGATTATAATTATGTTCTATCATCTATAGAAAAAGTTAGATCGCCGCTTACTTCTTACACCGGAAGTATCACAGACATTACAAACTTGCAGGAAATACGCAGCGAACTCACAAGGAACTTCGTTGAAAGCATCATAAGCAGTAGGGACAAGACGCGAAGCGGCGAATCTAGTTGAATTTGCCTTTCCTTTTCAACTCGGTGAAGCCTGGATGTACTGACGCTCAACCCGGCCGATAAATATGCGCAACAGCGCCGCTGCCGAAGGTAATCGCATGCAGCAGGCCCAGCCTCATCGGCTTGTCGAGGGCCGTGAATAACGACCGGCCGGCACCCAGCGCCACCGGGTGGACGATCAGGTGATATTCGTCGATCAGTCCGGTGCGGAGCAGGCTGTGCGCGAAGCCGACGCCGCCATGGGCCAGTATGTCCCTGCCCGGCTGCTGTTTCAGCGCAGCGATCTCCGTCGCCAGATCGCCGGTGAGGACAGGAACGTCGGTCCAGCTTTCGGCGCCGGGAATAGCGCCGGACACGGCCTGCCCGCCGCGGGCCGCGCGGACGCCGGTTGCGTCCTCCAGGGCCTTGGTCGATGCGCTGCCCGGGCGGGCGGTGCGGGAGAAGACCATCTTGGGGATCGTGTTCATCGGCGCGGCGATCGGCTCGTCCGAGGTCGGCCAGTAGGAGACCATGTCGTTGAAGGTCCTGCTTCCCATGATATGCAGCCCGGCCTGCGATATCGTTTCGACGGTCCAGGAAACCAGCCTGTCGTCCATGCTGTCGAATATCCAGCGCACGCCGCCATCGGGCCCGCTGACATAGCCATCCAGCGACATCTGCATTCTCAAGATCAGCTTCCGCATGCCTTCCTCCTCTCGATCCTGCCTGCGATGCAGGCCTTCATCCCCAGGACGAACGGGGCGGGGCCGAGCCGACATGCTTCGATACGATATTCGCCGCCTGATTATCGGGCTGTAATAATGTTTCATCAACAGTCGATAAAGCGCCGGGAAAGAAATTACGGACCCTCGATAAATTCAAATTGCATAAATCTGCGTTTCCAAAAGATTACAGGAATTTAATGCCCCGGAAAGGAGGATTCTATTGAGACGGGCGTACCACGATCACTGCTGGGTCGACTCGATCCGGCGCAAAACTGGAAGGGATAATTATGACCCTGTCGAAATCGATTATCGCGCTGACCCTCGGGCTTGCCGCTGCTGTTCCCGCTGCCACGATGACGGCCGCGCCCGCCAGGGCCGGTGTCGCGATCGGCATATCGGTCGGGTTCGCGCCGCCGCCGCTGCCGGTCTATGTCCAGCCGCCGATCCCGGCGCCGGGCTTTCTGTGGACCCCGGGCTATTGGGGTTATGGCGGGGCCGGCTATTACTGGGTTCCCGGCGTGTGGGTCCGGCCCCCGGCCGTCGGCCTGCTGTGGACCCCCGGCTATTGGGGCTTCGCGGGCGGAGTCTATGGCTGGCACGCCGGCTATTGGGGCCCGCATGTCGGTTTCTATGGCGGCGTCAATTACGGCTTCGGCTATGGAGGTATCGGCTTCGCCGGCGGCGAATGGCGCGGAGGCGCGTTCGCCTATAACAGCGCCGTCACCAATATCAGCAACACCCGCATCACCAACGTCTACAACAGGACCGTGGTCGATAGCCGGCCCGGTGGCGCGGCTTTCAACGGCGCCGGCGGCGTAACCCGCACGGCCAGCCCCGAAGAGGCGCGTTTCGCCGGCGAACGGCATGTCCAGGCGACCCCCAACCAGGTGGCGCATGAAAACACCGCAAGCCGCGACCGCGGCCAGTTGGCCTCGGTCAATCACGGGGCGCCGGCGACGGCGGCCTCGGCCCGGCCCGGCGCCTACCGCGCGGCGGCCGTGCAGCGTGAGAAGACCCAGCCGATCACTGCGGCGGACCGCGCCCAAGGCCGGGCCGGTCCCAATGGCCGGGAGGCCAACCAGGATCAGCGCATCGCCAATGGGCTGAAGACCGGCCAGATGACCTCAGGCGAGGCGGCGCGCGCCGAGCATACCCAGTCCAACATCGACCGGCAGGTCCATAACGACCGGGCGGCCAACGGCGGCAGGCTGACCGGCCAGGAGCGGCAGCAGATCGGCAAGGAGCAGAACGCGGCCAGCAAGCAGATCTATAACGAGCGGCATAATGGCGCCACGGCGACCCCGAACAAGGTCAACGACCGCGAAGCGAACCAGCAGCAGCGCACCGCCAACGGCCTGCGCAGCGGCCGGGAAAGCTCGGCCGAGGCGGCGAAGACCAACAAAAACCAAGCCAGGGTCGCCCAGGAGGTCCACAACGACCGGGCGAATGGCGGGATGACCAAGCAGCAGAAGCAGCGGGTCAATCGCCAGCAGAACAACAATAGCGGGCAAATCTATCGCCAGAAGCACAACAACAAGAACGCCTGATCTCGGGCTGACCCAAAGGATCGCGGCCGAGCTGCCCGCTCGGCCGCGATCTCTTTTGTGCGCTACTGATAGCCCATCCGGCTTTCCGGCGGGTCGCGCTCCTCACCGGTCGACACCACGGTCAGCAGTTCCTCGGCCGGCGGCTTCAGTACGGCCCGGGCCTCCTCATTGTCGCCGTCCAGCCAGTCGTCCCACTCATCCTCCGTCAGCACGACCGGCATCGCCCGTGCACCGCCGCCGGCCAGGCTGTTCGTGCCGCTGGCCAGGATGGCGAAGCGGCGATGCTCGCCTGCGCGGGCCGCCAGCCAGACCCCGGCAAAGGCGAACGGGGTGCGGGTTTCATCACGGGCGAACCAGTTGCGGGCGCGGCCCTCGCTGAAGGAATTGGCCGGAATCAGGCAGCGATGCTCAGGCTTCACCAGGTCCGGCCAGCGCGGATCGCAGATGTCGTGAAGCTCGATCACCGGCCTTCCGCCTCCGGACACCGGCAATCCCCAGCGCATCAGCTCGACCGTGCGCTGTCCGTTCTCATCCTTGAGCACCACCGGCGCGAGCGCACCCGGCGCGGCGGAATAGTTCGGGGGAAGGTCGCCGGTTCGGTCATGCTCGGCCTCGAACAGGTCGCGCATGGCGGCCGGGCTGATCGTCACGGCATAGAGATCGGTCATTTTCCGCCCGCAAGTGAGAATGTTATTTCGACCCGGCGAGCATTGCGCCGGACAGTGTCGCGTCCGCCTGGGCCACGGTCACCACCGGCTGCTGGTAGGTCAGCCGGCTGTAGGTCTGAGTATCCAGCCCGAACAGCAGGATGACCGCGGCCAGCGCCAGCAGCGCGCCGCCGGTGAAAATCTCACCCAGTGCCCGATAAGGCCGGTTATGCGCGATCGCGCCGATGCCCCCGGCCAGCAGGCCCAGCGCTGGAAGCCCGGCCAGGGCCGGCAGGATCCACCACCAATATGGCATATGCGTCTCCACTTGCGGAACGGGAAGAACCCCGCCCCTTCCTGTTAACCGGCTGGCGGGGCAGTTGTTTCGCATGGCCGAGGGTTTTTGTGCGGGGAACCGCACGGCGGGTGCTTCGTTGCCATTTCATGGCGAAGGGCGAACCCTGACGAAGGAGACGCACGATGAAATCGTTCCTGAACGCAACGGCGATCCTGCTGGCGCTGGCGGCCACACCGGTGCTGGCTCAGACCGGCGGCAGCAGCGCGAGCGGCGGCGCCGGCACCGACAGCACCAGTTCTGGCGGCCAGTATACGGGCGGGGGCATTGCCGGCACCTCGAATGGCGGCGGCACGGCCGGTACGGCGGCCACGTCGAGCGACAGCCAGAAGAGCCCGGACTATGACAGCACGGCCGCGGAACGGCGCAATTCGGCCAATAAAGGCGGGTCCACGGGATCGACCGCCCGCGCGATGAGCCAGGGCCCCAACGGCACTCCCCGCACGCATGACGGGCCGAGCGACACCGGCCAGGACAGATATCAGCCCAAGATGCCGCCGTAAGCGGGTGCGGCAGTGTGGAAAAAGGCGGCTTCGGCCGCCTTTTTATTACGAATCATTCGAACCAACAGGCGCGTTTCGTGCAATAAAACGCCGCCTGGTACGTCTATCTTGTCGTCAGCCCTCCGTGGTTCCCCTCCTCCCCGCGGAGGGTACCCCTCGTCCAGGACTTGACCGGAGAAGGCATCCATGTTCCCATTCTGTTCATGAGCACGCAACGTACCGAATCTGAGCCCCGCGATCGGGGCAAGCGCTCCAACGATGGGCTGGTGGGCGACTCCCGTCTGGAACAGATGGAGTCGCAGATCCTGGACCTGACCGAACTCAACGAGATCGGCATGACCTTCATCCGCCACCTCGATGCAGAGGCGGCAGCCCTGACGGCCACCGGCGGTACCGGCCTGGCCGACATCGCCCGTTCTCGCCGCGAGCTGTCGCGCGAAATCCACCTGAACAAGAAGCTGGCGGCCGAGATCGCCCAGGATTACCGCCGCCGCCTGGCCGAGTTGGGCATCACGCGGCACTGATTTCACCTGCCATCTTTCCCCTCGTCCGCCCAAAGACGATCGGCTAGGCTGCGCCGAAAGCAACAGAATAACGTTGGGAGGCGGCGGCCTTGGGGTGCAAATGCGAGCGTATTCTGGCGACCGCGATACTGGTCGCCCTGGCGATCCCCCGAATACCCGCTCTCGCGAGCCCAGGTTGGAGTCGACCATCCGGAGAGTGAACGCGCGCCGAAATAACCGCGAAACAGGGGAGTGAACGATGCTCGATTTCACTGTGACGACCGACGCCGAGGGCAGCCTGCATCTGGGGCCGCGGGTCATTCCGCTGCCCACCTCGGTCAGCGAGGGGGCGCGGAGATTCCTCTCAAATCCCCGCGCCGCGATCGCCCAGCCCGACATCAAGGACAAGGCGGCCTGGCGCGAAGTGGTGAAGCAGGCCAACGCAATGTTCGAGCCCATTGTCGACCAATGGCTCGCGACCGTGCCGGCCAAGGTCGAGACCCGGACCATCGCCGGCGTCACGGTCCATGTCGCGACGCCGAACACGATCCGCCATCCCGAACGGGCGCATTATCGCATCCATGGCGGCGCCTGGATCTTCATGGGCGGCAAGTTCTCGATGGGCGAGGCCCTGATGACGGCGGCGGAGATGGGCTGTGTCACCTTCGGGCTGGACTACCGCATGCCGCCGGACCACCCCTTCCCCGCCGCAGTCGACGACGGCGAAGCGGTGTGGCGGGAGATCATCAAGCAATTCGACCCCAGGAAGGTGGCGGTCTCAGGCTCATCGGCCGGCGGCAATCTGTCGGGCGCGGTGACGCTGAAGGTCCGCGACGCCGGCCTGCCGATGCCGGGCGCGGTCGGCATGCTGACCCCGGCGACGGACCTCACCGGCGCGGGCGACACGCGCCTGACCAATGACGGCATCGACACGGTGCTGCGCCCGTTCCCGTTCGCGGTGAAACTCTATGCCAACGGCCACGACCTGACCGACCCATATGTCTCGCCCCTGTTCGGCGACTTCACCAAGGGTTTTCCGCCCACTTTCCTGCAATCCGGCACCCGCGACCTACTGCTGTCCGACACGGTGCGTATGCACCGCAAGCTGCTCCAGGCCGGTGTAACCGCCGAGCTGCATGTCTGGGAGGCCATGCCCCATGGCGGCTTCGGCGGCGTCTTCGGCAACGTAACGCCGGAGGACCAGGACATGTCGGAGACGTTCGTGAAGTTCGTGGACAAATATCTGGGGTAAGCATCCACCCGCGAAGAACCTCAGCATTCACCCTCTCCTC
>Ga0105238_10005800_pt1 | contig 12227 bp, 21 predicted proteins | sample KBSC34metaG_FD_81526 | JGI IMG/M metagenome (GOLD analysis project Ga0105238, IMG submission 81526) | Corn rhizosphere microbial communities from Kellogg Biological Station, Michigan, USA - KBS C3-4 metaG | ecosystem: Host-associated > Plants > Roots > Rhizosphere > Soil | place: Michigan, USA... | reverse complement strand
TACGTAAACATGGCAATTTACGTGCTGTTGCTCGTCATTTCGATATAAGTCCAGCAGCTATGAATAAATATAAAAATGATAATCCTGATGTAGCTGCTTATTTGGAAGAAGTTAGAGAGGAAAAAATTGAATACTTTCTTGATACTTCTGAAGAAATACTCATGTATTACATATCGAAATATAAAGAACTTCCATCTTATGCGTTAGATGCAGCTAAATTTATGATAACTAAGCAGGGCTGGCGTCGTAAATATGGGAAAGTGGAAGAACCTAATAAAAACTCTGTTATCACTATCACTCCTCAGTATTACGAAAAAATAGAAGAATCATGATCATCGATTGTATCTCGGTTATTTTGTGAATATAAATTTGCCATATAAGTTCAATCCTCGCTCCTATCAAATTCCCATGCTAAAAGCTTTAGATAAGGGGATGAAGAAACACGTATGGTGTCTTCATCGCGGTTGTGGTAAAGATCTTTTGGCACTTAATTACCTTATCAGAGAAGCTGCGACAAAAAGGGGAGTATATCTACATTGCTTTCCAAATTATTCACAAGCTAAAAGGGCTATCTGGAAGTCAAACCATGGTACTGATGATGGCAATGTAGTGGGCTATCTTGAGCATTTCCCAGAAGAATTGATCAAATACAAGAATGCAAGCGAAATGACTATAGAGCTTATCAATGGATCTATTTATTGTCTTATGGGTGTCGACGGCAAAAACGCTAATAGAGCGCGTGGAATGAACCCCAATTTTGTTATACTCTCTGAATATGCATTCATGGACCCCGAAAGTTGGTATACGATTGAACCTCGTTTAACTCAAAATAATGGCACCGTGATATTTGCAAGTACTCCTAACGGACAAAATCATTTCTATCACCTATATAATCATGCAAAATTGCATCCAGAAACATATTTTTCTAAACTTTTGACTATTGAAGATACAAGTGTATTCGAAAAGAGTTTCATAGATCAAAAAAGATCGGAAGGAATACCAGAAGACTTTATCCAACAAGAATATTTTTGCAGCTTTGAAAGGGGAGCAGAGGGATCATATTATGGGAAATATATTCAAGCCGCAAGAAATGAAGATAGAATTACTAATATCAATCATAATATTGATTTGCCTGTTCATACTGCATGGGATATCGGAGTAGGCGATAGCACTTCTATTTGGCTTTTTCAATTGCCAAAGAATGGAAATATTCACCTATTGCATTATTATGAAAACTCCGGAACAGGAGCAGAGCATTATTTTTCTTATTTAGATGATTGGAAAACTAAGCATAAAGCCATTTGGGGAATGCATTATTTCCCTCATGATATGAAGAATAGAGAATGGGGCAATAATGCTGATGAAAGAACTCAAGTGGCAGATAGATTTGGTTATAATGTTACGGTTTTAAAAGCGGAAACTGTTGAATCAGGAATACAGTTAGTAAGAAATATTCTTCCCCATTGCATCTTTGATCAAAGAAATTGCAAGGCTGGTCTCGATTGTTTAGACTTTTACCGAAAGAAATGGAATGATGCTTTAAAAGTATATTATGATCAACCCCTTCATGATCGTTATTCAAATGGTGCAGATGCTTTTAGATATTTAGCAATGGGTATTAAACGTGTGGGAGAGGCAGGCAAACTTAATGGTGATAAAATCAAAGAAATGAGAGTAAAGCATTATGGATACTGATCACGTTGCGAAATAATATTAAAGGAATATGCTGATCAAAAACTTGCTAAGATCAAGGATAAATCTGAATAGATATCGAATAAAAAACCCCGCAATCACAATGTGAAAGCGGGGTATGCATATAATATACTTTCAGGCCTGTCCTATTCTAAGATAGGGCTATTGTTTTGTTGAGAAACGTTCAAAATTTAATACGTTCAGGATTTTTTTTCAAGTGAAAGATCAAATAAGATATTTTCCTCTTTAGATATTTTGATACTTGCCTATTTTTCTAGAATAGTTTATAATTAAGGTAAGAGCAAAGTAGGTCTTATGAAAGAAGAAACAGTAAGAATTAGTTTTGATGTACCAATTGCTGAGCATATAGAATACAAAACAGAATGTGTAAAATCCAGAATCCATATCAAAGACTTTATGCATCATTTAGTGATATTGGGAATGGATGCTTATAAAAAAGCACAATTCAAAGAAAAAATGTCTAGATCGATTCAGCAAGCGAAAGAAGGTAAAGTTAGAAAAGTATCATCAAAAGAACTCGATCAACTGGAGAAATACCTAGAAAATGACACAGAATGAATATGAACTATCGTTTACCGAAGAAGCTGATCTGGATATGGACGCATTAAAAAATGATAAATCCAAAGTAATTATTGCAAAAGCTGTTCTTAAAAGTCTTAAATTTATGATGGAAAATTTAAGACATCCTTCTTTAAACACACATAAATATAACGAGATGGAAGGACCTAATGGGGAAGAAATTTTTGAGTCTTATGCTCAAAATAATACACCAGGAGCTTATCGAATATTTTGGTATTATGGACCGGGAAAAAAAGAAATAACAGTCATTGCTATCACGCCTCATCCATAAAACGTTTCCCACTATTAAATGGAATTAAATAAAAATTCTCCTATATACAGCTTGGCTTTGCCAAGCTCAATATTCCCAAAGGCATAAGGAATAGAAAACATATAGAGGAGAAAAAAGTTTAATATTCTGCTGCTGTTCCTTCATCAAGCATTTGATGATTTTGATGTGGAAAGCATCCGCCATCATTTCCTTGAATCCCTCGCACATAGTTTTCACGAGCCATTGTTCTTTCTCTAGCTTCTTGCTTTACTAAAGATTCTTCAAAAGGTGACATCATTGTGTAATGGCTTCCTAGAGGCCCAGGTCCGCGTTTTTTATACATATTACCTCTTTACAATTTATTTGTTCAAAAAAAAGCTAGCATGTGCGATCTATTTTTGCAATATCTTTAAAGCAAAAAAATATTAGGAAAAATATGTCGTGGCCAACAACAAATCCAGTTGCAAGAGAATTAGATGATAGGTGGAAAGAGAGCCAGAGTTTATGGCAGCAATATTGGTATGAGGCTGATCTAGATACAAAAATGATGTCTGGACAACAAGATTATTGGAATACATTTTACAATATCAATTACCGCAATCAAAAGATTTTGATGTTCAATAAGATTCTTAGGATCATCAATATGATTCAAGGATATCAAATCGACAATAGGCTCCAAAGCATTATACAAGCGGCCGATAATGACCCTGATGCTGGTGAGACTGCAGACCAAAGAACGACTGTTTTAAATTGGGCAAAAAGGAGAGACGGAATATATGAAAAGATTACGGATTGTTTTGGAGGTGGCATTACTTGCGGGCTTAATCTTCTCAATTTATGGATGGACTTTCGAGAGGACTCAGAAAATGGTGAAATACGGGCTGATAGGATACCTTTTAATGCGTTCTTGATGGATCCTTATTGGACCAAACAAGATTTAAGCGATTGCGATTGGATTTGGACTAGAAAATATTTAACTTCAAAACAATTACTTGGTATTGCTCCGTGGCTAAAAAAAGACCTTCCAGCATTAGGAAAGGGCTATGCTGCTAAAGATGGAAAGTTTCAATTTTTAGCACAGAATTGGTATCAGCAGCAAATGGAAATGTATGCTTATGATGAATATTGGACTAGAGAATATAAGCCTACAAAGAAGATCTTAGATAAGGCTACAGGAGAAACGGCTCAATGGAAAGGAACAAGAGATCAATTCCAATTGATGCGTAGATATAATCCAAATATTGAGATTATATCGGCCTATAAACCTACTGTGAAGCTTAATGTGCTCGTTAATAATCATTTGATTTACGAAGAAAAATCTCCTTATAGCATCGACAGATTTCCATTTGTGCCTTTCGTTTGTTACCACTTTCCCGAAGTGCAAAATTATGCTTACCGCTATCAAGGTGTTGTGCGCAATATTAGAGACAGTCAGATAGAGCTCAATAGGAGACGCAATAGGCTTCTAGATATATTAGATGCACAAATTCAAAGTGGTTTGATGTTAAAAGAAGATGCGCTTGTCAATCCTGAAGATGCCTTTTTCCAAGGTCCAGGAAAGATCCTATTCTTTAAACAAAATGCCAATTTAGCAACTGATCAAATGCAAATTCAAACGCCTCCGGTGCAAGCGGGATGGCTAGAGCTTATCAATTCAATCGAAAAAGAAATCATGGATATAGTAGGCCCAGAAGAGCTTTTTGCTCAGAATATGGGCGCTAAAGAAATGACTGGTGTTTTGATGAAATTAAAAATGGGAGCTGGTCTAACAGGTCTTAGGAACATTTTTGACCGCTTAAATATGGCTCAGATCCAAGTTGGTGAAATCATGGATGACATGATTGTCAACAATTGGACAAAGGGAAAAATATTTAAGATATTAGGAAAACAGCCTAGTGAATATTTCTTTGACAATGAATTCACTAAGTTCTCATGCGTGGTCGAAGAGGCTGAAATGACTGCAACACAAAAGCAACTCAAATTCTTGCAAGCGATTCAACTCAAGCAAATCATTCCAAATGCTATTCCAGATGCTTATTTGCTTGAAATTAGTAATCTTCAAGATAAGAAAAAAATCATGGAATTTGCGCAACAGCAAGCACAACAAGCACAACAAGTTCAACAAGCGCAGATTCAATCAGAATTGCAACAAAGCCAAATGCTTGCTAGATCGCTTGAGGCTAAAGCTCAAAGCGATTTTGCGTCTGCTGAAGAAAAGATTACTAGGAGTGTCACAGATATTGCTATGGCCAAAGAACATGCTAGCGAAGCAATACATCAACGCGCCTCTGCCGCTCTTGATAATGCTAAAGCATTAAAAGAAATTGAGCATATGGATGATGATAGATTAATCAAATTGGCTAATTTCATATTAGATTTACAGCTCAAACAAAAAGATCTTGCAGGCGGTGAAGAAGGAGATTCAATTGAGGAATCAGTTGCTTTAAGATCTGATATTAAGCAAAAAGAAATGGCGACTACTCCATCTGCTTAAATAGATAAATTGACCTTAATCTTAAGATTAAGTAATCTTGTTTTGTGTTTATTCATGTATATCCTCCTTTATTGAAAGGTAGCAAGTGGCTTTTTTTTCAGTCACTTGCTTTTTTTTGGATTATTATGATCATTCCAAAAGTCCATGTTCCCATCTTCTATTTATCTGATCAAAATTGTAAAGCTCCTTACTTAACCATACATCTTTGGTGTTATAACGATAAAGTGATATCGTGTTCGAAGAAAAGTCATAAAATATTTTGGGAGATTTATGAAAGAATTGGTCAAAGAGAGGAAAAAAATGATAGATGATAAAAAATTGCGTGCGGATATGAAAAAGCTTTTCCCTAATTATGATACAGCTTTAGAGGGAATTGAAACACTTTTGGGTCAAGCTGCAAGCATGGCGTTATTTATAGGAAAAGATTTAAAAGAATTTGTAGAAATACCTCCAATGATTAAATATAATATAGGAATCGTCGCTCATTTTATGTTAGCTTGGGAAAGCATCAAAGAAAACAGTAATTCAATACCTAAAATTCAATCAATATCACATATTGAAGATATCAATGAAAAATTGGATATCGTTTTAAGCTATTTGGAAGAAGTCATTCTAGAAAGGAAAAAAGAGAGATGAAGGGCGAGAAATGAATAGAAAATCGTTCGAAAAACTTAGCGGAGAAGATAATCCCCATTTTTCTGCTGATGGATATAAAATATATCATGAGTTGAGAAAAAGATACCCGAACCATACTATAGAAGACTTAGACAGTGTTCTTAATATATTATGTGGGTCGATTTCTTATTTGATAAGAGAGAATGTTGACAAAGACAATTGGCCGATGTTAATGCAATTAGTCCATAAAATATTGTGTGACAATTTAAAATCATAATATTTAAATGAAAGCACTTCCGCCAACGTGCTATATATGCGATCAAAAATGCGAAAAGCCACACATGCGCGCTTGGAATCCTTATTTCAACGATAAGGTTATTAGCTGCTCCTCAAAGTGCCATAAAGCATTTATTGAGATGCTGCAACGAATAGGGCAAAGAGAAAGAGAAAAAAATGAAAATACCTGATGAGATCGTCGAATTCTGCCATAATTGGTTTTCAGAACATGGATGCATAGGCCCATATTTGCTTTGCAGAAAATTTAAGATCAAACCTGATTTGGCTACCAAAATTCTGAAATTTCTAAAATATCCAGAAAATGTGCTAAAAAATAAAAAAGTCGACACGTTTAAGATATGGTGTGAAGCTCATGGCGTGTCCACACGTAAGCCAAAGGGCAAAAAAGCTTCTAGATATAGTGTGAATGAATATGGCCATTCACAAGCTATTAGGAACTAGGCGATTTATAACCATAACGGTAATTATCAGACGTAGATATGAAAGAATCCTTACCATGTCCGTTTTGCGGAAATGACAAAATTAGAATTATGGAAGATGGAATTTCGAAATTTACATATTCCTGGTGCGGATATTGTGGTGCACGTGGTCCATCGGCTTATAATATAGATGATGATATTGAAACTATGATAAATAAATGCATTGAAAGATGGAATGAACGAAATGAAGGACGATAACTTCAAGGACTTCATCGAATGGTTAGAAGAAGTTGATAATTTCTATTATATTTTAGATAATGAAAAATTCCCTGGGAAAAGGTATTTAAACGAAATCGATCAAGCTACTTTTGATGCTGTTAGGATTGCAACGCGAGCTTTTTACGAAAAAGCCAAGGAGTTCTATGAACGAAAGTGATGTACGCAAATTTTCAGACGCAGATATGGAAAAAAAGAAATGTGGACAATTGAATTAAATTTAGATGACGACTTTGCCAGTTCATGTGCTTATCATATTGATGAATATATGAACACAGTCAGAAATAATCTTGAACATGCTAGTTCTGGAGAAAAAACTCAACGCTGGGTTTTAGTAGGATTGGCTTATACACTTGAAGAAGCCAGTGATAAGTGTAAAAAAATAAGAGAAATGATGTGCAGAATCCATAATCGCGAAATAAAATCATTACCTCTTGCTGATTAAATATAAACATAATTGGAGTAAAGAATGAATGCAAAGCAATCCAAGGCCTTAAATAAGGTCTTAGAAGCCTTGAGCTTTTACGCAAATTCTAAAATATATTGGCCAAAGGCAATACCTCTAGAATTAAATTGCGATTTACGAACTTTAAAAATTGCTAGAGAACATCGTGAAGCCAGTGAAATTCTTCAAGATAAAGGAGAGCTTGCAAGAGAAGCTCTTTTTGAATTTGAGGGAGAATTTCCTGTGAATTATACATTTCAAACAGAAATCTAGAAAATATACCTATTTATACTCATCTTTAGGTATAAATTTTCAAAGGAATTCGTGAATGGAAAACGAAAATAGATATTATAAATTAAATATGTCGGCCATTCCGACTAGTATGCTTCATCCGTGTATAACTAACGCCTTCAAAATGGGGTTTGCGAATATTGCTATTAAAAAAAAAGAAACATGTCCTCATTGGATTGATTTTCGAATTTATGATTTCCTCTCAGACGAGCTTAAAGATGTTTACTCGAATCAATTTATGACCACTCAAATTTTATTTCGTCCGCATCAAAATAAAATATATGTAATGTGCAGTGATCTTAATACATTTTCTCATTATCCTAGATGCGATTGTTCTAAACACTATAAAAAAACAATTAAAGCTTTTTCAAAGGAATTGAAGTTAACTGGCAAGGCTTTATTAGAGGAAAGGAAGAAAAGAAATAAGGGATAAATGAATTGAGGTTTATTCAGCTTTTTTTATTTGCCTCTCATCTTTAATCATACAGCTTTCCTTGTGAAGCAAAAGAGTTTTAATTACAGCTAAATCTGTCCTAATATTGCCAAATTCTCTATCATGATCAGATATTTTTTTTTCAATTTCCTTGATATCTCCTCGCAACCAAGTAAATAAAGTAATGATAATACCAATTATAGAAACTGCAGAACCAATAATGGTCCATATGATAGCCCAATCCATTTTCACCTCTTTCCTTTATAATATCACGTAAAATAAATCAAGTCAATAATTAGCAAAATTCGCATTTACTCCTTTGACTTTTCATTCATTTTTTATCGATATAGGTGCACGAAATAAATTTATTTCACCCTATAGGAGATAAGTATGAAAAATTCAGGTGAACACTACAAAGGTTCAAATCCAGATAAAGGCCCTCCAATGAAAGAAGGAGAGCATCATTTTGATAAAGGTTACTCATCAGATAACTCGCATTTTGACCCTTACATGGAAAGCGAACGCGAACGCGGTAATCGCTACATGCAAATGCAAAATGAAATCGTTCATAGAGATACCAAGAAGTTAAATAGATCAAAGTTTAGCAAAATCGCTTAACAGGTGCTAAATGATTACCGATCTTCCTTATAGAACTTCTGGCCAGCAGCTTGGCGAAACACGCCAAGCTATGGGTAAACGTCTAATGAAAGATTTAGAAGAAATAATCGAAAGCGATCGATGTAAGAAGATCGAAGAAAAATACTATGTGGTTTTCCATGCAAAGCCTTGGCCAACTCGACCCGATATCATAAAGATAAAGAAAATGGTCATACAGCATAGAAAACCGCCAATGATGCTTTCTTGCATGTGCTTTGGAGTAGATAACAAAGAAGGGAAACTGACTCTCGAATGGGCGCTTCCGGGTTCATGGCCTACATGGGCTTGTGAAGGCAAAAATGAACCTATTCCCGAAGTTATCGGGTCTTTAAAAGAGCTCTCCAAAACATGCAATTTAGATAAAGTTTTAGCTTACTAGCTCGCAATCGGCCAAGCCGTAAAGAGCAACGTGTCGTCGACGTCAACGGATGAAAAAAAGGGCATATTAGCACTGGTGCCGAGTGCAAAAGGAAATTATGTCAGAAGAAAAAGAGGAAATTGTAGAACAACCAGTACAAGATCAAGTGCAAGCTCAAGAACAGATTCCTGAAGCTGAAACAGCTCAAGAGTCTGTTAAAAAGGATGTTGAACACAATTGGGCCGAAGCAAATAAAGTTCTCAAAATGCAAAAAGCCATGATTGAAGAACTTCAATTGCAAGTTTCAGAACTTAAGAAGCCAAAAGTTCAAGAAGCGCCCGATGAATTTGATCAACTAGATCCAGAAGACTATTTACAAGTAGGAAAAGCTCGGCAATTAGCAGAAAAAGTTGCAGAGAAAAAAGCTCAAGAGGCTGCTAAAAAAATAGTCCAAGAGTATGTGCAGCAGCAAACTATCGAAAGTGATGAGCGTCAAGCGCGTCAGCAATTCGAAGACTATGATTATGTAATGGAAAATTTTGCAATTCCGATGATTAAAAACGACCCCGCATTAGCATACAAGATACAGCAATCGAAAAACCCAGCTCAAACAGCTTATAGATTAGGGAAGTTATCTGATGATTACCAGGAGGCAACCGTGAAGCAGCAAGTAAGTCCTAAAGCTGAGAAGATTCTAAAAAACTCTTCAAGACCTGTCAGCGCCAATGCTGTAGGAAGTCCTCTCAAAAATCAAGCCGATCAATTTTCCAAAATGAAGCCTAATGAAATCTGGGAAATGTCTCAGAAGTTTGCTAGAGGGGCTTAAGATGGAAATAAGAAATGACTATTACAACAAGCAATAGCCTTCCGCCGCCTGTACAGCAATGGTTTGACAACGTTCTTTTATCAAGACCGATGCCAAAACTCATTCACAAACAGATGTCGATGAAGAAAGAGCTGCCACCAAATAGCGGACGTATCGCGCGTTATCGTAGATACACTAATTTGGCGACAGCAACAGTACCACTCCCAGATTCGGGACTTACTCCTCCAGGACAAGTTTTGAATGCTGTGGATATTGATGCAAGAATTGATTTTTACGGGACCTATGTGACCATTGAATGTGGTGGTCACTTTAATAAATCTGCTCTAATTGACTTGGAACTCCTTGTAGCATAGCCAAAGGACAACAAGGGGCAAGGACTTAATTTTTAGGAATTGGTTTATGAGAGTTAATCTCACGAGAAAAAGCCCAACATTCTTCTCTAAGGTCAGAAACTTCTTTAGGGATTTCAAAACGGCCACCGATTCCATTATATGTTTTTCTCATTTTGAGCATGTTTTCAGCATGAGGTTTTTTAAGTTTAATGAAAGGAAGAATAAGTTCAATCAGCTGAGTAAGACGATTGCCGGTTATTTCGACTCCATAAAGAGATCTTCTAGGAGGTTTTTTATTGAGGCAAGTAGTAATGCCACCAAATTTAGAAACAACCCAATCGATCAAAGACCTCTCAATACAATGTATGGACAATACCATTCCATAGCATTGACTTGTATGTTTGTAACCTCGGCCCTTGCGCTTACTTATATGGAAAGACCCGTCACCATCAATCAATCCGGCGAGATAAGCCAGATCGATAATAGTTATGGTGCTTGTGTCAATCAATGTATTTCTTTCACTCATATAACCTCCAATGTTGATATCATTAGTAGTGTACACAAAATGAGAATGAATGTCCAGCCTGAACGACTTAACGAGTGGACTCCGAAAGGAGATGCGAAAGTCTGAACACGAGCTATAAATAAAACTCGTGAGGATGGGTCGAAGAACCTGTCCCGCCTTCAACTAAAGAAGGTCATAAAAGTAACAGCTAAAGCACTGACTCTGTGATGTTTATAAATCAGGATCCTGTGTTGAATCAAACAGTCTCTCTTTTAGCGCAATCTATGAGGGAAACAGAAGACGAGTTAATTAGAAATATGCTCGCCTCTACCGCTTCAGTTATTAACTGTACTGGTGGAGTAAACGGGGACAATCCAACAGAATTGGCTCGAAGCGATATTGACGCGACTGTATTAGCATTGCTCGGAAACGATGCAATGATGATTTCGGATAATATTGAAGGTAGTCTGAAATTTGGTACAGCTCCAGTTCGTGAAGCATTCTGGGGTATGATGAATACCGGAATTATTGACGACTTAGAAGCAGTGACTGGGTTTATTTCTCAGGCACAATATCCTTCAAATATGAACGTGCTCAACGCCGAATGGGGTTCAGTATCGAATATTAGATTCTTGTACTCTTCAAAAGGCTCTCAAAGTTTGAATGCCTCTTTGAATGGTAATACTGTTTACAACATCTTTGTTACAGGACAAGAAGCTTATGCGATTATTGAGCTTACAACAGCGACAGCAAGCTTCATTTATACACCTCCAGGAGGACCTACCGATCCTCTTAGACGTTTACAGTTAGGTGCATGGAAGATGGCACAAGTGCCTCGATTAATGAACGATGCGTGGTTATTTAACTTACGCGCTACACACTCATAATAGGAGGTAACTATGACTTTTCCAGGTAGAGCAATGGTACAGGGGACAATAACTGTAGCTTCAAGTTTACCATCAACAGTAAACGTGAACTGTGGTTTTGTTCCTTCTAAGGTAAATATTGTTAACCAAACGCAATTTGGTGCAACAGGTACAGGTAACGAAAATATTCAATGGCTCGATTGGCAAAGCGATAGCCCAACCAAAACGAATGCCGTATTTATTAATGCTGCTGGTACTGCGTTGGTTCCATCTCAAATTACTTCTAATGCTATTTCTACCTATGATGGTAAAGGTATTGCATTAGGTTCTCAAGTTACAGGAACAACGATCACTAAAGCAAATCCTGCGGTCTGTACTGCTACAGCACATGGTTTGCAAACTGGTGATGTTATTTTGATGACTAATAATGCTGTTATGACGCAATTGGGCGGTTTATATTTTAGCGTTACCGTAACAGGTGCAAATACATTCACGATTCCAATTAATACTAATACAGCCAACTTTACTGCAGAAACTTCATTCAAGTTTAGAAAGGTAACAGTTTCTCAGCTGTTTTATCCTGGTAGCAATCCAGGGCGTCTTAATATTAGCAATATCACTGCTGCTAATCCTATGGTTGTGACTACTTTATCTAACCATGGTTTAACAGTAGGTCAGCAAGTGCGTTTGAGAGTTCCATCCGCTTTTGGTATGGTTCAAGCAAATAACTTGCAAGGGATAATCACAGCTGTAACGACTACGACATTCACACTAGGTGCAGTCGATTCTAGTGCGTTTACAGCATGGGCATGGCCAGCGACTACTTCGGTACCGTTTAGCCCCGCTCAAGTTATTCCTGTTGGTTCTGGTC
>Ga0105238_10005795_pt1 | contig 12232 bp, 8 predicted proteins | sample KBSC34metaG_FD_81526 | JGI IMG/M metagenome (GOLD analysis project Ga0105238, IMG submission 81526) | Corn rhizosphere microbial communities from Kellogg Biological Station, Michigan, USA - KBS C3-4 metaG | ecosystem: Host-associated > Plants > Roots > Rhizosphere > Soil | place: Michigan, USA... | reverse complement strand
TGTCCAGCGGCACCAACCAAATCGAAAAGCGTGCGTTCGCGGGTATCTCACCATCTTCGACCTTGACCTGTCCCCGGATTGTGGCTGTCTGCATTTTAGCGATAAGCCGGACGCCCGTGATCTGCTCGCCATCTCTTATGCTGACGCCGGTTGGTTGCAGTATCCCATCGCGTTCGATTCGCTCCAGCGCAATCGGTCTACCTCCGTTAAGGCCAAACGAACTCACTGTGACGTGCAGAACACCCGGTGACAACCCTTTAATCGTGAAACTTCCATCTGCCCTCACCTCTCCCATATAACTTCCAAAAACCTGTCCCGGCCGGGGCTCATACATCGCCATGACGTATAGCTTTCCAAAACTCGGGAGGGCAGACGTATTATCGGCTCCTTCCATAACCACCACACCCGACATGCTGGCGCCTTTTACAGTCTTAAGCACCAAACCCGTAACATCACGATCGACCACCTCAAACGAAACGGGCTCGGCCCGCGCTTCCTGATTTAAGTCAGCCATGATGAAGACGGAATAGGTGCCAGGCATTACACCCTCGAACTTGAACTCTCCGTTCGCATTCGACATAGCACCACCACTCGTGGAGTGACCCCCATTCTCCCCAGTGCCGTGAAAGATACCGTACCTAATGTTAGGAACAGGCTTGCCGGTTTCACCATCGATGATTTTGCCGGTGACCTTGAACGAAGTAAGCGGCCTGCCCAACATGATGTCGATGTCACGAGCTTCACCACCTTCGGTCACTTCAACGGCAGTTGCTTTAGTTTGATCGGTGACTGACGGATAGTAGGTTTGGCGGTAGAGTCGCGAGCTTCCCGGCATCCGATTCTCGCCCTGACCAGCCGACACCCTGAACTTCCCCGCGGGCAGTCCAAATGCTCTATATACACCTCGATCGTCGGTCTTGGTTCCGTTGTAGTAAGGTATCTGCGAATATGGCCCATCTATCGACTCGATAACGACCTCTTCCTCAAACAGGGGCTTACCATCGCCATCCGTGATTTTTCCGGTGATGACGCCACCCAGGACGAGGGAAAAGTTGACGTCTGCAACGTTGTCACCCTCTTCAAGCACGACCGACTTTTGAAACAACTCATTGTCACGGACCAGACCCGGTGCGAGCGGCACTACTTGATAGGTGCCCGGAAGTACGTTTGTGATTCGATAATTTCCGTCTTGATCCGAGGTGGCGCGGAAACGGGTTCGCGATGGAACTCCTGAGTCAGAAGTTCTGGCCACCACTACTATGCCGGCGAGAGGTTTAGTCTTGACCGTGATTCGTCCGCTGATGGTTGCAGTCTTTACGGGTGCGACTTGCGACTGCGAACATACCGCGGCAAAAAAGATGAATAGGACACAGAGGATTGTCTGCCGGGCTGAGGAAACCATAGTTGATTCTAAACTGCGCTATCGGGTTTGAGGTAGCGATTCACCAGTCGCTCCAACTCCGACATGTCGATGGGCTTCGCCACGTACTCGTCACAACCTTCAGCAAAAGCTTTCACGCGCGTGTAGGACATCGGGTAAGCCGTGACAGCAACGATCGGTACATGCTGCTTCTCGGTCTGTTGTCGAATGCGTTGCGTGGCGACTATGCCGTCGATGATCGGCAGGTCGAGATCCATGAGAATCAGATCTAAATGTTCGCGACCGGCTATATCGACGGCTTCCTGACCGTTGGTTGCTTCCAAAACGCTGTAGCCAAGTCCTTCGAGTCCTGTTTTCAGCAGCATGCGTGTGTCGTCGTAATCTTCGACCACCATGATTGTGCGTGCGGATAATTCGTTCGCCATTTTCTGCAATTCTACGATCTTTATCCACAGATTACACAGATTGTTTAGAATGTGCTCATGAAATCAGTTGTTGTGATTATCATGTTGCTGACCTGTTTGGCGTGTAATTCAAAGCCTGGCGTAAATAACAGGGCGGCAAGTCCGAGCGCGAGTCCTGCATCCGGCAGTGACTTCAAGTCATTATTCTTTGCTGATCAGTCTCTTCAACAGCTCTCAGGATTAGCCAAGCCAACTGTTCCAACAACTCAGAATGATCCATGGTCGTTGTTCGCGTCCGCTCTCTTCGCGTCTCGCCAGGGCAACACGAACCAGGCGAAAGCCGACTTGAAAAAGATACTCGACATACCTGATGGGGAAGCTCGTGTGCAACTCTGGGCGTGGAAAGCTCTGCGTGATCTGGGCGAGAAACCTCCAGCTGATATTGCCGACGAGATTCAGGGCGTGGTTTGTGAGCTGCATAACGATGCCGGTGTTGGGACAGTTGCGGCGTATGTTGATGGTCGGGCTCGATGGCAGGGCGGAGCAGACAAGAAGATTGTTTGGGATGCAGCCAGTAGTGATGCCGAGATCGATCGATTAATCTATGAGTTGTTGACAGCATCTCAGCCTTTGATAATGCGAGCTCCTCTGTCAGAAGTTCACAAGACACCCGAACCCGCAGCCGAGCACTTCCGAGTAAGCATCCTGACTTTCGGCGGGATCCGCACCGTCGAAGTCTTCGGTCCGGAGATCGTCGAGGACCATCCGCTAGCGCCCGTACTTGTCAGCAGCGGAAACCTCGTCGATGCCCTGGGGAAGAAAAGCGCAAAAAAATAGGACTCACTGTACGGGCGGCCCTCCTGCTCATCACTTGTCATTCAAGCTCTTTAGAATTAGTCTAAGCCAAATGAATTCTGAAAATGTGGGACTTACGAAACAGCGCGCCGAGCTGTCCTTCGGGTGATCCGCGACTCGAATTCAATTACAAACTGCGGAACGAAAAGCGTTATGAAATTCGCCAACATAATCAGATGGAAGGAAAGTGAAAGATGGAAAGCAATGGAAACAACACCAAGGATTCAAACGGATGTCCTTTCACCGGAGCGTCGAAGGTCCGTATATCGAACCGGCACTGGTGGCCTAATTCCCTTGATTTAAGCAGCCTTCGCGCAAACTCTTCGCTGTCCGATCCGATGGGCGAAGATTTTAGTTATGCCGAAGAGTTTAAGAAGCTCGACCTCGACGCCGTGATAAAAGATCTGCACGCGTTGATGACTGACTCTCAGGACTGGTGGCCGGCCGACTTTGGTCATTATGGCGGACTATTCATTCGCCTCGCCTGGCACAGCGCGGGCACCTACCGTGTTTCTGATGGACGCGGCGGCGCCGGTGGCGGTCAGCAGCGTTTCGCACCTCTCAACAGTTGGCCCGACAATGCGAACCTCGACAAGGCGCGCCGTCTCTTGTGGCCCATCAAACAAAAATATGGTCGTCAAATTTCGTGGGCCGATCTTTTTGTTCTTGTCGGCAATGTCGCTCTCGAGTCGATGGGTTTCAAGACTTTTGGGTTTGGCGGTGGACGCGCAGACACGTGGGAGCCGCAAGAGCTTTACTGGGGCCCCGAAGGTACGTGGCTCGGCGACGAGCGATACAGCGGCGAACGGCAACTCCAGAAACCGCTCGGCGCGGTACAAATGGGACTCATCTACGTCAATCCGGAAGGACCAAACGGTAAGCCCGATCCCGTCGCAGCTGCTCACGATATTCGCGAGACGTTTGCGCGCATGGCAATGAACGACGAAGAAACCGTCGCGCTAATTGCCGGCGGCCACACGTTCGGCAAGACGCATGGCGCCGGTGATCCTTCATTCATTGGCGCTGAGCCGGAAGGCGCCCAGATCGAGGACCAGGGACTCGGCTGGAGAAGCAAACACGGTAAGGGCTTTGGCGCCGACACGATTACCGGAGGTCCGGAAGTTATTTGGTCACAAACGCCGACGAAGTGGAGTAACAACTATTTCGAAAACCTTTTCAAGTTCGAATGGGAATTGGAGAAGAGTCCGGCCGGAGCGCAACAATGGCGTGCGAAAGACGCCGAACCGACTGTTCCGGATCCTCACGATCCTTCTGCCAAACGTGTGCCCAAGATGCTGACCACGGATCTTTCGATGAAAGCTGATCCAGCTTACGAAAAGATCTCGCGCCGCTTTTTAGAGCATCCGGAGGAGTTCGCAGATGCGTTTGCGCGCGCGTGGTTCAAGCTCACGCACCGTGACATGGGTCCGATCCAACGTTATCTCGGTCCGCTCGTGCCGAAGGAAGTATTAATCTGGCAGGATCCGATCCCGGCTGTGAATCATGAACTGATCAACGACGAGGATATCGCAGCACTGAAGGCAAAAATCCTTGATTCGGGTTTGACTGTTTCTCAACTCGTTTCCACTGCCTGGGCGTCGGCGTCAACCTTCCGAGGTTCCGACAAGCGTGGTGGCGCGAATGGTGCGCGAATTCGACTTGAGCCGCAGAAGAACTGGGAAGTTAACGATCCCGCTCAGCTTGCAACGGTGCTCGAAAAACTCGAGAGCATTCAAAACGACTTCAACAATCAATCTGGTAACAAGCGCGTTTCGCTTGCGGACTTGATCGTTCTCGGCGGATGCGCTGCAGTAGAGAAAGCAGCCAAAGACGGCGGGCAGGATGTGAAGGTTCCTTTCACACCGGGTCGCATGGATGCCACACAGGATCAGACCGACGTGGAATCGTTCGCTCCGCTTGAACCGACTGCTGACGCCTTCCGCAACTACTATACTGGCGACCAGCTTATGGCGCCGGAAGAGGCGATGGTAGATCGGTCAGAATTGCTAAGGCTGTCAGCTCCGGAGATGACAGTGCTCATTGGCGGCCTGCGAGTTCTGGGTGCCAACGCCGGTGGATCCAAGCACGGCGTATTCACCAAACAGCCCGGTACGCTGACGAATGATTTCTTCGTCAATCTCCTCGACATGGGCACGCGCTGGCAGCCAAACGGTAGCGACGGTGTGTACGAAGGCCACGACCGGAACACGGACCGGCCGGCCTGGACTGGTACGCGCGTCGATCTAATCTTCGGTTCGCATTCCGAGCTTCGCGCGCTGGCGGAAGTCTATGCGTGCGCGGATTCGAAGGAGAAGTTCGTGACCGACTTCGTCGCGGCCTGGAACAAGGTAATGAACCTCGACCGCTTCGACCTGGCGTGACTTTTGGGGTAGGAGCTAATTTTAAGCCTGCGAAGCAGGCGGAAGCATAAAGCCTGGGGTGCAAGCCCCAGGATCGAAATCAAAACTGAATGTGAGCCCATCAAATGGGCGACAGATCATCGCCCACAAACTGGTTAGACTTGTGCCACGATCGGTCTGTCGCCCGCATGCGCGGGCTTGAAAACTATTTTGTCTTTGATCCTGGGGCTTGCGCCCCAGGCTTTATACTTCCGCCTGCTCCGCAGGCTAAGAACTAACGAGACCGTTCCAGGACCACTTCGGGATGTGCAGAGCGTCCGGCACATCGTCGGCTGAGTCGTGATAACGAGCCATCGTCGTCGTGGTTGCCCACGCGAAGTAATCGTGCAACGCCCTTCTGAGCCGCCCATCTCGGTTAAGCCCAACATCCACCAGCGCCTGATCAAAACACGCAATCGCTCGTTGGTCCATCTCTTCGTGCGGTCCGTTGCCACTATGAGTCCGCACGACAGACGTCTCATCGCCGAACTGCTCGGAGTACGTTGATGGTCCACCAAGCGCCTCAGCCCAGTACGCAGCAAGACGCTCCGTGTGCTGAGGGTGATATCCGTGGCTGAACGCATGGCTCACCACCTCGTCCTCCAGCACCCGTGCGTGCCACGCATGCGCCAATCTCAGCACCATGTCGAAACCGCCCATAGCTTCATAGACCGTTTGCATGTTTAAGTTTCCATTCGCGGATTTGCGGCATTTTAACAAAAGAAGCCGGAAATACACGCACGCTCGGTCCAGCGAGTTTGCAAATTGCCCGTAAATAAGGCATCATACCCGCCGTTAACCCTTCTCTCGCGCATCGACGGTGATGCGCTCCGCGCACAAGACAATCAGCGCAGGACGTTTTGGATGGTTCGAGAGCAGGCTTGTTCACACACATCGAAGCCGCTCTAGTTGAGAGCAGCCGAACCTGATCCTTCGAACGCTACCGTTCGCCGAAGTCAAATCCGTTTCGCAGCTTCTTTTCCTTCCTACACACAGGAAAGGTATATCTCTACACAAAGGAACCTATGAATTTTTCTCAGTTAGGATTGGCAGACGCCCAATTGCGCGTTTGCGAATCCCTCGGATACGTAAATCCAACCCCAATCCAAAATAAATGCATCCCCCTCATCCTGAACGGAAACGACGTGATCGGCTGTGCCGAAACCGGAACAGGCAAAACGGCGGCGTTTCTTCTCCCCATCATTCACAACTTGAGCGCACAAAAGCGCCCGGGCATTCGTGTTCTCGTGCTGGCGCCTACGCGCGAACTGGCACTCCAGATCCAAAAGAACTACACCGAGCTCAATCATCTCAAAGGTAACAAGAGTGTTCTCGTTATCGGTGGCGCCAATATCAATTCACAGATCGCAGATTTGCGTCGCAAAGCCACGATCGTGATTGCTACACCCGGACGTTTGCTTGATCTGACAGAACGTCGCGCAATCGATCTCTCCACTATCGAAGTCCTTGTCCTGGATGAGGCCGATCGCATGCTGGATATGGGTTTTCTTCCGGCAATCAAAAGAATACTCGCAATGTTGCCGGTAAAGCGGCAGACCCTGTTGTTCTCTGCCACGATGTCTTTGACGATTGAGAGTTTGGCTCGTTCAACGATGAGACAACCGAAGCTTGTTGAGGTAAATCCGCGCGGACGTGCAGCGCAGATGGTTGAGCAAACTGCCTATTCAGTTTCGCTGGACAATAAGACCGCACTCCTTCTTGATTTGCTGGAGAAAGAGAACGACCAAGAATCACTGGCAAAGGTGTTGGTGTTTACGCGTACTCGGCGCGGCTCGGAACGGCTGTCACACATTCTCAAAGCCCGCAATCACAAAGTGAATCGCATCCACGCCGAACGAAGTCAGCCACAACGCGAAGCGGCTTTGCGCGAGTTTCGCGAGGGTCATACACGCGTGCTGGTTGCCACAGACATTGCGGCGCGTGGGTTGGATGTCGATGCCGTCTCGCATGTCATCAATTATGACGTGCCTGCGGTTCCTGAAGACTACGTACACAGAGTTGGTCGCACGGGCCGAGCGGGTAAGCAGGGTAAGGCCATCACGATCGTCACGCCCGTCGACGAATTGTCGATGAGAGCAATCGAACGACTGATCGGACAACCGGTAAAACGCGTCGTACCGGACGGTTTTGGTGGCGTGCAGGCGGCTGTCTCCGGCACACGCAAACCGTTCGTGCCTTTTGGGCGTGCTTCCAGGAGCGGCGTCCGTTCTTTTAGGCCGCAGCGCGGGCGCTAATTTCGCTAGCGTCGCAGTTTTGTAATTTCTCTGTGCAATCGCACTATTCTCTCGGGGTCTGTGTTTAGATAGACGCAGAGCACACTAGGACGCAGTCAGTTCCGCGGGCGGTACTAACTGTGTCCAACCACGTTCTGACTCTGAGCTTTGTTCAAGGAAGGGTGTTGATTGAATTTGCAAAACCAGGCTGAAGTCACAGCGGTGAGAAGATCTGCTGTTAATTGGGGTACAGGCATTTTTCTCATTATTGCGCATCTTGCTGCCGTCGCCGCTCTCTTTTTCTGGAGTTGGCCGGCGGTGATTACGGCGATCGTTCTTTACTGGGTGGGTGGAAGTCTTGGTATCGGCATGGGCTGGCACAGGCTGCTCACTCATCGCGGTTACAAAGTACCGAAAGCGGTTGAATATTTTCTTGTGACCTGCGGGACCGTGGCCCTCGAGGGTGGACCCATTCAATGGGTCGTGACGCACCGCATACACCACGCACACACAGACAAAGCAGGCGATCCGCACACGCCCCGCGATGGCGGCTGGTGGGCACACGTTGGCTGGATATTGTGGGGCACAGCACAGAATCACAGCGAGAGCACCTTCGCGCGCTATGCCCCTGATTTGATCAAAGATCGCTACTACCGTTGGCTCAATACGTACTACTATGTTCCTCTAGCAGTATTGAGCGTGCTACTGCTTGTATTCGGCGGTTGGGCCGTGTTGCTATGGGGAGTTTTTCTACGTCTGACGCTGGCTCTTCATTCGACCTGGCTCGTCAATTCGGCCACGCACCTGTGGGGTAGGACCAGATTTCAAACTGGTGACGATTCGCGTAATAGCTGGTGGGTGGCCCTCCTGACATTCGGAGAAGGATGGCACAATAACCATCACGCGCACCCAACATCGGCCCGTCATGGTTTGCGTTGGTACGAAATCGATCTAAACTGGCTCGGTATTCGAGCACTGCAACTCTTTGGATTAGCCCATAGCATCAAGCGCCTTAGATTCAATCGTGCTTCCTCCGCGTGGCAGCTGGTGCGTGGTCCTGTGAGATCCGAACGCTAATGAAGATCCTACTCTATAACCCGGACAACGGTGTGACGCGGAACTTCATGCCTCACCTCTGGATGTTTCTCCTGCAAGCTCTCACGCCGCCGGGCCATGAGGTATTACTTATAGACGGCAACGCGCGCGCAATGAATGAGGAAGACCTCGTACGTTTCGTTCGCGAACAAGATGTCAAACTTGTCGGTATCGGCGCGATGACGAGGATGATAGCCAAGGCCTATCGCATGGCTGATGCCATTCGCGCTGCGGGTGTACCGGTTGTAATGGGTGGACCTCATGTGACGGAAGTTCCAGACGAGGCGCTCGGGCGAGATGGCGGGCCGCGTCACGCTGATGCCGTTGCTCTTGGTGAAGCCGACGAAACCTGGCCGGAGATAGTTACGGATGCAGCCGCTGGCAGACTCAAGGAAATCTATGCGCCATTAGACGACAACGGTAAAGATCGAAAACCCAGCCTTCAACCGTATCCATCAATTCCCTGGCGCACAATGGATTTGGACCAGTTCAATCTGATCCCTAAATTCGTCGCGCCAGTGCTCAGACGACATGGAACCGGCTGGGGAACATTTCGACTAATTCCGATTGAATCCGGTCGAGGTTGTCCGTACGGCTGCGAGTTCTGCACTGTGACTGGCTTTTTCGGCGACTCAATAAGATTCCGTTCAAACGAAAGCGTTGTCAGTGAGTTGCTGCAACTGAAGGCTCGGGCTGCGAATGAGCGCGGCCAAATTGCCGTCTTCTTCATCGACGACAATTTCGCTATCAATATAAAGCGCACCAAATCATTGTTGCGCGACATCATCGCTGCCGGCGCGCAAATGAATTGGATTGCACAGATCAGCGCTAATCTGTTGCGAGACGAGGAACTCGTCGATCTGATTGCAGCTTCGGGAGGCAAGTGGATATTCATCGGGATGGAGTCAATCGACTCGACGAATCTCGCTGATGTGAACAAGGGTTTCAATAAGCCCGCCGAGTACGCCGCAGTCCTGGACAGACTTGCCAAGCGCCACATTCATGCGATCACCTCATTCATCTTTGGGATGGATAACGATACACCAGGTACGGCAGAACGGACGCTTCAGCAAATTCGTAGTTGGCCGCCGGGATTGCCTGTCTTTGGAACTCTAACGCCCTTCCCCTCAACTCCGCTTTACAAGAGACTTGAAGTTGCCGGGCGGCTCACACGGCCCAAGCACTGGTTGGATTTCCGGGCTTTCACCATGGCCCATACGCCTTTGAAGATGAGCATCGAGCAGACTCAAACAGAGGTCCATCACGCGTGGGCGGATTCCTACAGCCCCGCGGGCATTGCCAGTGCCATTAATTCGATCAGCGACCAGCCCGTCGGACAACGCGCAACCATACTGATTGCGCGCCTTTGTTTTCGTGGCATCTACTTTCCGCAGATGGGTAAATGGGCGTGGACAAAGGTGATCGCTCAGAACTGGCAGACCATCTACAGTCTCGCAAAAGAAGGCATGCTCGCCCGTCGTGCCGTCCGCAAGGTCCAAAAGGTTCGAGCAATCCCGTCGTCAGCGGTCTAACAAACGTATTCGGCGGTTATGCCTTTTGTGCCTTTTGGTGGCGCCGTATCGGCTGTATTTGAACGGTGCGTTTTTCACCGAGAACGTGCTGCCGGTAGAGACGCGCCATCTCTTCACGCGCGGTCTTCGGGATATTCATTGAGTCGAGATCAGTCTGGGCGGGCGCATCAACTGCATTTGCGTCGAGCGAGAGAGAATGCTCGGTTGACGGCAGCGGCACGCTCTTGCCGGCCGCAAAAATCTCGTGACGACCGTAGGTTTCATACCACTTCGCCAACGTCGCGGTGAGGTGCATTTTTTCAACGATTTGGCGCCAACCAACTCCGGTGTTGTATGCGCAGAACGAGATCTCGCCTTCCTGAGTTGCGTAGGGAATGATGCACATTTCAGTGCGTCGAAAATCGTAATTGAATAAGTCCTGGAACCACATACCAGCGATGAAGAGGAAGTTCCAGCGATCTGTCCGGCGCCGAGCAATCCGCTGCCTCGCCGTTTCGATTTGCACCACCTCATTCATTTGCTTTCCGCTTCCGCCGAACTTCTTTTTGAACTTACCAAGCAGATCAACGAGCCTGAAATCTTTCGGCGACTGCAAGGGATCGTAGTTTCGCAGCAGCGCGAGCGTCATACCAACGATCGAGAGGAACGGTCCCCGAGCGGCATCGTTTATTTTTTGAAGATCTCTCGCGAATTGTTCGGCGCGAAGAAATGCTGTCATCGGCACGGCTTCTTTTGTGAACTTATCGACCATCACTGCCATGCCGGTGCCGCAGTTTGGATGACAACCGCATGCAAGTTGTCCCCACTGCGATTCAGGGCCATGCACCAGATCGGCCCAATCCGAGAACGTTGACATAAAGGAAATCGGAAACCAGTCTCGCACCGGCTCGCCGATGCCCGTCTGTTGTTTGACGTCATGGGCCAGGTGCGACAAGGTGTAGCGCTGCGCGTGCCGGCGGTCCTCGGAAATCGCTTCGTCGCGACCTGAGAATGAGACAGGTTGAAACGCAAGGAGCGTAATCTTCTTCGGGTTATCAAGTGCAAACTGAATCACCCGCCCGACTTGCTCGTTGTTGACGCCGTTTACGATCGTGATCACCGGCACAATCCCAACGCCGGCATTGAACAGGTTCTCGATGGCCTGGAGTTTGACGTCGAACAGGTTGCCGACACCACGATGGGAATTTGGACCATTGCCGATGCCGTCGAACTGAAGGTATGCATAACGCAGGCCCGCTTCAGCAGCCGTCCGCGCCAGTTCAGGATGCTTTGCGAATTCAATTCCATTGGTCGCGACCTGTATAACCTTATAGCCGGCTTGGCGCGCGTACCGTATAGCATCGATGAAATGGGGCGAAAGCGTCGGCTCACCACCGGAGAACTGAACGGATAACTGGCGCCGCGGCCTGATGGAAATTGCGTTATCGAGTAACTGCTTGATGTCGCTCCAATCCAACTCGTGTACAAAACCGATTTGATTTGCGTCCATGAAGCACGGGTCGCACATCATGTTGCAGCGGTTCGTCAGATCGATCGTCAAAACGGAGCCGCGGCCATACTGGATCGAGCTGCTGCCGTGATTGTGAAGCTCGTCGTCACGATGTGATTTAATGTCGCGTCCTGGAAACGACTCTTCCAGATGACGCGAGAATGCCGGATCGATAGAAACCACATCCTCGAAGTGGCCATGCGTTTTGCAATCTTTGACCATCAGGATCCGGCCTTCACGTTCGATGATGGTAGCTTTGATCTCGCCGACCTTGTCGGTCTGCAATACGGTCAGGTCTTTCTTACCATCAAGAATTTCTTCGCGTGCCTCGCGCACGCACACCGGGCAAAGCGAGTCGGTTTGACGAGGCCATCCGAGTGGCGGCTTGGTTTTCTGCCACGATTTCAGCAGTGGCTTGTCAGACCAGCGCGGCGTGAACGAAGGGTTGGGCCTAATGCGATTGATTCGACTGAAGGCAAACCAGGCGGCATTCGCACCAACAGTCAATCCCTTCTCAACATATTTGCCATAGGCGTGCATAATCTGCGTTAGTGTAAAGCGCGAGGTCAGGCGCTATTCTACGCTCGAATCAGTCTTTTTCAAGATGTTTCAGATAATGGTAGTCGTTCGGTTTGGCAAATACGCCGAAGGCGTTCGCTAATTTCAGCCCAGGGTCCGAGCGAAGCGAGAACCCTGGGTACGTATACAAAAACGGTATCAAACCCTGTAGAGTCTGTCGGAAAAATACCTTCGGACTGATCGTCAAAAAATTTCTTGCGCGTATTTGCCTTGTAACGAGTTTTTCGATGACGACGAATGATTTTTCATTCCCTGTTTTTTGCG
>Ga0105238_10005789_pt1 | contig 12235 bp, 9 predicted proteins | sample KBSC34metaG_FD_81526 | JGI IMG/M metagenome (GOLD analysis project Ga0105238, IMG submission 81526) | Corn rhizosphere microbial communities from Kellogg Biological Station, Michigan, USA - KBS C3-4 metaG | ecosystem: Host-associated > Plants > Roots > Rhizosphere > Soil | place: Michigan, USA... | reverse complement strand
CGACGCGATGGTGGCCACCTGCATGCGCCACGGCTTCAGCCCCGACCTGTTCCCGGCGCGCCAGATGCACACGATCGTCAGCCTGGTCTCGGGCGGCATCGGCGTGGCGCTGGTGCCGGCGTCCGTGAAGGCCCTGCACCGCGAGGGCGTGGTCTACCGGCCGATCCGGGGTGAGCGCACGCTGGTGGAGACCGGCGCCGCGTGGCGCAAGGCGGACGATTCGGCGCTGGTGCAGGCCTTCGTCGAGTACCTGCCGAGCCTGGCCGGCGCGGTCGACCTGCCGGTCGCGTAGCACGCCGGCATGACGATTTCCGGACGTCGCCACCCCTAGCTTGGGCGTCTTGTCCGCGCCGGTCGCCGCGCTAGCATTTCACTCAGGACGGGCCGCGACGAGCCCGATCGGCGTGCGCATGCCGGCGCCATACGACAGTTTCCCCGGGGAGACGCGAAACCTCCGGAGGGTTCCATGAAAACACGTCTGCATACCGTGCTCGACAGCGCGCTCGAGCTCCCCGGCCTCGCGAGCTGGCGCCGCCGCCGCTTCGACGCCGCTTTCGCCAACGGCGGCTACGGCGGCGAATTCCGCGGCGTCCATCGCACCCTGGCCGAGTGCGAAGCCGCGATGCCCAGGACGACCATGCCGGCCGGCTACGACAACGAAGCCATGGCGGCGGCATACCGCGACCGGCTCGATCGCGTCTACCCCGGCGACTACCCGGTGCTGCTGTGGCTGGGCAAGGCCTTCGGCCGCGGCGCGACGCGCGTGTTCGACCTCGGCGGCCATGTCGGCATCGGCTACTACGCCTATCGCCGCTATGTCGATTATCCCGAGACCCTGTCGTGGCAGGTGCACGACGTCCCGGCCGTGATGGCGGCCGGCCGCGAACTGGCGCAGGAGCGCGACACCTGGCAGCAGCTGTCCTTCGTCGAGGACGCCGGCACGGCCGCCGACGCGGACGTGCTGTTCACCTCCGGCTGCATCCAGTACCTCGACGAGACGCTGGGCGAGCGCATCGCAGCGCTGCGCCGGCGTCCGCGCTGGGTGATTGTCAACCTGCTGCCGCTGCATGCCACCGAGGCGTACTGGACGGTGCAGAGCACGGGGCGGTCGCTGTGTCCGTATCGCATCCAGCGCACGCCCGACTTCCTCGGCGAGTTCGAGCGGCTCGGCTACGAGATGCTGGACATGTGGGAGAACGCGGAGAAGCACTGCACCATCGCGTTCGACGAGGCACACAGTCTCGACCGGTATTACGGGATGGTGTTCCGGCTGCGTTGAGGCGGCTGTCCGTCTTGCCTGCGGCGCGGGCCATGCGCGGTGCGAGCGGGTCGCGTGCGTTGCTTGTGTCGGCGTCGTCGCTGTCGCCGCTTCGCGCCGGTCGGCGTTGCGTGAGCGACAGGCCTGGCAGGGGCTCCGCTCTCCGGCGTTCCGTGTGTCGGAATCCGGCCTGGACGGCCAGATTCAGCGGGTTCCGTGGCTTCGACCTGAACCGCGCGCTCGCGGCGGGTCGAGTTCAACGGTGCGGTCGGCGGACCGGGGGCTTCCACCCGCGTCGCGCCGGTCACGCTTGCGATCGGAACCCCTGCCCACCCTGCCGCGGCGACGTGTCGGCGGGCGGAGAAAAGCAGTGGCGCAGTCTTGAAGGGGACTTTGGCATCGACGGGCCATCGAGGCGCGTCGATGCCCGCGGCCAGCGCTCTGGCGGGAAGCCGGGCTTGACGCGAATTGACGCACTGCGGTGCTGGCGCTCCTTCCCGTGACCGACGACCACGCCGCCTCCGGCGCCGCCGGCTTGGAGTGGCGCTGCGCGGCCACTTTGCGTCACGCGAAGTCGAGCCGACTTGGCGTGGGCTTCGAGGAGTGCAGTCGACCCGAAGCTGTCCTTCGCTGATCAAGGTGAATCGCCGGCAAGCGGACGTTCCGGAACGAGGTACCGGACGTTATCGCAACGCGTCTAGCGCCCGAGCCTCGAGCTCCCTGACAAATTCGTCCTTCAGCGCTGCATAAGTATGACTGTCGTTGCCGCATTCTGCGGCCGCACGGAGCTTGACGGCCGCGTAGGCGTCGCGGGCCTCGGTGTTGGCTCGCAAGAAGTCGCGCAGAGCAAGATGGCGAAGGACGTCGTGAGATTCGGTGCAATACGCGTGGACATGATGCGTTCGCTCCCAGGATCCCTTGACGAAGTAGCGACGCCCGGGAATTCCGTTCTCACCGCGCGGTACGTATCCAAGCCCGCAAAAGGCACCTGTTTGAGAGTCGAGCGACTCGACATTGGGTACCTCGACAAGGATGTCGATGATCGGCTTCGAGGCCAGCCCGCGTACGGACGTGCTGCCGATATGGTGGATTCGCGCGCCCGTTCCAAGAATGGTCGCAAGTGCTTGCCGTTCATGCTCAAACATGGGCGGCCACAGCGGGTTGAAAGGCGCGATCTCAACCGTTCTCTTGCTCAAGAGATTGCTCCGCCGAGGTTCCGATGCTCCACTGCGCAGAAGCAGTCACTCGCGGTCGTCCGCACTTGGCCGCCTGCAGCCTGTCGATGGCCATGCTTATCGTAACTCGGCAGAACTCTTGCCGGCATCGCGCGCCTTGCTTGAAAGGCCGCTGCGCTACTGCCCCTGAAATGTAAGAGCGACAGAGTCGCCAGCGACGAGCAAGCGGTTGTGTCCAAAGTCCTGGTCGCAGGAATTCGCTTCGTCGACGTCGCGCGATGGGCCAAAATAGACGCGCAGGACGTCACGCTTGACGCTCGCTTCAACGCCGGCGAACTTTGTCGAAAACGGGAACGTCGAGGCCTCGTCAATCCACTGCTGGACGCCGATAACCTTCCCTTGGGGGCTCCTCAGCCAGTCGTAGAAGCCGAGCCAATCGCCCGCGCCGGAATCAATATAGTTCGCGTCAGCCAAGCGAACGCTCGGCGCGACTGCTTCAGTTGCAGACAGTTTCACGATCCTAGGCGCACTGGATGGAGACAGGACGACAGCCAAAAATGCCGAAGAGACATCGAAATCGTTCATGTCAATTCCTACATCTTCAATGACTCAGTACCTGTTCCCCGGGCGTGTAGCCTGCCCGAAACCGGACGTTCACGACCGTCTGCAAGTGGCCGGGTGCCCGCCCAAAGCAGCCGAAGCAATCGTAACGCTGCCGACCCGAAGCCGTCGTCGACCTCTTCGATCAGGCAGCCGGAGAGCGGCCGTTCGGGGCGCGGCTATCATCAAACTTGCCGATGTGAAACTCAACTTTTGGACGGCGCGAATGCTGCCCCTAACCGCCGAGATCGCCCAGCCGCTCAAAGTGCTCGGCTTCACGAAGAAATCCAATACGTGGTGGCGGCAGAGCGAAGACGCTGTGCAGGTGCTGAACATCCAGAAGAGTCCATTCGGCGAGCGGATCTACGTCAATTTGGGCATCTATCTCAAAGCGCTCGGCACCGAAACCAACCCACCAGAACGCCGCTGCCACGTTCAGGAACGACTTGAGCACATCGCAGATCCAGGACTGTGGGATGAGATCGCATCGGCAGCGGCAAACACCGAGCCGACATCAGCGCTCATCGCGGCTGTAGTTCAGGACGGGTGCGGTTGGTTGAGCCGACTGTCCACGCTCGCTGGAGTTCGAGACTACATTGACTCCGACGCCTCCAAGAACGCCTTGGTCTTTGCTTCAGTTCGGGAACTACTCACGGCATAGGCCGTCGATCAAGCCGCGGTCGCCGACCAACCACTGAGCGAACATGGGCGGCCGGCTGCTTGTGGCCGAGCTGCGACACCCACATCAAGCGGGCCGGTCCAGAGCCAGCAAGATGCCGTTGCACGCCGCACTGACCGCTTCGGCGTGTGTCGCAGACACCTCCCGTGCTTCCTGGTCGCACGCCTGCAGCCAGGACGGTGAGCACTGCACCCTCGTGCTCATGGATGGCAGGTGATCGGTCTCCGAGTCGATTGCAGCGAACACCAGGAAGTCCGGGTTGTCCAGCGCTCCGGGGAGATGGAAACGGTGCGACGAGATCCTGCGGACCGCGTCGACAAATGGCAGTTCGCCCGAGCGAAGCCCGTTCACGGCCTCGGCGACGGCGGCTCGCGCACTCGCGACGAGTGCTTCGTTGAGCGGATTGAAGTCATTCATGGTGATTTAGCGTACCGGGGAGCAGACGTCCACGACTGTCGGCTTGTGGCCGAACCGAGACCTTGGAAGCCAACGACTTTCATCAGTCGTCACGCAGTCTTTTTACCTCTGCACCACATGCTCTCCAGGTTCCGAATCGAGTCAAGTACGGCCCGGCATCTTCGTAGAGCGTAACGTCGGTGCACCGGGACTTCCCAATCACGACGTCGTCTCGCCACTTCACGGTGCGACCTGCCTTTCTGACGGCTGCGCTCCAAGCTTTCACTTCGGGCCGATCCATCACTGCGCGCTCCGCCCTCCGTACGCCCGGTGGTGTCTGCCGGCCAGGGGCCGAAGCACTCACGGATGACCCCGCCGCTGAGTCAACGCTCACCGCCCGAGCAAAACCCGATAGGGCAAGGAGGACAACAGCAGTCGCGGTCCGAATCATCTTGTCTGCCTCGAAGTCACGAAGTGGATGGGTAAAGAGTCGACCGGTGTCCCCTCATCATCGCGGGGATCTTAGGTTACTCGGAAGCGGACGTCGACGGACGGCAGCGCGTGGCCGACAAGAGCCTTCGCCGCCGGCGGCCTGGCGACCCTAGCCGCGCCTCGAGATGGCGGTCAGGCCCGCGAGACCTGTCCCTGGCTCCCCACGAGACCGTTGGCCACCGTCACGGCGTTCGCGATCGCACTCAGCGGCGTACCTCCGAAGATCGCCATGGACGAGCCTGAGCCCATCGTCACTTCGCAGGCGTAGACAGCGCGGTCATCTTGCGTCCTGGAGGGGTCTCCCAGGACGATGTAGTTACCCTGCGACTCTGAACCTGGCTCGCCCACAAAGAATCTGGACGTGATCATCGGCGCCTCCTCCTTGCCTTGATTGAACCTTCGGGAGGGATCCCCCAGCAGGTAGCCTACCTTGAAGCTGACGTTGGCGACTGGCCGGTTGTGGCCGACACCCACAGTCAGGTGGACCTCGTCCTTTTGACAGCAAAAGCAATCGCCATATCGGAGAACGCTTGAATTGGCCGTACACACTTCTAGCAGCCGATAGTAGCGGTCACGGTGGCCGAGAGCGACAGGCAGTTCAACCTCCAGTGAGTCGTTAGCGCGAGCGCACGCCTGGCAGCGGTTGCGGGATGATGGCTACAGCATTGCCGTGCTCGTCGACCGCGGACGCGCTGCGGACACTCCAACGGCCGTCGCGCTTGTCCAGTACGAGCGGAATGTCGAAGTGCCCTTGGGCTCCTTCGACCCGCACGGTGAGGGACGCATCACCCTGCCGGTCCCCGAAGGTGTAACTCCAGCCTTGTCGCACGCCCAGGCTCTGCTTGCGCTGGGCGCCAGTCACCTGGATCACGCGGCTGTCCTCGGCCACGAATTGACGGGCGAACTCGTACGGCTCGCCGTTGACGGCAAGCGCGTAGGCGACTCCGTACGCCGCCGCGACAAGGGCCGCGAACAACGCAGCATGTCGCCAGGTGGGTCGTCTCAATTTCCACATGTGCACTCCTCGGCGGCCGAGCCGCCGCCAGCCAGTGAGAGTTGCCCGCCCGCCGACGCGCTGAGCTTCATTCCCAACCCGTCCTTAAGCGACAACTTGCCCTTGGGCCCGCCGTACTGCGCGCTGCCGCATGCATTGACCGTGCGCCCGACGCTCACCCCAGCACCTCCCTTGACCGGCCCAACCTGCGCCTTGAAGTCGGCATAGAGCCCGTAGGCTAGCGTCCACGCTCCGCACTGGCACTCCTGGTAACCCGGCGAAGTCATGTTCGGATCCCACTCCGCGCCGCCGCCGATGCCGTAGCCGAACTGCAGGGTCATGAATCCGGAGCCGTTCGGGTTGCGGCCGATCGCGATCTCGGCGCCGGTGCCGGCGAACAGGCTGATCTTGATGCCGTTCATGCCGCTCGGGTCGGCGTTCGAGAGCGGGTTGCCGTTGGCGTAGGTGTAGGTGTTCAATCCGCCCAGCAAGCCGGCTGGATCGCTCTCGATGTAGCGGCCCAGCGACGGCTCGTAGTAGCGCCGGCCGTTGTAGTACATCGCCGACTCCGCGTCGTAGTACTGTCCCGGGAAGCGGATGTTGAGCCCGCCAATCGTGTCGACCTGCACCGTGCTGTCGAAGGGGGCATTCTTGGCCTTCCACACCACCGTGTTGGCGGCGTTGGTGACGGCCTGTGGCCGCCCCGTGAAGTCCGTGTTGACAAAAAAGATTTGGCCGCCGCGGTACAAGGCCACCAGTTGGTTTCGCAGCCACACATAATCAGTCTCCGCGCCGCCGGTGATCTCGGAGATCAAGCGGCCCTTGGAGTCGTAGACGTAGTTGGTGATGCCGCTGGCGGTCGACTTGTAGACGCGTTGGTTCAGCGTGTTGTAGCGATACTGGCCGGTTAGCGTGCCATTCATGTAGAACGCGGCCAAGCGGTCAAATTCGTCGCGCGAATAGCCCTTGGCGCCCCAGGCATAGAAGTCACCACCGCCCGTCATGTATGCGACGCCCACGCCGCCGACAGAATTTAGCTGATTGCTGCCCGCTGGATAGCCGTAGGTCGACGATGCCCCCGCTCGAGTGAGTGACGTGCGGTTCCAGTCGGTATCCCACGTGAGTGACTGCGCGTCGCCACTGCGCGAAACGCTCGTCAGCCGCTTGCTAGAGTCGTAGCCGTAGGTCGAATTGACTTCAGGCTGCAACGAGTCCGTTTGGGTCAATAGTGAGTCGTCATTCAGATAGGTGAACGACGCGTTCTGCACGCCGGTGGTGGTCATGCCTGCAAGCCGACCGTCCGCGTCGAACTGCAGCGATTTGCCGCTGCCGTTGCCGTACAGCCAGCCGTAGATGGCACCGCCGCTCGGCTGGTAGAGGACGCTGGAAACGATCGTCGGCGTCGCCGGCACGTTGCTCGAGATGCTTGTGACTCGGCCGTCGGCCGAATAACCGAAGGCTAGGCGTAGCCCGCTCGGGTAGGTCTGCGCTATCAGCAGGCCGGCACCGTTGTACTGCCGCGTCTGCTGGTACGTCTGGCCGAAGATCGTGTCGGTCTGAGACGTGATGCGGCCGGCAGTATCGAATCCATAGGTGCGCGATCCGGACGCGTTCGAGAACGACGACAACTCACCCTTGCCGTTGCCCTCGTCGTAGCGATAGGTCTCCGTGGCGCCGTTTGAGGTGCGAGAAACTGGCCGATCCAGGCCGTCCCAGCTGTAGACGATGGACGTGCCATTGGAGCGCGCCTCGGACTGATAGCGTCCGAACGCGTCTGACACGTACGTGCTGTTGCCGAAGTCCGGGTTGTCGATCTCCTTGAGTCCCCCAAGCCCGTTGCGTTTGAACTGGAACAGCAGGCCGCGCGGGCTGCGCATCGTCGCCAAGTTGCCGTCGTCCGCCCAGGAGTAGAGAATCTGCCCCGCGTCCGGGTTGGTCTGCGAGGTGTTGCGGCCCTCTCCGTCCGGGGTCATGGTGGTGGTGCTGATGCCGTCGGTCTGGCCGATGATGTTGCCTTGCTTGTCGTTGGTGTAGGTTGTCAACTGCCCGCTGTTGCCGCTCTCTTTCCACAGTCGGTCGCGGCTGTCAAGCTGCCAACTCGCATTGAAGCTGCCGGCCATGGACACGTTGGGTGTCGAACCCGACCAAGTGACGGCGTCGCGCTCGGAGGAGCGACCGAACACGTTGCTCGAAGCGACGTGCGTGTAGGTCGTGCTCTTGCCAGCCGAATCAGTGATGGTCGCGAGTCGTCCGCCAGGCGTGTAGTGCAGCACGGCGGTCTCGCCCTTGGCCAGCGTGTAGGAGATCAGGTGGCTGTCGCCGTCATAGGCGTAGTGCGATGTGCCCGTGCCGGAGGACGAAGCGATGGTGTCCGACACGGTGTTGCCGTACTCATCGTAGACCACCGACTCGACCGCGCCGCCTGGCCAAGTGATCGTACCCGGATGGCCCAGGCCGTTGTAGTTGGCGTAGGCGGTGACGTTTCCAGCCGCGTCCGTATAAGACGTCAGGTTGCCCGACGAGTCGAATGCGTACGTGGTCGACACCGAGCCAGTGGGCAGTTCGCGGGTCTCGACCCGCGTGCGCATATGGTTCGACGAGTCGAACGTGTACGCGTAGTCCGTCTTCGCAACGAGCGCGCCGCCCACCTCGTCCTTGTCGGTTCGCGACTTCATCAGGCCGAAGATCGGCCCGGCGTTGCCGTAGTAGTCGTATGTCGTCGACTTGTAGGCGGTGCCGCTCGTGCCGTAGTAGGTGTACTTGACGGGTTTTCTGGAGACGCCATACATCCACCAGGACACGGTGGTCTTGCGGGCGTTGGCGGAACCGGCCTGGACGGTCCAGTCCTTCAGCAAGCCCGTCGAATCGTAGGTGTAATCGGTCTTGTAGCCGTTGAAGTCAACCGTGTAGTCGATGTAGCCGAGTGAGTCGTAGACGATGCTGCTAAGTGCCGACGCGCACGAGGTCGTGCCGGCGTGGTTGACGCCGAGCGAGCCGAAACTGCCGAAGGTATAGGTTTGTACGTCGCCGCCCTGGTTCGACAGCGTCGTGGCGTTACTGCCATAGGTATACGAGTCAACGTACTCGCCGTCCGGCGTGCCGCTCGTTTTGACACGACCATTGTCCGAGTAGTAGCTCACCGCGAGCGTCTGGACGCCGTCGACCGTGATGCTGGTCAAGGCGTTCTTCTGCACAGGGTCATAGCCATAGATGCGCGTATGGCCGCCGGGAGAGGTCACCTTAGCGAGGTTGCCATTCGCGTTGTAGTCGTAAGTCCAGACCTTGTTGTCTGGATCCGTGATGGTGTGGATCTTGCCGCCGACCAAGCTCAGGAGCATCGACTGGCCGGCGTTGTTGGACACCAGGATGCCGCCGGACGCGCCGGTCAGCGTCGTTGTCACCGATCCGTTGGGTGTGACGCGGCGCAGTAGGCCGCCGTTATTGTCGAACCCGTAGATGCCGCTGCCAGAGGTGAGCGTCCAACGCTCGGCGCCGGCCAGCTGGAAGGTGATCTCGCCCAGCCGATCCGCATTACCGGCTGTGTAGACCAGTCGTCCGGTATCCAGGACGTAGGTGTAATGCGAGCCGTCCGGAAAGAACACATTCACGAGCCGCGGATAGCAGGTGCCTCCGGAGCTGAAGCAGCCACCGCTGCCGGTCGTGTTCATATTCCAGTCGAATTCGCTCTTCCAGCCCACCCCCATCATGCCGGAGATCGCATTCGTGCTGCGGTATACACGGGTGAAGGACAGGCCATACATTCCGACGGAGGCGAAATCGGTCTCCGTAGTGTTCTTTTCGCCGGTCTTCAGGATCACCGGGTGCGGACCTTGCGGCTGTCGTCCGCAATCGGGGCTCGACGCATTAGCCTGCGCCTCTTTGTCCTTGGTGTCGATCGTGAAGGAGGTCGGCAGGGTAACGTTCAACCCCGGGATATCGAAGGGGTCAAAGCTAATGCCCTGATTGAGGTAGTCATTGAACCGCTGGCCGGTGATATCTACACGTTGCAGGTCGATCGTGAAGTCCGAGGACTGCAGCGGCGTTGGAATGTCCGACTGTGCGGACGCGAAAGCCGGCGCGCAGAGCAGCTGCGCCAGCATCCAACGGGTCCAGGCACGGCTGCGGCTTCCGCTGACACAGTTCGTCATCGTTGTCTCCCTGTTGTCGAGCGGAGCATAGGGAAGACGCGTCCCGGCCGCATCGCTGCGCCCTGGGATTGAAAGCGATTTCAAACTGTTGTATACGGCGTGCAAGCAGGACTACCGCCTTGGCCGGCACCACCGCCGTTGCCCTGCGCCAGTTCCGGCCAGTGGGCGTCAACGTCTGGGGCCTTCAACTAGGCAGGACCTCGTCGTTTTTGACATCACGAGCGATCGCCATATCAGAAGGCGCTTGAATTTTCTGCCCGTGCGACCTCGACGCCATCGCAATGGCCCGATCGCACACTTGGCAAATGTCGCCCGAAGTGCCCGCGCCATCGACCGCCAGCGTTGGTGGCTCACTGGTCGTATTGAGAGGCGGCATGCATACCCGCAACGTGGGATGGCCCTGGCGACTCTAGCCCGAGTACCCTATGCCGTATCGATGCGAACGACTTGCAAGCATCTATGACACGGACGGCGTCGTTGCTGGGTGCGCTCGTCGCCACTTTGATTGGTTGCAGCAGCGTGCAAACGAACGTCTTGTGCTGCTTGATCGTACTGACGGCGCCCGCTTCGTCGGCACCATCGCATCGAGCGGCCAGGACTCGATGACTGTCTCGATCGAAATCCGCGGGGTATCGTTCGGCGGGAAGGTCGACGCCCAAAATGGGAATGCATCGGCCGTTCTGGCTGGCACGGGTGCCGCTCTTCTGCACTGCACCTTCCATTTCGGTGCCAGCAAGCGAGTCGGGGCCGGCATGTGCAGTCAAACCAGCGGCCGACTGCTCGAAGCAACACTTTCTGATTAGCGCCCCACGATGGGGTGAGAGCATGGCCTCACCTGTCGAGACCAGATCCGCTATTGCTCGCGTTCGATCAGAACATGTTGCGATGCCCCATTCGCCCCGGATGCAGCAGTTCGCTGCTTCGGCGATCTGGTGGCAAACAGCCTCTGACAATCGCGCATAGGCCGGCATCGGGAGCGTGTCGCGGAGAAGGGCTCGAACACCTCGCGGCACAACGACAGCGATAACAGAAATTCTGCCTTGTCCTCGTGAGCAGCTCCGACCGTGGTTGCGAAGATTGAAAGTTCTGAATGCCGACAACGAGTTAGACCCGTTTTGGCGTGAAATTACACGGATGCCGGTCGACCCTCGGTTCGGCTCGCAAGCGCGACGTCGACTTCGCAGGCATCTGCCGGCCGCGTTAGGACGAAGCCGCCGCCTGGTGGGATCGGGCGATGGCGGCGTGCGGCGCACAGCCCTGGACACCCCATCGCGAGATCCTGGCGGGATTCAGGTCACAAGAGTACAACGAGAGCGCCAAGCCGTTCCGAGAGGCGCGCCAGTTCTTGTCTCAAGCGGCCCGAGTTTCGTTGCCGGCAGCCTACCCGAAACCGGACGTTCACGGACAGCCGCTTCTGGCCGAACTGAGACCTTGGGTCAGCCTGCTGCGCCGCCCGCTGCCGATCCATCGGTGTCCGACCGCCGTGCGCGGCATCCCTGCGCATCGACGTCAGCGGCCGAGCGCTGGGCGCGACCCGTTTCGGACTCGGGAGGCGGTCGACCTCGCCATGGACTTGTCCGAAGGGCTGCCGATGCCAGGCACGGGAAGACGGCCGGCGCAATCTTGTTCGGTCTTGCCGACTGCCTCCCGTGGCACCAACGGTTGTCCATCACGCCTCTGCATTGCATGGCCAAGAATGGAGCGGCCGGTGCATGCCTTGCATTCGCGTGCCCAGGGTGTCGCAGCGACGTTTGCTGGCCCGGGGCGAATTGGGCGCGGACCGGCAATGCGGCGGCAAAGACAAACCAGAGGGCGAGGCTGCGAGACGTCATGCTTCGGAAGGCTGTGATGGCTCGTTTGGCAAGCGGGCATGTTCAGCGGGCGACCATATCGCGGACGATCGCGAAAGGCCGCTTCTGGCTTGAACAGCGCCTTCGGCGCCTGCGACCAGGCCGAACGCACCCAGCCGAGGTTGCCAGCCTATCCCAAGGCCGACCCTTGCCAAGACCGCTCTGGCCCGTTCGCCGCCCGACTTTCGATGATGCCGCGAGGCTGAACCAAGCGAAGGACCCCGGCGAAACCTCCCCGCGTCGCTCCTGGCGCCGGAGAGCCGAGCCCCTGTCCAGCCTGCTGTCCGGGGCCATGCGCGACGGGAGCGACGGGCTCGAAGCGAAGGGCATCAGGGCCGCATGCGACCTCGGTGGCCCGACCACGATGTGAACCGATTTCTCCGATGCTGCGACGCAGCAGGCGTGTCGCAACCGAGGCGTCCTGCGCAGAATTCGTCCGTCAGGCGGCGTGAGGCGACGCGCCAGGTTCACTATCCGAACCAGGCTGAACGACCCACGCGCAACGAATTCGAGACAACCCGCAGGACACCCATGAACAACGCACACATCATCGGCTGGGGCCACACGCCCTTCGGCAAGCTCGACGCCATCGACCTGGAACAGCTGATCCGCGACGCCGCGCTGCCCGCGGTGGCCAGCGCGG
>Ga0105238_10005787_pt1 | contig 12236 bp, 21 predicted proteins | sample KBSC34metaG_FD_81526 | JGI IMG/M metagenome (GOLD analysis project Ga0105238, IMG submission 81526) | Corn rhizosphere microbial communities from Kellogg Biological Station, Michigan, USA - KBS C3-4 metaG | ecosystem: Host-associated > Plants > Roots > Rhizosphere > Soil | place: Michigan, USA... | reverse complement strand
CCTGTTCGACGGAGCGGAAGAAGAAGATGAATAAGGTTTACACCTTCGCACGCAGGAAGAAACGTAAGTCAGGAGAATCACGGTGGGTGCTCTATGGCGTTCGATCACTATGAAGCTTGCCCACGTTGCGTTGACAATGGTCGTGATAGGCGTGGTGACAACCTTGCTGTCTACTCTGATGGCGGGTCCCACTGCTTTAGTTGCGGCTATCACAGGGGCGTTAGTGGCATTCGTTGGGTGCCTCCTAGCAATTCATGCGATGGATTAAATGACACAAAAACCCTACCTGCTGACTTCACCAGAGAAGTCCCAAGCTTCGCATGGCAATGGCTCCTCCAATACGGACTCGGCTGGAAATACTGGTCGCCGTTCGTCGGATGGTCAGAAGCCCATCAGCGCCTTGTGTTTACCGTTGGTGAGCCCACCGGATTTAGTGTGGGACGATTCCTCGGGGACGCCGAAGCTTTTGACAGGCCACCCCGCAAATGGTACGTTTGGGGGAACAGCCACGAGAGGGCACACGTCGTCGGATACGGAACAACCGGCCCCGTCACGGTGGTCGTTGAAGACCTTATTTCCGCCCACAAAGTAGGACAGCACACACCATGTATACCTCTTTTTGGAACCCGAGTCTTCGCGTCGGCTGTAGCGACGCTGAGAAACATCGGCTTGCCTGTGTTGATGTGGTTGGACAAGGATCAGGAGGGCCATGCGCCAAAACGCGCTGGTGCTCTATCCCTCCTTACCGGCCTGCCTGTTCGCTATGTCCACACCGAGCAAGACCCGAAGTGCCTGACGAGTTCAAAGATTGGGGAGATTGTTAACTCCCAAGTGTTGTAAAAATACAACTTGACTTTTCCCTAAAAATATGCTAGAATAATAGTGTAAGCAGGGAAGAGTGTAAGACAAAGAAAAGTATTTAAAGAAAAAGAACAAAAGAAAAGAGAGCTTGACAAAAGCTCTCTGTTAGTGTATAATAATTATAAAGAATAATAATGTACATGGGGAAGGGTGGCTAAACACAACCCTTCCCCTTTCTTACTTTTTGTAAAAAACAAAATATCTCTGATTGAACGAACTTACTCTGTGCAAGCTTCTCCTGAACAGAGAAGCCTATAACAAATACTTTGCTGCGGTGGACATCCCTGACCTACGGGAAAACCACCGAGAGGTTTGGTACTTATACCAGTGCCTGCAAGACCTGCATCAGTCGTTTCCCGACCACGAGCAGTTCAACCTCGATGAACTCCAAACGTATTTCTGGGCTAAATACCCTGATGCCTCTAAAGACATTTACTCCGGGCTGTTCGACCAATTAGGACGGACCCAGATAGATGAGGCTGTAGGTCAACAAATCCTCGCTACCATTGCGCGCAGGAAGGCCCTCATAAGCCTGTCTGAGACAGCCTACAAGGCGTCCCAAGGCTTAGCCACTGTCGAAGAGGTTCACAGCCTCCTAGACTCTGTAGAGAAGGCCCCTGTGGTGGCTGTAGAGGAAGACACTTTCCTAACCACCAACATTGAGAATCTAGTTGCTGAAACAGTCGCCAAACCCGGAATCCGATGGAGACTGGACTGCCTTAACAAGTCTCTTGGCTCGATTAGACCGGGAGATTTCGGGTTTGTCTTTGCGCGACCCGAAACTGGTAAAACTACATTTATTGCGGATACAGTTGCTAACGCACTTGCTCAAGTCAGTGGACCCGTTCTATGGTTCAACAACGAAGAACAAGACTCAAAGGTAATGCTTCGTGTGGTTCAATCCTATTTTGGCATTAAGCTTGACGCACTCATGGCTAACGTCGTGCGTTTCAACAAGCTATTCAATGAGCAGGTTGGCGGACGATTTAGGCTCGTCAACAGTTCGCGCACTGATATCAACAAGTCTAATGTGGAACGAATCATTGAGGCAGTTCGACCGTCTTTAATCATCTATGACCAGATTGACAAAATTAAAGGCTTTAAAGCTGATCGGGACGACCTATTACTCGGTGCTATCTATCAATGGGCACGGGAATTGGCAAAGCAATACGCGCCGACAATTGCAGTGTGCCAAGCTGATGGAACAGGAGAAGGCCAGAAGTGGCTCACAATGGCGAACGTCGCCAATGCAAAAACTAGCAAACAAGCGGAGGCAGACTTCATCATTGGCATTGGAAAAACCCACGATCAAGATGCTGAATACATACGCTATATCAACATCAGTAAAAACAAGCTTATGGGCGACAAGGACTCTGAGCCTGCTCTACGGCACGGCCGGTTCGAGGTACTTATCCAGCCAGAGATAGCCCGATACAAAGATGTCATTGCTTACTCGTAATGAATGGGAGAAACCTTGGCGTAAAGCCTATATGAGTAATAACCCGGCCAAGCGAATGTTATGGGCAGCACGTCGCCGGGCTAAAGTTAAAGGACTTCCGTTTGACATTACGGAAGAAGATATTGTGATTCCCACTCACTGCCCATACACAGGAATTGAATTATCTACTCATGTTCCTAGAGGCCATAGCCGAGAAACTATTATGTCACTAGACAGAATTGTTCCAGAGCTAGGGTATATTAAGGGAAATATAGAGGTAATTTCCCATCTAGCAAACACAATGAAAAGTAATGCTACGGTGGAACAACTACAAAGCTTTGCTAAGAAAGTCCTTTCCAGATGGTCTTAACCTTGGATTTGGAAACAACCACATTCAACAAGGGAAACCCCTATGACACTCGAAACTTTATTGTCAGTCATCACACAAAGCGTGGCGACGGTCAAACAGTTTGTAGCTACTACACTGACGCAGATTTCCTCACCAGCCTCCGTGAATCGGTGGAAGGTGCGAGCCTTATCATTACTCACAGTGGTAAGTTTGATTTGTCTTGGTGTCTTCATCACGGAATCCGACCCGGTAGGCACTGTCGTATTTGGGATACTCAGCTTGCTGAATTCATTCTATCTGGTCAAACAAATTCGTTCGCAAGCCTCAACGACCTCACAGAAAAATACAACCTCGGAGTAAAAGAAGATGCTGTTGCGGAATATTGGGCGAAGGGTATTTCCACCGAATCCATCCCCCGTGATGTTGTCGAGTCTTATGGTAATCGTGATGTGGACCTTACTCACTCCGTTTACTTGGCCCAACTTCAAGATCACCGCATGGATGATGGCCTCTCTCGTCTTATACGCCTTTGCGGGCTCGATCTTTTGGTACTGCGAGACATGGAATTCAACGGGTTCAAATACGACGTTGAAGGCAGCCAGCGACGAAGTGACCAACTCACCGAAGAACTAATAGGCATCGAGAAAGAACTTGACTCCTACAGCGTTACAAAAATTAATTGGGACTCTGGCGATCAGCTTAGTGCTTTCCTGTATGGCGGTTCTTTTACCGAGGACGTTTACCTTCCAGTCGAACGCATCTATAAGAGCGGCCCAAAGAAAGGGGAAGCCTACATAAGAAATGAGTACCAACGAACAAATCAATATAACTTCGTCGGGCACTTTAGCCCCCTCCGCGGAACGGCTCTTAAAAAGTCTACTGCGGAGCGAACCTTCTACTCCACAGCAGAAGACACCCTCATACAACTCAAGGCAAAAACAAAAGAGTCTAGACGGATCATTGAGCTTCTACTCCGTCGTGCTACTATCACTAAGCTCATTGGCACTTATCTTAGTGCTATGCCGGCGCTAATTGAAGAAATGCATTGGGAGGGAAACTATATCCACGGTCAGTTTAATCAAGTTGTGGCTAGGACTGGACGGCTTTCGTCTAGCAGACCAAATATGCAGAATGCTCCGGAGGAAGTAGATGAGTTTTTTGTTACTAGGTATCCCGTTCGCCATCCTGCTATATCTGGCTCTTAACGCAGTTGAGGAAAGTGCTTGCTTGTAAATGCTGACGTAAAGGGGCTAGAGGTTGTTGTTGCTGCTCAACTCAGCAACGATTCCGTTCTCCGGCAGGAAATCATCGACAAGGAAGATATCCATGGAAACAACCAGCGAGCTTTTGGACTCGGTGAAGGGAAAGCTGGCCGTCTTATTGCAAAAATCTTTAAGTTCAGGCTTATCTACGGAGGAAGCGCGTACAGCTATGCGCATGATTCGGATTTTATGGGGGTATCCCGAAGCGAGCGTTTTTGGCAAGAGGTCATCGACAAATACTACGCCAAATACCACGGCATCGCCAAGTGGCACAAAGACATAGATCATGAAGCAAAACAAAACGGATGTCTCACTATCCCCTCAGGCCGCTATTATCCTTTCGGATATGAAGAAACTCAGTGGGGACTTAAATGGCCTGATACAAAAGTTAAAAACTATCCCGTGCAAGGATTTGGAGCCGATCTTGTTATGCTCGCAAGGCTGGAATGTAATCGTAGGCTTAGAGAGATTGAAGGGCCTAGCGATTTACTCGTCAGCACAATCCACGACTCGATAGTAGTTGACACGCCAGAAGAAAACGTGTATAATATAGGGACTATTTTAAAAGAGAGTATTGAGGCTGTGCCTCAGCTATGTCGTGATATTTGGAAATACGACTTCTCTCTGCCCCTCACCTGCGAAGTATCCGCAGGACCAAACAAAAAGGATATGAAGCTCTTGGAGCTTCAATGAAAGGAAGCGACCTATTGACGCTCTAACTCCCATTGGGTATGACGCATCGCGCGGGATGTACCCACAAGAGAAGCTAGGCCGGCCGGATGCCGTGCCCGACATTCTCATCTACGTTGATGGACAATCTCGTGTTTTAACTGATGTTCAGTTCTTCGACCCTGTTAAGGGATTCATCCAAACTGAGCATGCCATGTACATTCCAAAGGAACTCATTTAATGCAAATTAGTATTATCAGTGTAGCAGTTAGCAACGTCAAGCGTTATCAAGTTGCTGAAATTAGTTACAAGAATCAGCGCGGTGAAACCAAAAGCTGGAAGCTCATTTCGTTTGCCAACCCCGCAGCATTTGCTGCCCTAAAGGACGCCAAGGAAGGCGAACTGTATGAAGTCACCACAGGCAAGGACGACAAGGACTACACAGTCTGGACAGGCGCAACCAAAATCAGTGGTGATGCCCAGGCGGCTGGTCAGGGAGATGCGAAGGCTGCTAAGTCTGCATGGGTCCCCGATAGTGACCGCCAACGTCTCATCGTCAAGCAAAGTTCAATCGGCCATGCCATCGAGCTTATCAAGTACCTAGAGGTTCCAGTAGGTTCCAATCAGGAGGTGTTTGATCTTGCCGATCAGATTGTCGCCTACGTCTATGACGTTCCGGCCGTGGAGACTGCGACGGCAGAGTGATAGTTTTAATTGATGCTGATACGCTCTGTTACGCCTCCGCTGCAATGGCGGAGCAAGACCCACCCAACTTCGCCTGCCATAACGCAGAGAATGGGCTAGAGAGTCTACTAGAGCGCCTCAACAATCCAGAATATAAACTCTATGTGACGGGAGAGGGAAATTTCCGTCACAAGGTTTATCCTGAATACAAGGCCAATCGGCTTAAAGTTCCCCGCCCGCAACATTTACAAATCGTAAAAGATTTCCTCATCAGGAAGTTCTCAGCCATAGAGGCAGAGGGTTGTGAAGCAGACGATCTGCTAGGGGTGGAACAGACAGCCAACATGGATGCTGGCGTTGAGAGCATGATTAGCTCCATCGACAAAGACTTAGATCAAATACCGGGATGGCATTATAGTCCAGAACTCAAACGGAAAGGCATCGTCGTCAAGGAAGCACGAAAGTATTTCGTCACCCCCTTCGATGGCCTCCGATTCTTCTACTATCAAATGCTTGTCGGCGACCCCACAGACAACATCAAAGGTGTTGTCCAAGTTGGAAAGGTCGGCGCCGCTGAACACCTTGAAGGTGCCAACACCGAAGAGGAGCTTTATCGCAGAGTGGCAGCAGCGTATGATTGCAATGAAGAAATGGACATGAATGCCAAGTGTCTCTGGATTTGGAGGAAGCTGAACGATGACCCGACGGAAAGGTGGGAAGACTTCCGAGTGGACACCAGCGCGTAAGCACGCCTTCATTGTGTCTGTTCTACGATCAGGCACCCGGCGTTGGCCTCCAAAGTTCGAGACATTAAATGCGGCGAAGACGGATAAGAAACGGAATACCCGAACCAATCGTATTGCGCAGCACTTTAGGTGTGCCATATGTGGCTCTGATGTACCTTCGTCGGAGATTCAAGTGGACCACATTAAACCAGTTGTGGACCCTAAGAAGGGCTTTACAACATGGGACACCTACATTAAACGGCTATTTTGTGAAAAGAACAATCTACAGGCAGTATGCAAGCCATGTCACAAAATTAAAACGAAAGAAGAAAAATGAAAATTGAGGTTAGAACCCGCAATCCAGAGAGTGGTGAGATTATTTTCGAGGGCAGCCTCAATGCTAGGGAAATAAGTTTCCTTCTGCAATACGGTATCCAAGACCTGCTAGCCGCAGGCTACACCTTCATGCTACAAGAGCCGGATGAGCCCGAAGACTCAGCAATGAGGATTCAACATCCAAACATCAACTAATGAAAATACTTGTAATTCCAGACACGCAGGTTAAACCGGGACACAGTGTTGAGTATCTTAAAAACATTGGACGATTTATCGTGGACAAACAGCCAGATGCTATTGTGCATCTTGGCGACCACGCAGATATGCCTTCTCTCAGTTCTTACGATGTTGGTACGAAAGCTTTCGAAGGTCGCAGATATGTTGAGGATATTCAGTCCGCAAAGGACGGAATGGTTGCCTTACACGAACCTATCGTTAGTTACAATATCCGGCAGCGGAAGAACGGAAAAAAGCAATACTCCCCCGACAAGTACCTCCTGATCGGCAATCATGAAAACCGGATTAACAAGGCTGTCAACAACGACCCTAAACTTGATGGGGTTCTTAACATCAGTGATCTTGGGTATGACGCTGATTGGAATGTTGTACCCTTCCTTGATGTACTCGTACTTGGAGGTATTGCCTTTAGTCATTACTTCGTTACTGGTGTGGCTGGCCGCCCTGCTGGAACTGCGGCAGCGCAACTTCGCAAAACCAACATGTCCTCCATCGCTGGACATCAACAGGGTAAACAAATTGCTTACGCAACTAGAGCAGACGGCGCAACCATTACATCAATTATTGCAGGCTCATGCTATGAGCACGATGAAGACTACATGGGGCCTCAAGGCAACCGACACTGGCGGGGAGTCATTATGCTCCACGAAGTTGAAGACGGAGCCTTCGACGAAATGTTCGTGTCCCTAAGATATATCAATGGGCGCTATGGAAGCTGATCCCAATGGACGACATGCTCACGAACCCGGAGCCAAGCTGGATGCAGGCAAAGCGCCAATCTTTCGAGGGCTACTTGCATATTTCCCTAGAGCATGTGAACAGGTTGCTCTTGTATCAAATTTTGGAGCATCTAAATATGCTTGGAAAGGTTGGGAATCCGTACCGGGAGGCTTTGAACGTTACAGTGATGCGATGGCTCGTCACCTTGCCAAAGAAGGACTTGGAGAATCTTTCGACCCGGATTCAAAACTCTCTCATGCCGCCCACGCAGCATGGAATGCACTCGCTAGACTCGAACTCTTTTTAAGGGATAAATAATGGATGCTACCGCTCTTTTTTGGTTTGCTGCTTTCTTTTGGTTTCTCCAACAGGTGAATGACGTTGTTAACGCTTTCCTTAATCGCACTAATGTTCCTAAGCTCTACTGGCTATCAGCCGCCGCCAGCTTCGTAAGTGGCACAGCATTCTTCTACCTCGTGTACATGATGCTCGCTGCTGAAATTCAAATCATTCAAACTGTCTTCGGTAGCTAATGCAATGCCCTATATCTCAGACATAGAGCAAACACAACTGCTACAAGGGGACGATGGCCCCGCTACTCCCGGTGAACTCAATTTCCTCATCACCAAGCTCTGTCTCGAATATCTTGGAGACAATGCTCGATACTCCGATTACAACTCTGTGGTTGGTGCTTTGGAGTGTTGTAAGCTTGAATTTTATAGGCGGGCAGTTGCTCCCTATGAGGATGTGAAAATCAAGGAAAATGGAGACATCTACTAATGATTTATCTAGCTAGTCCCTACAGCGTTCTTAATCCTGAGACTCACACTGAGCAGAGCATTAAGAACCTCCTGACACGACGATTCAAGAAGGTGTGCCGCAAAGCGGCAGAACTAATGGAAGGTGGAGAAGTTGTATTCTGTCCGATTGCCCACAGTCACCCCATTGAAGTCAATGGTATGGACACACGACACGACGGAGATTTCTGGCTGCGTCAAGACTTCGGAGTATTGCGACACGCTGACCGGCTGGTTGTCTATCGTATGCCGGGTTGGCAGCACAGCAACGGGGTCACCCGTGAAATTGCATTCGCTCGTGAGAACGACATTCCTGTAGAGTACATCGACTAATGGACTTCAAAGAGTTACTCCAACGCCTTCGCCTAGAGGACGAAGTAACTCTTCTCGAATTGCTGGAAGTGGACTCGGACATGCTTGTGGATGCTTTCCATGAGCATGTCCTTGACAACTTGAGCCGCATTGCGCGTCACTATGAAGAATAAGCGTTTCGATCAAGAGAAAGAACGTGTCTTCGGTAAGAAGAAATACCTAGTCAGACGCATCGAAGAAGAAGAAGCAGAAGAACAAATCAAAGAATACGAGCCAGAAGAAGAGGATTATATTGACAACGACAAAGCGGTTCAGAACAACCTTCGGTGAGAATGTCTTCCGATTCAAGTACGCCCAAGGACCCTCCGATACATGGGATCAATTGGCAGATAGGGTGGTTGAAGACGTCTGTGGAACTAGGTGGGGCACTCAACACGCCCTCATGTCAGCAGGTGATCGAGGAGAGCTTGCTGAGCATATTAAACATATGCGATTTCTACCCGGAGGTCGCTACCTGTACTATGCAGGAAGACCCTATAAGGCGTACAATAACTGTTACCTTCTCCGGGCAGAGGAAGATACCCGAGAAGAATGGTCAGCAGTAACATGGCGGGCAATGTCCTGTCTAATGACAGGAGGCGGAATTGGCATCGACTACAGTAGACTTCGCGGAGCTGGAAAGGCTTTATCAAGAACTGGTGGTACAGCTTCTGGCCCTATCCCCCTCATGTTTGCAATCAATGAAATCGGACGGAATGTTATGCAGGGAGGAAGCCGACGTTCTGCGATTTATGCAAGCCTCAATTGGCAACATGCAGACATATCTGATTTCCTTAAATCAAAAAATTGGTCAGAAGTTATCCGAGAGCAAAAGGCGAAAGATTTCAATTTTCCCGCCCCTCTAGATATGACCAACATCAGCGTCAACTATGACGACGCTGCTATTGGTAATTACTTACACGAGCCGACTGTGGCGGCACAGCAGCTTGCTGCTAATTCGGTCTTTTTACAAAATGTAAGGCAGGCTCTGAAAACAGGGGAGCCCGGCTTCTCGTTTAACTTTGGTGATAAACAGAATGAAACTCTTCGCAACGCATGCACCGAAGTTACATCTGAGGATGACTCTGACGTATGCAATCTTGGCTCAGTCAATCTGGGCAATATTGACAGTCTGGAGCAATTCAAAGATGTTGTCCATCTCGCGTCTAAGTTCCTCGTGTGTGGAACTCTCCGCGCTGATCTACCCTACGAGAAGGTATACAAAGTCAGGGAAAAGAATCGACGTTTGGGGTTGGGCCTCATGGGTATCCACGAATGGCTTCTCAAGCGCAACTACAGATACGAAGTAAATGAAGCACTATCATCGTGGTTGGGAACCTACCGAACCGAATCTGAGGCGGCTGCCAATGCGCATTGCGAACGTTACTACATCAGTAGGCCTGTTGCGTACCGCGCTATCGCACCCACAGGTTCTATCGGAATCCTCGCTGGCACAACTACGGGAATTGAGCCTGCGTTTGCAACGGCTTACAAGCGTCGTTTCCTCACTGACGGAACCAAATGGCGTTATCAATTTGTTGTTGATGGAACAGCAGCGGCGCTCGTCGAGCAAGGAATCAATCCCGCTGACATCGAAACCTCAATCGACCTAGCCTATGATCCTGAAAGGCGCATCAAGTTCCAAGCGGACGTACAGGACTTCGTGGACATGTCAATTTCAAGTACCATCAACCTTCCCTCTTGGGGAACTAAGGGAAATAATGAGGGACTTGTCGGAAGTTTTGCAAACACACTTGCAAGATACGCTGGACGCCTCCGTGGGTTCACCTGCTATCCAGATGGAGCTAGAGGCGGTCAGCCGCTAACGGCAGTGGACTACGAAGATGCCATCAAACACAAGGACACAATCTTTGAAGAAACAGACGTATGTGAGTACACCGGGCATGGCGGTAGCTGTGGTGTTTAATGAAACTCAAGCAAGTTGATTTCAAAGAACAGGAGTTTGCTCTCCGCTATCTCCATAGGGAAACCCTCCCTTTGGACGATATGGAGGAACATGGAGAAAACGATATATGGGTAATCCTTTACGACCTGACTCTGCCAGTAGCCTTCGGCTGCATTCGGCCTCTTCCGAAGGCCGAGGACGGGAGTCAGAATTGGTATCTCAGCCGCGTCGGGGTACTGGATCGCTACCGGGGGAAAAGGATTCAGGCACGTATTATGAGATACCTGTGCTCGACGGTGAAGAAGATGGGAGTGAAGAGGGTAGTTAGTGACTGCACCACAGAAAATGTTGCTTCTGCCAACAGCTTCATCCGATGCGGATGGAAAGTCTTTGATCCCATCTACAGGTGGGGACTCCCAACCGCCATATATTGGGAGAAAGAACTCTGAAACGCATATTTGGGGTTGGTGGTACTTTACTGCTCCATACAATAGTTCTGGCGACAGCAGTATCGTGCGGTCGTATCCCATTACCTATTGAAAAGAAACCCGAGAAAACAGAAGAGGCGCCAATGATGACGCCTCGTGTGCTGGTAGGACGGGATGCAGAAGGACTAGGCCTAGCCTGTACGGATAAATATGACGGTATTGGTATTCATATTAATTACGGCAGTGGTGAGATTGTCGATGTGGGTCACGGAACACCAGCCGAGAAAGCGGGCCTTAAAGAGGGAGATATTCTTCTTGATCCTGATGCTCTTGGTCCTAACCGTTTTGAGCCCAACACTTTAATGAAGGTGCCCATCCAACGTGGAGACAAGAAGCTTATCATCATCATCCCCATTGGAGTGATTTGTACAGAATGAGTTGGGGTGTGTTTGATTTAAGGGACGACGATGAAGAATTCATCCACGTTGTTCCCTGTGACGATGAAGGCTATATGCTTCCTGAGCATAGTTTTACAGATTGTAAATGTCACCCCAGAGTCGAGGACTCTTTGGTGATTCATGAGCACATAAACTAAAGGGCCCCGAAGGGCCCTTTTCATTGTGTGAACAAACTCTGTTCTCGGAGTCGTCGGCTGTGTAAGCCGGGGATCACCTGACCCCCTGCCTTGTCCCATCGTGGAAACTCCGCTGCTGCTCCTGAGTAGTCACCAGCATTCAGCTTCTTCAACATGGTGGAATTCTGGAATGCCTGAATCCCTATGTTGTAAACAAACGACACTAGTGCGTCATATTGATTCTGCCGAAGTGGCGCTCGAACCGATCTATTAATGGCCGTTTGGACGCTTGCCGTGTCAGCCGTGAGCCAAAGCTCCGCCTCGTTCTGTGTACACGTTTGCCCTGCTTCAACAGGCTTACCGTAGATGCGGGTTGTACCATAGCCAACGGTCCACACTCCAACTGAGTCTCTATAAGCTTTATCACGAAATCCCTCCGCATCCTTAAGGAACTCTATACCATTATGACTAATCTGCATTGTTGTACTTCCGGCTACGATCATAGTTCTTGTAGCGATAAATCGACTTCAACGAGCCATCAGGAATCCCCTGTAGACGCTGCTGCTTGTTCAGAGCCATGTTCTCAGCCTCAGACACTACACGAGAAATTAGTTGCTGTGGGTCACCCTCTCGCTGAATATACTTATCCATCAGGCGCTTGCCCTGTAAAGTTAGCTCGCCCTGACGAGCAAACAAGCCCTGCGCATGTAGCTCCTGTGCTTGCTTCTCAATGGCCTTCTGATCTTCCAGCTTCGACTGTTGTCTCCGAAGGTCGTTGTATTGACTATTCCCTAGATTACCCTGCCGAAGCGAAGTGAATCCTAGTTTGTTAGCCTTAATATCAAAGTCTGTACGATCATTACCGGGGAGAGCATCTTGACCCATAAGTCTATTCGTCT
>Ga0105238_10005784_pt1 | contig 12238 bp, 14 predicted proteins | sample KBSC34metaG_FD_81526 | JGI IMG/M metagenome (GOLD analysis project Ga0105238, IMG submission 81526) | Corn rhizosphere microbial communities from Kellogg Biological Station, Michigan, USA - KBS C3-4 metaG | ecosystem: Host-associated > Plants > Roots > Rhizosphere > Soil | place: Michigan, USA... | reverse complement strand
CGGATCGCGAGTGGCGGATCTTCGAGATCGTGCTGGCGCGCAAGTGGACCGAGGTGATCCACGCCGAGGAGTTCCCGCTGCGGCTCACGCTGTTCAAGATCGCGGACGAGGAACACATCCTCGCCGGACACATCAATCACATCGCCTTCGACTTCTCGTCGGCCAAGATCCTCTTCGACGAGCTGATCGTCTTCTATGTCTGGAACTGCCTCGGGGTGGATGTGCAGGTCGAGCCCCTGCGCCTGCAGTACGCCGACTTCGCGCGGTGGGAGAGCTCGTGGCTGACGCCGGAGGCCTGCGAGCGGAGCTACCGGCTCTGGGATGAGCGCCTGGCCAACGCGCCGCTGCTCGACCTGATGGCCGGCCGGCAGCGGACGTCGACGGCGCAGGGCGAAGCCCGCGCCGAGGTCATCGACATCCCGCCGGAGCTGTGGGACGGCGTGCGCGCCTTCTGCCGCAGCCGGGGCCTCACGCCCACGATGGTGCTGACCGGCGTCTTCTCGCTGCTCCTGTCGCGCTGGAGCGGCCTCGACCAGGTGGTCACGGGCTTCATCACCAACGGCCGGCCGCCGGGACTGAACGAGCTGATCGGCTCCTTCATCCGCTCGCGCCCCTATCACATGGACTTCTCCGCCGATCCCACCTTCGACGAAATGGTCCTGCAATCGCGGGCCGCCTATCTGGACGCGAACGACCTGCGTCGGCCGACGGGCCCCAAGGTCAGCCGCGAGCGGCAACTGGGGCGCGTGGTGATCGATATCACGAAATGGCCCATCCCGCCGTCGGCCGATACCCGCGCGCTCGGCCTCAAGGTCGAGCTCTCACGACTGCCCAAGTCGCTGATCACCCACCTGACCCCGGACGTGCAGATCCGCATGGGCGAACTGCCGGGATCGATCCACGGCTACATCGGCTATGCCGCCGATCGCTTCAGCGAAGAGACGATCCAATGGTTCGCCAACGGCGTTGCGCGGGTGCTCGGCCGCGCGCTGGAGGCGCCGCACCTTCGCCTGTCGCAGCTGCTGCCGCTGGACGACCGCCCGCCTGAGGCGGCGACGCCTGCCCTGGCCAATCGGCCGCCGGCGAGCGTACCCGCATGAGCGATCTCTTCCGCAAGGAGGTCTACGAGGCCGCCTATCGCCGGCTGGAGGGCGCGGTCCTGCTCGCCACGCCGCTGTCGGTGCGCATCCTGGCCGGCGCCTGCATCCTGCTGGTGGCGACGGCGCTCACGGTCGCGTCCCTCGGCTCCTATTCCCGGCGCGAGACCGTGCAGGGGATGATGGTCCCCAGCGGCGGCCTGATCCGGGTGACGGCCCACCAGGGCGGCGTCGTCGAATCGCTGACCGTCCGCGAGGGCCAGCAGGTCGCCGGAGGCGCGAACCTCGCGGCGCTGCGGGTGTCGGCCGACGTGGGCGGCGAAGACGCCAGCCGTGCGCTGCAGACCTCGGTCGAGACCGCTCATCGCGCCGCGATCCTGCAGCTCGCGGTCCAGGACAACAAGCTCAAGGAGACGGAAGCGAGCCTGACCATCGAGCGCGCCGGCCTCGAGGCGCAGCTGGTCGAAGGCGAGCGCCGGATCAAGGCGATGGAGGCGCACAAGGTGCTGGCCGAGAACGCCGTGAAACGCGGGCAGGCGCTCTACGACCAGAGCTTCCTGACGCGGGCGGACATGGACACGCTCCAGAACGCCCTCATCTCGGCCGACGAGGGCATCGCCGAGGCGAAGAGCGCGCAGCTCACGGCGCAACGCCAGCTCGACGACGTGAACGCACAGCTGCGCGGCATGCCGCTCGAGCACGAGAACAACCGGGCGCAGGCCGACCAGGCCGACGCGCAGTACGCCGAGAAGAAGGTCACCGTCGCCTACCAGACGCTGTACGGCGCCATCGCCCCGTTGCCGGGAACGGTGGTCGCGGTGGCCGCCGAGGCGGGGCAGAGCCTCACCCCGGGGGCGACCGTCGCCGTGCTGGCCCCCAAGGGCAGCAACCTCGTGGCGGAACTCTACGTGCCCTCGAGCGCCGCCGGCTTCGTCAAGCCCGGCCAGGAGGTCCAGCTCAAGTACGACGCCTTCCCGTTCCAGTCGTTCGGCGCGGGGGAGGGCCGCGTCGTCTCGGTCTCGCGGACGGCGCTCAATCCCACGGAAATCCCGATCCAGGGCCTCGACTTCAAGGAGCCGATGTTCCGGGTGGTGGTCGCGGTCAAGAAGCTGACGGTGCGCGCCTACAACGAGGACCACGCGCTGCGGCCCGGGATGAAGCTGACGGCCGACATCATCGTGGACCGCCGCTCGCTGGTGAAATGGATCCTCGATCCGCTCTACGCCGCCGGGGTGCGCAGTTGAAACTTCCCGACGAGCTCCGGTTCCGGCGCAACACCCTGCCGGTCTTCCTGACCGCAGAGGCGGCCGAGTGCGGCCTGGGCTGCCTGGCGATGATCGGCGCCTACCATGGGCACCGGATCGACCTCAACGGCCTGCGCCAGAGGTTCTCGGTGTCGAACGCGGGCGCGACCCTGCGCGGGGTGATGGACTTCGCCGACCAGCTGGGGTTCTCGACGCGCGCGCTGAAGGTGGACATGGAGGCGCTCGATCGCGTCCACCTGCCGGCGATCGTCCACTGGAACCTGCAGCACTTCGTGGTCCTGAAGTCGGTCTCCAGGTCGCGGATCGTCATCCATTGCCCTTCGCTCGGCGCCGTGACGATGACGCACGCCGAGTTCTCCCAGCACTATACGGGCGTCATCCTCGAGCTCGAGAAGGCGAGCAACTTCGAGGCGGTCACGGCGCGCGAGCCGGTGCAGATCCGCAGCCTGTGGTCCGAGAGCCGCGGCATCTGGCAGTCGGCCTTCCAGATCATCGCCGTCACGCTCGTCTACCAGCTGCTGGGCTTCCTCGCGCCGTTCCAGAACCAGCTCATCGTCGACGACGTGATCGGCAAGAACGACGCCGACATGCTGGCCGTGGTCTCCCTGGGCTTCGCCGGGCTCATCGTGGTCCAGGCGGTGCTGAACGCGCTGCGCGGCTGGGCCATGCAGGTGCTGAGCGCGTTGTTCACGTTCCAGCTGGAGGGCAACATCGTCCGGCACATGTTCCGGCTGCCGGCCGACTTCTTCGCCAAGCGGCACATGGGCGACATCCTGTCCCGGATCGGCTCGACCGCGGCCATCCAGGACTCGCTGACGCGCGGGGCGATCACGGCCCTGCTGGACGGCGGCATGGCGGTGATCGCCTGCGTGCTGCTCTTCGCCTACTCGCCGCCGCTGGCGCTGGTGGTGCTGGTCGGCCTGGCGATCAGCGGGGGCATCGCGATCGGCCTCTACCCGGTGATGCGCGACCGCAGCCGCGAGACCCTCGGCGCCTCGGCGCGCGAGCAGTCCTACCTGATGGAGTCGATCCGCGCGGCGCAGACCATCAAGCTGTTCTCGATGGGCGCCGAGCGCGAGGGCCACTGGCGCAATCTCTTCAGCCGCAAGACCACGCTGCAGCTCCAGGCGGCGAAGTACCAGCAGGTGCTGAGCTTCAGCCAGGACCTCGTCTCCGGCCTGCAGGTCGTGCTGATCATGAACCTTGGCGCCCACCTGGTCCTCGACGGCGGCGGGTTTTCCGTCGGCATGATGGTGGCGTTCCTGTCGTACCAGAACCAGCTGACGCGCTCCGTCTTCTCCTGCATCAACGAGGGCTCCAAGTTCCGGATGCTGAAGCTGCACATGAACCGGCTCAGCGACATCATCACCGCCGAGCCGGAGGCGCAGGTCTCGTTCGGCCGGCCCGTGGACGTTCGTGGCGACATCAAGATCCGCCAGCTGTCGTTCCGCTATGGCGACCACGACCCGGTGGTGCTCGACAAGGTCGACCTGGACATCCCCGCCGGCGATTTCCTGGCGATCACCGGGCCCTCCGGCGCCGGCAAGTCGACGCTGCTCAAGCTGCTCCTCGGGATCAGCCAGCCCACGAGCGGCGAGATCCTGCTCGACGACCAGGTGGCGACCGCGGCGCTGTGGCAGGGCTGGCGCAAGCGGGTGGGGGTCGTCTCCCAGAACGACAACCTGTTGTCGGGGACCATCGCGGAGAACATCGCCTTCTTCGATCCCGAGCTGGACATGGAGGCCGTGGAACGGGCGGCCGAGCAGGCCCAGGTGCATGCGGACATCAAGAAGATGCCCATGCAGTACCTGTCCCACATCGGCGACATGGGCTCGGCGCTCTCGGGTGGGCAGAAGCAGCGGATCCTGCTCGCCCGGGCGTTCTACCGCCAACCCGAGATCCTGTTCCTCGACGAAGGCACCGCGCACCTCGACGAACGCACCGAAGAGTCGATCGCCGAGCTGCTGGCCGAGCTCCCGATCACGCGGGTGATCGTCGCCCACCGGCCGGCGCTGATCCAGCGCGCGCGGCGCATCGCCATCGTGCAGGGCGGCAAGATCACCTTCACCCGCGGCTCCCAGAAGATCGTCACCGGCGCGCTCTAGGCCCGACGGCATGGCGGCGCCGCGCGCCGACGGCCGCGCGTGTGATTGCTCTCCGTTGACCCAAATCGATATTCGATTTATTTTGATTTAAATTGACTTGGTGAAGATTGGAACGCTTAATCCGGACGGTGGCCGACAGGCTATCGCGGCCACCCCGCTGGGCGTTCCGCCAAATCGATTCCTGACGTTTTGGCTGGGCGCAGCGGCGAACCACGCAGCAAACCACGATTCAGGCGGAACGGAGAGGAACTTCGATGACCACAAGACTTCTGACTGACACGGAGATCGAACAGGTCTTCGGCGGCGAGTGCACGGGCCTCTTCACCTGCACGACGGTGACCGTCTGCCACCCCAATCCCATCCCTGGCGGCCCTGCGCTCTGCACGCAGCAGACCACCTGCCAGTCGGGCGGCAAGCCCTGCTCGTAAGCCGCATCCATTCCCACCCAACGAAGCAAGGAAGGAAGCCTCAATGACCACGCGACTGCTGACCGACACGGAGATCGACGAGGTGTTCGGCGGCTCGACCTGCACCGGCCCCTACACCTGCATCTCGACGTCGGTGTGCGCGCCGCCGCCGGACGGAACCTGCACGGTCGTCACCACCTGCCACGCCCTGCCTGGCGGGAAGTGCACGTCCTAGGACCGCACGTCATCATCCACTGCGCCTGTGGGGGCCCGGGCATCGGGCCCCCTTTCTTTTTGGATTGCTCCAATCGAAGCCGCCACCCAAGAACTTCGCCGAAAGACTCGATTAAATCGACTTATCGAGTTGACATGAATCGACTTCGGGTTAGACTTTGACCATCAACCATGGAGGTAGCGATGACCAGCGGCGTCAGGTCTCTCACGGAAGTCGAAATCGACGACGTCTTCGGCGGCGTCGAGTGCGTCCGCACGGTCTGCAACATCGTCGAAACCTGCACGACCAACGCGCAAGGCGGCAAGGTGTGCACCTCGTCGCAGGTCTGCTATGGCCAGGTGGTCCCCTGCAGCTGAGCTGAACCGTCCACAGGAACCGGCGCCCTGGCGTTTGCGCCAGGGCCGGCAGGAGCGAGACCATGCAGCAAGGTGAGATCCGCGCGCTGAGCGACCCGGAGATCGATGAGGTCTTTGGCGGCCAGTTCTGCGTCCTGACGGTGGTGGAAAAACAGTGCGCCACCTATCCGGACGGGCACGAGGAATGCTGGTACGTCACGATCTGCTATCCGTACGACGCGCCGACGTGCTCGTGAAGATGGCGACCGAGGCGACCCAGATCCGAGAGCTGACGGCGGACGAGACGTCCGAGGCGTTCGGCGGGAAGTACTGCCTGGTCTGCTACAACCAGGTGATCTGTTCGCTGCCCAATCCCGACGGCAGCGTGAACTGTACCGTGACGCCGATCTGCTATTACACGACGTGCAGCTGACGGCGGCGGGCATCCGGCCGGCCCGGAGCCCAACCACAGGCGGCGGGCGCGCCCTGTCAATGCGTCTTTCGATCAACGCCCGCGTGCCGTGCCGTCGAGGCGGCCGGCGACGGCAATTCCCAGGGGGAAGACATCATGAGTGTCCGTACACTGACCGAAGACGAGATCGCCGACGTGTTCGGCGGCAACGTCAATCTGTGCTGGCAGTGCCACAACGAGACCTACTGCACGCCGACGATGTGCACGGTCGTGCAGGTCTGCCAGTGGGTGACCTGTTCATAGTCATCCCAGGAGATCTGCATGGAACCGACCATACGAGAGCTGACGGAAGCTGACCTGGACCAAGTGTTTGGGGGTGGCCAGTGCTACGCGTGTTGGGCGGTCGAGGAATGCAACAACGCCGTCAATCCTCCGGTCTGTCAGACGGTCTACATCTGTGGGCCCGTGCCCTGCTCCTAGGAAGGAAGGCCGCACCGGCTCGAGATCGCCCCACCGCATCGCTGGCGCCGGGCGCTCCAGCGACGCGGTGGGCGCCGCGTGGAGGGCGGCTAGCATGAGCGCCGCAGCAATGGGGCCCCTCGAGGACCACCCGAGGCCGCCTGGCGGGCGACCCGGCTCGGAGGCCCTCCCGTCGTCTGCTGCGGGCCGTTGCGGGCCTGTCGAGGCCGTCGCGCGGCTCACCGCGCCCGGAGGCCGCTTCGAGCTGGCGACGCTCAAGGCGGCAGATGGCGAGCGCCTGATCTGGCGCCACGCCGACCAGGACCTGCATCAGATCTTCCATGCAACGACGGCCTTCGCCGAGCGGGAGTTCCTCGTGGGCGGCGGCGACCGGGTCAGCTTTTCGGCGTTCCGCCGCGCCGCCTGGACCCTGGCCGACCGGCTGACGGCCGGCGGCCTTCGCCCCGGCGACCGCGCCGCGCTCGTCATGCCGAACGGGGTCGCTTGGCCGGTCTGCTTCTTCGCGATCGTGCTGGCGGGCGGCGTCGCGGCGCCGCTTTCGCCCGAGCTGCCCACCGAGCGGCTGGCCTGGGCCGTACGGCACGCGGGCGCGCGGCTGGCGATCGCGACCGCCTCGGCGGCCGCCGTCCTCGCCGAGGCGACCGACACGCTGATCGTCGCGCACGGCGCGCCGGCGGCGCCGGGCACGCATCTCCACGACCTGATCGGGGTCCCCGCGGACTGGGCGGCGCTACCGGAACCTGCGTCCTCCAATGCCGCGACAGACGCCGACGGGGCCGCGGCGATCTTCTACACCTCCGGCACCACCGGAACGCCGAAGGGGGTGGTGCTGAGCCACCGGGCGATGGCGAGCGCGGTGCTCACGCGCGAGGTCGTCAGGGCCCGCGCGCTGGTCCAGGCCGGAGCCAGCGCCGAGCGGGCCGGTGGCGCCTCGGCCGGCGGCAACCTCCTGCACCTGCCGCTCTCGCATGTGGGCGGCTGCTGCGCGAACCTCCTGCCGGCGATGGCCGGGGGCGGCAAGCTCGTGTTCGCCGCCGAGGCGGATGGGGACGGCCTGGCCGCGCTGGCGCGACGGGAGGGCGCCGGCATGATCACTGCGCCGCCCAACCTCACCGCCGCGGACCGCGTGGCCGGCGCCCCATCGCCGGGCGGCGTCGTGCTACAGTCGGGTGGCGCCGCCGGCCAGTCCGCCGGCGCCGGCGACAGCTGGGGCATGACCGAGACCGCCGGCGCCGTGACTGCGATCTCGCCGCTCGAGCAGCGCGCCCGCCCGGGCAGCTGCGGTCCGCCGTCGCCGGTGATGCAGCTGGAGATCAGAGGCGCCGACGGGGAGCGTCTTCCTGCGGGCGCGGCGGGCGAGCTGTGGGTCCGCGGCCCGCAGCTGATGATCGGCTATTGGCGCGACCCGGCAGCGACCGCCGAAGTGCTGGCGGATGGCTGGCTCCGCAGCGGCGACGTCGCGCGGCTCGACGCCGAGGGGTTCTGCTACATCCTCGGCCGGGTCGGAGACGCGGTGAGGGTCGGCGATCACCTGGTCCTCTGCCGCGCGGTGGAGACCGCCCTCCTCGAACAGCCCGGGGTCGTGGACGCGGCGGTCGTGGCCACGCGTGGGGGCGGCGGGGCGCTCGCCCTGGTCTCGGCGGCGTCCGGCGCCCGATTGGACGCCTCGGACCTGGCGGACGCCGTCGCCACGCTGACCGGGATGGCGCGCGGCCAGTTGAAGATCTGCCTGTCGGCGGACCCGTTGCCGCGCGGACCCGGCGGCAAGGTGTCGAGAGATGGCGTCCTTGCTCGATTTCCTGGAGCCAACTGCTAGACCCGCCTCCACCTCCACGACGGCCTGGCGGTGCAAGTCGGATGCAGGCAGATCAGAAGTTGAGCCAAGGGCTCTCAATCGGACCGCCTCCGCAGCGACATGAGGACGGCGGCGGAAAATACAGTTGCAGAGCGCTTATGTGAACAGCGATTAGGGGATAAGAGTCGATCCAGAAAAGCGGAGCAGTCGAGTTGAAATCGCCAATCGTACCCATCGAGCAGGTGCTGGACCTCGTGTCGGCTTACGTGGCCAACAATCGGATTAGCCCGGAAGCCGTGCCCGCCTTCATCGAGGGGATCTTCGAAACGGTCGTGCGGCTGCAGGCGGCCGACGACCAGTTCGCCTGGGTCGATGAGGCGGTCGAGGTGGGCGCCATCCCCGCCGTGGCGACCACGGCCGAGCCGGTTGCGGAGGCTCCGGGCTCCGCCGAGCACGCGCCGGCCGTGCCGGTGGAGGACTCCGTCCACTTCGACCACCTCGTGTGCCTGGAGGACGGCAAGCCCTTCAAGTCGCTGCGGCGCCACCTCAGGACCAGCCACGGCCTGACCGCCGATGAGTATCGCCGCCGCTGGGGGCTGCCCTTCGACTACCCCATGGTGTGCGGGGAATACGCCAGCACGCGCTCCGACGTCGCGAAGAAGACCGGCCTGGGGCGCAATCCGCGCAAGTCGCGTCCCGCGCGCCGGCGCGTCACGCGCTGAGCAGCGCGCGCACCTCCCCGAGCGGGTCCTCGGCGACCCGGCTCTCCACATCGAAGATCAGCGTCGACCGGCGGTCCGTGTCGTAGGCCGGCCAATGGGGCGTCTTCGGCGTATTGGGATCGCCGTGCCGCGCGAAGGCCACCCAGGCGCTCGACATCTGGTCCGCGAGCGCCTTCGCCGACGGGCCCGAGCCGGTCAGCCCGGCCGCCCGGTCGACGTTGTCGAAGACCAGCGGCGCATCGATGGCGTGGGGCGAGCGCAGGCGTCCGCCGAACAGCGGCGTCTCCCAGGCGATCATGTACATGTAGACCGGCGCGCGCGCCTGGCGGGCCTTGCGCTCCGCCACGCGGACCGAGTCCCCCCACAGGCCGCAGCACGTGCCCACCGCGGCGTAGATGTGGGTGGCGCTGTAGTGCGGGTAGGCTCGCCGCAGGGCCTGGACAAGGGCGGGCCCGCGCTCGGCCACGAGGCTGCGCGCATGGGCGTCGACGTCCCCCCAGGTGAAGGCGCCGAACCGGGGGTCCTTCACCAGGAAGAGCGTGTGCTCGTCCTTGTTGGCGCCGATGATCAGCGGGATGTCCTGCGAGAGCGGCGGGGCGTCCGGTTCGAAGGGATGGCGGGGGATCACGTCGCCGTCGACGACCGGCGAGAAGAGCTTCATCGGATCGCCCTGCAGGCCCGCGACGGCCCGCGAGAGGTGCGCCGACGACACCTGCGACAGGGCCGCCGCCGTCGACACGCCCAGACGCTGCAGCAGGCGCCGGGCGGTCTGCGTCGCATCCTCGCGGGTCTTGGCGCTCAGCAAGGGGCCCGACTGCATGATCGCCCGGTGGAAGAGGCCGTGGGCGCCGGGCATGGTCATCAGCAAGGCGGTCTTCCAGCCCCCGCCGCTGCTGCCGAACAGGGTGACGCAGTCCGGGTCGCCGCCGAACGCGGCGATGTTGTCGCGCACCCATTCCAGCGCCAGCACGATATCGAGCATGCCGACGACGCCGGAGCGCGCATAGGTTTCGCCGAAGACCTCGCCCAGGTGCAGGTAGCCGAAGGCGTTGAGACGGTGGTTGAGCGTCACCACCACGACGTCGCCGCGACGGGCCAGGTTGGCGCCGTCGAACTTTCGCGCGCCGCCGGAGCCATTGGCGAAGCCGCCGCCGTGCAGCCAGACCATCACCGGGCGCGGGCCGCCGTCGACGGCGGGGGTCCAGACGTTCAGGAAGAGGCAGTCCTCGTTCGGCGCGGGCTCCTCCCGGGGGGCGCCCAGGGACGGGCGACGCTCCCCCGGCGGGTAGCCGAGCTGCAGGGACGGCGCCCCGAGTTCGAGGGCGGCGAAGGGCGTCGTCCAGGGGTCCGGCGGCCGCGGCGGCTGGAACCGGAGCGATCCCAGCGGCGGGGCGCCGTAGCGGATCCCCTTGAAGGCCATGACGCCGGGCTCGAACGCGCCCGCCACCGGTCCGCTGGTGGTCTGCACGACCTCGGTGAGCTCGGCGTGCAACGTCGCGCCATCGCGCATCTGGCCCTCCCCGAAACGCTCCGGCGCCAACGGTCTTGACTGTACTGCTGTCATAGGACACTGTCCACAGTACTATATCTGTAGTTCACTCGCCACGGTGTCGATGCTCTTCCGCCCCAACCCTTCGTCGGGCATCCCCATCTACCTCCAGCTCATCCAGCAGGTGAGGCATGGGGTCGAAGTCGGCCTGTTGAGCCCCGGCGACCAGCTGCCGGGGATCCGCCGCGCCGCCGAGGACCTGGTGATCAACCCCAACACGGTGGCCAAGGCCTATCGCGAGCTCGAGCACCTGGGCCTGGTGGAGCTGCGCCACGGCGCCGGCGCCTTCATCTCCGCGGCGGCGAGCGAAAGCGCGCGGACCGATCGCCTGCGCGCCGCGGCCGCGCTGGTGGACGACATGGTCCGCGAGCTCCATGCGCAGGGCGTGGAAGCCGACGAAATCCGCCGCCTGTTCGACGCGGCGCTGGCGCAGAAGGGGTTCGCCCATGGCCGATGATCCCGTCATATCGGCCACGGGCCTGCGCAAGCGGTTCGGGCGCAAGGTCGCCTTGGACGGGCTCGATCTCGTGGCGCCGCGGGGCAGCATCACGGCCCTGATCGGGTCCAGCGGCGGCGGCAAGTCCACCCTCCTGAAGATGGTCGTGGGGCTGGTGCGGCCCGACGCCGGCGTGGCGAGGGTCTTCGGCCTCGACCCTTCGCGTGAACCGGACGGGACGGCGGTCCGCCGCCGCGCCGCCTTCGTCAGCCAGGGCAAGGCGGTCTATCCCGACCTCACCGTCGGCGGCCTCATCCGGTCCACCGCCGCGTTCTTCCCGAACTGGCGCGGCGAGCTCGCCGATCGATACCTGGCCCGCTTCGATCTGGCGGCCGACGCGAGCCTTCGATCCCTGTCCATCGGCGCGCGAGCCAAGCTCATGCTGCTGCTGGCGTTCTGCCGCGCGCCCGACCTCCTGGTCCTCGACGAGCCGACGTCCGACCTCGACGCCGCAGCCGCGGAGCAGGCGTTGCAGGCCATCGTCGGATACGTCGCCGAAGAGCAGGCGACCGTCGTCCTCGCCTCGCGACACCTGGCGGAGGCGGAGCGGATCGCCGATCGCCTGACCATCGTGCACCGGGGCCAGGCCCTGCTGAGCGGCGCCCTGGACGACCTGCAGCACCGCTTCCGGCGGGTCTCGCTGATGCTGCCGGAAGACGCCGCCGTCGACGACCTGCGGGGGCCGCACCTGCTCCGCGTGAGGGCGGACGGGCGGCGCGTCGAACTCGCCGTCAATGGCGACGAGGCCGAGGTGGTCGCCCAGGCCGGACGGCTCGGGGCGCGCACCATCGAGGTGGCGCCGATGAGCCTGCAAGAGATCTTCCTGGAAACCATTCGAGCCGAGGACTGACCGATGATCTGGCGCCTGGCCTGGGTTGAGACGCGTTGGCGCTTCGTCGCCAGCCTGGTGGGCATGCTCGCCGTCGGCCTGGCGATGCTCGCGCCCTATCCGCAGGTCGTCGAAGCCTCGCGGGCGGCGGCGCAAAAGAGCGGGGTAGCGCTGCAGGTGATGAGCTTCCACGCCTACGCGTGGGGCTGGTGGTTCAGCACGAGCTTCGCGCTGGTCTGGATCCTCTGCGCCTGCCTGCTCAGCGCCGGCGGCGTCGCCCGGGAAGCCCGCGCCGGGACGATCCTCTACACGCTCTCCCTGCCGATGCCTCGATCGCGCCTGCTGTGGGTGCGCGGCGCGGTCCTGACCGCTGAGCTTGCGGCGATCGCCCTGGCGGGCTGCGCCGTCGCGCCCCTGGCGGCGGTGTTCATGGGACAGTCCTACCCGCTGAGCGAGGCGCAGCTTTTCGGGACCTCCGTGCTGCTGGGCGGCCTGGGGCTCATCGGGCTTG
>Ga0105238_10005782_pt1 | contig 12240 bp, 10 predicted proteins | sample KBSC34metaG_FD_81526 | JGI IMG/M metagenome (GOLD analysis project Ga0105238, IMG submission 81526) | Corn rhizosphere microbial communities from Kellogg Biological Station, Michigan, USA - KBS C3-4 metaG | ecosystem: Host-associated > Plants > Roots > Rhizosphere > Soil | place: Michigan, USA... | reverse complement strand
CTTTGGGGGCATGCCCTGGGTCTGACCCCTCGCAACCTTCGCGCCTGCCAGACCGGCTAACGCCGCGCTACCCCTCAGGAATCCACGCCTATTCGGTTTCTTCGAGTCCATGGCTCACTCCTCTGACAAGAAGTTCGGAAATGGTGTTCTAGGCCTTCCAGTGGTAAAAAGTATACACCCGTTTCCGGCTGCCAACAGCTATCCATGCTGAATCTGCTCCTGTCTCGAACGCACCTCAGGTTCACGGCCACATGGCTCTCGTGACGCCTGCTGCTCCTTCTTGCTGAATAGAAGGCTGTCTTGCTCAACGACATTTGCCTGGCTACGCCTTGATTTCGTCGGCTTTTTGGCATAGACTCACCCGGAGTCTATGCTTTTCAGCAGGGGAGGCTTATGAGTCGACGTTCGATTTGTCTTTTCTGTTTGTCCCTGAGCGTTTTTACTGTCGCAGCTGTTGCTCAAACCGCGCTCGGCATCATCACGGGAATCGTGAATGATCCGGCGGGCGCCGTTGTTGCCGGCGCAACGATCGAAGCCAAGAGCACAAACTCCAGCCAGATCTACCGAGCTGTCTCCACCGAGACTGGCAATTACACGATCAGTCAATTGCCGGTCGGGCCGTACGAACTGTCGGTCACGGTCGCGGGTTTCAAAAAGTACACTCGCCAAGGCCTGAATCTGGCGGCGGCGCAGACCATGCGCATAGATATTCCACTGGAAGTTGGCACGAATACAGAGAGCGTCACAGTGACCGCCGAAGCGTCTCTGCTCAAAACGGAGAGTGGAGAGCTAACACACAACATCAGTTCCAACCAGTTGGAACAGCTCCCGGTGATCAGCGTCGGTGGAGTCGGAACCAACCAGACCACCGGACTTCGCGACCCTGCTGCGCTCTTAAAGATGATCCCTGGCGTAAACTTTAACGTCAACGCGACGATTGTCGTGAACGGCACGCCGAACGGCACCACAACCGCGTTGGTCGAAGGCATGCCAGCCGGTATGACCACCAGTGCATTCAAGATCTTCACAGATCTGGGACAGGCCGGCGTGGATGCGGTGCAGGAAGCCGCGGTCCAGACCAGCAACTACGCGGCGGAATTCGGGCAAGTCGGGGGTGCCGTCATCAATTACACGATGAAGTCCGGCACGAACCAGTACCATGGCGTCTTGTTCGATTACGGAGTGAACGAGATTCTCAACGCCGCACAGCCCTACACCGGATTGCGGAGCCCTACGCGCCGCCACGATTTCGGCGGGACCATGGGCGGGCCAATTCGGATTCCGAAAGTCTATGATGGCCGGAACAAGACGTTTTTCTTCTGGAATTGGGAGGAATTCCGCGAAGATGAGGTGATCAAGACAGTCACCTCGACAGTGCCAACAGACGCATACCGGAACGGCGATTTCAACCAACTCATTGTTGGGAACCAACTCAATGGTCAGAACAGGTTCATTGGGATTGGTGGAGCAAATTTCATCGATCCGCTTGGGCGCAGTATCATCGCGGGTCAGATTTTCGATCCCTTCACGACGCATTCGGGAGTCGTTTGCAGCGCAGCCGGGACGCCAGTACCCACGTGCGCAACCTCAGGGTTGACAGGCAGCTTATTCGATGTCCGCGATCCGTTTCCGGGCAACAAAATTCCTCAGAATGCAACGTACCTGGACCCTGTTGCCCAAAAGATTCTGGCGCTGGTTCCGCGGCCGACTGGGCCCAATTCCCTTGCAGGCCAGACTGGCAATAACTTCCAGAATCCTTTCACGAGTTCGCGAGTATCGACCGTGCCGAGCCTCAAGATCGACCATCAGGTTGGCTCGAAGGGCCACTTTTCGTTTTATGGCGGAACCACAGGAACCGACTCACAATATTCGATCCCGTTCGGTAACGCCGACGGGTTCCCCACACCGATCACGCAGGCTCGGGGCACGTTTGAACACGCACAGACGATCCGTTTGAATTACGACCATACGTTGACGCCGACGCTGCTATTACATGTTGGCGTGGGTTATTCGGGAGAGGACTTTTTCGATAACGCGCCGGTAAGAAACTACGACCCGTTCAAGGAACTGGGCCTGAAAGGCGGCACGCTGATCCGGCAGTTTCCTGTCATCACGATCGGCAGCGCCGGTGTCAACTTTGGCGGATTGTCAGGTGGATCGGGCGGATTGGGACCACTGGTGCAGAGTTCGACAGGAAGCGAACGCCGGCCCGAAGGGAACGCCAACGCAAGCTGGGTGAAGCGGAACCACACGTTCAAGGCAGGAATGGACGCTCGTTTTGAACGATATCCTGTGGTGAACACGGGCAATACGGCGGGGAACTACAGCTTCGCCGGTACTGCCTTTATCGGCGGCGGAGCTACGGATCAACCGGCAATCACGCCCACGTTTTCGGGCTTAACAAACGCCACAATTCGAGGCTTCGCATTCGCGAATTTCTTATTGGGGGACGTTGAGGCCCTCACGCTCAGTCAACCCACCGTCACGAGGCAGGCAAAATCCGAGTGGGGAGTTTTTTTGCAGGACAACTGGAAGGTAACGCGCAAATTCACGCTCGATCTCGGCCTGCGTTGGGATTACGGCACCTATCCGCGTGAGCAGTACGGGCGCGCAGCCGCTTTCAGCGCCACCACTCCGAATGAGAACGCTGGGAATCATCTTGGCGCGGCTATTTTCGAGGCCACCTGCCATTGCACTTTCGCTGACGTCTATCCTTATGCGATTGGTCCGCGAGTCGGTCTCGCCTACCAGATCAATAGCAAAACCGTGTTTCGTGGGGGAATTGGAGTCGTCTATAACGCAACCGGCACAACCGGGGGGTCAATCATCAGCGGCGCCAACGCCGGAACTCCCGCCCAGTTCGGCGGTTGGGTTTCGCAGTTAAAGGATGGCGTCCCTTCAAGTGTCGCGCCTGTCTTCCCCGATTTTCATCCGGGGGTGGGCTTTGCTCCTGGCAGCATCGGAACGAATCCGACGAACCTGGACCGAAATTCCGGACGTCCCGCGCGACAGCTTCAATGGAGCGTTGGGATTCAGCGCGAGATCAATCATAACTTCCTCGTGGAAGCCTCTTACGTCGCTAACCGTGGTGTTTGGTGGCCCGCGTCGGGTCTGGCTCCCGTGAATTCGATGTCCGTGGACTTGCTAGCGAAGTACGGATTCGCCGTCGGCGATGCTAATGGGAACTTGCTTCAGACGCTAGTGCCGAATTTGAACGCGGCGCAGAAATCGACTTTGGCGCAACACGGCGTCGGACTGCCCTACGCCGGATTCGCGTCATTGAGCAGCCCCAGCGTCTTAAGCTCGCTGCTTCCGTTCCCTCAGTACAACGGAAACATCAGCCCAACCAGTGCCCCACTGGGGAACACCTGGTACGACTCTCTCCAATTGCTGGCGACGAAACGCCTCTCACGCGGTCTCACGTTCAGTGCGAATTACACGTACTCGAAGAACCTCGACTTGATGAGTTCTCCGGACATCTTCAATCGCGCGTTAGGCAAGAACCTTTCGGCGAACGATATACCCCACTTGTTCCGATTCCAGTCGCAATACGTGGTTCCAAAGCTCCGTGCCACAAGCGGGATTCTAAGCAATAAAATTCTGAAATACGCTCTCGCCGATTGGGGCATGACTTGGTATCTGCAATATCAAAGCGCCGGTTTGGTGGGTCCCGCAACGGTCAATGTGGGCTTGCCTGCGACGGTTACCACCAATCCCATCAGCAAGTGGCTTGGCCGCGGCCCGGGTCCTGCGCAGCAGGCGCTGGACGCCAACGGACAACCGATTTCGCCGTGGTCCATTGACTGGACGGACTACAGCGGAGTGCATCACACGGACCCGCTGGATCCCAACTGCCACTGCTTCGATCCGGCCAAGACGGTCTTGCTCAATCCGAAGGCTTGGGTCAGCGTACCCGATGCCCAATGGGCAGCGAATCAAAGCTCGATTCGGTCGTTCCGCGGAATCCGGCAGCCCACCGAGAATGTCGGCTTCAGCCGCGATTTTCGTTTCAAGGAGCGGGTCAGCCTGCATCTTCGTGTGGACTTTGCGAACGCGTTCAACCGGACGCGGCTGCCCGCGATTAGTCTGGCGAATTTCACGACCGCCGCGTCATTTCCCAACGGAATTCCCACTGGATTTGGAACTATGAATCCGCTGAGCGGAACTTCGGGAATGCGCACCGGAATCTTTGTGGCTCGTATTCAGTACTGAAAGATCGCCCAGACCATACATACCGATAATGCTCGACAATGTGCCCGAGCGCATGGCCCGCTACCCAGGGGCGTTTCCGCATCCAACATTGCGGACTGCTTACTCTTTAAAAACTAGCAGGCATCCTCGAAGCTTTGATAGCATGCGCTAGTGCCCGCTTGGCTTACGTTATCCTGCGGATCGCCAGACGGCTCATTCTGGCTCAGGATCCGGAGCATACCAAAAAGCCTAAGTATCTGATAGTTCGGAGGTTGATAGACTACCCTCTCGAGCAAGGCTGCTCAAGGAAAAGCGCCTCAGGGCTTCGCGTTGAGACAATTCCTGCCTAACTTAGACAGATTGGGCGATGTGGCAGCCGAGCCCGCGTTACTTTAGATCTACCACTCGTCTTGAGTCGGAACTGACACTGCTGGTTCTTGAGTCGACTCCGACGTCGGCTCAATTTCAACTACCAGGCCCACCTCTAACATCGCCCGTTTGTGGACCGCCTGTATCTTGGCCTCATCCCCACCGCAGGCAATTCGCTCCAAATACCTATAGAGTTGGTCAAGCTGCGTGTCACTCAACGTGGCCGGATCGCCGTCCCATGGCAGTTCGGCGGGAGTGAACATTCCCAGTTTCTTCCCCAGCAATTCCAGGGCGCGGTTTGAGGCTGACCATTCGCGATTCTGCTTGGCCTGCAGGGCGTTATCCATCAGTTCGCGAAGCACGAATTCCCGATCGAGCATTGCTCTGGTAACAGCGGCAGTGGCAACCGTCTGTTGAAGTTCGCTGACCCGGGCTTGCACCGAGGGCTTCTTGAGCAACCGCGGCCCACAGGTATAGGCGGTCTTCTCTGCGTACCCCACGCCGGCGTACGCCTCAGCCGGAGTCCTACCAGTCGCAACTAGTTGGGTGAACTGTTCGTGCCGCGAATGGTGCAAGGCCGACATTCGGATTCCTCCTTCGATTATTGGTCATGTTGACCTCGTTGCGTCAAGCGAACACGATAGGAATGGCATTAGCGTTTGGTTGGTCATCGATCGCGGCTGTGTACACCTCGTGTACATGGGAGCCTCTAATTCTACCTTCTATCTAACAGGCGCCTTCGTCGTGTTAAGTCCCCTGAGTTTCGTCACGATGGCGTTGGACTCTTTAACACGTTCGGGGCTAACTCTACGTAAGCGGTCACCGTGCTCACACTCCCACCACTCCACCAGATAGAGCGCGTTCTGTGCTGCATCCTCTGGCTTCTTAACAACACTTTCATTTGCACAACGGGGGCATGCCGTAAGTTTTTCGTGGTATGCCCGGCCGGCTTTGCAGCTACAGATCTTTTCGCTATCTGGATCCCGTCCGAAGCCAGCACAAGATTTGCAGTCGTCCAGGCCTGGGAAATATCGCCATCCCTTGCGATGGCCTCGGTTTTTCAGATCCTGAAGGGCGTGTTCCTCCTGCTCCTTAACTCGTTCCTGCGCGCAGCGTACACACTTTTCGGCCGGCCTCTCGCCGTGTTGACAGGCCGGGTGCAATGCTAACCAGTTTGCTTGTTTCTTTACCAAAACTCGTCGTAGAGGCCATTGCTTAGCATCAGTGACGAACAATCCCCAAGTCTTGGCCGATTTCAGGATGGCCGCGCTCGATTCCAACCAAAGACGCAAGTCCTCAGCAGATTCCATGTACGCGGTTATCATGTCAACCGTAGCAATGTCTACCCGAAGGAATAGAAAGAAATCCTTGGTGTAAGCCGTGAGGATTCCCGAAGCTTCTTCCAGTTCCTCCTGTGTCCACGGCTGTCTCGCTGGCGTATTTTGCCAAGGAGGCGAAAGGAAGGACTTCTTCGTCGTCTCTAACTCAGACGGTACCGTCGGCTCTTCCAACCGACCACCATGCCGATCCGGAGACGAAGAAGATTCCTCTTTCTGATTAAATCCTTTCTGATTTGGTGGACGTGGATGTCCGCTGAAAGCAGCGTTGACAGGACGGAGACGACCGCTGGCGAGCGGACGTTCTGGTTCGCAAGCGTGGTTTTGAGCGGACACCGATGACCGCCTTGGGCTTCTTTCATCAGAGATGATTTGACTGGAAGTCATCGTCCGCTCGAACCATACGTGGAACAGAAAGACGTAAGTGTTGGACTTTCGACCATCCCGGATTCTGGGTTTGAGCAGACCCAGAGATTCGAGTCTTTTTAGGTCGCGGCGTACCTGGCGTTCTGACTTTCCTAGTTCCGCAGCAATATTTTTGTGCGACCGCCACACCTCGCCCGCCCGCTCGTTCGCTCGAACCCCATCGACGGACCGTGCCCACCGCACCAGACGTTCGTAAAGCCACTTCTGACCATCAGTCAGATCGCGACGCCGTGAAACGATTTCCTCCGGATGGAAGCCGCAGGCCTCATACCGTGGATTGAACGGTTCGCCGATAGTCGCTTGCTTCCGCGTCGCAAGCTTTCCCTGGTGTTCCACGGACCCTCCGGTTCGTTACTGCGATTACTGCGTTAAAATCTCCGCAGTCCGCAGAAGCCCGGATTTCCGTGGTTTTTGATGGTCGGGATCCAGCGCCTTGGTCGCATATGTTGTCTGTTTCCAATCGCTGCGTAAGTTCCCAAGCTGGACGTCGCTGGTTCGATCCCGGTCTCCCGCTCCAACTTTTTTCAATGACTTGCAAACCCCGGCTTTCCCTGTGCTCTGTTTGTGCTCCATTTACATTACCAACAGATTCTTCTCGAGCTGGTTGACCCCTTCTAGCCTGCTTTCAACCGCGGCCTTCATCAGGTTTGAGTGGGTACGGCGCATGACCTGGAAGTTCGCCCAACCCAGGCCACCTCATCCAGCTTCGGCTTCATGGACCGCCGCCAACAGTTGTCTTTCGACAGCGGAGTCGTCCTCTCCGACGGAAAGACCCAAGCGCCATCCCCAGTCGAGATGGCCAGCGCGCGCCAAGCTTCGATTTCCCGCAACACGCCCTCGGCCACCGCCGCTTCGCGGATCGACCGACCTGTTTTTGGACTATCGACAATTCCGCGATACACCCGTTGGCCGAATGCCGCAAAAAGTCGTCAATCTGGGTCAAGTCAGGGCGAAGATTTCACCTGGACGCATCCCGACTACGATCGCAAGCTTCGGGATCAACCGTTCCCGTTGATCGAGAACGCGGAGATGATCGACGACCGAGAATGAAAGCCTATCGCGGTTCACCTTCAGATCAAGCAAGTCCTGAAGTTCGTCCCGCTCTAAGCTGGCTGGTTCGCGCTGGCCAAATAGAGCAACCAAGAGGAAACGGCGATCTCGATCGAACGCCTCTCTGCCCGCTTCACACCTGTGGCGTTGGGGCGATTGTCCATCCGCAAGTGCAAAATAGGCCGAGCAATACCGGCGTCCTTACGCAGAGGCCGCTCGTACATCCTTCGCAAACGTCGTACTTTCTAGTGCCTGGGGAAATGGAACTTGGCATGCTCGATTTTCTCCAGCAGCCGACTGCTTCTGCCGTCGTCAGTATCCGACACTGCCAATGGCGATCAGGCGTCTGGTTGGAAATGGGAGGCATCATGAAGTCTTTAATCAGGACCGCGATGTTAGTGACGTTGGGCGTGTGCGGGACGATCCCGACCTCGGCGCAGAAACCAAAGCCAGCTGCCGACGCGAGGCCGGTAGCGGTTGATCCGGCGATTGACAACATGGCCCCGTATCGAAAGATGGCTACAGATACTCTGGAAGCATTCAAGGCCCACGATATGCCCGCGGCAAAACAGAAGGCCCGAGAGCTTGAAGTAGCGTGGGACAACAAGGAAAAGGCGCTGAAAAAGAAATCCCCTGATCTGTGGGGACAAATCGACAAGGCCATGGATGACTTCATCAAACCCGTGCAAGGCAAATCACCCGACCCCGCTAAAGTACAAGCGGCTTATGACACATTCATCGCTAAGCTTCAGCTGGCGGTCAAAAGTGACACAGAACCAAAGCTGTGACGTGCCGAGATTGTGTCAAAGAGCGGCAAGACACGACCTTGAGTGAGTTCAGGGCACCGTGCTGGTATTGCGATTCGCGGGGCAGCGCTCCGAGACCAAGCGCGGCTCGAGGCCGGAGTAATGGCGAGTTGCAAGCTCTACAGCCCGCGTGAAAACAGGTCACGAAAAGGCTCTTTAGACGACCTTGAGGTCGCAACACTTTTGACGTCTGCGCGATATAATCGGCGAATGTGCCGGTTAATTGGTCCAACGGTGTTGCCGATCGCCCTGTTGGGTGCTCAGTTGATTAGTGGGCAGGACAGTGTGCGATCCAATGCAGATGTGCCGGATGCTGCGACGAATCTCGTAAGAATGCACAAAGCGTGGGGAGCCGGTACGAGTACTCCAAACGCTTCGCTTACGATCAAGGAATTGTCCCGATCCGGGCGAACCATAAAGTTTAATTTGATTGCCGAGGGCGTGGCCAAGGATGGAATTTACTCCATCGTTGCTTGGCCGGTCACTCAGAAACAGCCTGTCGGCGTCCAGCAAGGCGTCACCTTGGATGCAACCGGCCTCGCGATCTGCGCGGGAACTCCTACGACGTGCCGTGGCGACAAGGCTAACGATCCAATTGATCTTGTTCTTCAACCCGTGCCTGGAGAACCTGTTCGCATTGGGCTTGTTTCGGCGAGCGGTGACATCAAGGTTTTCGCAAAGATTGTGCCGTTTCCACTGCGGGGAGAGGATCGGGGGTGCACGATCGAGGGAGTCTTGCTCACACCTGGGTCCGAGCTGGTTTTAATTGAAGGTTCAGGGTTCTCCGCCAATACCGAGCTGACGATGGATTCCGACTCGGAGGGCGAACGCCATAGCCAAAAGAGTAAGGCCGACGCAGATGGGCGCTACGTCATTGCGATACTACCGTATAAACAGGGTGTTGCAGGGGGGAACGTAAAGGTTGATCTAAAGTCGGCCAAGTGTTCGCCGTCGGTTAGGATTCCGTGGGGTCGGCGCAATTAGGCCACATTCAATATGGAGCTTGACTCGTTGTCCAGTATAGAACCCTTAACTTGCTGGCCCCGCGTGCTTCCCGGTGAGACAAGCCCCTAGTAAGTGAGGAACGCAGGTTGGATATCATTCACGTCGAATGCGTGCAGTTTTCTTTTGGACTATTTGTGCCACCCGGTGTCGGGAACAGGTGAGGGACCACGACGCGTCGGGGTTATTCGTCGGCCCATGTCGCTGACGAACTAAGGAAAGGCCCTCTTCACAGGATTGCCGAACGCATAAAGCCGTAGAGTAGACCTCCGATGGATGCCGCCGCCAAGGTATACGCAATTATCTTGTAGAGAGTGCTCGATCTACGATAGCTTTCCATGTTTTGACTGTGCCGATTTTATCCTCATCCTATGACTCACGCGGCCTCCAGGAGTTCGCGAATGCTCCAAACGTGATCGGAGTGCCAACGGCCACGGCGGCGTGACGCACCCGATGACTAGCGTGCGAGTCGTATAGATTTGCGACTGGGTTATGTCAGATCGCGGGGCAGTCGTTCAGTTTGAACTTTGTGCCTTGGCATTTTTCTTTGGTTCTGCCTTCTTGGCATTTTTCTTTGGTTCGGGCGTCGGCGCGGTGCCAGTCCGGGGCGTATTCAGATCTAGTACCTGTGGGATCTCTGACTTCACAGTTTGGCCGGACGGGGATTTGTCCAATAGTTTCTGTAGGTCGTCTTCGGAAATCGTAACTCTTCGGACTTCTGCCTGTCTGATGTAGCGAGTCTGTTGGATTTTCCCATCATCGTCGATGATGTAGATCGACTCGTTCCTGATGGTGTATTTAACTTGCGTGCCTAGGCGTACCCGGATCGCAACAGTCGTTGCTCCCGTAAACGCGTCGTCAGCCCCATTGAATATCGTGTATTCGTAAGAGGGCACGTCCGGGCGACTAAGAACTTTAGTTAATTCCCCTACGTAGAAGCCCTCTGGCGGAGGGGCCTGAGCAAACAGGCTCACGGAACAGAGAAGAATGCATGCACTCCATTCGACTCTCTCCCAAGTCATGGCATAATCCTACCACCCCTTCCTGACCAAACGGTCAAGCGTCCGCGCAATCCTAACCTGTTTACGCGCTCCGTGGTGAAGGATTTGATGTGGAAGGGATTTATATAACATATGAAGATGAACTCTGAGCCATTACGACTGCTCCGAAAAAACCGGGCGCTACCGATGATCCTACTCAGAGACGGAAAGCGCGAAGCTCTCAGGGCTGAATCGCAGCTTATCCGGGAACTCGTTCAAGACGACCAACTGCTGGGCTTCCTCGTGCGTATGGTTATTGGTGATAGCCCATCTAATGCTAGGATTACGCCCGAAGCGTTGGCGAAGGCGATTCAGCGTGAGACGGGCTGCGAACTAAACGTCGCAATCGAGCTAGTTGACGAATTTCTTCGTATTGAATGGATTGCCGCCTCACGCAAGCGAATGGCTGCACATAAAGGGTTCAGCAGTTCACTCGATTAGTAAGCTACTGCGTACGACCACGTACCGCGCCATTGGCTCGGCCCGGACCTACGGATCACGGTCTGTCTCCTTCAAGGCAGTTACACTCGTCGAAATACGCTGTACTGAAATGATTGCCGCTTTGCGCCCGGAGTCAAGTGAGCCTGCGGCACGCTTTTAAGAAGCTCAAAGGACGGCCCGAGCTCGGCGCTCAGGCTCAACCCGCTGTAGCGCCGGACGTCGAGTCCACTGCATTTCTCGGGTCCGTCGAGGGCGAAAGTGGCAATCACGGCGTGGCGTCCTGCGGAAATAGTGCGATTCAACAGCGCCACGTAAGCAGCTCGATCCGTCGGGTTCGTAAGAAAGTGAAAGACCGCCCGGTCATGCCAGACGTCAAAGGTGCCGAGGTTGGGACTGGAGGTTATATCCGCCACGATCCAGCGGATCAGATTTGCTCGCGGTCCGAGTCTTTCCCGTACTCGAGTCAACGCGACTTCTGAGATATCGAGTACAGCGACCGAATACCCGTGGTCCAAGAGCTTGCCAGCAAGAAGTGATGTCCCTCCTCCCACATCAGTCACGCTCCCGGTTGGGCATACTTCGGTGATCAGGGACAGAGACAGATGGGGATCCGCCTGCATCCAGCTCAGCTGGGCGTCAGTCCGGGATGTATATACGGATTCCCAGTGGTCTTTGGTAGACATGCCTTTGCATCCAAGCGCCTGACATCACGGAGTTTACCTCGTTCGCTCTATTGCGTTTCGTGGCCTATCGAAAGAATGTCTCAAGAAACCTGTCACAAAACAGCGGCGAACGACGTTGTAGAGGTGTGGACGCATCACGCGAAGCAGTCGTCGAGATGAAATCCGACGTTGGCCGGCTGGATATCGAGACGATTTTTCATGCCCAGTATGAGCGAATCGCCCGGGTGATTGCACGCGTTCTTCGGGATCCCGCACGGGCGGAGGAGCTTGCGGTCGAGGTCTTTCTGAAATGGTCGCGGAATCCCCAGGCGCAGGGGGAAGACTCCCAGGCTTGGCTCTACCGGGTTGCCGTGCGAACCGGCCTGGACGAGTTGCGCCGCGAAACCCGCCGTACGCGACGGCGAAGCTTGCTGCGGTTCGTTGGTTACGCGCCAACCCCTGAAGATATCCGGGCTTCCAGGGAGGACCAAGACCGAGTTCGCCAGGTGCTAGCTGCGATCCAACCGCGGCAGGCCGAGCTGCTCGTGCTTCGCACTCAGGGTCTCAGCTATGACGAGCTGGCAAGCGCGCTCGATCTCAAACCGGCATCGATCGGAACTTTTCTCAGTCGGGCGGAACAGGCATTCCGAAAGGAGTACGTCAAACGATATGGACAGCAATGATATGGACATCAACAAGGATCAGTGGGTTGAGGATCGTCTGGCGGCGCTCCGTCCCGCGAGCGATTGGCAACCGGATACGCTGCGCGGCCTTGCTGAGTTTCGAACGCACCGCGAGAAGACAAGGAATCGCAACCGGAGATGGGGATGGCTAGCTTTCAGCGCACTAGCGGCCGGCCTTCCGCTCATGGCGTTTCCCACGACCCGAGTGTTCGCGCAGCGGTGTGTTTCGGCGT
>Ga0105238_10005780_pt1 | contig 12243 bp, 9 predicted proteins | sample KBSC34metaG_FD_81526 | JGI IMG/M metagenome (GOLD analysis project Ga0105238, IMG submission 81526) | Corn rhizosphere microbial communities from Kellogg Biological Station, Michigan, USA - KBS C3-4 metaG | ecosystem: Host-associated > Plants > Roots > Rhizosphere > Soil | place: Michigan, USA... | reverse complement strand
TCGCCGGGGTCGCCGCCGCCCGGCACTCCGGCGGGCCCGTGGTGACGGCGTCGATCGATCGGCTGCATTTCCTGCTGCCCGTGCACCTGGGCGAGATCGTGACCCTGCAGGCGCAGGTGAACTACGCCGCCCGCACCTCCATGGAGGTCGGGGTTCGCATCTTCGCCGAGACCGTTCCCGGCGCGGACCGCCGCCAGGCGACCCGCGCCTATGTCACGTTCGTGGCGGTCGACGAGCTCGGACACCCGCGGCCGGTGCCGAAGCTGACCCCCGAGACGGAGGAGGAGCGCCGGCGCTTCCGGGACGCCGTGCGGCGGCGGGCCGCGCGCCTGCGCGAACGGCGCGCTATGAAGAAGCGTCATGGATTCTGATCCGGCGCTCTCGGCTACCGTCCCCCCGACCACCGACGCCTCAGCGGCGCGAGCTCTCGCCGCCCTGGCGGACGGGGCCGTCCTGCTCGATCCGCTGGGCCAGGAGGTGGTCCTCGGGCGCGGCGCCGATCGCATTCGCCTGCTGAACGGCGTGGTCACGGCCAACGTCGCCGGCATCTCGCCGGGCGCCGGCGGGCGGGCCCTGCTGCTCACGGCGAAGGCCCACATCGTCGCGGACATGCGGGTGTTCGTGCGCTCCGACGACGTGGTGCTGGTCGTGGCGGCGGGGCAGGGCGAGGCCACCGCCTCCGCCCTGTCGCGCTTCGCGATCATGGACGATTTCACGGCCACCCCCGCCCCGGAGCTGGAGCTCGTCGCGGTGCTGGGACCGAAGGCCGCGGACGCGCTCGCCGCGGCCGGCCTCTCGACGGTCGCGTTCGATCAAGCGCCCACCTGGTCCCACGAGACCGCTGGGCCCTGGTGGGTCGCACGGGTCGAACAGCTGGGCGCCGCGGGGTTCTGGATCGCCGGCGCCAAAGCCGATGTCGACCGCCTGCGCGCCACGCTCGACGCCCGCGGCATCCCGCGGGTGGCCGCCGATTCCCCCGCCGTCGAAGCCGCTCGGATCGCCGCGCGCGAGCCCGCCTGGGGCCGCGAGATCACCGACGAGTATTTCCCCATGGAGATTGGCCTGGGTGACGCCATCGACTACCGCAAGGGATGCTTCCTCGGTCAGGAGCCGATCGTCCGTATCCGGGATAGGGGGCACGTCAATTACCGCCTCGCCGCCCTCGAGCTCCCCCCTGGCACCCACGTGGCCGCCGGCGATCGGCTGGAGAGCGACGCCAAACCCAAGGCCGGCAAGATCACCAGCGTCGCCGTCCTCCCCGACGGTCGACCCGTCGCGCTGGCCGTCGTCCACGTCTCCCTCCCCGAAGGGACCGACCTCCGCATCACCACGAACGGCACCCTCGCGATCATCCGCTGAAGCTTGCGTCCGCTTCTTGACACTCAGCAGGCGATGCGATTAGGTCCCCGCGCATGGGAAGGCACGACAACCGGCTCTCGATGAAGATGCGTCGCAAGAAGCGGCAAACCAAGCTCAAGGCGCGGCTGAAGCGCAAGGCGACCGAGAAGCGCGCCGCCCGCGCGCCGGCCGCTGGCGCCGGTAAGTCGCGCGCCAAGAAGACGCCCGCCAAAGAGTAAAGGTGGGCCTCGGGCCGGAAGCGCGCGAGGTGGGTCAACGCGGAGCGCCCCGTCCGGCTGACGCTCCCACCGCTTTGATGCGGCAGTACCTCGACGTGAAGGCGAGGTACCCGGACGCGATCGTCTTCTTCCGTCTCGGCGACTTCTACGAGATGTTCTACGAGGACGCCGTGTACGTGGCGGGCGCCCTCAACCTCACGCTCACGTCGCGCGACAAGGGCAAGGAGGATCCCGTCCCCATGTGCGGGATCCCGCACCACGCGGCGCGCGGCTACCTCGTCAAGCTCACCGATCTCGGGCACCGGGTCGCGATCTGCGAGCAGCTCGAGGATCCGCGCTCCGTCCGCGGCATCGTCAAGCGCGGGGTCGTCCGCGTCGTCACGCCCGGCGTGATCCTGGACGAGGAGTCGCTGGATCCCCGCCGCCCGAGCTACGTGGCGGCGGTGGCGGGCGGCGATCGCCGCGGCTTCGGCCTCGGGTTCCTGGACGTCACCACCGGGAGCTTCCGCGCCACCGAGGCGGCCACGGTCGAGGCCCTGTGCGACGAGCTGGCGCGCGCTGAGCCCCGCGAGCTGGTCATCGCGAAGTCCGACCGGGAGCTGAGCGCCGCCATCCGCCGCGCTTATCCCCGGCTGGCCCAGACGGAGGTGGCGCTGCCCTCGCCCTCGGTCAGCGACGCGAGCCCGCGCTCCGGCGAGCAGATCGCCGGCAGCGCCGAGGTCGGGGCCGCGGCGCGCGCGCTCGGCGAAGCCTTCGGCGCGTCCTGGGACGCGACCCTGCCAGAGCGCTTTCCCATGGCCACGATCGCGGCGGCGCGCGTGCTCCGTTACGCGCGCGACACGCAGCCGACGGCGCCGCTGCCGCTCACGAAGCTGGATGTGTTCCAGTTCGCCGACTACCTCGTCATCGACAACCAGGCCCGCGCGCACCTCGAGCTGACCGAGACGCTGCTCGACCGGCGCCGGCAGGGGACGCTGGTCGACGTGATCGACGAGACGCGGTCGCCCATGGGCGGGCGCACGCTGCGGCGCTGGCTGCTGTTCCCGCTGGTCGACGTCGCGCGCATTCGCCGCCGCCTGGACGCCGTCGAGCGCCTGGTGGCCCAGCACGCGGCCCGGGACGCCGCCCGGAAGATCCTCTCGCAGACCGGGGACCTCGAGCGGCTGGTCGGACGCGCCCGCCTGGGCGTGGCTACCCCGCGCGATCTGGCGGCCCTCGGCGCGGGCTTGGCCCGCTTGCCTGCGCTGGCCGAGGCGCTGCTGCAGGCGGCGGGCGGCGAGATCGCCGATCCGGGCACCGAGAACCTGGCCGAGCTGGGCCCGGACCTCGGTGCCGACATCGCGGGACGTCTGCGGGCGACGTTGCGAGACGAAGCACCAGCGGCGACCAAGGAGGGGGGCTTCATCCGGCCCGGCGTCTCGGCCGAGCTGGACGAGCTGTCGGCCATCGCGAGCGGTGGCCGCGAGGGCCTGAACGCCATCGAGGCGCGCGAGCGCGAGCGCACGGGGATCCCGTCGCTGAAGGTCAAGTACAACAGCGTCTTCGGGTACTACCTGGAAGTGACGCGCTCGCACCTCGGCCGCGTGCCCGACGACTACGTGCGGAAGCAGACCGTCGCCAACGCGGAGCGATTCGTGACGCCGGAGCTGGCCGACTACGAGGCCAAGATCCTCAGCGCCGACGAGCGGCGCATCGCGCTCGAGAACGAGCTGTTCGCGGCCTTGCGCGACGAGGTGGCCGGGCAGGCGCCGCGCCTGCTGGCGCTGGCGGAGCGGGTGGCGGCCGTCGACGTCTTCGCGGCGCTGGCCGAGGTCGCCCACCGGGGCGGGTACTGCCGTCCCGAGATCGACGACTCGGGCCTCATCGAGATCACCGACGGGCGGCATCCGGTCGTCGAGCGCCTGGCGGCCGCCGGAGGCTTCGTCCCCAACGACATCCGCCTCGATCCGTCGGCCGAGCAGATCCTCATCGTCACCGGCCCGAACATGGCCGGAAAATCGACGCTCATCCGCCAGGTGGCGCTGACCGTCGTCCTGGCCCAGATGGGCAGCTTCGTCCCGGCGCGCGCCGCGCGCATCGGCGTGTGCGACCGCGTCTTCACGCGGGTGGGCGCCGGTGACGACCTGGCGCGCGGCGAGTCGACGTTCCTGGTCGAGATGCGCGAGACCGCCCACATCCTGCGCCACGCGACCGGCCGCAGCCTGATCGTGCTCGACGAGATCGGGCGCGGCACCTCGACCTATGACGGCGTCTCGATCGCGTGGGCCGTCGCGGAGCACTTGCACGAGGTGGTGCGCGCCAAGACCTTGTTCGCGACGCACTACCATGAGTTGTGCGCGCTGGGCGACACGCACGCACGGGTGCGCAACGTCAGCGTCGCGGCGCGGGAATGGGACGGGGGCGTGGTGTTCCTGCGAAAGCTCCAGCCCGGTGGCGCCAGCCGTTCCTTCGGGATCGAGGTCGCCAAGATCGCGGGCTTGCCGGCGGTGGTGCTCGCGCGTTCCCGTGCCATCCTCGCTTCGCTGGAGGGCACGTCGGCGCCCGCCGGCTCGGATCGTGCGGTCCGGCCGTCCCCGGTGGAGAGCGGGCCGCGGGCCGCGGTGCCGGCCGATCACGAGGCGCCGCAGATGGGCCTGCCGTTCTCGGGCGGGGCGCCGCCGTCCCCCGCGGGGGCCGAGGTGGACCCGGCGGCGGCCGCCGAGATCGTGGCGCTGTTGCGGAGCCTGGATCCCGACGATCTGACGCCGCGGCAGGCCCTGGACGTCCTGACGGACCTGAAAAAGAAGTTGACCGGATCCGAACCCGATTCACCATGAAAGGGTTGACGGGCTGAAGGGACCGCCCCCTTCAGCCGTCGTAAGAGCTGGAACATCCGGGCATGGTCATGGGCTCCTTCGCCGCGCGCAGCATTTTCTTCGCCGCCGTTTTATCGGCGGCCGTGCCCGCTGGAGCCTCGTCGGCGGCGCCGCCGGTCACGGCGCCGGGGCGATCCCGGGGCGTGCCGGCGGCCAAAAGGACGACGGAGAAGGCGCGGGCGAAGTCGACCGAGAACCCCGCTGGCTCGCCCGGCGGCCTTGGCCGGAAGGCACCGGCCGCGACCTGCGCCACGCGCAACGGTCCGGTCGAGCTCTACGCCATCAACGGCAGGGAGGTCCTCTATCTGCGGCTGCGCGACGACAGGGGCCGGCCGCTCAAGGGGGTTCAGCGGCGGTTCGATCACTTCCTTCGCTGCCACCACACGAACGTACAGCACGCCATGAACCCGCGGCTCGTGCGGCTGCTCTACCAGGTCGGCCGCCACTACCCGGGCCGTCGCCTCGAGGTCGTGTCGGGCTATCGCCATCCGACGGTCGCCAAGAACCCGCGGAGCCCCCACATGCAAGGGCTGGCCTGCGACTTCCGCATCGCCGGCGTGCGCAACCAGGATCTGAGGGACTATCTGCGCCGGAGCTATGAGAAGGTCGGCGTGGGGTACTACCCGTACTCGTCGTTCGTGCACCTCGATGTCCGCAAGGATCGCTCGGCGTTCTGGATCGACTATGCCGGTCCCGGAGAGCGCGCGATGTACGCGGACGATCCGGTCGCCGATCTGAAGAGCGGGCGGGCCGACGCCTTCAAGCCGACCACCATCGATCGGAGCTGGGCGAACGACGCCGAAGTGGTGGCGCGCGCGGGCGAAGGCGCTGAAGGTCAGGGCGCCGTCCAGGGCGACGGGGACGGCGACAGCGACCGCGCGCCGAGACCCGGCCAGCCGAGCCCCATGGAAGTGAGCGAGAACGAGGCGGAGGCGCTGGCCGGGGAGAGCCTCGAGGGCACGGAGCCGGCCGAGGCGCGGACAGATCGGGGCGTTCCGGCGCCGGCTGCCGGCGCGCCTCGGGTGGCGGCGGCCGGGATTCCGGGGAGGCCGAACGAGGGAAGCGACGGCGCGCGCGCGACGTCGGCGAAGCCGGCGGGCGGTCCGAACGCGCGCGTGAACGTTTCGGCGGGTCGGCCCGTCCCACGGTAGGGGCGCACCACGTGCCCGGTGACGGGCCGGGCGTCGGAGCGACCGGTCGCCGTAACCGTCGCGGCGGCCAATCCCGGCGGCGCAAATGCAGCGGCAGAGGATTGCGGCGGATGTTTCTGTGTTAATTTGTGGCGCGTTTTTGCCCCCACGACGCGCACCGACGGAGGCCTTCATGAGCAGCCCGAGATTCACCGTGTTCGCACTCGCAATAGCCCTGGGAGTCGGTTCGACTCATGCGGCCCTGGCCAAAAAGGGAGGGGGCAAGGGCGGCGGGGGAGGAGGGGCCGCGCCGCCGCAGGCCGAGCTGGCGAAGCTGAAGGCCATCCGGCTGGGCGATCCTAAGGCCGGCCTGTTCACCTGGGGGATGAACGCCGACGAGGTGTTCAACAAGGCGAAGATGTCCATCGAGGCGCGCTATCAGGATCGGATCGATGGCTCCCGGGCCGACCCCGGCAAGCAGCAGCGCATCCGCGACGAGCGCGAAAAAGAGATCAAGGCCGTGAAGGACAGCTTCACGAAGTTCGAGGGGCAGAAGACCGGGTGGGACGTGTCGATCATCGGGCCGGAGTTCATGCAGAACAACGGCGAGGCGGTGCTGCAGATGAAGGAGGAGGTGTGGACCCGCTACTTCTTCTTCTTCGAGGATCAGCTCTACAAGATGTTCCTCGCCTTCAACAAGGACGTCATCGGCGACAAGTCCTTCCGTGACTTCGGCAAGGAGATGGCAGCCAAGTACGGCACGCCGCGCGAGGTGTACCGGGATGACAAGCACAAGGGGGGCGTGAAGCGCACGCTCGATCACTTCGAGTGGGCGGTGAGCGGCGGTGACTCGTTGAAGCTGGTCGACCGCTCCGAGTTCTACGGCGTCTACTGCCTCATCCTCGCCAACGCGCCCGTCCTCGAGCGGGTCAACGAGAAGCGGAAGATCACGAATCCGGGCAAGGTCGAGCGCGACGCGCTGGTCGAGTCCGTCGTCAGCAGCAAAGAGTCGGCGAACGACTCGAACGAGGACATCATCGACCGCGTGACGGGCCACGAGGTGAAGAAGCCCGGCTCGGAGACCCGCCACGGCGACATCGTGGTCCCCATGCCCGCCAACGGCAACAACTCCGCCCCCCCGCCGGCCGCCGCCAAGAAAGAGAAGCCCGAAAAGAAGTCCGGCAGCGGGATGGAATTGTAGAGCCCGCACGGGGAGAACCGGAGCGCAGGGCGCCCGAGGGCTGCGCTCCGGTCACTCTGTCCTTGGCGGCGGAAGAGGAAGGGGCATACCCCCCGCTCGCTCAGACAGTCCTCGGGCCCCCCTTGAACGGTGGCTTACAAGCCAAGATCGCGAGGGGGACCGCTGCGCTCGGAGGGGTATGCCCCTCCCTCTTCCTCAACCTGCGGCCACCATTTGCTCCGCTCCGCACGACGACCTCCGCTCCGCCAGGGCCCGTCGCTCACGAAGCGAGCTCTCAGCGACGAGAGGCTCGCCACAGAATCTGACTACGCACCGGGCTTATTGCTGCGCCCTCAGAGCGAGCGCCGCGAGCGAGTCTTCCAACGGGAGGCGCGGCTTTGCCGCGCCGGCGCGCCTCTCGAAAATCCGGGGGGTCTCGTAGGGGGGCAACGCCCCCCTACGCTCTCAAAACGGGGCGAAGACGTCGGGGCGGCTGGCGGCCTTGTTGATGCCTTCGACGAGCTGCTTCTGGGTGCCGTTCAGGCGGGCCAGGATGAGGCGGATGTTGCCGACGCGCTGTTTGTAGGTCTCGGCGCGCACGGAGTCGGGCGAGCCCGACATGACGGTGTCCATCAGCTCGGTCGGCTTGATGGGGACCATGCCGTCCGCCTTGAGCGCGATCTTACGAACGAACGCCTTGCCCCCGGTCTGGATGCGGATGTTGAAGCCGTCCAGCTTGTCGGCGGGGCAGGTGCTGCCGCCGTCCTTGCAGACCTGATCGCCGACCTCGACGAGGTTCGCGACCGGGACCTTGGCCGACGTGTCGAATACGACGCCGTAGTTCTTGGCCTGCTTGCTGCCTTCCTTTTCAACGAAGGACTTCAAGACGGCCGCGTCGTTGTCGGTCTTGCGGATGTGGCGCTCGACCTCGCCGTAAAGGGCGATCGAGTCGTAGTAGTAGTTGAACAGGTGATCGACCACGACGTCCTCGAGTCGGTAATAGTCGACGCGGAAGATCTTGCCCGTGTCGGGCCGCGGGTCGAGCTTCACCTGCTTGAGGTCTTCGATGAGCTTCGGATCGTAGGCCGTCGGTTCCCGCTTGGCGGCGACCAGACGCTGCTGGCTGGCGGCGAAGGCGCCCCCGATCTGGCTCACCGTCTTCTGCATGTTCTCGAGCTCGGCCTTCACGACCTTCGCGGCCCGGTTCGCCGTGTTCATGTTGGCGCGCCCGACGCTGGAGATACCGAGACCAGCTCCCAGCGCGAAGGCGGCGATGCCGACCACGAACGATGCGGCGATGACGGCCTTGGCACCGCCGCTCTTCACCTTCTGGACCGGCACGCCGTCGTCGATGCTGCGCAGATCGAAGCGGCCCTGCTGCGGCCTCATTCCGGCGTAGGGATCGAGGGCCGGCGCCGCCGCGGGAGCGGCCGGGGCGTGTGACATGGGCGCCTGAGGCGCGGGGCGCGCGGGGCCGGCGGCAGGGGGGAACCCTGGGCCAGGACGCGCGCCGGGCAATTGCCCGGGGCCCACACCCAGGGTCGTCTGACCCCCCGCAAAACCCCCTCCACCACCAACCACGGGTCCAGCGGCATCGGGCCTCTTCAAACCGAGGCGAGCCTTCAGATCACTGATGTCCTTGGTCGGAGCGGCGCCAGGTTTCTTCGGTTGTTCCACGGGTGTCCTCCGGCGGGGTTCGTCGCGTCCCATCCTCTGCTGGGCAGAGAGAGGAGGCACCATACTGACGCCGGATCGTGGTGTCAAGGTAGGAGCGGCGCGAACACCCCGGCAATTACCGGTAGAAATGGCATTGTCCGCGGGTGCGCGCGGGGCCCGCGCTCGGGCTCAATTGGCTTCGACGAAGCGACGAAGCGCGCGCTCCGAATCGGGACCGAGCTGGGTGAAGCGGACGCCGATACTCTGGGCTCGGTCATGCGTCCCCGCGCCTTCGACGATCTCGGCTGACGCCGTGACGATCGCGCCCGTGTCGGGGAGCTCCAGTTGCAAACCCATGAAGCGGCTCGGGGTGAGCGGCTCGAGCAGAGGTTGCAGTCTGAGGCCCGTCACGCTGATGTCCGTCACGCGACAGATGTAGGGGCGCCCGTCCAGAAAACGATTGACGAGAAGATCGACCTTCGCGCGAACGCTGGTGCGGCGGTTCATGTGAAAACCTCCAGGACGTCGAGAGGGCGAGAGCGCCTGACGACACACCATCAGGCCACCTTGCCTACATGTAGGCCAGATCGACTGGGCCCGCCAGTTTTCACCAGTTTCGATCTCGCGGGCGAACCGGCTGCGGCATGCCAATTCCTCGCGGGTGTCCTCACCGCCGCTTGGACGACGGCTTTGACGACGGCTTCATGCTCCTCGTGTCGTCATGGCAGGTTCCTTGACTCCTTCACCGAGCGTCTAGATAATTTGGCGCCTTTGTCTGCAGGCCCCGCCCGAGTCGTTTTCCGTGGGTGGTCCAAGTCCTGGGGTTCTCCCCATCCAGCGCGCAAGGAGCGAACGACATGCACCGAATGAGAATCGGGCTCGTGGCCGCCGCGGTCATCCTGGCGTTGACCATCGCCGAGTACACCCTCGTGACGGGACCGCTGAAGGACGCGGTCACGAGGAGTGTGGAGGACGAGGTCGGACGCGGCCAGCGGTTGCACACCGAGTTGGCCCGCCTCGAGGCCCTCGACTTCACGAACCTGGTGGCGACCCTCAGCCGACGGGCCGGCATCGCGGCGGTCTTCGATCGGCCCGACGAGCACGCCCGGCGCCAGGCCGCCTTCGATGAATGCGAGGCCATCAACACGCGCCTGGCCGCCCAGCGCAAGGCCGACATCGTCGCCATCGTCGACGCCCAGGGCCGGGGCGTGGCGCGGAACCTGAATGCAGACGCGCTCTTCGGTGAGGACCTGCGCGCGTTGTTCCCGCCGGTCGACGCAGCCCTGAAGGGGCTGCCCGCTCACGGTGTGGTCAAGCTGTCCGACCGCATGGCGCAGCTCGCGGCCGCGCCCGTCATGAAAGGCGACGGCAAGCTGCTCGGCGTCTTGGTGGTCGGCTACGGGGTATCGGTCCGCGACGCCGAAGCCAAGCACGACCAGCTGGGCGCTCACGTGGCGTACCTGTTCAAGGGCGCCGTCCAGGCCTCCAGCTTCACGGAGGGCGGCGGCCCGAACGCCAAGGAAGATGGCAGTAAGCGGGACGCGCTGACGGCGGCCCTGTTTCAGCAAGGGGCGAAGCCGGGCGCCGAGGCTCTGGCGAAGGGGACGGCTTCGGCGCCGTTTCACGTGACCCTGGATGGCCAGGAGTACCTGGCCATTGCGGCGCCCCTTTATCCCAAGGACCACAATGCGGGTTTCGTGGTCCTGAAGGCGCGGACCGACGCCTCGGTGAGCGACGTGGGCGCCAAGATCATCGTCTTCGGGCTCCTCGCAATCCTGGTGGCCATCGGCGCAGCGGTGATGACCGCCAACCGGTTCATCAAGCCGCTCGACAAGATCGAGCTCGGCGTCGCCGAGATCATCAACGGGAACATCGACTACACGTTCCGGCCCGTCGGGCCCGACTTCGAGGGGTTGTCGAACAGCCTCAACGTCATGCTGGCGCGGCTCCTGGGGCGGGAGGAGCCGAACGAGGACGAGGTCGACGACGACGACGGGAAGCGGTGGGAGTCGGATCAGGTCGTCATCGAGGAGCTGTCTCCGTCCGAGCTCACGGGCCAGACCTCGACGGACCCTGCGGTGGCGGCGCTCGCCACGGAGGGAGAGGGCTCGTACTACCCCCGCCTCTACAACGAGTATCTGTCCGCCCTGCGCGCCGCGAACCAGCCGATCAAAGGCCTCAGCATCCAGCTCTTCACCGCGAAGCTGCGCCTGATCGAGGGCGGCCTGCGCCAGAAGTGGAAGTGCAAGCTCGTGCGCTTCCGCCTCGTCCAGCGCGGCAACGAGATCGTGTTGCACCCCGTCCCCGTGTTCTAGGGGCGCTCGGCCCGCCCCTATCCCCGCTTCGCGGGGCGAGGGAGACGCTTTTTGGGCGAGGCTCCAGAGCGACCGCAGGGAGCGGGTTCCTTGACGGGAGGCGGCTTCGCCGCGCCGGCGCGCCTCAGCAAGATCCGAGGGGGGCAGGTGGGGGGCCGTCTGCGGCCCCCCGCCGGTTCGCGGCTATTTCTTGCAGAAGTCTTCGCCCATGAGCTGGAAGCCCTTGCCCATGTCGCCTTCGTACTTGTGATAAATCTCCTTCGGGCCTTTCTTGGTCATCGTCTCTCGCATCTTGACCTTCATGCCCATGGCGTAGCCGTCCTCGGTCAGGACCGCCGTGTCGCCGGAGATGGGGCCGGCGCCCATGGTGGCGCTGCCCATGCTGTCGTAGCTGACGACCGTCAGCTGACCCGATCCCGGGTCATACCCGAGCTGCATCACACCGGAGAGCGCCGGCATGGTCTTCGACTTCGACAGCGCGAACTCGCCGTGCCACGAGAAGCCGCCGTAGTCCTTCTTGATCTTCACGGTGGACTTGCCACTGATCTCGGGTGAGCCGGGCCCCATGGCGCCGGGGGCGAACTTGGTCTCACACTTCCAGTTGCCCTCGAAGCCCTTCATGAAGGTCTCGAGCTCCTTGGAGGGCGTGGGCATCGGGGCAGCCGCGGCGGGAGCAGCAGGAGCGCCGGCCGCTCCGCCCGGGGCGGGCGCTGCGGCTGCCGGCGCGGAGGGGGCCGCGGCGGCGGGCTTGGTCGCGGGCGCGGCGCCCGGCGCAGCGGCCGGCTTCATCGTCCCGGCGGCGGGAGCGGCGGCAGGTGCGGGGGCGGCGGCCTTCTTCTCGTCGGCGGCAGCAAATCCGGTGAGCGCGAGCGTCGATACGGCTACGAGGGCGGTGGAGCGACAGCAGCGGATCATCGTCATGGATCCTCCTTGGGGTCGGGGCCCGTCGACCACACGGACCGGGGTTGCGTTGCCGCGCATGCTATACCGATTCTCGTCCCGGGTCACAGCGTATGTGCCCGTCGCGCCTCGAAGGTGCGAGTCACTCCGCGCTTGACTTGATCCTCGCCCGGGCGTTTCGTCGAAGGCATGCCTTCCGTTCTCACGGGTCTCGACGTCCTCTCGCGCGAGCCGGCGAAGGCCTCATTCGCCGGGCGGCGCGTGGGATTGCTGTGCCACCCCGCGAGCGTCGCCGCCGATCTCGTTCACGTGGTGGACCGTCTGATCCAGCTCGGCGTCCGGCCCGCGCGCCTCTTCGGCCCCGAGCACGGCGTGCGCGGTGAGGCTCAGGACATGATCGGCGTCGACGGCGCCACCGACGCTCGCACTGGGATCCCGGTCAGCAGCCTCTACGGATCGACGTTCGCGTCGCTGTCGCCCACGGCCGGCGATCTGGCGGAGATCGACGTTCTGGTGGTGGATCTCCAGGACGTCGGAAGCCGGTATTACACGTACATCTGGACGATGGGCCTGGCCATGAAGGCGGCGGCGGCGGCCGGTGTGACCGTGGTGGTCCTCGATCGTCCGAAC